>Ga0208794_1001302_pt1 | contig 11427 bp, 7 predicted proteins | sample 32_taG_FD_184106 | JGI IMG/M metagenome (GOLD analysis project Ga0208794, IMG submission 184106) | Marine viral communities from the Gulf of Mexico - 32_GoM_OMZ_CsCl metaG (SPAdes) (version 2) | ecosystem: Environmental > Aquatic > Marine > Oceanic | place: Atlantic Ocean: Gulf of Mexico...
CGACGTGAGCCTGCAGCGGCGCCTGGGGTCGACGAGCCGGGCGCCCCGGTGGGCGATCGCGTTCAAGTACCCGCCGGAGGAGGTCAACGCGAAGCTGCTCGACATCCTCGTCAACACGGGCCGCACCGGCCGGGTCACGCCGTTCGGGCTGATGGAGCCGACGCGGGTCGCGGGGTCGACGGTCGAGATGGCGACGCTCCACAACGGCCACGAGGTGAAGCGCAAGGACGTGCGCCCCGGCGACACCGTGGTGCTGCGCAAGGCGGGCGACGTGATCCCGGAGATCGTCGGTCCGGTGCTGGCGCTGCGTCCCGAGGGTCTGCCCGAGTGGGTCATGCCGACGACGTGCCCGGCGTGCGGCACCGAGCTCGCCCAGCAGAAGGAGGGCGACAAGGACCTGCGCTGCCCCAACCACCAGCTCTGCCCGGCCCAGGTGCGGGAGCGCGTCTTCCACGTGGCCGGTCGGGGCGCGTTCGACATCGAGATGCTCGGCTACGAGGCGGCCGTGGCGTTCCTCGACGCGGGTGTCGTCGCCGACGAGGGCGACGTGTTCGACCTCGACGCGGCCAAGCTGCTGCGCACCGGGCTGTTCACCCGCGCGGCGAAGAAGGCGGAGCGCGACGCGGGCGCCGACGAGCGGGTGCTGAGCGCCAACGGCCAGCGTCTGCTCGACAACCTCGCGAAGGCCCGTCAGGTGCCCCTGTGGCGGGTGCTCGTCGCGCTGTCGATCCGGCACGTCGGCCCCACGGCGGCCCGTGCGCTGGCCACCGAGTTCGGGTCGATGGCGGAGATCCGCGCGGCCGACCGCGAGCGGCTCGCGGCCGCGGAGGGCGTCGGCCCGACGATCGCGGACGCGGTCATCGAGTGGTTCGACGTCGACTGGCACCGCGCGATCGTCGACAAGTGGGAGGCCGCGGGCGTCAGCATGGAGGACGAGCGCGACGACTCCGTCCCGCGCACGCTCGAGGGCCTCACGGTCGTCGTCACCGGCTCCCTCACGGCCTTCAGCCGCGACGAGGTCAAGGAGGCGATCATCGGCCGCGGCGGCAAGGCCTCGGGCTCGGTGTCGAAGAAGACGAGCTACGTCGTCGTCGGCGACAGCCCGGGCTCCAAGGCCGAGAAGGCTGAGCAGCTCGGTGTGCGCATCCTCGACGAGGCGGGTTTCGTCGCCCTGCTCGACGGTGGCCCCGAGGCCGTCGGCGGCGGGCCGGAGGAGGAGGCCGTCGAGGAGGCGTCGGGGGAGTAGCGGGTCCAGGGGTCGAGGAGCGAGCGTCTCGAGACCCACGGTCCACGGCCCGGTGGTCGAGGAGCGAGCGCTGCGAGCGTCTCGAGGCCCACCCACGTGGGACTTCCGTCGTCCCCGGTGCGTCGGATCTCCCGCACCCCTGGACGCGCCGCCCGGGGCGCGGGCGGAGCGTGTGCGATCGGTGCCACCCGGTGACACCGATCGAACGCACTACGTCGCCCGTGCCCCGTAGCCCGACCCACTGTCGGCCCTCGCACGGTCCCGACGCCGCCGATGTCGTCGTTCGTCCCTAGGATGGAGCCCATGCCCGCACGCGCCGAGATCTCACGCGACGAGGTGGCCCACCTGGCCGAGCTCGCCCGCATCGACCTGTCCGACGCCGAGCTCGACCACCTGGCTCCCCAGCTCTCGGTGATCCTCGAGTCCGTCGCCTCCATCACCGCCGTGGCGGGTGACGACGTGCCGCCGACGTCCCACCCGATCCCGATGACGAACGTCTTCCGCGACGACGTCGTCCGGCCCGGCCTGACGGCCGAGGAGGCGCTGTCGGGCGCCCCGGCCGTCGAGGAGCAGCGCTTCAGCGTCCCGCGCATCCTGGGGGACGAGCAGTGAGCGACCTGACCCGCCGCACCGCGGCCCAGCTCGTCGACGCCCTCGCCACCGGCGAGGTCACCTCGGTCGAGCTCACGCAGGCCCACCTCGACCGGATCGCCGCCGTCGACGGCACGGCCGACGCCGGCATCCACGCCTTCCTCCACGTCGACGCGGAGGGCGCGCTCGCCCAGGCGGCGGCCTCCGACGAGCGGCGCGCGGCCGGCCGGGTCGCCCACGCGCTCGACGGCGTCCCGATCGCGGTGAAGGACGTGCTGACGACGACGGGCCTGCCCACCACGTGCGGCTCCAAGATCCTCGAGGGCTGGGTGCCGCCGTACGACGCGACGGTCGTCGCCCGGGTCAAGGCCGCCGGCCTCCCGATCCTCGGCAAGACCAACATGGACGAGTTCGCCATGGGCTCCTCGACGGAGCACTCGGCCTACGGCCCGACGCGCAACCCGTGGGACCTCGACCGGATCCCCGGCGGCTCCGGCGGCGGTTCCGCGGCCGCGGTCGCGTCCTTCCAGGCGCCGCTCGCGCTCGGCACCGACACCGGCGGCTCGATCCGCCAGCCCGGCGCCGTGACCGGCACCGTGGGCGTGAAGCCGACGTACGGCGGGGTCTCGCGCTACGGCCTCGTGGCCCTCGCCAACTCGCTCGACCAGGTCGGCCCGGTCACCCGCACGGTGCTCGACTCCGCCCTGCTGCACGAGCTCGTCGGCGGGCACGACCCGCTCGACTCGACGAGCATCGACCGTCCCGTCGGCGGGCTCGTCGAGGCCGCCCGCCAGGGCGCGACCGGCGACCTGACCGGTCTGAAGGTCGGCATCATCAGCGAGCTGGCCGGCGACGGCTGGCAGCCCGGCGTCATGACCCGGTTCGCCGAGTCGGTGGCGCTGCTGGAGCAGGCCGGGGCCGAGGTCGTCGAGGTGTCGTGCCCGAGCTTCGTGCACGCGATGGCGGCCTACTACCTGATCCTCCCGGCGGAGGCGTCGAGCAACCTCGCGAAGTTCGACGCGATGCGCTACGGCCTCCGCGTCCTGCCCGAGGGCGTCGACGCCCCCAGCGCCGAGCAGGTCATGCGCGCGTCCCGCGACGTCGGCTTCGGCGACGAGGTGAAGCGCCGCATCATCATCGGCACCTACGCGCTCTCGAGCGGCTACTACGACGCCTACTACGGCCAGGCCCAGAAGGTGCGCACACTGATCAGCCGGGACTTCGCCGCGGCGTACGAGAAGGTCGACGTGCTCGTCAGCCCGACGGCGCCGACGACGGCGTTCCGCCTGGGCGAGAAGCTCGACGACCCGCTGGCCATGTACCTCAACGACCTCGCCACCATCCCGGCCAACCTGGCGGGCGTGCCGGGCATCTCGGTGCCCGCGGGCCTCGCCGACGAGGACGGCCTGCCGGTCGGCTTCCAGGTGCTGGCGCCGGCGCTCGCCGACGACCGCGTCTACCGCGTGGGTGCGGCGCTCGAGGCGCTGCTGGAGGAGAAGTGGGGTGGCGCGCTGCTGACGCAGGCGCCCGAGCTGGACGGAGCGGCCCGATGAGCACGACCGAGCTGAAGACCTTCGAGGAGGCGCTCGAGAGCTTCGACCCCGCCATGGGCCTCGAGGTGCACGTCGAGCTGAGCACCCTGACGAAGATGTTCTGCGGCTGCCCGACCGAGTTCGGCGCCGAGCCCAACACGCAGGTCTGCCCGACCTGCCTGGGCCTGCCGGGCGCGATGCCGGCGGTGAACGCGAAGGCGGTCGAGGCCGCGATCCGCATCGGGCTCGCGCTCAACTGCGAGATCGCCGAGTGGTGCCGCTTCGCGCGCAAGAACTACTTCTACCCGGACATGCCGAAGAACTTCCAGACGTCCCAGTACGACGAGCCCATCGCCTTCGAGGGCTACATGGACGTCACGGTGCCGGTCGAGGGGGGCGAGGACGAGATCGTCCGCGTCGCCATCGAGCGCGCCCACATGGAGGAGGACACGGGCAAGTCGCTGCACGTCGGCGGCGCCACCGGTCGCATCCACGGCGCCGACCACTCGCTGGTCGACTACAACCGCGCGGGCATCCCGCTCATCGAGATCGTCACGAAGCCCATCACGGGCATGGGCGAGAAGGCACCGGCCGTGGCCCGGGCGTACGTCGCGCAGCTGCGCGAGCTGATCATCGCGCTCGGGGTCTCCGACGCGCGCATGGACCAGGGCTCGATCCGCGCCGACGTGAACCTCTCGCTCGCCCCGAAGGGCGCGGGCGGCCTCGGCACCCGCAGCGAGACGAAGAACGTCAACTCCCTGCGCTCGGTCGAGCGCGCGGTGCGCTACGAGATGCAGCGCCACGCGGCCGTGCTGAGCAGCGGCGGCTCGGTGCTGCAGGAGACGCGGCACTGGCACGAGGACACGGGCATCACCACGTCGGGCCGGGAGAAGTCCGACGCGGAGGACTACCGCTACTTCCCCGAGCCCGACCTCGTGCCCGTCGCGCCGTCGCGCGAGTGGGTCGAGGAGCTGCGGGCGACGCTGCCCGAGAACCCGACGGTGAAGCGCGCCCGCCTGCAGGCCGAGTGGGGCTTCTCCGACCTCGAGATGCGCGACACGGTCGGTGCGGGCGCGTTCGGCCTGGTCGAGCAGACGATCGCTGCCGGCGCGACGCCCACCGCGGCCCGCAAGTGGTGGCTCTCCGAGCTCGCCCGCCGGGCCAACGAGGCCGGCGTCGAGATCACGGCCCTCGCCGTGACCCCGGCCGAGGTCGCCGCCGTGCAGGGCCTCGTCGACGCGGGCACCATCAACGACAAGATGGCGCGCCAGGTCTTCGACGGGCTCCTCGCCGGCGAGGGCACTCCCGAGGAGATCGTGGCCTCCCGCGGTCTCGCGCTCGTCTCCGACGACGGGGCGCTCGGCGCGGCCGTCGACAACGCGATCGCCGCGAACCCCGACGTCGCCCAGAAGATCCGCGACGGCAAGGTCGCCGCCGCGGGGGCGCTCATCGGCTCGGTCATGAAGGAGATGCGCGGCCAGGCCGACGCCGGTCGCGTGCGCGAGCTGATCCTCGAGAAGCTCGCCTGACGCATCGGCCCCGACGCCGTGCGTCGTACGACGGGGTGCCCCGGCCCGGTCTCCGCTCCTCGAGGGGCGGGGCCGGGCCGGTGCTCGTCGAGGACAGTGACCCCGGGGCGAGCCGGGAGTAGGGTGAGGCCGCCCGTCGTCCGACGGGCGCCCTGCCACGCCCGCAACGGGGAAAGCCGGTCGAAGTCCGGCGCTGACCCGCAACCGTAGGCCGCTCCGGGAGATCCCTCCCGCCGCGGCGAGCCGGACCGCCTGCTGCGACGCGTCCTGAACGATCGCTGTCGAGGAACGCAGCGGTGGCTCGCTCACCCGGGTCCGCCGCTGCCGCAGCGGGAAGGAACCCCATGTCCCTCGTCTCCCCGCGGAGCGCCCTGCGCCGCCGCGCCTGGGCCGTCGCCGGCGTCAGCACCGCTGTCGCCGTGGCCGCCGCCGTACCGCTCGCGTCGCCCGTCGCCGCCGCACCCTCCGTCACCGCCTCCGTCACCGCCGCCGCTGCCCCTGCGGCGTACGACGAGCTGCCGCGCACGTACGCGGCCGGGTGGCTGCTCGATCAGATGAGCGACGGCATCATCACCAACGGCTACCTCTCCGGTGGGCAGACGGTCTACTTCGAGGACTACGGCATGACCGCCGACGTCGGGCGCGTCCTGCTCGAGTCGGGCTTCGGGAACGAGGAGACGATCGCCGAGATCCTCGACGCCCTGGCCCCCCACACCGCCGAGTCCACCGCTCCCGGCGGCTTCGTGAGCGCCGGGTCGACCGCGAAGCTGGCAGCCTTCGTGGACCTGGCCGGGCGGGACGCCCGTGCCTTCGGCGGCACCGACCTGGTCGCCCAGCTCGAGGGACGGGTGAGCACGACGGCACCGACCACCGGCCGCGTGAGCGACGACTTCGACCCGGCCGACGAGTTCGGGGCCGACTACGCCAACGTCTTCGGCCAGAGCTACGCCGTCGAGGCCCTCCGGTCCACCGACAGTGACCTCACGGACAGTGCCGCCGGCTTCCTCGCCCAGCAGCAGTGCGCCGACGGCTCGTTCCGCCTCTACTTCTCGCCCGCCGACGCCCCGGACCAGTCCTGCGACGGCGCCGGCGACACCGGCAGCGTCGACGCGACGGCCCGCGCCGTTCTGGCCCTGCTTCCCGACGCCTCCGGCGATGCCGAGCTGCGGCCCGTCGTCGCGGACGCCGTCAGCTGGCTGGTGCGCGTGCAGAAGGCCAGCGGGGCGTTCGACGACGGAGACCAGCTCGGGCCCAACGCCAACAGCACCGGCCTGGCCGGTGAGGCCCTCGGCAAGGCGCGCGCCCTCGAGGGCAACCCCTTCCGCATCGGCGGCCAGGCCGAGCGGGCTGCGGTGTGGTTGCGGCTGCACCAGGTCGCCGAGGCGCCGGGCTGCATCACGGCGCTGGCGAACAACCGGGGAGCGGTCGCGTACGACGACGCCGCGCTCGTGCGCGGTCAGGCCCGCGACATCGACGGCCCCGACGCCAACTACCAGTGGAAGCTGGCGACGGTGCAGTCGGCCGGTGCGCTCGCGTTCGCCCCGGCCGCATCCGGTCCGCTCGGATTCCGCTCGCCGACGGGCCGCGTGCGGGCCGGCACGGCCATCCCGCTGGTGGTCGCGGGCCTCGCTCCCGGCCAGCGTGGCTGCTTCACGGGCAGCGGCATCCCGCAGGCCTCGACGACGGGCACGAGCGCCCGTGTGGTGATGCCTCGCGGCAACGGCCTGCGCAACCTCTACCTCAGCACGGGCGACTACCGCCAGCCCGCCCTCCGCATCCAGGTGTGGGCCCTCGACGCCGCCCGGTTCCAGATCTCCACCACCCGTCAGGTGCGGGTCGGCGCCGAGGTGCAGCTGACGCTCGCCGGCCTCGCGCCGGGTGAGCGCTTCACGGTGTCCTACCGCGGCCAGGCGCGCCGGGCCGGTGTCGCCGACGGCTCGGGCCGCGCGCAGCTGCGCTTCGTGGGCGCGCTGAACCCGGGCACCTTCGGGCTCAGCGTCGTCGGCGAGTACGCCGACCGCACGGCCAGCTCGTCCTTCGTCGTCACCCGGTGAGGCTCCTCGCCCGTCTCGTCGCCGCCACCGCCCTCGCGGTGGCGGCGACGCCGGCGCTCGCGGTCGTGGGCGGGCCTGCTGTCATGCCCTCCGCCTCGGCGGCAGCCTGCGAGGGCGCTGGCGGCGTGACCGTGGTCGTCGACGGCACCCGGCTGCCCGAGGGCGGCGGGGTGCTCCAGGAGTGCGTCGGCTCGGGTGGCACCGCCGACACGCTCTTCCGCTCGGCGGGTGTGGCGCAGTTCGACAACCCGAGCTCGCCCGGCTTCGTCTGCTACGTCAACGACCGGCCCGCCAGGAAGCAGTGCGGCGCCGACACCCAGGCCAACAGCTACTGGAGCCTGTGGTGGTCCGACGGCGAGTCCGGCACGTGGCAGTACTCCGGGCTCGGCTACCGGAGCCTCGACGTGCCCGACGGCGGGTACGTCGCCTGGGCCTGGCAGAACCGTGGGTCGCGCACCCCGCCCCAGGTCTCCGCCGCACCGCGCGCCAGCGCCGACCCCGGCAGCGGTGCCGGCGGTGGCTCGGGTGCCGGCTCGGGCGGCAACGGGTCCGGTAGCGGCGGTTCCGGTGGTGCTGGCTCCGGCTCCGGATCCGGCGGCTCCGGCAGCGGCGGCTCGGGCAACGGCTCGGGCAACGGGGGCGGCAGCTCCGGCGGCAACGCCCCGTCGCCCTCGACCCCCGGCAGCCCGGGGGCGTCCGCCGTACCCTCGCCCGGCGCGACCTCGACGGCCACCCCGCCGCCGAGCACACCGCCGACCACGGCGCCGACCGATCCTGCCGCGACCACGTCCTCGGCCGCGCCCGGGGAGGTCGCGACGACGCCGGTCGATCCCGACGCCGCGGAGCCGTCGGCGACCGACGAGGCGGACCCGGCCGAGACGTCTGGGGGTCTGCCCTGGTGGGTCGCGCTCGTCGCGCTGCTCGGCCTGGGTGGTGCGGGCGCCGCGGTGGTGCTCGTCCGACGACGCTCGACGGGCCCGGGCCCGCTGCTCTGATGGTGGTCCGATGGCGTCCGTCTCCCGGCTGAGCCGCGAGCTCCACCCCCTGGCGTGGTGGGGCTGGGCGGTCGGTCTGGCGACGGCGGCGTCGACGACGACGAACCCGCTGGTGCTGCTGCTGATCGTCGCGACGGCGTCGGTGGTGGTGCTCGCGCGTCGTACGGACCAGCCCTGGGCGCGCGTCTTCCGGCTCTACCTGCTCTTCGGCGTCGTCATCGTCGTGGTGCGGGTGTTCTTCCGGCTCCTGGTGGGCGGCGCCTACGGCACGACGGTGCTGGTCGAGCTGCCGGAGATCCCGCTGCCCGACTGGGTGCTCGGGATCCGGCTGCTGGGGCCGGTGACGCAGGAGGCGCTGCTGGGCGGCCTGTACGACGGCATGCGGCTCGCGACCATCATCATCTGCGTCGGCGCGGCGAACGCGCTGGCCAACCCGAAGCGCCTCCTGGCCTGCCTGCCGGCGGCGCTCTACGAGGTGGGCACGGCGCTCGTCGTGGCGGTGACCGTCGTGCCGCAGCTGGCCGACAGCGTCCGTCGGGTGCGGGCGGCGCAGCGGCTGCGGCCGTCGCCGCAGGGACGCGGTCGTCGCCACCAGCGGCTGCGGCGCGTGCTCGTGCCGGTGCTCGAGGACGCCCTCGACCGCTCCCTGGCCCTCGCCGCGGGCATGGACGTGCGCGGCTACGGACGCTCCGGCGGTCTCGGTCGCCGCCAGCGCCTGCTCACGGGTGCCCTCATGCTCGGTGGCCTGCTCGGCATCGCGACCGGGGTGTACGGCGTGCTCGACACGACCGCGCCGCGCTGGCTGGCGGCGCCGATGCTCGTCGTCGGGGTCGCGCTCGCCGTCGCCGGGCTGCTGAGCGCCGGGCGTCGCGTGGGCCGCACGCGCTACCGCCGTGACCCGTGGCGCTGGCCCGAGTGGGTCGTGGTCGCCTCCGGGATCGCGACCGCCGGCCTGCTGACGCGGGTGGCGCGCGACCAGCCGCTCCTGGCCCTCCCGAGCCCCCTCGACGTGCCGACGCTGAGCGTGCTGGCGCTCCTCGGCGCCCTGCTCCCGCTCGTCGCGCTGGTGGCGCCCGCCCCGCCGCTCGTCCGGACGGCGACGCCGGCGCCGCCCTCGACGAGCACCCGCGAGAAGGTGGACGCGTGATCGAGCTGCGAGGGATCACCCTCACCTACGACGACGGGCCGCCGGTGCTGTCCGGCGTCGACCTCGCCGTCGACGAGGGCGAGCTGGTGCTCGTCGCCGGCCGCACGGGCGTCGGCAAGTCGACGCTCTTGGGCGTGCTGCCCGGGCTCGTCCCGCGCTTCACCGGCGGCACCCTCACCGGCGACGTGCTCGTCGACGGGCGCAGCGTCATCGAGATGCCCCCGCGGGAGCGCGCCCACCTCGTCGGGTACGTCGGGCAGGACCCGGTGGCGGGCTTCGTCACCGACACGGTCGCCGACGAGCTCGCCTACGGCATGGAGCAGCTCGGGCTGCCGCCCGCGACGATGCGGCGCCGGGTCGAGGAGACGCTCGACCTCCTCGGCATCGCCGACCTGCGCGACCGCGACCTGCGCACCCTCTCCGGCGGCCAGCAGCAGCGGGTCGCCATCGGTGCGGTGCTCGCCGTGCACCCCCGCCTGCTCGTGCTCGACGAGCCCACCTCCGCGCTCGACCCGACGGCGGCCGAGGAGGTGCTCGCGACCCTCACCCGGCTCGTGCACGACGTCGGCCTCTCGGTGCTGCTCGCCGAGCACCGGCTCGAGCGGGTCGTGCCGTTCGCCGACCGCATCTGCCTCCTCACCGGCGACGGGGGCGTCCACGTCGGCGACCCCGCCGACGTCCTGCGCACCTCCCCGGTCGCCCCACCGATCGTCGAGCTCGGCCGCGCCCTCGGCTGGGAGCCCCTGCCGCTGACCGTGCGCGAGGCCCGGCGACGCGCCCGGCCCACCCTGTCCGCGCTGCGCCCGCCGATCGACGTACCGGAGCAGCCCGCCGAGCCGGACCACGGGCTCAGCGCCTCCGGGATCACCGTCGTGCACGGCCGGCACGTCGCCGTCCGCGAGGTCGACCTCGACCTGCCCGCCGGGTCGGTCACCGCGCTGATGGGCCGCAACGGCGCCGGCAAGTCGTCGCTCATCTGGGCGCTGCAGGGCAGTCGCAGGCGGTACGCCGGCACGGTCGCCGTCACCGGGCCGCGCGGCGACCGCGTCGACCCGGCCCGCCTCTCCGCCGACGAGCGCGTGCGTGCGGTCGGCCTCGTGCCGCAGTCCGCGGCCGACCTGCTCTACCTGGAGACCGTCGACGACGAGTGCGCCGCCGCCGACGCCGGATCCGCCCGGGAGCCGGGCACCTGCCGCGCACTGCTCGCGCGCATGGTGCCGGACGTCGACGTCACGCTCCACCCGCGCGACCTCTCCGAGGGCCAGCGCCTGGCCCTCGTGCTCGCGATCGTGCTCGTCGCCGAGCCGCCGGTGGTGCTGCTCGACGAGCCGACCCGCGGCCTCGACTACCCGGCCAAGGAGGCCCTCGCGGTCACCCTGGCCGACCTCGCCGCCCGCGGGCGGGCGGTGCTCGTCGCCTCCCACGACGTCGAGTTCGTCGCCCGGGTCGCGGGCCGCGTCGTGGTGATGGCCGAGGGCGAGGTGCTCTCCGCGGGTCCGGTACGGCGCGTGCTCGCCGAGTCGCCCTCCTTCGCGCCCCAGGTCAGCAAGATCGTCGGCGGCGGCTGGCTGCGGGTCGACGAGGTCGTGGCCGCTGCCGCCGCTCCCGACCGACCGGCCCCCGGGGAGGCGTCGTGAGCGAGGTGCGCACCCGCGCCGCGGTCGCCGTACCCGTCGGTCGACGGTCGGCCCTGGTGCTGGCGGTCGCGTCGGTCGCCGGCCTGATGATGCTGGTGTGGCCGCTGCTGGTGCAGGTGGAGGCCGGCACGCGCGTGCAGCCGCCGTTCGTCTTCCTCGCGCTCATGCCGGTCGTGCTGGCGGTGGTGCTGGCCGAGCTGAGCGAGGGCGGCCTCGACTCCCGGGCCCTGGCCATCCTCGGCGTGCTCGTCGCGATCAACGCGGTGCTGCGGGGGATGGGCGCCGGGGTGGCCGGGATCGAGCTCGTGTTCTTCCTGCTCATCCTGGGCGGGCGGGTGTTCGGGGCCGGCTTCGGCTTCGCCCTGGGCTGCCTCTCCCTGTTCGCCTCCGCCCTGCTGACGGCGGGCGTCGGGCCGTGGATGCCGTACCAGATGCTCGTCGCCGCCTGGGTCGGGATGGGCGCCGGGCTGCTGCCGCGTCGCGTCTCCGGACGCGCCGAGATCGTGATGCTGGTCGCGTACGGCGTGCTCGCCGCCTACGCGTACGGGCTGTTCCTCAACCTCCAGGGCTGGCCGTACCTGCTCGGCATCGGCATCCCCGGGGTCGACGGCGACGGCCTCATGTTCGTGCCCGGCGACCCGCTGCTGGAGAACCTGCGCCGCTTCGGCGTCTACACGCTGGTCACGTCGACGAGCA
>Ga0208794_1001304_pt1 | contig 11420 bp, 24 predicted proteins | sample 32_taG_FD_184106 | JGI IMG/M metagenome (GOLD analysis project Ga0208794, IMG submission 184106) | Marine viral communities from the Gulf of Mexico - 32_GoM_OMZ_CsCl metaG (SPAdes) (version 2) | ecosystem: Environmental > Aquatic > Marine > Oceanic | place: Atlantic Ocean: Gulf of Mexico...
TGTAGTTCCTGACGTAGCCATAATTCATTACATTAAATCTTTATAATAATCTAAAGACTTTCCCGGTGCCAATTGTTCATCTTGTAGACCCATGCCAGATGTTCTAGCTGCGCCATAACCTTTTGTAGATTTAGCCTCCATACCCATAGAAGCATACATCATTTTACCTTTTTTAGCTTTCATCATTTTCTTTTCTCTAAGTTTGTCTCTCAAATCTTGATTAGTCATTCCTTTTAATTCAGATTCTTCTTTAGGACCTATTTGTGCACCTCTTAATTTTGTAATTAATGTTTTTCTTATATTTTGATTTTTAGACATTTTGGATCCTGCTGTTTCAACAGATCTTCCTACTCTAGCTTTCATCATATTTGACTCGATGGCTTTTCCTCTTTTTTTCTCGTAACTAGATAATTTGCCATCTTTATCTAAGTCAGCTTTTTTTGGGTTCTTTAACATAGTATCTCCTCCAAATCTCATCTTCAGAAGATCTGCATGAGATTGTTTTGTTGATTTTTTTCTTAATTCAGTTTTTAATTTTTTAACTTTAGCTTTCTTCTCTGGAGAAAGTGTTGCAACTTTATAAGCAAGACTAGCACCTTCAATTCCTAATGCTAAAGGTGTTGCTGCTCTAGCTATTCTACCTATCTTACCTAATGTACCTAACTTTTTAGCAGCTTTAGGAAGTTTAGCTGGTAATGCTTTTTTAGGATTGAACTTTACTAATTCTTTGCTTTTACTTAACACTGGTCCAGTGCTAATAGGTGTTTTACCTTTAAATCTTTCTTTTAAAGTTGTAATTAAACCTTTCTGTGCAAAATCGTCAACTTTTTTATATGCTCTTGTTAGAGCTTGGCCAGCTTTAAATAATTTTTCACTCATACTTCAATCATACCACCGTAATACTTCTTGGTAAAGGTACTCACATTTGTTGGTTTACCACCGACTCCTTGTGGCTTACTTCTTTTTCTCGCAACGGCACTCCGCCTTTGAGAGTCTGTCATCTTTGCTGCTTTTGCAGCAGGCACGCATTTTGGATAAGCTCTTTTTTTGTCTGCTTTTAATTTTGATCGACCGCATGGTGCGTAGGAACCATCCTTTCGCTTGCTGCCAATATCTACCCATTTTTCTGAAAACCATTTTTTAAGACTCATTAGAATACTCCTTTGAATCCCATACCTCTTATAGCAATTCCCCCACCTCTAGAATAATTTTCTACTGTTGTAACTTTTTTACCGTAGTCTACTAACATAGATTTAGATGGTTGAAACTTATCTCTAGATTGAGGTTCTCTTACATATTTCTTTTTCTTTTTCTTTGGAAAATTATCTATAATTTTTTGTGACTCTTCTTTTAAAACCTCTATAGCTAATCCCTCATTAGCCTTAGTTACTGAGTCCAAAGCCTTAGCTTGCGCTTTATGTAAACCAGATGCTTTATGTAAAGCTTTAGCAACTTCTTTAACTTTAGCCTCTCCACCTATTTTTTTACCAGCTGGTTTTGGTCCTTTGAAATCTTTTCTTTTTACACCTGATGGATCTTTGATTTTACCCGCACAAATCTTGCTAGCGTAGGCGTTAGCATATGCACTGGGGTAAACACGAAATTTTCTTTTAGCAGCAGCTTTGCCTCTTGCACATAATTTAGTCATGCAAGATTATAACATTTTTTGTTAAGCAGTAAAAGTCCTAGACAATGGGTTTTTCTTACGCTTTATAGCTATCTTTACTCTCTTCTTTTTTTCCTTCTCGTCTCTCGCACCACGAAGCTTGCCCTCTACTTGTTTTGATATTTGTCCTCTAGTTATTGCCATAATTTTTAATTTTCTATTGATATATTATACGATAAAATTATCTTTTTTTCATCACTTTTATTAAAACTTGATTCATGTTTTAAATAAGCAGGAAATGTTAAGATATGACCCTCCTCTATTCTCAAATCAATTGGGTTGTTTTTAAGATCATAAATTTTTGTAATTAAATTTTTATTTGGTAAATTTAAAAAAACTATGTTTGTAAAATGCGCATTACCATGTCTGTGAATTGAATGATGCCCGTTTTTTCCATATATTTGAAACCACATATTTAGTAAGGTTAAACTATCGCAATTAAAATTCTTACAAATTTCTTTTGCAAAATCTTCAAAAATATGTTTTTTAAAATAATCGATGTATTCACGTTTCATCTTGGGTGTCACTTCCCAATCACTATGCTCTACATCTATACCATCTGACACTAAAGGAGTTTGAGGTATTTTATTGATTAAATCAATCAAAACTTTTTTATGGTTTTGAAAATTTTTAATTGTAAAAATATTTAAATCTTGAATCAAACTAAATCTTTTGCTTTTCCGATAATAGGTTTATACTTAGTTTTACCCTCAGATTTGTAAGCATGCAAGAATTGTTTTCTAGGTTGGTCAGGTGTATAGCTGCAGTGTATCCATCCACTGTTTGGCTCACCAGGAGTATAAAATTCTAGTATCAATTGATCATAGTCTAGGTTTTGGTTGATCCAATCAGCCAATTCTGCATTGTCTGTACCCAAACATTCAAAATCCGCAGCTTCGGCCCGTGCATGTTGGCTGTTGATTGAGCTGCCTATTTTTAGGCACAGCTGCTCACTACGGAATCCGCTAGTCACTTTAACCCTTCCGAAATGATCTCGAACTGGTTGTAAAATATTTTCACAAAGTGCTTTAAGTTTTTCGATCTGACCTGAATTAGGATTATTATTTATGTCTAATCTAATTGCAGTGTCTGATTTAATTAATTCTTGTAAAGTAAAATTACGTGAAAGATTCATTTATATTTTTTGTAAATTTGGATTATTTGATAATATATTTTTTTCTGCTCTAGGTCTAGCTACAGAATCTTTACTTCTTTTTCTAAGAATTGCCATAGCAGACTCTTTTGTTCTTTTTTCTTTGCTTGCTTTTAATAAATCAAATTTAAAATTCATAACTTATTATATTACAGAACTATGTGGTTTGCAATTGAACACTATGTAAGCTTGATAATCTTCAATAAATTTATCTTCTAATCCATTCATGATTTCAGAAGCATGACTGTAACCATATCTTGCACAATCTTTATAACTATCAAAAATTTCTTGTTTAGGCATAAAAGGTTTACATTCATTTGCAGCAATTTTGCTACAAAGAACCATTACTAAAATAAATTTCATTCTTTAATTATTTTTTTTATAGACTTTGATCCATCGATGTTATCTTCGAGTTCAGCCTTTACAGAGTCACACTGATAACGAACTCCTTCGTTATACTGTCTCTCCGCTTCACGTTTGCCTTTGAGGCATTGACGCATTCCTTCAGTTTGTATTCTGTGTTCCTTCAGCTCATTGTTTATAAACATACAAAGAGCTACTACACCTTCAACTATCATTGTGAATAACCTCCATTGCCATTTGTATATTTCATTTCACGATTTGCATCTTTTAATTTTTCAATATCCTCTAAAGCTTTACTGAGTTGACCTTCAATAAATTCAATTTTAATTTTATTACTCATGTTCATCTCTTGATTTTTTTGTAGTTGTTCTACTTGTTTATATAGATCTTCGATAAGCATGAACTGCTCAGAATCAGCGGGAAGCGAGCCAAGTTGGCCTCGTGGCCATTTGATTCTAAAGTCTGTATTTTCTGTTAAATCTTTTTCCATCAACTCTAGCCTTGTTGAATGTTGATTTAATTTTTCTATCATTTGAAAATAACCCATCGTGCCGAGTGCTACGATGACGATCAAAGAGGCAACCGTCTTCATCGGCATTTGCACAGCAGCCTCTTCAGAAATATTTAAGGGTTTATTACTCATTTTTTCTTTTTCTTACTAAATAAATTATCCATCCATTCACATACTTTGTCTAGTGCTTCAAAACATTTGTAAATAAATTTATCAATCATTTTGTTCTTTTTCGAACCCCTCTTGTAACATTTGACTCAGTGTTTTGTCTTTTTTCTTCCATTTCGTAAAACATTTTGTCCGAATCTTCTGTAACCATGTCATTATCCTCTGCGTCCCAGTATGTAGTCTGAACTTTGTAATCTGGCCAGCTGTCATCAGTAGTATAACTATTAACGTGCCAGAGAATACGATTATTAGGCTGAGCTGCATAATTCCCGTTAGCAAGAGCCAATACATGCGCACACTTATGTTCTTGAGGTATTTCAGAATGCTCGACATCCAATATATTAACATCTGGATGCCCCCAATCAATTGTAAATAAATATTCTCCATGATAAAATTTTTTATCTAGGCCTAAATATTTTCCTTTTATACCAGCCAGCCAATCAAAGCGATGAACACTAGGCCAATAACTAAAACAGTTCCACAATTCCAACTCGTGCGTCTGCATATTCGGCACATCGGCTCTATCAAACGATTTTTGAAAAAACGCTGAGATAGGCAAACGCCAAAAGCATGCACCGTTGGGAAGCATGATGTTAAATAAGATCGCACGTCCTGAAATGGATGTAATACCGAAGACCACACAGTCTTCACTTTCTCCGTGATGTTTTTTAAAATCATAAAGATACTCCTTTCGTATTTTACAATATATTGGTGGTATATTAGCATTTAAATATGACATGCTCTAGAGTATCATATTTTTTATTTCTTATAAACAAAGTTGATAACAACTCTTCTTCCATTTTTTGTGCATGAAGTTCCCGTGTGTGTAATACTTGAATCAAAAATAACTAATTTATTCTCTTCACTATTTATTTTGGTATTTTGTATCCGACAATATCCATCATTATTATTCACAAAAAATACCGCTGAGGTAAAACCTTTTTTATCAATATCTGTATGTAATCCTGTTTCAATAATTTTTTCTGTTTGTGTATTTAAATTAGCTTTTATTCTGAACATAACAGAATGATCAATTTTTTTTAATATTTTTTCAACACAAAAAAAATAATTACTTATTCTATAATCTTTTAAAAAATTATGTGTGAATTGAGGTGGTGAATTTATTGATTCTGAATCAATCGAATGTTCATTAAAAAACCATGGAAATTCATCACAAAGAATTATGTTTTTTAATTCTACAAAATCTTTTTTATCTAAAAGATTTGTTATTATTTTCATGATTTTCTATATCATGAATAATTAACATTTCCAACGTCTTCTTGCTTGTCTTAATCTTGAGTTAGGATCTTTGGCAGCTTTAGGAAATTTTTTCATTTGCCCCGCTGACCTCGCACAAAAGCTCTTTCTACGTTTTGCAGCCTTTGAACCAGGTTTGACCTTTCCAGTCACAGCCGTTTTTAATTTAGATCCTGGATTATCTCTTCTATATCTTGCGACTCCAGCTGCAGTCATTCCCGCACCTGATTTAGTTGATCTAAAATATTTTTTTGTTTTAGGTGGCTGTACATCGCCACCTCTTTTAAATTCTAAAATATCAGCGTAATATTCTAAATCCATCTTACGTGAATGTAATTGTTACACCAACAGTTCCAGCAATTGTTGCATGAATACCGTCTTCAAACAAAATACCATTTCCCGGTAAATACATATCTAAACCTTCAGTACCAAACAAGTAAGTTGCTACAGTTGTGCCTGAAGCACCACCACTTTTGAAAATGATAGATCCACTAGCGTTGCCTTTAGCTTGAATCGAAGTAAGTCTTGCTCTTTTATTTTGTGCTACCATTTGTGCAGTAGCTATAGCATGAGCACTCGATTGATCTGATGAAAAACTTCCTCCACCCATAATTTTCTCCTATAGTTGTGGCTCTCCGAAGAGAGCCACTAATTAATTATTACGCTGCAAATGCAAATGCACCAGTGACAGCTGCTGCTGCACCAGTCATTTCAGATGCAATATGCCATGTGCCATCTTCAAAACACATAAAAGCAATTTTGCTTCCAGTTGTAAAACAGTTTGTTGCTGCGTCAGCTGGAGTGAAAACTAATTGTGTTTCACCAGCTGCTGAAGTATCAAAAGTTACTTCATTCGCTGCTCTTGACTCAATTAAAGAACCAGTTGCCCAAACGTCAGTTCCTGCTGCATTAAAAGTAAGTGTAGCAGTTCCGCCCGCTGTGTCTTTAGATTGAACGTAAACCGCAATTGCACCTTTAGTTGCTGCTGGAAGTGCCACCGCACATGCCGCTGCTCCTGTATAGTTAACAACTGCAATTATTCCATCAGCAATAGAAATATTTGCTCCTGTTGCTGTGTCAGCTAAAAGCAAGCCTGTAAGATCAGGCATACCTGAACTCATTCTTGTTGTGATTGCACCAGTTGATGCATTTTTAGTAGCCATTTGAAAGCCACCTTCAGAACGTACTGGTCCTGAAAAAGTAGTTGATGCCATAATTTTCTCCTTGTATAGCGTTCGTTATGTAGTCTCTATACCGTCTGCCTAGCCAGTCTACATAATAATTTTTTTCTAGGTAAATTTATTATACATAAAAAAAGGGGCGATGTGAACACCGCCCCTTTTGAGTAATTAATATTTATTATTAATTATTAGCTAGTTGGTAGATTTCCATTACCAAAGATTGCTCTTGGATCAGAGAATCCAAAAGAGTATCTTTCTCTAGCTTTAAATCTTACGTTACCAGTATCGAAGTCACCTTCAATCGCAGTTTTGATTGGTGATCTAACGAAGTGTTTTAATCCGTTAGGCACATCAGTCAATAGGAAGAAAGAATCAGTATCAGTTAAGAAATTGTTAACTGAGTACCCTTCTGGTACCATTCCCATTGAAGCGATTGCGTTGATATCGTTATCAGCAGTTCCGACTCTTTGAGGAGTCTTCATCAATCTCTCAGCAGTAAATTGTAATTCTTTTGGAATTATCATTTTTCTACCTTGAGTAGCGATTCTTAATCCTCTTTCATCTACAAATCCTGCGATGTCGATTAACGATTGCTCAAGTGAAGTTTCGTTTAAGTCTGCAGCAACTGAAAGAACGTTTGCAAATGTACCACCAGTAGCTAATGGGTGGTTGTTCGCTATTAACGGAACACCGTCTCCACCAGTCACAGCAGTAAATTGTGCTTGGTTCAATACGTTAGCAGCTTTAACTTGCTTCGTATTAGACATAGATCTTGCAAGAGCTCTTGTGTATCTTGCAGCTAATCTGTCATATAGGTTGTCTTCGATTGCTTCTTCAGTGATAGCAAATGCTAAAGCAATTGTTTCGTGGTTGTATCTAGCTGTGAAAGTTTCACCCGCTGTATCAAACACTACTCCAGCACCCTCTTGTTTAGTTGGTGCAGAAGCAAAACCGCTTAACATTACTTCTTCTTCAAAAGCTCTGTCAGATGTTTCAGTTACGAAAATTTCAGCATGCTGATTTTCGTATCTACTGTATTCCAGGCCGAATAAAGCATTCAAACCTGGCTCTAGTTCTTTAACTAGTTGTGATCGTGATATTGCCATAGTTATTCTCCCTTATTACGCTATACCTGTTCCACTTCTGTAGAAGTGGTTGTTGATTCTAACAAGAATATTTGCGTTAGCAGAACCTGTGTCAGAGTTTTCTGGGTCTTGCGAAATATCAATCGCTTGAATTGCGAAAGTAGTTGCAGTACCAGAAACACTTACATCAAGTTGTTGTTTCGATATTCCAGTTTGAGTTACACCCGTTGTATTAGTAACAGAGTAATTCTTAAACAGATCGGCTCTTGTAAAAGTATCATCAGCATCTACTAAAAATACTGCATCTGGATCGTCAATGACGAATGCAGTAATATCGCTAGCAGCAATTCCGCCAGGATAATAGTTACTGTATGTTGGCTTTTGTGTAGTTGGGTCTGTGTAAAAACATCCGTTAAAAACGCCTATAACAGCATCAGATGTGTTAGGACCATGCCTTTGGATATTTCCAGTTCCTAATGGTTCAACCATTTCTCCTTGGAAAATCGCACCTGCTAATCCTGACGCAATCGTATATCTGTTTTGAGCTCCAACTAATGGTGTACCGTCTAGTTTTCTGTAAGGTCTTAGACCAAACTTTTCACTTACGTTTGCCATGTTATGTTTCTCCTTTTAACAGTTTATTTTAAACCCTAATGGCTATTGCAAAATTATTTTTTGCTTCCACCACCAAAGGTCACTTTAGACTGCCTATCAATATTGATTGGCATGTCTGGGTGCTGTTCCTTCATAAGATCATTGTCCACCGCATTCATTCTGTCTTGCGTAAGTCTTTTAAAATACTCCGCACGGCTTTCCAAAATCTCATTTGGTATCCTTGCCAGCACAAGGCCCCCAATTCCAATACACCCCTCGTATTTACCTTCGGTATAGTAAGGATATTTGTTAGTGCCGATCTCGTTTTGAACTTGTTCGACTTTTACAAATTCCCAACCTTCCCTCATTTTTTTAGATACATTAGCTGTATCTTCAAAACCTTGAACGGTAGTACGAATCCATCTATGGCTGTACCCGTTCGGTGCAGGTGGCGCATCCAAACTGGATGGTGGAGCCCAAGCTTTTTTGGCTTCTTTAGTTACCTTAGTCTCAGACTCTCGTGAAGTTCTCTTAATTGTACTCATTATTTATCCTCCTTCACGTATCTAGCGTATTCCTCTAGTGGCACCCCTAATCGTTTAGCAATAGCTACTTGTGACTTGGTGAGTTTCACAGTTCTGCGTCCCTGTTGACTACGACCAGCCGAAGCAACCGTTTGGACGGGTTTCGGTGCTTCTTTTTTTGGCTCGTCCTTAGTGTTATCAAAACTTTCAGGAAAATACTTCCTTAGTCTTGAGTTAACTTCATTATAATACTCATCACTGTCTACTTCAATACCCTCTTGTGAGATATTGTTGTGTATCGTGATAGCAGCATTAGTCATGACCTCATCAGTTCCAAACCATTCATTTTCCTCAGCCCACTTCTTAGCTCTAGGTGTAATTTGAGTTTGTTGTGATGATTCCGCTGTTTGAGGTTCAGCTTGTACGTTGTTTGTTGTTTTTTTGGTTTCTTCTTCTTTTTTTTGTTTTTCTCTATTAGATAATTCTAATCGAGCCTTTTCTTTTTCCACAGCTAATTGAGTCAGCTTATCATTTGCTTCCATAATTTGTGAAGCATCATTTGACTCAATAGCTTGTTTCAAAGCTACTTTAACTTGTTCTCTTTGAGCATCTACTCTAGCATCAAATTCTTTAAGATACTGTTCGTCAGATTCTTTAAATTTAAGAGATGTTTGGTCATACTTTTTTTGTAGACCTTTCGCAAAATCAAGAGCTGCTTTTTCTCTTCGTTCAGCTTCTTTCTTTTGAAAAACAAGTTTATCTATTCTCTTTTGATAATCTCTTCTTGATTCTTGTAAGTTTGGTTTTTCTTCGGTTGATGTTTCTTCTTTTGTTTCTTGTTTCGGTTGTTCTTTTTCTTCAGTTATTTCAATTTGAGGTTTTTCTGGTTTTTCTTCTTTTGGTTTTGAATGATCAGTATAACCTAAATCTACTTCACCTAAATTTAAATTAGGTTCTTTTTTATTTTCTTCTTTTTGTTCAAGTTCAATACTTTCTTCTTTTACATCGTCAGTATCTAACTCGACTTCTTTTTCTTTGGCTAATAGAGCTTCCGCACTATAGTCTTTTACTTCTGCCATGTTTATCCTCCTTTATTAAAATAAATGGAGAATATCTTCTGGCTTTCCTATAGTTCCTATGATCTCGTCATCGTTTAATATACGGTGTTCACCGTACTTAGTCTGAAATCTACTTCCAGCATATCTGCCATAAATGACAAATTCGCCTTCATTACACCAAGCACCCTTTGGAAATTTTTCTTTATCTTGATAACAAAGATCACCCATTTTTACAACAAGTCCAACAACAGTAGTCATTTGAATTTTGTCTTGAGTTTCATCTGCTAATATAACACCGCCTTTTGTTTTTGCTTGGCCTGACCATGGTCTTACAAGCATACGGTATCCTACAGGGTTTGGTATGATTTCAAGATATTTTTTGATGCCTTCTGGATCTGTTGGAATTTGTGATTTTACCTCTTCCTTATTTTCTTTCGAACCGAAATCTGTAAGTTTAGGTTTAATCAATTGTACCATCGTTATCCTCCTTATGCAGGTTTTTAATATCCTGAAGCAGCGTTTCTAATGCGCTGAGTCTGCCCCTAGCATACATTAACTGAGATTCCGTTTCAACCCCATAGCAGATATGATCCTTAACATCCCTAATGTTTCTTTTGATTATATTTTCTATTTGTTCTCTTGTATTTGGATCTAACATATTTTTTCAAAACAAACTTTTTGTTTTCCCTTTTCAAAATCTTTAAAATCCCAATAAGATATTGCAGCTCTTATAACTTCAAAATTACATAAACTATAATCATCAATAATTATTCTAGTGCCTTTTCTTGATCTTTCTGCAAACCAAAGAGCTTCTCTTAAAATTGCTTGAGTTGTATGAGGACCATCTAAAAAAACTAAATCATAAATTGTTTTGCTTAAATTAAATATATTCATGTATTCTATGTCAGTCATGTTATAAAATTTGAAGTAAGGATTAGTTGCAAAATCTTTTACCATCTGATCTCTCATACTGTTTGGATACGTGGGAGCTTTATCAGTCCAAACTCCATCTCTTTTCCATTTTGGTTTATTATCAAAATGTTCATAATTCAAATCCCCATATGGATCTATTGCATAGTGTTGATAATTAATATTAGGAATTCTTTTTGAAATATTTTTTATAATTATTTCTGAACCTAAACCTTCTCGTACTCCTACCTCACATGTAGTTACAGAGTTAGGTTTATCAAAAAAGGGTAATGTCTCACACCATTTAATAAGTAATTCATATTCCGAGCTGTCTCCACGGATCATATTTTAAATTGTTGTAAGATTTGTAATTTTTCTTCAGCGTGCGCTATCTTTTCAATTAATTTATCAATTTCATCAAGATGTTGTGGATGTTCGCCTATAGCAACTGGTTTTTCTAAATAAATTTGTACTGTGGCATCCGCCTCTGATATTTGTGCGTTATACCTATCCTCTAATGCGTTTATAAGGGCAGATCTAAGACTCATATAGAATCTATATACTAATAAAAAGGATGTGCAATACTTTTTATTTTACCTTGTGCTCTTAATTTTTTAAGATCTCCTTTTGTCATTTTTTGAAGCTGCTCTACAGAATATTCATTCTTTTCAAACATTTCTTCATGTGGATCTTTTTGAGCATTACCTTTAAATAAATTTTTTATCCAATTCCAAATCATTTCTTCCCTCCGTTACGAAATATTTGTGTTCCCTTAATGCCATAAATGCTCGCCACGACAAGGATCCACAAATTTGTGAACCATCCCGGCAGTTGCGAGAACATCTCGAAGAACAATTTTACCTTATCCATCGCTGTTGGATCATCCGATATGACCGCATATGCGAGCACCAACACGGGCAAACTGAGAATTATTAAAACGGCCTCGTCTTT
>Ga0208794_1001305_pt1 | contig 11412 bp, 14 predicted proteins | sample 32_taG_FD_184106 | JGI IMG/M metagenome (GOLD analysis project Ga0208794, IMG submission 184106) | Marine viral communities from the Gulf of Mexico - 32_GoM_OMZ_CsCl metaG (SPAdes) (version 2) | ecosystem: Environmental > Aquatic > Marine > Oceanic | place: Atlantic Ocean: Gulf of Mexico...
CGTAACCCATATCTTCATGATATTGTTTCATAGCTACGTAATCTTTATAGATAGATACAGCTTTAAATGGTGCTATAATAACCCTGACTAGGCCATATAAGCAATATTCTACTGTTTCTATTATAAAGTTTATGAATGATTTTACTTTGTTAATTAACATAGTTTTCCTTTCCTTTTTTGACTTTATGTGTATTAATACACTTGATAGTGTGTGTGTGGTTAAGTAGAGTAAAAAGGTAAAGACTCAAAAGAGTCCTTACCTTTTACGATTATTCCCAACCAGAAATGTCAATATGGTTATAATTAACCCATATTGATGGTGGATAAGGATTTCCATTCTTATCAACCGCAGGGCGTTTCCCATCATTTGCATCATAGCTTGCTCTGACTTGCAAATTATTGGCATCTATGTGAGATTGGACAACTTCTAGTTGCTCCTCTTTCACATCACAAATCATGAAGGATTTATTATCCGCCATAGGTTTGGTTTGCAGTAGTTTACCTACTGTTCTACAAAAATCAATGAACTCGTTCATTTTATTTCCTCACTTTCAAGTGTTGTATTAGACGTTATCGTCACGATACGTTTTGCATCGCAAGATGCACGGGGGATAAGAGGCGCCTAAACCGCGAAAAGCTTAATTGCGCTCAGTGCTTGGGGATATAACTAGGTTTAAAATGCGAACACAAGGGTGAATTAACAGTGAGCATTTTCAACGTAGTTAACCCCCACACGGGCGTAATTTCGAGCGGTGTGGTGCACTATATCTCTAACACACCCATTCTACGGCTAATTTTTCAAAAACGGCCTTTTCAACGCGATATAGGGCGATTTATCATAGGTGTAAGTGCTTGTTTTTACTAGGTTTAAAAATTTTTTTAAATTTTTTTTCCAAAACCCTTGACTTTTAGGTCCAAAAAACGTTAAATTTACCAGCCTACCAAGGTATAGTGACTGACTATGTGACTTACAGCAAGACTTGTTACTAGGTTAACTAGACAGCTCCACTGTTTCAATCTATATTAAACCCGCAAGTGATGAGTATACACTGGTTAGTGACTAGGTTAGTGACTAAGCAAAGAAATAATTTGGATATTTGATAGTTATTTAGTATATTATACCTAAAAATTTACAACAATTAACCGAAATGGGGAAAAATGAGTGATTTAATAATAAAAAATGCTGGTACAGAGCAAACGCAAACTGAGCATGGACCAGTAAATCCTGAAGTAAAGTTAGGACAAGCAGGTTCTTGTTTAGTAGCTGGTACTGATGCTGTAACTTGTAAGAATGGCGTATTCGCAGCTATTACTATGCTAGAAAACACAGAGTTTACTGCACTTACTGCTGAAGATAATACTAAATTTGTTAATACTGCTAGTGCACAAACAGCTATTTCTACTGCTAATACTGCTACTTCAGCTTCTGAAACGTTTCCTAAAGGCGTAACTATATACGGTAGATGGACTTCATTTACACTTGCTTCAGGCCTTGTAATGGCATACAGAGGATAAATTGAGTACTCTAGGATTAGGCAATAGTATAGCTTCAGAAGCATCTGTTTCTTCAGGTGTTAGTAGAGGCCCTAGTGATTCTTACTCAGTTCATTTTCCTGGTGTTGATGATTATATTCAAGTACCCTCTACTTTAGGTAGCGTTATAACGCCTAATAGTAGCTGGAGTATAACAGCTTGGATAAATATGGGTAGTGGTGGCGCAGGTGACGATGCTATTATTTCTACAGGTGATTCTACAACTAGATTTTTTATTAAAGTTACTAATAGTACTGGAAGAGTTAGAGTTTCTTCAGATGGGGGAAGTGTAACTAAATTATATACTACAGGTACTATTTCAGCAGATACATGGACTAATGTTACTTTTGTATACACACATGATGATGCTAATGAGTTAGTATACTACAAAAATGGTTCGCCAGTAGGTTCTGCTACTAACTTTGATATGTCGAAAATTCCTAGTGTTGATAATGCTCAAATTGGTATCAGAGCAAATACAAATGATGATTATATAGGCAAAATGTCTACACTTGGAGTTTATAGCAAAGCTTTAAATGCTTCTGAAGTTCAGAATATATACGATACAAAAGGTACCAGTTTATCTACACCAGGTAATTTAGAACTTTGGTATAGAATGGGAGATGGAACAGAAAATGGTTCAGGAGATACAATATACGATATGTCAACAAATAGTAATGATGGAACTTTAGAAGGAGATGCTGTAATTCAAGAAGGAGCAGCAGGATAATGGCACAAGATATGATGAACACCCAGTCGCTGTTACAGCAGTATTTGGCTGGTATGCAAAATATAGGAGCAGGTTATGAGCCTCAGCCCTCAAATGTGGCTAATGAGCCTGTAAATTACGCAGAAAATGTAAAACTGGGTAGTATCGTCCCTCAAGATGATACTGTTTTAATTAAACCGCCCTCTGAGGCTGCAGATGATGATTTTAGTCTTTTAGATGCAACTACAAATACAGTTAATATGATGAGTCAAAAGCCTTTTTGGGCAAGTATTGCTGGACTTGGACTAGGTAAATTAGGTTTAAAAACAGCAAGTAGGTTTGTTCCAGGTGTTGGATGGGCTTTGGGAGCAGCTGATGCAATAGATTACTTTGGTTATCCTATATACGATTATGTTCCTGGTGGAGATTGGTTAACTTGGAGAGATACAACAGAAAAAGAGGAGCAGTAATGTATAAATGGGGACCAAGAAGTTTAAGACAGATGGAAAACATTGACCCAAGACTACGCAAAGTTTTGGATGAAGTAATTAAACATGTAGATTGTAGTGTAATAGAAGGGCATAGAAGTGAAGAAAGACAAAATAAGTTATTTGAAGAAGGTCGTACAAAAGTTAGATTCCCCAATGGTCGTCATAACTCTTATCCAAGTAGGGCTGTTGACGTGGTGCCTTATCCTATTGATTGGGATGATAGGGAACGGTTTCATCTTTTCGCTGGTTTTGTTATTGGTATTGCTAAGTCTATGGAGATAAACCTTAGATGGGGCGGTGATTGGAATATGAACTTTGAAGTGGATGATAATAATTTTGATGATTTTCCACATTTTGAACTTATAGATTAGGAGAATAAATGGCGTACGATGCAAAAGCAAAACAATTATTTATAGAAGAATTAACAGGTAAAAAAGCACCAAAAGGTATGGCGCCAAAGCCTTTAATTCCTGATAATAGTGCTAAAGGTAGAGATAAAAGGATAAGAATGGGATTACTTGATTATGTCATGAATAATCCTGAATTTAATCCTAGAAAGAATCGTGAAGATTTTGCTGATATGAATGACGCTTTATTGTGGGCTAAATACTTAGGAATGGCTCTTGACCCAAAAAGATTAGGACATTATCCTGGTGGCTATGGTAAAGATAACTTTATACCCAACTATGATGTTAGAGATTTAGTAGGAATGGCAGCAGGACCTGAAGATTACTCTGAAAGAGTTCCTACTATAACTAAAGAATTATTAAAAAATTACTAAATGTATACAGTAAATATAGACCATAAAGACATAGGTCTTACTACGTATACTATTTATAGAAAAGAAGAAGCGGATGAAAAGGGAATAGAGTATGTATACTGGAAAATGGTTCAACCTGGGGGATATGCTATATCTGATGATAACTATGTTGCTAAATGCATTAATCGCAAGGAGTATCCTTCTAATCATGACAAAAACAATATATATCTCAGGTTCCCATGGGGCTACACTTTTTTTAATCCTAAGTATGCTTCTAAGAAATTAAAGGTATCAGGCAGAAAAACTAATACAACCTTTACAGGCAAACCTATGCTAGAGGTTAAAGCTGGGCAAGATATGATGAAAAACCTTGCTAAAGCTTATTCTGTTACCTGGGACTACAACTTAGCTCTTGATATGGTTCTTGGAGATTATACTCCATCAGAGTTTAAAAAGTGGAAAAGAGCGATGAAAACGGAGGTTTTTAGTAAAATGGTAAAAGAAGAACTATCTGATATGCTAACTGAGCATGGCCTAGATAAAACATATACTTTAGATTTATTATCTGAGGTTATAGGCATGGCTAAAGATAAAAAAGATGTTACTAATCTTATGCGTGCTGTAGAGAATTTACAGGGTATGCATGGTATGAAAGAAAAACAGCTTGTTAAAACAACTGAAAAACTAGAAGCTATAAGCAATACTAAACTTATTGATGAATTAAGAGAAGAAGAAGATAAGCTTATAGCAACTAAAACTGTAACAGAAGAGAGAGAATAATGCCAAAAGGAAAAGGTACGTACGGTAAAAAAAAGGGTAGACCACCTAAAAAGAAGAAAAAATAATGATAAACGTTTTTATAAAATTAGGTTTAAAAGCAGCTCAAAAGTATTTAAAGTTCGCTTCGTCAAAAGCTATCTATACAGAAGCTGGTAAAAAAACACTTCAACAAACTTCTAGAATGCTTCAAGCATCTCCTTCTACATTAAGGATGATGGCTAAAGATAGAATAGCAACAAAAAAATTAATTGAAAAGTTAAATGTTAGATATAATAAAAATATACCTATAGACCCTTATAAAGGTAAATGGGGTTATGATAACGAGATTTTTAGATTAAATAGATACAGAACTAAAGACTACCCTAGGTTAACTAAGAAAAAAAATATAGGCGAAAAGTTTGGAAAAGCTAAATAGTGTATAAAACAAAGCAATTTAAAATAGAAACTCCCGTAGGAAGTATAGAGAGTGATAGCGGCAGCCACATAGTTGATGTCGCTTCTGTCTTTATAGGAGTAATATTTATTTATATAGTCGCTAAAAAGATAAAAGACTTATTATGATGGATTTTGAAGCTCAATACGAGCAAATGCAAGCTTTAAAAAAGCTTCGTAATAACATGGCTCTGTTTGGAAGGCACTGCTTCCCCACAGCCCTGAGAAAGAGTACACCCCCCTTTCATAACGATGTGTACTCGGCCCTCGCTAACGATGAAAAAAGGAGGGTATTAATTGCAGCACCTCGTGGTACAGCGAAGTCTACAGTTACTACCCTCATCTTTCCTTTATGGAAAATAGCATTCAAGGCATCTGATGAAGATTTATTTATGGTTATTATATCTGAGTCACAGACTCAGTCTATTAACTTCTTATCGCGTATTAAATATCACCTTACTCATTCTGATAAATTCAAAGCTATATTTGGGGATTTAGGCCCTACTACAGCACAGCGTTGGACTAATAACGATGTAGTACTTGCTAATGGCGCAAGGATTATAGCTGTAGGTACAGGACAAAGAGTTAGAGGATTTATTGAGGGTGACACAAGACCTAACCTTATTATAGTAGACGATTTTGAGTCTGAGCTTAATGCATTCACACCAGAAGCTAGAGCTAAGAATAGAAAGTGGGTTACAGAAGCTGTAATACCATCATTATCAGATGAAGGTAAAATAGCTATGATAGGTACTGTAATATCTGAGGATTGTTTTTTATACTGGGCTAAAGAATCAGATGCGTGGCATACACTATGGTATTCTATATGGGATGAAGATGAAAAGAGTATATGGCCCGAAAGATTTCCTAAATCACGTATATTAGAGATTAAAAAAGAATTTCAATCAGTAGGGAACTTAAATGGTTTTTATCAAGAGTATATGAATATAGCTCAGTCTCCTGATATGGCTCCGTTCAAACCAGAATGGATTAAGTTGCATCATTATGATTATGAAAGAATAGATGGGCAAAACTGCCTAGTTAGGACAAAAGGTGATGAAAAAGAAATTAAACCAGTGGAAATCTATTGTGGAGTTGACCCTGCTAGCTCCCTTTCTTCCACTGCTGATTATTTTGTTGTGTCTACAATCGGTGTTGACTATGATAATAATAAGTATATTATTGATGTATATAGGGATAGAATTAGTCCTGCAGAACAGCCTCAGAAGCTTATTGATATTTACAAGAAGTATAAACCCAAAAGAATGAAGATAGAAACTGTTGGTTATCAAGAAGCTCTTAGAACAGCTGTTAGAGAACTAATGTTAAAAGAAAGTATTTATATACCTGGACTTGAAAAAGGTGTAAAACCAAGAAATAGAAAAAGTGAACGTTTATTATCATTAGTACCTTTATTTGCTAAAGGGACATTTTATTTTAGACCACAAGACAACATTCCTCAGCAAGAATTTTTAAGTTATCCAAGAGGAAAACATGACGATGTTATGGACGCAATATGGACTGCATTAGATGGAGCAAGGCCTTCTAGGCGTCAATCTTTAAATAAAGTTGATAAAAATAAGCAAAAACTAAAGAAAAAGCTTGATTGGATGACATTATAATTGTATATTAAGTTGATAAAAATTAGGTAATTATGGCAGAAAAGAAGACACCCAAAATCGTAAATGAGACTTTAAGGCTATTTAAAGACTACTCTACTAAAAGAGATGCTTGGGCTCAACAAGCCAAAGAAGATAAAGAATTTCGTTTAGGTAGACAATGGACTAAAGAACAAGCGGAAGTATTAGAAGCAAGAGGACAAGCTCCTATTGTTGTTAATAGAATACATCCTGCTGTTGAAACAGCTAAAGCCATGCTTACTGCTAATAGACCATCATTTAGATGTGCCCCAAGAGAAGATAGTGATAGAAAGGTTGCTAATGTATTTAGTGCCCTTTTAAGCTATATGTACGATATATCTGATGGTAGAACTATTATTAGACAAGCTATAGATGATTACTATGTAATGGGTGTAGGTTATATTAACGTATATCAAGACCCTAAGAAAGATATGGGTAAAGGTGAGGTTTGTATGCACAATATAGACCCATTAGACGTATATGTAGACCCTAATAGTAGAGATAGATTCTTTGATGATGCTGAAAATATTATTGTTTCTAGGCTATTTAGTAGAGACCAAGCTAAAAAGTTATATCCTCAATATAAGAAAGAAATAGACCAAGCTAGTAGTGAACAAGACTTTAATTCACCTGAAACAGGTAGAGATAATGTAAGTAAAGTATTTTTTCCAGAAGATGTAGGTTTATTACATGAACAAAGTGAATATGTTAGAGGATATGAAAGATATTCTAAAATAGAAGTTCAAAAGATAAGAACTTATGAAGAATTTAGCGGTAAAGAAGAATTATTAAGTAAAGAAGAGTTTGACGAGTATATACAAAAACCAGCTTGGATAATAGAAGGTCAAATTATAACTGACCAAGCACAAGCAGAGCAAATCTATGCTCAATTAATGGAACAATTTCAACTTGCAGAAGAAGAAGCAAAACTTGCAATGGAGCAAGAAATGCAAGCGCAAGGCGCTCCAGTTGATGCTAGTACACCTTCTACAGGCATTGTTCCGCCTCAAGTAGAGCAAGTTGATTATCAAGATTTAATATTAAGACAAGCAATTAGAACAGTTCAAATAAATGTAGTTAGAATTAAACAATGTATCATTATAGGTGAAACTTTATTATATTCTAGAATATTACCTACTGAGCATTATCCTATAGTACCAATGTGTAATCTTCATACTCGTACACCTTATCCTACATCTGATGTAAGAATGGTTAAAGGATTACAAGAATACATTAATAAGACTCGTTCCTTAATTATTGCACATGCTACTACAAGTACTAATACTAAGATATTAGTTCCTGAAGGTAGTGTAGATATGAAAGATTTTGAAGAAAAGTGGGCACAACCTGGTGTGGCTATACCTTATGACCCAACAGATGGTGCTCCAGTTACTGTACAACCTAGTCCATTACCTAACGAGCTGTATTCTAATGAGCAAACAGCTAAAAGCGATATAGACCATCAGCTTGGTTTATACGAAATGATGATGGGTAATACTGCAGCAGCTCCACAAACATATAAAGCTACTATATCACTTGATGAGTTTGGACAGCGTAAGATAAAATCTAAGCTTTCAGATATAGAGCAAGCTTTAGTAAGAGTTGCACAAGTTGCTATACCTTTAATGCAACAATTATATAGTACAGAAAAAACATTTAGACTTGTTAACCCAAACAATTCTATGAGTGAGTACGTTATAAATAAACGTTTATACGATGATAAAACAGGTGAAGCACAGATTATTAACGATATTACAGTTGGAATGTATGATGTAATAGTTGTTAGTGGAAGTACATTACCTACAAATAGATTTGCTGAACTTGAGTTCTATATGGATGCTTACCAAAAAGGTTTAGTAGACAGACAAGAAGTTCTTAAGAAAACAGAAATATTTGATATAGAAGGCGTAATGCAACGTACTGATGAAATACAAAAATTACAATCTATGGTAGAACAACAGTCCGAAGAGATTAAGAAACTAAAAGGTGACCTACAAACTAGAGATAGAGAAGCTGTAGGATTACGTAAGAAAGTTGAAATCGAGAAGTTTAAAGGCGAATTAGACCAAGTGTCTAATAAAACTAAGGCTGCAGGGACCTTGTTTGAAAAAAGATTGGATGATAATTTAGCCACTGTGAAGCGTCAGATAGCTGATGCTAGCAAAGAACAAGGCTCACCTACTGGTGGCAAAGTAGCAGCCAAAGATAGAAAGAAGTAACATGGACGCGTTAGAGACAAACCAAAATGCAGACACCCCTGAAAGTCAGGGCTCTGAACAATTATCGGTAGAACAAGCGTTCTTCACAAGTGAAGAGCAAGCAAGTAATGAGGCAGTTGGGACTCCTGAAGAACAGGAAACTCCCGCTGGAGATGGCATTAATGTTGAAGATACTCAAGCTAAAAACGATGAGCGAAGATTCCAATATTGGCAATCTGAAGCTGATAAAGTTAAGAATGAGAATGAGCAACTTAAAATGCAAATGCAACAAATGGCTCAAATGCAGCAAGCACAACCTGCTCCTGCACAAGAAGAGCCTGTTGAAGAATTTCCTCCACCTCCTGAAAAGCCAGAGGCTCCTGCGGGATTTAACAGAGCGGAAGCTATGGAAGACCCTAGAAGCCCTAGTGCTCAATACTTAAATAAGTTAGACAGCTGGAGAGATGATATAACTGAATACAATGCGTTAAAAAACCAGTATGATACTGCTATTTTAAGAGAGAAATTTGAAGCTCAAGAAAAACAAAGACAAAACGAGATTCAAAAAGCTCAAGCTTATCAACAACAGCAAACGCAAATGAATGAAGTTTATCAAAGAGTACAAGGTGAACATGGGCTTACCCCTGAAGAAGCAGGAGAGTTTATGCAGACCATGTCGAGACCAGAAAGTCTAACAATAGATAATTTAGTTCAACTGTACAGACTACAGAAAGGTTCTGGACAGCCAGTAGCACAAACACCGCCACCAGGCCCTAGTGATACGTTTAATCAACAATCTAGAGCTCAGGCAGTACCATCACCGATGGGTGTGTTACCAGCTCAACAGAATGAGTCTACAGTTAGTGCAGAGGACCAAATTATGGATTCGATGATTAGTGGTTATAAAAAAAATAACCCTTGGTAAATAACTAAACTCCTACTCGAAGGTCTACGCGACAGCTGAGAGAGGAATAAATTGATTGGAGATTGTAAAATGGCATTTTATAGTGGAAATGCTGGGAGTACTGTTACAGGTGTTACGATTGACGATAATAGAAGAGTCTTTAATTTCGGAGATAGAGTTGCAGAACTCGCTCCTCAACAAAGCCCATTTTTCGTTTATCTATCAAAGGTAGCTAAAAAAGCGACAAACGACCCAGTATTTAAATACTTAGAACAAAGACACCAATGGCAAAGAAGAAACTTTCACTTAGGTGATTCTGTTGATTCTGCGACATACTCAGTTGGTGATTTAATTGATGGTGATAACACAACTAATACTGTAAAAACATACGTTAACTATGATAAATATGGACAAATTCAGAGTGCTGAATATAAGCCAGAATTTTTTATAGCAGGTTTAATAGTAGCAATAAAAGATACAGATGGAACTCCTAGACGTTTCAGAGTAAATGCTACACCTTCTGTAACTTCTGGTACAGGTACTGTTGAAGTTGCTATGACAGCTTTAGAAGCAGGAACTTACGCATTTGCTGATGATGCAGTTGCTCAAGTTATTGGTTCGGCACATGCTGAAGGCGGAGATGAGCCTGATGGATGGCAAGATGCAATGGTTGACGCTGAAGGATATACTCAAATTTTTAAAACAAGTATGAATATGTTCTCAGGTACAGCATTAGCAACTGAATATCGTGGTGTAAAAAATGAGTTCCAAAGAGTATGGACTGAAAAGTTAATGGAACACAAAATGGACATTGAAAATGCAATGTTATTTGGTAAAGGCGCTTCATCAAATGAAACTGGTGCTGGTGCCCCTACTAGATACACAGATGGTATTATTACAAAAACAGAAGCAAGTGGTAAAGTATATAACATGACATATGCTTCATCAGGTTATGACGCTTTCTTAGACGCAATGGAAGATTTCTTTGCTCCTGAAGGTGGAAACTCTGGTAACAAACTTGTATTAGCTTCAAGAAAAGTAATTACTTACTTAAACAAATTAGGTAATGGTTCTTTCTTAAATAATACAGTTGGTTCTAACCAGTACAAACTTGATGTGCAAAATGTTGCTGGTACTTTTGGTCACAATGTAACAATGGTAAATACTATATTTGGTAACTTACACTTTGTTGCTGAGCCTCTATTAAGAGGACCATGGGAAGATTATGCATGCGCAGTTGACCTTAAAAACATAGCATACAGACCTCTTGTTGGTAATGGTATTAGCAGAGATACATTTATCGAAACTAATATACAAGATAATGCTACAGATGGAAGAAAAGACCAAATAATTACTGAAGCTGGTCTTGAAATTAGTCTTCCTGAAACTCACGCAGTTCTTAAGTTTTCTTAAGGAGGTTAAACTATGGCTTTAACATATGCAAAAGTTGGTGGATGGACTGAAGTAACTAATCCTGTTACTGTAGCTGATTCTGATGGCACTTATTATGGCGATGAAATAAGCGTTAAAGGTGTTAAAAGAATGATGGGTGAAATAAATGAAGAAGGTGGAGCTGTTGGAAAATGGCAATACACTCTTGATGATACACCTATTTCAGTTGGCGGTATTGGGTTAGACCCTTCAGCTACAAGTAGTATCGGAACTAAAACATGGATAGATTTAGAATATGAAGCTGTCGCTGTTGGTGATGAAACTATGGAAGACCTGCCTATCCCCCCTGATGCTAAAGGCATAAGACCTGCTGTTACTATAACTGCTGCTTCTTATGGTGGTGATACCACTATAGAAAGTAAGTGTTTATTAAGTAGCAAAAAGTCTGATTTAGGCTTTAGTATTGGTGGAATTGGAGCAGACCCATCATAATAAAATAACTATAGGGCCTCGAAAGAGGCCCTATTAGGAAGGGACTATGGGAAATAAAAAAGTATATAGTGGTAGTGTAGG
>Ga0208794_1001307_pt1 | contig 11404 bp, 7 predicted proteins | sample 32_taG_FD_184106 | JGI IMG/M metagenome (GOLD analysis project Ga0208794, IMG submission 184106) | Marine viral communities from the Gulf of Mexico - 32_GoM_OMZ_CsCl metaG (SPAdes) (version 2) | ecosystem: Environmental > Aquatic > Marine > Oceanic | place: Atlantic Ocean: Gulf of Mexico...
TGTGCCGTTACAACATCCCGGTACTGGGCGTGAACCGCGGCGGGCTGGGTTTTCTGACCGATATTCCGCCAGATGAACTCGAGGCGCGCGTAGGCGAGGTGCTGGCCGGCAAGTACATGGTCGAAACGCGCTTTCTGCTGGACGCCTTTGTGCGCCGCGGCGAAGAGCAACTGGGCACCAGTGAAGCCTTGAACGATGTGCTGCTGCACCCGGGCAAGTCGGCGCGGATGATCGAGTTTGAACTCTATGTTGACGGCCAGTTTGTCTACAGTCAGAAGTCGGATGGCCTGATTGTGGCCACCCCAACCGGCTCGACCGCCTACTCACTGTCGGCCGGCGGGCCGATCATGCATCCCAAGCTGGATGCCGTGGTGCTGGTGCCGATGTTTCCGCATACGCTGTCCAGCCGCCCGATCGTGGTGGACGGCAACAGCGAACTGAAGATCATCATTTCCAAGCAGAGCGGTATCTATCCGCAGGTCAGCTGCGATGGTCAGGTGCACATGTCCTGCGCACCCGGCGACAGCATTACCATCCGCAAAAAACCGCAGAAGCTGCGGCTTTTGCATCCGCTTGACCATAACTTCTACGCCATTTGCCGCAGCAAGCTCGGTTGGTCCAGCCGCCTGACGGAGCAGTAAGGTGAGCGACGCCGAGCTCGACCGGGGCTATGACATCATCGGCGATGTGCACGGCTGTGCGCATACTCTCGAACGCCTGTTGGAGCAGATGGGCTACCGCCGCCTGAACGGCGTCTGGCAGCATCCGCGCAGGCAGGCGCTGTTTCTCGGCGATATCATTGATCGCGGCCCGCGTATTCGCGAGGCGCTGCACCTGGTGCGGGACATGGTTGAGGCGGGGCAGGCGCGCTGCATCATGGGCAATCACGAATTCAACGCCATCTGCTGGGAGACGCCAGCGCCGCCGGGCAGCGGTCGCAGCTACCTGCGCGAGCATACCGAGCGGCATCATCGTCTGATTGGCGACACCCTGGCGCAATTCGACGACTGGCCGCAGGAGTGGCGGGAGTTTGTCCAGTGGTTCGGCGATCTGCCGCTGTTTCTGGATATGGGCCCGTTTCGGCTGGTGCACGCCTGCTGGGACAGCAGCCTGATCGAGCCGCTGCGTCAGGATTACCCGGACGGCCGCATAGACGACGCGTTTCTGATGGGCTCGGCGCACTGGGGCAGCTTCCCGGCGCAGACCTTTGACCGGCTGCTGCGTGGCACCGACATGCGCTTGCCGCACGGCATCACCATGACAGGGAAAGACGGTTTTACCCGCGCGTTCTTCCGCACCAAATTCTGGGAGGAGGCGCCAGAAACCTACGGCGATGTGGTCTTTCAGCCCGATGCCTTGCCGGAGCCGGTGGCGGAAAAGCCGCTGACCGAGCAGCAGAAAAGCGACTTGATGCTGTACCGACCGCACGACCCCTTGCTGTTTGTCGGCCATTATTGGCAGCAGGGTACGCCCCGGCCGATTCGACCGAATCTGGCCTGCCTGGACTACAGCGCCGTGAAGTACGGCAAGCTGGTGGCCTATCGCTGGAGCGGCGAAACCCGTCTGGAACGCGATCACTTTGTCTGGGTCGAAGTACCGCAAATGAACTGAAGCGAGGCTCGCCATGCTCAAGGCGCTAACCCGTCCGTTGAACGAAGACCTGTCTGCGTTGGCACGCTTTCTGCGCCAGCGCGGGGTCGTGCACCGTATTGCCGAGGAACGTGGCGAGCAAGTGGTCTGGGTGGTGGATGAAGCCAGTGCGCAGATTGTCCGTAGTCTGTATGAGCAGGGCATGGATGCGTTGCCGCAATCGGGTGGTGATCCATGCCCACCTAGCCCGGCTGCACAGTTCTGGCGTCAGGCTCACCGGTTGATTCCGGTTACGCTCGGCGTGCTGGTAATCACTGCGGTGGTCGCGCTGCTGACCAGTATGGGCAGCGATGTTCGCCAGGTGGTGATGTTCACCTTTACGCCGCTTGAGCCCAGCGGGTATCTGGCTGAACAGCCGGATATGAGCCAGTGGTGGCGCTTGATCACGCCGATCTTTCTGCATTTTGGGATCATGCACCTGGCGTTCAACGCGCTCTGGTACTGGGAGCTGGGCCGGCGCATCGAAATGCGCTCCGGCGGGCTGTGGCTGCTGGGTCTGACGCTGCTGATCGGTCTGGTCTCCAATACCGCGCAGTGGCTGTGGAGTGGTAACAGCAGCCTGTTTGGCGGGCTCTCGGGCGTGCTGTACGGTCTGCTTGGCTATTGCTGGCTATACCAGAAGCTGGCGCCCAACGTGTTCTTTGACCTGCCACGTGGCGTCATCATCATGATGCTGGCCTGGCTGGTGCTGTGCATGACCGGGCTGATTACGCTGCTGGGATTTGGCGCCATCGCCAATGCCGCGCATGTCAGCGGCCTTGTTACGGGCTGCCTGATCGGCGCCGCGGCAGGTGCGTTGCAGCGCCAGCGGCAGGTACAATAGCGACTTTCACTCATCCAGCGGGAGACCCGATGACTACCTTCGTCGAGATGCTGCGCAACATCAGCCCGGAAATCTATCAAAGCCTCAAGCTGGCCGTGGAGATCGGCAAATGGCCGGACGGGCGCAAGCTGACGCAGGAGCAGAAGGAACTCTGCCTGCAGGCGATGATTGCCTGGGAGCAGGACAATCTGCCGGAAGAGGAGCGCACCGGGTACATGGGGCCGCAAGGCTGCAAGTCGCAGGAGCAGGAAATTCCCAATATTCTGTTTTCGACCCGCTCGGAGACCTTGCATTGAGCCAGCTGCAGTTTCAGGGCGGCGTCAGCAAGATGCGCGGCCAGCTTGAGTCGCCCGAGACGCCGGTGACCTACAGCTTGCCCATCGGTGATGAGCAGGTGCCGCTCAACGCGTTGCTCGGCAAGACACTGCGTCTGGAAGCGCTGGGCGTGATCAACTGCGTGCATTGCGGCCGCAAGACCAAGAAAAGCTTCAGCCAGGGCTACTGCTACCCGTGCTTTACCAAGCTGGCGCAGTGCGATGTCTGCATCATGAGCCCGGAGAAGTGCCACTATGATCAGGGCACCTGCCGCGAGCCGGCCTGGGGTGAGCAGTTTTGCATGACCGATCACATTGTCTATCTGGCCAATTCGTCAGGACTGAAGGTGGGCATTACCCGTGCCACTCAGATTCCGACCCGCTGGATTGATCAGGGCGCAAGCCAGGCCTTGCCGATCATGCGGGTAGCCACCCGCCAGCAGTCCGGCCTGGTCGAAGACCTGCTGCGTCAGCAGGTGGCAGACAAGACCAACTGGCGCGCACTGCTCAAGGGTGACCCTGAACCGCTGGATCTGTGCGCCGAGCGTGATCGCCTGCTGGATAACGCGGAGGCGGGCCTCAGTGAGCTGCAGTCGCGCTTCGGCTTGCAGGCAATTCAGTTGCTGCCCCAGGCCGAGGCGCTGGCGATTCGCTATCCGGTCGAGCAGTACGTGGCCAAGCCGCAATCGGCCAACCTGGACAAGGAGCCGGTGCTGGAAGGCACGCTGCTTGGCATCAAGGGGCAGTACCTGCTGCTCGACACTGCAGTGATCAACATTCGCAAATACACAGCCTACCAACTGGCCTTCAGCGCCGGTTGAGCCATAACGGCAGGGCCGCCCTGCAGCGGGGCGGCCGAACACGATTTCACCGGCCGACGCCGGCCGCAGCGGAGCTCTGATATGCGTACCGAACAACCCAAGACGATATACCTCAAGGACTACCAGGCCCCGGATTACTGGATCGATGAGACCCAGTTGACCTTCGAGCTGTTCGAGGATCATGCGCTGGTGCACAGCCGTCTCGCTTTGCGCCTGAACAGTGACCGTCACGGCGCCGGCGCGCAGCCTGCGCTGGTACTGGACGGCCAGGAGCTGGCGCTGCTCAAGGTGGTGCTGGATGACCAGGAACTGGGCGAGGGCGAGTATCAGGTCAATGAAGACAGCCTTAGCCTGCAGCCAGCAGCGGCAACCTTCGAGCTGGCCCTGACCACCCGCATCGAGCCGCAGAACAATACTGCGCTGGAAGGGCTCTACAAGTCTGGCAGCATGTTCTGCACCCAGTGCGAGGCCGAAGGCTTCCGCAAGATTACCTACTACCTCGACCGCCCGGATGTGATGAGCCGCTTCACCACTACCGTGATCGCCGAGCGTGAGCGCTATCCGGTGCTGCTGTCCAACGGCAACCCGATTGCCTCCGGCGAGCACGAAGGCGGTCGCCACTGGGTCAGCTGGGAAGACCCGTTCCCCAAGCCAGCCTACCTGTTTGCCCTGGTGGCTGGTGATCTGTGCCTGCTGCAGGACAGCTTTACCACCATGAGCGGGCGCACCATTGACCTGCGCATCTACGTCGAGCCGGAAAACCGCACCCAGTGCGACCACGCCATGGACAGCCTCAAGCGCTCCATGCGCTGGGACGAGGAGGTCTATGGCCGCGAGTACGATCTGGATATCTTCATGATCGTTGCCGTCAATGACTTCAACATGGGCGCGATGGAGAACAAGGGCCTCAATATCTTCAACTCCAGCTGCGTGCTGGCGCACCAGGATACGGCGACCGACATGGCCTTTCAGCGGGTCGAGGCGGTAGTAGCGCACGAATACTTCCATAACTGGTCCGGCAACCGGGTGACCTGTCGCGACTGGTTCCAGCTGTCGCTTAAGGAAGGCTTTACCGTCTTCCGCGACTCGGAATTCTCTGCCGACATGAACTCGCGTACGGTCAAGCGTATCGAGGATGTCACCTTCCTGCGTGCCAACCAGTTTGCCGAAGACGCCGGCCCGATGGCGCATCCGGTGCGCCCGGACTCCTTTATCGAGATCTCCAACTTCTACACCCTGACCGTCTACGAGAAGGGCGCCGAAGTCGTGCGCATGCTGCATACCCTGTTGGGTGAAGAGGGCTTCCGCAAGGGCACCGACTTGTACTTCGAGCGTCACGACGGTCAGGCGGTCACCTGCGATGACTTTATCAAGGCGCTGGAAGACGCCAATGGCGCAGACTTTACCCAGTTCAAGCGCTGGTATAGCCAGGCCGGTACGCCGCGTTTGAGCGTCACAGCTGACTACGATGCGACCAAGCGCGAGTTCCGCCTACATTTCACTCAGGTTTGTCCGCCCACACCGGGCCAACCCGACAAGCTCCCGCAGGTCATCCCGGTGCGCATGGCGCTGCTGGACCGTGACGGCAAGGAGATGGCGCTGCAGCTCAATGGCGAGGCGCTTGGCAATGAGGCTGTTGTATCCATCACCGAAGCCGAGCAGACGCTGGTATTCGAGAATGTGCCGACCAGCCCGCTGCCGTCTCTGTTGCGCGGCTTCTCGGCCCCGGTCAAGCTGAGCTATCCCTACAGCCGCGATGATCGGGTGTTCCTCGCCAAGCACGATCCGGACGGCTTCAATCGCTGGGAGGCGGCGCAGGGGCTGGCGGTAGACGTGCTGCAGGGGCTGGTTGATATTCACCGTGCCGGACGCCCGTTGAACCTGGACCAGCGGCTGGTCGATGTGATGCGCAGTGTGATTACCGATGCCGAGCTGGACGCCGCCATGGTGGCAGAGATTATTCGCCTGCCGTCCGAAGCCTATCTGGTCGAATTGGCCGAGGTGGCCGACATTGATGCCATCCACTTTGCCCGCGAGTGGCTGCGCCGTGCGCTGGCCGTGGCGCTGCGTGACGATATGGCTGCCCGCTATCAGGCCCTGGCAGCGGCCGGGGCAGGGGAGTTCAGTGCCAGCGCTCCGGCTATGGCTGACCGTAGTCTGAAAAACAGCTTGTTGGGGTACCTGATGCTGACGGGCGAGCAGCAGGTGCTGGGCTGGTGCGTGCGCCAGTTTGTCGAGGCCAGCAACATGACTGACCGCCAGGCTGCGTTGGTCGCACTGGTCAACTCGCCCTTCGAGCAGCAGCGCGAAGCCGCACTGGCTGACTTTGCCGAACGCTGGTCCGCCTATCCGCTGGTGATGGACCAGTGGTTCAGTATTCAGGCCATGGCCAGTCAGCCCGGTGCGTTGGAGCGGGTCGAGAAGCTGATGGGGCACCCGCTGTTTACCCTGCGTAACCCGAACAAGGTGCGTGCGCTGATCGGGGCGTTCGTCAATCAGAATCTCCCCAACTTCCACGCCATCGATGGCAGCGGCTATGCCTTCCTGGCAGATCGCATCATCGAGCTGGATCGCAGCAATCCGCAGATCGCCTCGCGTCTAGTCACGCCGCTGAGCCGCTGGCGCAAGTTTGATGACGAGCGTCAGGCGCTGATGCGCGGGCAGCTGTCGCGCATTTTGGCGGAGAAGCTGTCGCCCGATGTCTATGAGGTGGTGAGCAAGTCGCTGGCCTGACCGGCAATGGCGAGTCCAGGAGCGCCAGCCGTCTGGCGCGCGGCTCTTGAACTCGCCGGCAATAAATGAGTTACTCAGCACGCGCAAGCGTGAAATTTTAATAAAAAATTACCGACAGGTATTTGTACCCGGCCCGAGAGGTCTCTAATATGCCCTGTCCGCTGGCGGAATGACTGCATGGCTGCGCCTGCGCTGCAGCAGGTCCCATGTGGCGACAACATGCTTCCCGTAGCGGAGCAACACCTATAAAAACAAAGAGGGGTGGTGTTTATGCGTAAGCCGTCTACCTGGCGTGCTTCACTCGCAACCCGCGCAGCTGTCTCACTGCGGGGTTCGTATCTCAAGAAAGCGTTTTCTGTTTCTGCGTTGGCCTCTGCCGTAATGTTGTCCGGCTTGGGCGCGCTCGGCTCTGCTGCCGTACAGGCCAATGACACTGTCGGTGAAGCGGTGCAACCGGCCATTCAATCTCCCTTGGCTGCGCATACGCTGTTGATCGATGCCGCGGTGGTGGGTGATCGTCTGGTTGCTGTCGGCAGTCGGGGACACATTGTCTATTCCGATGATCAGGGCAAGAGCTGGACCCAGGCTGAGGTGCCGGTACGCCAGCTGCTGACCGCCGTGTACTTTGTTGACGACAAGCGCGGCTGGGCGGTTGGTCATGACTCCCTGATTCTGAACACCACCGACGGTGGCGCCACCTGGGCGATGCAGTATCGCGACCCGGAGCTGGACCAGCCGGTCGACCCGGACGGCCCCAGCCTGCTCGAGCGTCCGCTGATGGACGTCTGGTTCCGTGATGCCAGCACCGGCTTTGCTATCGGCGCCTATGGCACCTTCCTGCGCACCGACGATGGCGGCCAGACCTGGGAAGATCGCACCTACGACATCGACAACCCCGATGGCTTCCATTACAACGCCATGGCCGAGGTCAAGGGCGCGGGTCTGTTCATCGCCGGTGAGATGGGCACGCTGTACCGCTCACCTGACTTTGGTGATACCTGGGAAACCCTGACCGATCTGCCCTATGACGGCTCCTGGTTTGGTGTGTCCGGTACGGCGCAAAACAACGTCGTACTGGTCTGGGGTCTGCGTGGCAACATGTTCCGTTCCACCGACTTTGGTGACAGCTGGCAGCAGGTTGAGCTGAATACTCCCAACAACGGCCCGCTGGAGGCGACTCTGCTGGGTGGTGGTGTGTCTGCTGGTGGCGCGGTAGCGGTTGTGGGCGCCGGTGGCGTCGTCGTCACCAGCGACAACGGCGGCCGCAGCTTTGACGTCATGACCCGTCCGGACCGCGTGGCACTGGCTTCGGCCCGTGTGCTGAGCAACGGCGAACTGCTGCTGGTAGGCCAGCATGGTGTTGTCACCATGCCTGCCGACGCACTGCACGCGCACTGATAATAATTACAAGCCAGGAGAATCTGGATGTCCTTTGACCAGAAAGATGCCCCCTTCATGGAGCGGTTGGTCTTCAACAACCGCCTTGCAGTGGTGGTTCTGTTTACCCTCGTTTCACTGTTTCTCGGTTATCAGGCGCTGCAGGTACGGCCCGATACCAGCTTTGCCAAGATGATTCCGCTTGAGCACCCGTACATCGTCAACATGCTCGAGCACCAGCACGATCTCGCTAACCTCGGTAACTCCATCCGCATCGCGGTGGCCATTGAAGACGGCGACATCTTTAGCTCCGAATACATGGAAACCCTCAAGCAGATCAACGACGAGGTGTTCTTCCTGCCCGGCGTTGATCGTTCCAACCTGCGCTCGCTGTGGACGCCGAACGTACGCTGGACCGAGGTAACCGAATACGGCTTTGACGGTGGTCCGGTCACCAACCATCCGTCTTACACCAATGAGCAGGACCTGGAAGAGCTGCGCGCCAACGTGCTCAAGTCGGGTGAGATCGGTCGTCTGGTGGCCAACAACTTCAAGTCGAGCATCATCGAGGTGCCGCTGCAGGAGTTCTATCCGAACCCGGAGAATCAGAGCGAGCTGCTGCGTCTGGATTACAAGGAGTTCTCCCATCAGCTGGAAGAAAAGATCCGTGATCGCTTCCAGAACGAAAATCCGAACATCAAGATTCACATCGTTGGTTTCGCCAAGAAGGTGGGTGACCTGATCGATGGTCTGATCGGCGTGGTTGGCTTCTTTGCCATCGCTTTCGCCATCACCTTCGTGATGCTGTATCTGTTCACCTGGTGTATCCGCAGTACCGTATCGGTACTGGTGACTACCGTGATTGCGGTGATCTGGCAGCTGGGTCTGATCAACCTGGTCGGTTTCGGGATTGACCCGTACTCCATGCTTGTGCCGTTCCTGATCTTCGCTATCGGTATTTCCCATGGCGTGCAGAAGATCAACGGTATCGCGCTGCAATCCGGTGGCGCCGACAACGCGTTGACGGCGGCTCGACTGACCTTCCGTCAACTGTTCCTGCCGGGCATGATCGCGATTCTGGCCGATGCGGTTGGCTTTATTACCCTGCTGATCATCGATATCGGCGTGATCCACGAACTGGCGATTGGTGCCTCCATCGGTGTTGCCGTGATCGTGTTTACCAACCTGATCATGCTGCCGGTCACCATTTCCTATCTGGGTATCAGCAAGAAGGCCGTCGAGCGCTCCAAGCGCGATGCGGTGCGTGAACACCCATTCTGGCGCTTCCTGTCTAACGTGGCTCACCCGAATGTGGCGCCTTGGCTGGTGATCATCGCGCTGGTCGGCGGCGTCAGCTGCTTCATGTACCAGAAGGCGAACATCAAGATCGGCGATCTGGATGCCGGTGCGCCCGAGCTGCACCCGGATTCGCGCTACAACCTGGATAACGACTTTATCATCAGCAACTACACCACCAGTTCCGACATTCTGGTGGTGATGGTCAGCACCCCGCCGGAGAAGTGCTCTGCCTACGAAACCATGGAAGCCATCGACCAGCTGCAATGGAAGATGCAGAACCTGGAAGGGGTGCAGTCCGCGGTATCGCTGGTTACCGTCGCAAAACAGGTGATCATGGGCTCCAACGAGGGCAACCTGAAGTGGCAGAGCCTGTCGCGTAACCAGGACGTACTGAACAACGCCATCAGCCGCGCGCCATCCGGCATGTTCAACGCGGCCTGTTCGCTGGCGCCGGTGATGATCTTCCTGGATGACCACAAAGCCGACACCCTGACCCGCGCCACCGATGCGGTCAAGGAGTTCGCGGCCGAGTACAACACCGACGATATGACCTTCAAGCTGGCTGCAGGCAACGCCGGTATCGAAGCGGCCACCAACGAGATCATCTCCAGCTCGGAGGCGACCATCCTGGTGCTGGTGTATATCTGGGTAGGCGTGATGTGCATGATCACCTTCCGCTCGCTGCCGGCAACCATCTGCATCGTGCTGCCGCTGGTTCTTACCTCGGTGATGGGGAACGCGCTGATGGCCTTCCTCGGCATTGGCATGAAGGTGGCAACGCTGCCGGTGATCGCGTTGGGTGTAGGTATTGGTGTGGACTACGGCATCTACATCTACAGCCGCCTGGAGACCTTCCTGCGTCAGGGTATGCCGCTGCAGGAGGCGTACTACGAGACCCTGCGCTCGACGGGTAAGGCAGTACTCTTTACCGGCCTGTGTCTGGCGATCGGCGTAGCGACCTGGATTTTCTCGGCTATCAAGTTCCAGGCCGACATGGGGCTGATGCTGACCTTCATGTTCCTGGTCAACATGATCGGTGCGATGCTGCTGCTGCCGGCACTGGCGCGCTTCCTGATCAACCCGGAGAAGGTCCGCCGCTCCAAGGGCAGCAAGCTGTCTCACTGAGGCGACTGACTGACCTGCAAGGCCCGCCAATTCGGCGGGCCTTGTTGTTTTTGCGTGGCTTAAAGAGTGATTCTCGGGACAATATTGCAGCTAAAAGTGGTGATTCCGCATCAATATTGTGATTAACAAAAGATAACCGTCAGCCGTTGGCGCTGGCCCCCTTGCCTCGTTACCATGATCTACTAAGCGCACCAGCGCAGAAGATTGATAACAATAAGGGGGATTGGTGTATGCGTGAGCCCACTCGTCGGCGCACTCAAACGACTCTGCCGGCCGTGTCCGGCCACCGGGCGCAGTTACGCAAACTGTTCTTTTCAATTCGCATGCTGTCTGCTGCCAGTCTCAGTGCCGCACTCTGTGCTGCACCGGTAGCGCTCGCTGCTGACACCGTTGCCGAGGCACCCAAACCGGCTGTCAAATCCGAGCTGGCCAGTCACACGCTGCTGCTCGATGTCGCTGCCGCGGGCGATCGCCTGGTCGCTGTGGGTAGCCGTGGCCATATCGTCTATTCAGATGACCAGGGTGCCAGCTGGACTCAGGCCGAGGTTCCGGTCCGTCAACTGCTGACCTCGGTTTTCTTCGTCGATGCCAACAACGGCTGGGCGGTAGGCCATGACTCCGTCATCCTGCACACCTCGGATGCCGGCACGAACTGGAAGATGCAATACCGCGACCCCGAGCTGGACATGCCTGAAGACCCCAACGGCCCCGGCCTGCTGGAACGTCCGCTGATGGATGTCTGGTTCCGCGATGCCAACACCGGCTTTGCCTTCGGCGCCTACGGTATCTATCTGCGTACCGATGACGGCGGCGAGAGCTGGGAAGACCTCTCCTTCGACATCGACAACCCTGACGGCTTCCACTATAACGCGGTCACCGCGGTGGAAGGTGCCGGTCTGCTGCTGGCCGGCGAAATGGGCACCCTGTATCGCTCGCCTGATTACGGCGACACCTGGGAAACCCTGCAGAACTCTCCCTACGATGGCACCTGGTTCGGCGCTGCCGGCACCGGTGAGGCCAACCAGGTTCTGGTCTGGGGCCTGCGCGGCAACATGTTCCGCTCTACCGACTTTGGCGACAGCTGGGAGCAGGTCGAGCTTCATACACCGAATAACGGTCCGCTGGAAGCCACGCTACTTGGCGGCACCCTGTCTGCCGGCGACAGCCTGGCAGTGGTCGGTGCCGGCGGCGTAGTGCTGACCAGCAACAACCACGGTGAGAGCTTCGACGTGGCTGTACGCCCCGACCGCGTAGCGCTGGCA
>Ga0208794_1001309_pt1 | contig 11394 bp, 13 predicted proteins | sample 32_taG_FD_184106 | JGI IMG/M metagenome (GOLD analysis project Ga0208794, IMG submission 184106) | Marine viral communities from the Gulf of Mexico - 32_GoM_OMZ_CsCl metaG (SPAdes) (version 2) | ecosystem: Environmental > Aquatic > Marine > Oceanic | place: Atlantic Ocean: Gulf of Mexico...
AGTGTATAAGCCGCGAAAATAGTTGTGAAGATTTTTGCTAGTAAGATTCTGTCCCTATGAGGACAGTTTATAGAGACATCCAGTATGATACTAAGATTAACAACTTGCCGTTTTGTCTCCTTTTTTCCCTAGGCACAATATATCTATGCTGCGGGCTTTGAAAACTTACGTTGAAAAAATTCCCAAAGTCCCCATACTTTGTTCCGAAAAATTTACAATAAAAATAATTAATTATGCATTTTGCAGACTTTGAGAGTTTATTTTGGTATGATTTTTAATCATTGCTGGTTCATTCAAATAATTATTACTATAGAATATAATAATTCTATAATTATATGTAATAAGAAAGAGGGTTTAAAACAATTTCATATAGTATAGTCTAGTATAACAGATATCATGGCTCTTTGTGTATACAACAGTGAGGTTCAGATATGGTATTAGTTGAGACCATGACTCAAGCATGGACACAGTACAGGAACGGACTGGTGTTCGCTGTGGGCAAGAAGGACTTGGACTCTGCTATCGTTTACATCAAGGGCATGTGGGCTATGTTGCCAGAGAAGGACAGAGGCTGGACAGACAAAGATGGCGTAGAAAGAAACGAATTGCCACCAGTGCCGACAGCAAAAGAATTGAAGGATATGGCAGGTTCTCAGTTGACAGTGAAGAAATGGAACTGGGTGCAAAATGCAACAGTATTAATCGAGGAGAGAATATCGGGTTGGGTGCACCACAACATCGATATGGCGTATAACCGATAATGTCCGGAACTGAAGATCCTAACGGATTTGGCTCATTGGACTTTGAAGAAACTGCGCCAAAATTTGATGCAAGGTCATTGGATGTAAACAGCCAAGAATACCTGAGTGAAGGCGTTCAGATTCTCCAAGAAAAGAAAAAGGATTTTTATGATTTCCTGACAGCATATCACTACAAGAATCCGCGCACAGGTAAAACCGAAAAAATTCCGGTGCCAATTAGATGGCATCCTAAAGGTGTCTTTAACCGTATAGTTCAACACAATAAACTTGGTCAATATACAGGAATTGTCGAAATTGGAATGAGTGGTTCTGGAAAGACGACACTTACCCGCATGTTTCTGCATCGGCTGCATGAAATGGGTGAAAATTACATTGTAAAGTGGTTTACAGGTGCTGACATGTTGAATATTGACAAAATCATTGATGGCTGTATAGTCGGAATGCCACATGTATTGATTTTCGATGATGCGTCATATACTATGGAAGACGCCAAAAAGGACGATGTAGCTAGGCTGGCAAACGCCCTGACAACAATCCGTCACCATATCAAATCACGTGTAATTACCATAATGAATATTCACTATTCTAAGGCAACAAAGAAGTTTTTCAGAAATCAGCATTTTACCTTCCTCACAAGCATATCTACAGAGGAATTGGGTAACTTTGCAGACCTGTTTAAGGGTAAAATGAATGTTGTAATGAAATTTGCCAAAGTATACAATAGTTTGATGCTAAAGGGGTACTTTGACATACCGATTTCGTCATATTCGTATAAGAAACTGCGGATGAAGACCAACGAGCCGTTTAGGGTGGGGTTGGTCGCTGAAATTTCAGATCTTCATTTTTTCCTATATGCAAGGGAATCCTGTAATATTTGTGATCCAAAAACGGACTCAAACACCCTTACTGACTATAATGAAATTTTGGACAGAATGTGTAAAAGGTGGTCTGCTCGAGAGGTGAGAAGCGCCTTACAGTACTTTACCATGATCTATGAAGGTGCGAATATCAACGGTGAACAAATTCTTGATCCAAGACCAAAAGAGATATTTCGCTATTTGGCTGAAATGCAAAGACAGGTAAAATTACCCCTTATGGAGATGTTGGAAACGGCTAGAGACATGCGTCAGCGTGGACCGCCAAAATCAAAGGGTTCAGCCAAAAAATTCAGAGAAATGTCAGTTATGGACTTGACGAAGAAATTCGAAAAAGAGATGGCTGAGGGTGTACAGAAGGACATTGAGACCGAAAGTGACGATAATGTCGAATTAGTACCCCCTGGAAGCATGAAAAAGCCTCAATCTGATGGGGTCTCAACCACTGGATACGACTCTTTATTCGTAGGCAGTAAAAACAAGCGTAGTGAAGGTAATACAGACAAGAAATGAAATTAAAACTCACATACCGTAAATCGCCACCAAGTGTACGAACTACGCTATGTATGGGAATCGTACTTTTAGGTTGGTATATCGCAGTTGTGTTGTTATTTAATTATAGACTTGCAGACAGTGTTTTTTTCTGGCCATTTGATACTATACTTTTTTTCATGCTCATACATTCGGGAAAATTGCTTGGCGCGCTCGTATGTTTCTATTATGCAATAACAAGATATGGTAAGAGTGACCCTCAATCTCTTCGATTTCCATGGGTAAAAAGAGACAGTTGACGTAATACTAAAGAACAAGAGAGATAAAGATAAGAGATGAAACAAAAACTTGGATTAATTTGCGCTCACTGCAATAGAGGTTTTGAGAGACCACGTAGCAAAATCATACATGAAAGTCAATGTAGCCTTCGCCCAGATCACTATAGAGGCGGTAAACGATGAGATTTCAGTATATCTGTCATAACTGCGGAAAGCCTGTGGTGGGCGGTCAATCACATAAACACAGTGAGAATAACTGTATTTTCACTACGAGGATTGATTAAATGATGGATAAGATGTTTGTCAAATTTGACCTCAAATCGCCCTCTTTTGCAGAAGTCAGCAGTAGGTCATCAGATACTGTGTATTTGGTCAATTGGAGGCAGGGTTCATGTACATGTAGATGGTATACAATAAAAGGCACAAAATGTGCACATGTGAGGGGAGTTGAGGAGATATTATCGTTAGAAAATCTAAACAGTTAACCCCACAGCATAGGATATTCCTATGGATGCTGAATGTTGCATTTTACAACGATTTGACAATGATATTGTCTGTCTACACGCTTGCCATTGTTTTTGTACCTGTATTTCTATTCTTTTGGGCATGGAGTAAAATCGATCACGATGGATACTTGAATCGATTTGGCATGTGTGATTGTCTATGTAATGATTGTAAATTGAAATACGAGTGTTCCTAAATGATGGACGAAGAATGACAAAGGAATGGCATGAGTGCGAAAAGTGTAAGGGAACGAAACTGGATATCTATCAACAAACCTGTAGGGAATACATGGAACGTATCAGTAAAGGTGAAAAACTCAATGCCGTCCAAATGGGGTTGTTGGAGAGAGTTTATTCAACAAAGTTTTCAGATTCATGTTTAGGATGCAAGATTGCACTTTGCTGTCTACAAAATGAACAGAGTTCTTTAAAATGTGCATGTGCTTGTCATTTTTAAAAAGAACAAGTTGATTTTAAATTGAAATAGAAGTGTTTCTAAGGTTTTCTCATGACACCTTTTGCCATATCATATGTTGAAATTGCGATACTCACTGGCGTCTGGATAAGTGCTATTGCTAATGTAGTGTTCTATGCAAAGAAATGGAAAACAGGGAAAAAGGAATGACACTCTGGTATAAGATATGCGAACACTGTGGAAACTTGATCAGAAACAACGACAACGGTGGACATTATAGGAATGGCTGTGTTTGGAGATTAGATTGTTGACGTTCGGCAATTTTAAATAAATCATTGAGTATCGATAATTATGAAAATGAAAAAATGTAGTCACTGTCGTGGCACTGGTAAACATGGTGGATCAAAGTGCAAAGTCTGCAAAGGCACTGGCAAAGTGAAAGCCTAAATTTAATTTAAAATACTAGTGGTTCATAGTGGTTATACGTATGGACATAACAAAACTTGATCTTCCAATCAGTGCGTTTAAAGAAAGCATAAAGGCATTGGATGCAATAATTGATAATTTACAAGATAAAGATAGGTTTGGCGACCCAATACCAAAAGCCAACGCCCTAGGTGTTTATGATATAGTCATGGTCAAGAAGATGTTTAAGCGTAAATTGGAAAACATGCAGAAACAAAGAGAGGCATTTGGAGGATGATTGCAGAATTGACATTGGGTGTGTTAACTATAACCATTGGTGCTTTCGTTGTTCCTGCAGCGTTGGTTACAATTTATGAACTTTTGAACAGAGCCAGAAGGAGAAAGGCGAAATGAGAGAGTTCCACGGCAGTGAAGTCGTAGTACGCGTCACAAAGAGAGGAATGATATCCAAGCAGTATCGTAAGCCGTTCCTCGCTGTATTTTTGGGGACTTTGGCGTTGTTGTTGGTAATACCTTGGATTATTGATCCCGACATCCCTATGGAATGTGAAAATGCAGAAGATACTATGATAAAAGGAGAAAAAGATTACTGTATCACACCACCACAGCAAGGCGATGATGGTCAGACATATGTAACCAAATACAAAGCCAAGCCGCAGGTATTCTATATTATCCTGTATTCCGTGGGTCATGCCGGTGCCTTGATAGGGTTGTGGGTTGTTGCGATATATCCATACAAATTCAGATTGGGAGAAGTTCAATATCACAAGACAGTGCTCACAACAAAGTGGGATTATGATCAATACAAACGTAAAGACGGAGACTGGAGGCAAAAATGAAAGACGAATACGGTTACGGTACTTGGGATCGTTACTTTGGTGTTGATAAAAAAACTTGGTGTAGCAACTGCAGGATCGGCACCCATAAGAAATGTAAAAAAATACAGAAATTAAAAAACACAGGTGAATTATGTCAATGTGAATGCCTACCGTTGCAGAACTTTGTGGTAGATAATTCTAAAGGACGTAAAAAGAGGTTGGTGCGACAATGATCTGCCCAAAATGTAGAGCCCAAAACCATTGGGCCAACACCGTATGTAAGGAAGAGCACTGCAGGGCAAAGTTAGAACGTACTGTGGAACATGATTGTGATGAACATGGATGTCGCCTACCATTATTTGATGGAGAGCAGTCAGAAGATGTGTATTGATAAGTTAAAGAAAAATAAACGCAATGTCATCATTGTGGGTATCGTCATTGCAATCGCAATTGTCCAAACAGCATTGATTCTACCATTTTACTTGGAAACATATGATCCAGTTTGGGAGGGCATGACCTGTGATCAAATGATTGATTGGTCTGGAACGGATGCACATCACTCTATGTCAGACCGTGGACATGTGGTATTCCATATGTACTACAATGACCAATGTGGCAACATCACAGACCTTGCCGTGGACTGAAAGAACGGTGGTTCATACTGTATAAAGAATACACAACTATCTTCGTCACTGGATTTACTGTGTTGATCATAGAATTATTGGCAAGTAGGATCATGGCACCATTTTATGGTAATTCCATTTTCGTTTGGGCTTCCATCATTGGTATGACAATTGCTTCACTTGCCGTTGGATATTATCTAGGCGGTCGATTTGGTGGGAGAATATCGGTTACATTGGTCAGCGCCCTAATCGTTGGCTCGATGACGTTGATGTTCATCAGTGAACCAGTATTGGAATTTACTTCAGACTTTGGAATCATGAGCGGATCTATCATGGCAGTGACAATGTTGTTTGCACCTACAATCATACTATTTGGTATGTATTCACCAATGTTGATCCATAGGTTGGGCGGTGGTGCAGGTGCAACCGCCGGTAAAGTCTTTGCCGTTGGCACCGCAGGCAGTTTCTTTGGGGCCTTGGTCACGGGCTTTGTGTTGATCCCCTCATTGGGTATAGATTCAATCTTGGTATTGAGTATAGGGCTGATCGTCGGTGTATCCATATTTTGGATTGGTGATGGTAGACGGCGCCCACTTCCGATTGCTCTCATCGGAATATCTTTTATTGTTCTTACCATGTCTCTGGTGCAAGGTGAGACGAACACCCAAGTCGTATTTGAAAAGACATCAATGTACGGAAATGTCAAAGTCGTTGAATTGAAAAACGATTGGCATGCCCTGCTGGTTGATGGTTCATTACAATCATTCACCCACGAGAGCGGAATGACATTAGTTCCATTTGCCAATTATGCCAAAGTGGTCTACATGATAAACCCCGAAATAGATGACGTGCTTATTCTGGGGCTCGGAAGTGGTGGATTGTCTTTTGTTTTTGATGAAAAATCTGATAACGTAACTACCGTTGAGATTGATCCAAATGTTGTGGAAATGTCAAGTCAAGTGTTCGGGTATGATGGGAATGTAGTGGTTGATGATGCAAGACATTACATTCAATCAAATGATCAAACATACGATGCTGTTGTGTACGATATAGCAACTGGTGATAGTTTCCCACCGCACCTTTTCACGCAGGAAATGTTTCAAAGTGTGGAGGATAAATTAAACGATGATGGAGTCGTTACCGTACATTTTGATGGTAGACTTGATGGAATGAAATTGACATCGCTGTACAAAACATTAGACTCTGTGTTTGATAATGTCTTCATAATCAGCCTCGGTGATGGCATATTGGACGCAAAGATCTACTATGCTACAAACGCGAGTATCGATAAATCGGCGATGATTGCCAACATAGATCGAGCATACAATAGTGCCGAGCAACCTGTGTATTCAAATCAAATCATGAACAGAATTGAAAGTCTCGATGGCGGCATAGTGATGACGGATAATTACAACCCAATTGACATCTGGCAGATAGAAGCAACCCAAGCATGGCGTGATTACACTTGGGAAAATTTCCAAGAATATCTGTAAATATTAAGTTTCAAATACCACCAGTACCTACTAATTTTCAGTTTGGTCAACGTTAAAGATGCCATGTCAAAGGCTCAAACAGCAGGTTTAGGCACAATGAATGCAGATTCCATTGGTGTTCAGCAACGTGTTGCCATGCTGGACAACGCCAAGAAATACATCAAAGCTGGTCAAATAAAGGGGACAATAGCCAACCAATTATCACTTCAAAGGGGCATGGACATGACTAATGTCAGGATGGTCAATGAATCCAAAGTCCCCAAAATGACCAATATGGAATACCGCCAATTGCTCAAAGTCTACAAAAAGACCAAAGATCCAGCACTTGGGCGCGTGCTTGGACAAAATTAGTTTCTTATAGGTAAGTGTACAATAATTTACGTGGCTAAAAAGCAATCCAACGGTGAACGATTTGGTGGTTATGGTGTCGGTTATTTAGGTTCTAATTTGAATGTGTCTTGGAGACCAGAGAGTATTCCTGGCTTTTTGGACGAAACGAAGAAAGAGAAAACAAAGAAAGAAAGACTCAAAGAAGCCAAAACAAAAACATCAAAGGCAGATGCAAAAAATCTGGCAAACCAATTTGAATATGATTTTACAAATCCTAACATTAATCAAACTATTTTCCCTGGTGGCGCAACGAGCGACCAAACACCAAAGAAGACACCAGGTCGTAGCAACGTAGATAAATTCATCAATGATCTTGGTGGTTATCAGGCATACGGCGGTGACGGTATTGGACAAGGCGTCAACACTGCCAACCAAGTCTACGGTGTAGGTGGTGGTATGAATAAGACCAAAGGCACCAAAGACGATCCGTTGTTGATCAACAACGCATACAGATATGGAGATTATGATGATTTTAGCCCAGACATGAACCCAAACCTCATGACACCTGGATTGAAACGATCAAAGCAACCAGCACTGCGAGCCATCAACCAAGCAAGAAAAGAGAACTTGGGAACTTTGGCACAGATGGCACCAGTGTACGCCAAAGCACCTGGCGGTGATCCAATTATGATTCAAGGTAAAAACTTTGCCAATCCTGATTTTTCACTCATGAATCCAGGAATGGGTGTGGATCAAACAGTAAGATACAAACCTAAGAACAAGAAACTGGATCAACAAACAATGCTTGATAGAGCAGGCCCTGGATTCATTGTTAGAGACAAAGTCGGTAGAACTGTAAAGAGTGCAATACCAAAAGTCCTTGCCGATCTAAAGGCGGGAAGTGGTGGAAAGTGGACTCCAACACAATTGGTCGCAGCACTACAGGGTAAATCCGAAGCAGATGTTGCTGCATCAAAGGCTGCCAGTTCAGCCAGATTAAAGAAAGTCTCAACTGCTAGAGCACAGTCACAATACAATGCAATCAAAAACTCAAAAAGTTTGAGTCAAGCCAACAGCATACTTGCACAACTTGGCCGTAACATTAGACTTGAACCACAGATCCAACAAAGACGTAGAGGCAGATATAGAACAAGAGTTGTTGCCGTTTGGACAGGACCTAATCAAAGTTATACAAAGAGATATCGTCATTCCACAGGCAGTGGTCGGGGTAAAATGGTATCACGACGTATAGGCAATTGGCCTGGTAAAATAGTAAGTTACGGTGCAAGCCCAGAAGGGGTAATCAATGAATATTATGAAAAGACTGGATTGGTTGATTGGTACAAGTCCCTCGACCCAGAAACTAGAGACATTGAAAAAGTCAATAAATTGTCAGGATTACAAAGCACATATGCATATTATGATAGAATCATGGATAAAGCCAAAGAACGCAAGAAACGTTATGATAAAATAAGCGCTGAACCATTGGGTGAAGCAGCAGTTTACGCAGCAATTCCAGAATCTAGAATCACTGAATTGGAAGAATATAGAGGTACTCTGGAAGAAGGTAGTAAGACACTTCAAAGTGATATTGATGTATTGCGTGAAGCAGTTACTAAATTAGAGATTCAAACTGGTAAGAGCCTACCTGAAGCAAGAAAGAAGTTGATGACGTATCAACAAAACGTTCCTACATTAGAAAAATCACTTGCAAGTGCCCGAAACCCATTTGACATTGCATCAACACAGTTTGGCGGTGAATTGAGTGGATTGAAAAGTGATTTGAAAGAACGTCAAAGTCGTTACAATATACGTGAAGGTTTGAGAGAAGATTTGGAATCTGCTGGATTGATTAAAGCAGGTCAACCTATAAACGTCCAAGATGCAAAAACACAACTTGAAACAAGACAAGGACCACTGGATGCAAGGGTAGCAAGTTTACAAAAACAGTACGACGATGTAAGTAATCAAAACGTAAGTGGTAGAAGTAATTTGGCTTACAAGTACAGACGAATGGCTTCATTGAGAAAATCTATCCAAAGTGCAAAAAGTGCAGCATCAAAGAATAAGACACTCGTCTCAACAATTGACAAGTACGGTGGAGATCAAGGTATGTTCACTGGTGGCATGATAGGTGAATCTTTAGTGGGCAATTTGGGCAACATTGGATTACAAACACGTGGAAGCAAGAAATATGGAAGATGGAAATCAGGTACTACTAGAATTAAGATACCAAAAGAGTACATCAAAGATGGTAAGGTCACACTTGAAGCAGATATACAATTGATGACTCGAAAGAGTTGGGGTAAAGCTAACATCACTGGCTTTGGTGATGTCAATGCAGGTATGTTCAATCCATACCGAGGTGACGTTGTTAGGAACAATAAGAAACGTGCTGAATTTGCCGTGGATTCAGATGGTTATGTGACACTCAATGCAAAGACAGTCGGAAACAAATACGGCAGTAACATCAGCATATCAAACATTCAAGTCTACGATCCAACATTAAGTGGACAGTTGTACGGTGATATCACAAACCTTCAAACTAACATATCAGCAAAAAGTGCAGAGTTGGCACAAGCCAATAGGGAACGTAACATCTACAGTTCAGCCCAAGCATTCCTTGGTGGTCAGAGTGGTGCATTCCAAATTGACGGTAAGAAGGTAGCCGAAGTCCAAGATGGACAGTTCAAATTATACGATCAAGATTCATTTAAGAAATACTTGGGAGATGCAAGTGGTGATATATTCACATCCACTGCGATCATCGCCCCAACTGTTAGACAATTGGACACAAAATTGAGTGGCTTACAGACCACTTCAGAGAGTTATCAAACTCAAAAAGATACACTCAACCAAGCAAAGAACTTCATTACCGGTGCACAGTCAACCATAACTGTTGGTGATAAAGTCATCGCAAGAAGAACACAACAAGGTACTATCAGGGTTGAAGATAAAGCTGAATGGGATAAACTTGGCATCAATGTACCAAAAGATTTCAAGTTCACAGATACAACATATGGCTATAAGATTCAGGACTTGGAGAAAGAAATTGAAACTAAACAAGCAACCATAGAATCACTCCAAGCAGAATTGACACCATTGGCACAATCACAAATGTCAAGAACGACCGCTGCAACAATCAACCATTACAAAGCATTGAAACGTGCTGGTCTTATCAGTCCAGGTGATTACACTCGTGCCGTTAAGGAAATCAAAGCAGGAAATACTGACGCTCTAAAGAAGATTACTTCAGGACAATACATACCAAATATTCTTGATCTTGACAGTGATGCTGAAGATGATGCAACACAAATCGCTAAAGAATCTAAACAAATAATCAAAGAATTGAAACGAAAACAAGCCACTGGTCAAGCATATGGCGGTGGCACTACAAAGCCAAAGACACCAACTGGTAGTCCTGTTGGCGCAGTTCTACGTCGTGGATCATTAGGCCGTGGATATGGTCCAAGTAACCTCGCTCGTTCAGTAATGGGAAGACGATGAGCGTAGAAAACTCGGCTCTCCGTAAAGCAATGGCACAATCATACGCTGCCAACCCACAAGCATGGGCAAAATACAATACCAGTCCTACCAAATTGATGCAACAAAAACAAAGATTGAGCACAAAGAATATTCCTAAAACTGGTGCTGCCGTCGCATCAAGTATGCCTGGTCCAACACGACCAAATATAGATCCACCACCTGAATTTATAAATTCACCAAAACAGGGCATACTTGAGAAAATTGGACAGGGTATGTACAACCAAGCAGTTGATCAACAGGGCATCGTGAATTGGGATTACAAGAACCAATCAGTACTGAATCGTGCAATTGATTACGGTTTCCAAGGAGATTGGGATCGTGCAGGTCAGGTTATAGCAAAGAACCCTGAGCGATTCGTAGGTAATTTAGCAGTTGAAGTTCCTATCAATTTGATCCCAGTACCTGGTGCTGCAGGTGTACCTGCTCTAGCCAAACTTGCAAAATACACACCAAAAATTGCCAAAGGTGTTGATAATTTGGTAGGTGGAATTGGTAAAGGATTTGATGATATGTTTGGTGCTAAGAAAACATTCAGTGCTGTGGACGACACTCCTGAGATCTCTGGCATGAAATCAGACCTCAACCCAAGTGGTAAGGTTGATCTTACTGAGATTCCAAAGTATGAAAAGGCAGGTGCAGAACGTACTTTCAAAGCACTTGATGATGCTACTGCTTCAACGCCTGATGCACCACCTTTCACTGGTTTTACTGGTAAATCAGGCAAATATACATCAGATGAAATCATAAAAGCCGAGAAAGAAATCGCAAGAGCAACTGATGACTTTGAACGTGCAGGGGCACCTATGACCCCAAAGTTTCAGAATTACATGAAAG
>Ga0208794_1001313_pt1 | contig 11369 bp, 11 predicted proteins | sample 32_taG_FD_184106 | JGI IMG/M metagenome (GOLD analysis project Ga0208794, IMG submission 184106) | Marine viral communities from the Gulf of Mexico - 32_GoM_OMZ_CsCl metaG (SPAdes) (version 2) | ecosystem: Environmental > Aquatic > Marine > Oceanic | place: Atlantic Ocean: Gulf of Mexico...
GTCGAGGTCGGTGTCGAGGGTGCGGGGGTAGCGGTCGAGGTCCTCGCCCTCGCCGAACTGCAGCGGGTTCACGAAGATCGACACGACGACGGCGCCGTCGTCGCCCACGTGGTCGCGCGCCACCCGCATCAGGCTCGCGTGCCCCGCGTGCAGCGCCCCCATCGTGGGCACGAACGCGACCCGGCCACCGCGCGCCCGCACGGCGGCGAGCTCGTGGCCGAGCGCCTCACGGGTCGGGGCGAGGGCCGGGGCGGTCAGCGTGGTCATCGGGTGGGCTCCTCGGTGGTGGTGGCCTCGTAGTTTCCCCGGTCGACCGGGGAATCTCCGACTGGGCGGGCAATGCTTCGGCCGCCCAGTCCCGGTTTCCCCGGCCGACCGGGGAAACCGACACCGTCGAGCACCCGCAGCATCCGGGCCGCGCGGATCGGCAGGAGACGGCCGTCGGTGGTGACGCGGTCGGTGGTCGCGCGGGCGAGCGCGACGTACGAGCCCAGCGCCTGGGGCGCCTCGGCGGCGATCTCGCCGAGGTGGGCCTCGACGGTGCCGACGTCGCCGCGGACCACGGGGCCGGTCAGGGCCGCGTCGCCGGAGCGCAGGGCGTTGTCGAGCGCCGCGGCGAGCAGCGGACGCAGCACGTCGGCGGGGTCGGCCGACCCGGCGGACTCCCCCTCCGGAGCGACCGCGGCCAGCATCTCCATCGCCTCGGCGACCAGGGTGACCAGGTGGTTCGAGCCGTGGGCGAGCGCGGCGTGGTAGAGCGCGCGGCGGTCCTCCGCGACCCGGACCGTGCGGCCGCCCAGGTCGGCGACGAGCCGGTCGGCGAGCGCCTGGCCGGCGGGGGCGGCGGTCACGCCGTACGCGCAGTCGCGCACGCGCGGCAGGTCGGTCGCCGTACCGGTGAAGGTCATGGCCGGGTGGAGCGCCACGGGGACGGCGCCGGTCTCGACCACGGAGGCGAGGGCGGCGAGGCCGTGGGCGCCGGAGGTGTGCACGACGTGCTGCCCCGGGCGCAGGGAGCCGCTGGCGGCGAGCATGCTGGCGACGTTGACGAGCATGTCGTCGGGCACGGTCAGCAGGAGCACGTCGCAGGCGCGGGCGACGGCGCTGGGCTTGTCGCGGGGGACGCCGGGCAGCAGGGCGTCGGCACGGCGCACGGAGGCGTCGGACTCACCGGCGACGGCCACGATCTCGTGGCCCGCGTCGGCGAGCGCGCGGCCGAGCACGGCGCCGACGCGACCGGCACCGACGATGCCGATGCGCAGGGCGGAGCAGGGCATGTCAGTCGACATGGGTCCGAACCTTTCGTTCCCGTCCCGCCGACCACCCCGCGAGCGGGGCCGGTGTGGGTACCGGACGTTGTCCTCGAACGTCGACCGGAGGGACCCGGTCGCTTGGTGCAACGGGAACGTTACGCCCGGGCTTCCCGACTGTGAACAGACCGCCCGGTGACGTGGGTCACGCGGCCGCCGCGGGCAGGTCCGGCGGGCGTCAGGCGGGGTCGTGGACGATGCGCAGCGGCCCGTCGTCGTCGACGATCCGGCTGTCGGAGGCCTCCGCCACGGCGTCGAGGGCGACGTCGGCGACGAGGTCGCGCGTGCCGTCGGGCACCACGCTCCCGTACGCCGGCCCCGGCACCCGCAGGCTGCCGGCCCGGGGGCGCGTGGCCCGCAGGTGGCCCGGCTCGAGCGCGACCGCCGACCCGCCGGGCCCGAGGTTGCGGACCACGTCGCGCCACGCGGCGTCGCGCGCCGTACCGACCTCGGCGCGCGCGCCGACGCCGACCTCCGCCACCGGCCACCACTCCTGGAGCCAGCGACCCACCTGCTGCGGCACGCTCATCTCGATGAGGCGGGCGCCGAGCCGCTCGCGGCCGCTGAGGGGGTCGACGTGCACGAGGCGGGGGTAGCCCTCGGCGTCGACCTGGACGACGTGGGTCGGGACGTGCGCCAGCCAGTCGCCCGCGAGCACGAGGCCACCGAAACCGGGCGGGAGGTCGAAGCGCACGGCGACGCCGGGCACGGCCCGGACGATCTCCGGGGTCAGGACGCCGACGGAGCCGAGGAGCACGAGCTCGCGCGGCGCCGCGTCGGTGACGACGCCGAGCACGTCGTCGCGCCGCTGCAGCAGCGACGGCGGGTGGGAGCGCAGGTAGCCGGAGGGCGCGCCGTACAACGCCGAGTCCCAGGCCTGCTTCCAGGACGGCTCGGTGGGCGGCGGCAGCCCCGGCATGCCGAGGTTGGTGGACATCCCGGTCGACCCTAGGCGCAGGTGGTCGTCGTCAGGAGACCGGGACGTCCCTGTGCCAGGACTGCGTCATGTACGACGTCGTCCAGCCCATCGACGTGTAGAGGCCGTCGGCGCCCGTCGGGGAGTCGGCGTCGACCTCGAGGCCGACCCGGTTGCGGTCGCGGACCGCGGCGTCGGCGATCACGGTGTTCAGCAGGCCCTTGGCCACGCCCCGGCCGCGCGCGTTGGAGAGCACGCCCAGGTAGTCGACGTAGCTGCCGTTCGGGCCGTCGTCGGACTCGCTCTCGGTCGCGACCAGCGCGCCCGCCGCGACCGGCTCGCCACCGGCCTCGTCGACGATCTCGGCGAGCCACCAGTGGTCCCAGCGGTGGCCCGGGTCCTGGCGCAGGCGGTGCACGAACTCGGCGAACGTCTCCTCGCGCGAGTTGAAGTGGTCGGTGAAGGCGCCCTCGAGCACCTCGTGCACGGCCCGCAGATCGGCCTCGGCCGGCATGCCGTCACCCTCGCGGCCGACGGCGCGGAAGACGACGCCGTTCTTCTCCCAGCGCTCCGGGTCGGGCACGAGCCCGGCCTCGTCGGGGGTCACCGGGCGGCTCATCTGCCACCAGGCGCGCACCCGGTCGAAGCCCGCACGACCGAGCCACGCGTGCTGGCGGGCGTCGTCGGCGAAGGCGCCGGTGTCGATCTGCTGGACGTCGAGGCCGCGGGCGGCGCCGACCTCGCGGGCCTGGCCCTCGGCCCACGTGAAGAGGACCTTCGCGCAGCGGGCGGCGTCGCGGTGGTCGAGGTCGCGGGCGACGACGTGGAGGAAGAGCATGCGGCCGGCGGCGCGGTCGTGCACGCTGCCCCAGGCGACGATGCGGCCCTCGGCGTCGCGGATCACGACGTTGGCGCGGGTGCGGATCCCGACGTCGGAGACCTCCAGCAGCACGTCGTCACGACCGGACGACGGCCAGCCACGGCCCGCCGTCTCGTGGGCGCGGAGCAGCGCGGTGAGCTGCTCGACGTCGGCCTCGACCGCGGGGTCGGCTCCCCCGACGACCCACCCGTCGGGCAGGTGCGGCTCCTCGTCGAAGATCTCGTCGGGGTCGGTCTCGAAACGGCTGTCCTCCGGGATCACCCGGGTGATTGTGCCCTAGTCGGCGTCCCGCCCGCCGCGCGCGGGTGCGGCGGGCGTCGTACGACGCCGGGTCAGGCGTGCTTGCGCAGGTTGACGGCCGTCTGCTCCCAGGCCGTCAGCTCGGCGCGGACGACGTCGAGCTCGTGCTCCAGCTCGGCCAGGCGCACGATCGCCTCGGCGGCGCGCTCCTCGGCGGCGCCGGCCTTCGAGCGGGCCGTGTCGCGCTCGGCGACGGCGGTGTCGGCACGACGCGACTCGGCCGTGGCCTTGCGCGTCAGCTCGACGACCTTCGACTGCGCGAGGCTCACCGCCTCCTCGAGCTCGCGGATCGCGACCTCGCGGGCGTCGAGCGCGGCGTCGCGGTCGGCGAGGCGGGAGGTCATGGAGGTCACGAACTCGGCGTTCTCCTCGGCGCGGCGGGCCGAGAGAGCGGTGAACTCCTTGGCCTGGGTCGCGCGGTCGGAGGCCGCGTCGCGGCGGGTGGTCATCAGCTCGCTGTGGGCGATGCGGAGAGCGGCGGCGCCCAGGAGGACGGCGACGGACGCGGCGACGGCGACAGCGACGAAGGAACCAGTGGGGACGGTGGCTGCGATCAGCAGCCCCGAGGCAACGATGAGTGCGGTGGCAACAGCGAAACGCGTGCTGCGCTGCCGACGACGAGCGTTGGGGGAAGCCATGGTGGTCACCCTAGGTGCGCGGATCGTCCGATCGGACGCGACACGCACGCTCCAGGAGCAGCGCCGTGACGGCCACCGCGGCCCCGGCGACGGCCGCGACCAGCCCGCGCAGCACCCGCTCCTGCGCCACCTGGGAGCCGACACCCAGCCAGCTGACCGCGTGGCCCAGGTAGCCGCCGGCCAGCAGCACGCCCACCAGCGCGCAGGCCCGGGCCAGTGCGAGCCGGTTCACGGCCTGGTGCGGGAGCAGGTCGACGGGGGCCCGCTGCACCGTGCGGCGGGTGGCGAACGCCGTACCGCCGAGGATGGCCGCGACCAGCACCAGCAGCAGGATCTGGGTCCAGCTCACCTCGGGCACCGACCACCCGGCGGCGCGCGCCACGCGGCGCAGCAGCCAGCCGCCCACCAGGCCGACGACCAGCCAGGCGGTCAGCAGGCCGGGAGGGGTGGGGCGCAGCCGGCCGGGCTGCTCGCCCGGGGTCGGACGGTCGTCGTCGTCCGCGTCGATGCGCGGGTGGTCGTCCCGGCTCATCCGACGCCTCGACTCATGCGCTCACTCGACGTCTCGGGAGGGCCCGAGGGTCAGGACGGGAGCTCCAACGCGAGGTCGTCGCGACGACGCACGCCGTCGGAGCCGACCTTCGCGAGCAGCTCGGCGACGGTGCCGTAGTCGGGGATCTCGGCGTCGGGCTCGAGGTCGTACCAGGGCTGCAGCACGAACGCGCGCTCCGCGGCCCGGGGGTGCGGCAGGCGCAGCCAGTCCTCGTTGCTGCGACGGTCGCCGACCACGATGAGGTCGACGTCGAGCGTGCGCGGGCCGTTGAGCTCGGTGCGCTCCCGGCCGAAGGCGTCCTCGACGGCGAGGGCGCGGTCGACGAGGCGGCTCGCGGAGAGCGTCGTGTCGAACAGCACGACCGCGTTGAGGAACGTGTCGGAGCCCTCGGGCGCGCCCACCGGGTCGGTCTCGTAGACGCCGGAGACGCCGGTGACCCACACGTCGGGGGTGTCGGCGAGCGCGTCGACGGCACCCTGCAGGTTCGCGAACCGGTCACCGAGGTTGGACCCCAGGGAGACGACGGTGCGTCGGATCGGACGCATCTCGCCGGTCAGCGTGTCGGCGTCGATGATGTTGGGGTTCGGCGTCTCGGTCACGCGTGGCCTCGTTTCCGCTCGATCGTCAGCGCGACGTCGGCAAACGCCGCAGGTATGGGTGCATCGGGCTTGTGGAGCGTCACCCTCGCCCATTCAACACGACCGACCAACAGACAGACGTCGGCTATCCGCTGGGCGACCACCTCGATGAGATCGACGGGATCTGACTCCACGGCGGTCTTCACCGCCATGGTGAGACTTCCGTAGTCGACGGTGTCGTGCAAGTCGTCGGACGCCGCCGCGGGGCGCGTGTCGACCCCGAGCACGAGGTCGACCACGAACCGCTGACCCTCGCGGCGCTCGTCGGCGAACACCCCGTGGTGGGCGAAGCACTCGATGCCGCTGACGGCGAGCTGGTCGAGCTGGTCGAGGGGCTGGTCGGTCATGCGTCTCCTCCGGCTGGGGCGGCGGCGGCACGGCGCCAGGCCGACCACACCGCCAGGGCGTCACGGGCGGCGCGCACGTCGTGCACCCGCAGGCACCACACCCCGGCGTCGGCGAGCAGCACCGAGAGGGCCGTCGTGCCGTGCTCGCGCTGGTCCACCGGTCGCAGGCCGTCCGGGCCGGCGAGGAGGTGGCCCAGGAACGTCTTGCGGCTGGCCCCGACGAGCAGGCGCTGCCCGAGCTCGTCGAAGGCGTCGAGGTGGGCGAGCAGCTCCCAGTTGTGGCCCGCGTCCTTCGCGAACCCCAGGCCCGGGTCGAGCACGAGCCGGTCGGGGGCCACCCCGGCCGCCAGCGCCGCGTCGCGCCGTACGCGCAGCTCGTCGACCACGTCGGCGACCACGCCCCCCGGGTAGGTCGCGAAGGCGGTCATGCGGTCGCTGTGGGCCCGCCAGTGCATGGCCACGTACGTCGCGTCCGCCGCCGCGGCGACCTCGAGGATGCGGGGGTCGGCCAGCCCGCCGGAGACGTCGTTGACGATCGTGGCGCCCGCGGCGACGGCGGCCTCGGCGACCTCCGCGCGCATGGTGTCGACCGAGATCGGCACGCCGGCGCCGGACAGCTCGGTGATCACCGGGACGACCCGGTCGAGCTCCTCGGCGAGCAGCGGACGGGTGGCGCCGGGACGCGTGGACTCGCCGCCGATGTCGAGCACGTCGGCCCCGTCGGCGATCAGCGAGAGGCCGTGGGCGACGGCCCGCTCGGCGTCGGCCCAGCGGCCGCCGTCGGAGAACGAGTCGGGGGTGACGTTCACGACGCCCATCACGAGCGGACGGGCGAGGAGGGTGGGCGGTCGCACCGGCACCGCCGGGCTCAGCCGCGAGGGCTGTGGATCAGGGCCATGGCCTCGGCGCGCGTGGCCGGGTTGTGCATGACGCCGCGCACCGCCGACGTGATGGTGCGCGCGCCGGCCTTGCGGACGCCGCGCATGGTCATGCAGAGGTGCTCCGCCTCGATCACGACGACGCAGCCGCGCGGCTCGAGGATCGACATCAGCGAGTCGGCCACCTGCGTGGTGAGCCGCTCCTGCACCTGGGGGCGCTTCGCGAAGACGTCCACGAGGCGCGCCAGCTTCGACAGCCCCGTGATCTTGCCGCTGGCGGCCGGGATGTAGCCGACGTGGGCGACGCCCGTGAACGGCACGAGGTGGTGCTCGCACATGCTCCACAGCTCGATGTCGCGCACGAGCACCATCTCGTCGTGGCCGATGTCGAAGGTGGTCGTCAGCACGTCCTCCGGACGCTGCCGGAGGCCGCCGGTGACCTCGGCGTACGCCCGGGCCACGCGGGCCGGGGTGTCCTTGAGGCCCTCGCGCTCCGGGTCCTCGCCCATCGCGTGGAGGAGCTCGCGGATCGCCGCCTCGGCGCGCGCGTGGTCGAACTCGGGCACGTCGTGGGGGTCGGTGTCCGACACCGAGATCCGGTCGGTCACTGGACGCCCGGGTCGTGGACGTCGCCGCCCGAGCCGGGAGGCGTGATGATCGCGCCGCCGGTCGAGCCCGCGCCCTTCGTCATGTCGATGCCGTGCAGACGGGCGCGCTCGCGGATGGCGGCCGGGATCTCGACGGGCGGGATCGTGGACGGCACGCGCGTGGCGGAGCCGGTCCAGGCCGGGCGCACGGCACGCCGCCGGAGGGGCTCGAAGATCTGCGCGATCTCGGCCTTGTCGAGGGTCTCGCGGTCGAGCAGCGCCAGCACGAGGCTGTCGAGCACGTCGCGGTTCTCCTCGAGGATGTCGAACGCCTCCTGGTGCGCCGTCGCCAGCAGCTTCTTCGTCTCGTCGTCGACCGCGGCCGCGACGTCCTCCGAGTAGTTGCGCTGGTGGCCCATGTCGCGGCCCAGGAACGGCTCGCCGCCGGAGTCGCCGAGCTTGATGGCGCCCAGGCGCTCGGTCATGCCGTACTGCGTGACCATCGCCCGGGCCAGGCTCGTGGCCTTCTCGATGTCGTTGCCGGCGCCGGTGGTCGGGTCGTGGAAGACCATCTCCTCCGCCGCACGACCGCCGAGCATGTAGGCGAGCTTGTCGAGCATCTCGCTGCGGGTCTGGGAGTACTTGTCCTCGTCGGGCAGCACCATCGTGTAGCCCAGCGCGCGACCACGCGGCAGGATCGTGACCTTGTGCACGGGGTCGGTGCCCGGGAGCGCCGCGGCGACGAGCGCGTGGCCGCCCTCGTGGTAGGCGGTGATGAGCTTCTCGTTCTCGCTCATCAGGCGCGTACGGCGCTGCGGGCCCGCGATCACGCGGTCGATCGCCTCGTCGAGGCTCGCGTTCGTGATCAGCTTCTCGTTCTGGCGGGCGGTGAGCAGCGCGGCCTCGTTGAGGACGTTGGCGAGGTCGGCGCCGGTGAAGCCCGGCGTACGACGGGCGATCGACAGCAGGTCGATGCCCTCGACCATCGGCTTGCCCCGCGAGTGGACCTGGAGCACCTTGTGGCGGCCGTTGAGGTCCGGCGCGTCGACCTGGATCTGGCGGTCGAAGCGGCCCGGGCGCAGCAGGGCCGGGTCGAGCACGTCGGGACGGTTCGTGGCCGCGATCAGGATGACCCCGCCGCGCACGTCGAAGCCGTCCATCTCGACGAGGAGCTGGTTGAGGGTCTGCTCGCGCTCGTCGTGGCCGCCGCCCATGCCGGCGCCGCGGTGGCGACCCACCGCGTCGATCTCGTCGATGAAGACGATGGCCGGAGCGTTCTCCTTGGCCTGCTCGAAGAGGTCACGGACGCGGCTCGCGCCGACACCCACGAACATCTCGACGAAGTCGGAGCCGGAGATCGAGTAGAACGGCACGCCCGCCTCGCCGGCGACGGCGCGGGCGAGCAGGGTCTTGCCGGTTCCCGGCGGGCCGTAGAGCAGCACGCCCTTCGGGATCTTCGCGCCCACGGCCTGGAACTTCGCGGGCTCGGAGAGGAATTCCTTGATCTCGCCGAGCTCCTCGATCGCCTCCTCGCAGCCGGCGACGTCGCTGAAGGTCGTCTTCGGCATGTCCTTGGTGATGAGCTTCGCCTTCGACTTGGCGAACTGCATGACACCGCGGCCGCCGCCGCCCTGCACCTGGTTCATCAGGAAGATGAAGAGCGCGATGATGATGACGAACGGCAGCAGGCTCACCAGCAGCGTGCCCAGGAGGCTCGGCTGGGGGTTCTCGGAGTTCGACTTCTCGATCGTGCCCTCGGCGACCTGCTCGTCGACCGCGGCGATGATGCCGTCCTGCTGGCCCTGCACGTAGTAGGCGACGATGTCGGGCCCGCCCTCGCGGTCGACGTCGTCGTCGAGGACGGCCTGGATCTCCTGGTCGCCGTCGACGAAGGTGATCTCCTTGACCTGGCCCTCGGCGATGTACTGCTCCATGCGGGAGGTCTCGACCTCGTCGGCCCCCGTCCCGGCGGACAGGAACTGCAGGCCGATCAGGACCGCGAGGACGGCGAGGATGATCCAGACCCACGGGCCCTTGAACAAACGCTTCACAGGCTTCTTCCACTTTGACGCGGCAGGTGTGCCGCGATCGCCGCGGCGCAGGGATGTCAGAGCACGAAACTACAGGTCCGCACCACACGGGGCAGCCTGTCGGGACATTGTGTCAGGCAGGCCCACGCGACGGTCGGCGTACCCGCGGACCCGCCCCGGACGCGCCCCGACGGCGCGCACCGGGGGTCAGGAGTAGACGTGCGGGGCGAGCGTGCCGATGCACCGCAGGTTGCGGTAGCGCTCCTTGTAGTCGAGGCCGTAGCCCACGACGAACTCGTTCGGGATGTCCCAGCCGACGTACTTCGGGCTGACGGGCATCGCGAGCGCCTCCGGCTTGCGCAGCAGCGTCGCGATCTCGACGCTGGCCGGTGCGCGGCTCGAGAGGTTGGAGATCAGCCAGCTGAGCGTGAGGCCGGTGTCGATGATCTCGTCGACCACCAGCACGTGCTTGCCGGAGATGTCGGTGTCGAGGTCCTTGAGGATGCGCACGACGCCGCTCGACTTGGTGCCCGAGCCGTACGACGACACCGCCATCCAGTCCGTCTCGACGTGGCGGGTGAGCGCGCGGGAGAGGTCGGCCATGACCATGATCGCGCCGCGGAGGACGCCGACGACCAGCAGGTCCTTGCCCGCGTAGTCCGCCTCGATCCGTTGCGCCATCTCGTCCAGCTTCGCGAGGATCTCCTCCTCGGTGAAGAGGATGTTGACAAGGTCCTTCTCGACTGACGACGCGTCCACGTCGCCAGCCTCCCACAGGCGCGGGGCGAGGGGTGGTCCGGGGCACGGGCTGACGGGGCGGGCGCTGGCGCCGTCTGGGCGATGGCGCCGTCTGGGCGATGGCGCCGTCTGGGCGATGGCGGCAGTTTCGCCGCTCGAGCGGCGAAACTGCCTGCAGCGTGTCCCATTGGTGTCACCAGGTGGCACCGATGGGACACACTCGCGATCCGGGGCGAGGCGGGCGCCGTACGACGACGGGTCGCGGTGGGAGCGCCCCATCCGCCCTGTCGCTCACACCGCACGGGCCCGGCCCCCGCCGTACGACGACGGGTCGCGGTGTCCGCGCCCCATCCGCCCTGTCGCTGACACCGCAACGGCACGGCCCCCGCCGTACGACGACGGGTCGCGGTGTCCGCGCCCCATCCGCCCTGTCGCTGACACCTCACGGCCCGGCCCCCGCCCTCCGACGACGGGTCGCGGTGTCCGCGCCCCATCCGCCCTGTCGCTCACACCGCACGGGCCCGGCCCGCCGTGCACGGGGCCGACCCACGCCGTACGGGCGGAGGCAGCCACTTCTGCGGTGCTGTGGTGTCCGGGTGGGTGTCCTGCCACGTGTGCAGACACCCGGACACCGCGTTACACGGGGTCGGTGCGGCGGAACCGGAGGCGCCGCCCGGCGGGCGCGCCGGTGACGTACGACGTGAGGTGGCCCGGGAGCTGGGCCTCGCCGTGGGGTGCGGCCTCCAGCAGGTGGCGGAGCGCCTGGACGTGGGTGGCGAAGAGGTCCGCGTCGAGGGCGCCCGCGCGGACGGCCGCCCGGCGCAGCACCCGGTCGGCGACGGCGCCCGGCTCCGCCGCCAGGGCCGCGGCGTCGACCGCCACCTCGAGCCCCTCCCCCGTGACCGCCGCGAGCTCGAGCGCGTCGGCGTAGTGGTCGAGGGCGGCGAGGTCGGCCTGCAGCTGGTCGGCGGTGCGGGCGAGCGTGCGGCGTACCTGCGGGTTCAGCTCGGCCTCCAGCACCGGCAGCACCGCGTGCCGCACCCGGGAGCGGAGGAAGCGAGGGTCCGCGTTGTGGGGGTCGGTCCACCACGCGATGCCCTCGGCCGTGCACGCCGCCTCGGTCTGGGCGCGGGAGACGTCGAGCAGCGGTCGCGCGAACGGGTGGAAGGCGCGGCGCATGCCCGCGATCGAGCGTCCACCGGACCCGCGGGCCAGGCCCAGCAGCACCGTCTCGGCCTGGTCGTCGAGCGTGTGGCCGAGCAGCACGTGCTCGGCGGAGAAGTGGGTCGCGACCTGCTCGAGCACGGCGTAGCGGGCCTCGCGGGCCGCCGCCTCCACCCCGTGGCCGTCGGCCTCGACCCGCACCCGCGCGGCGACCGTCTCGTCGACGCCCAGCGCCGCCATCTGCTCGACGACCCGGGCGGCGTGCTCGTCGGAGCCGTCCTGCAGGCCGTGGTCGACGGTCACCCCGACGACGCGGGTGCCGGTGGCGTCCCGCGCGCGGTGCGCCACGAAGACGGTGGCGGCGAGCAGCGCCAGGGAGTCCGCGCCCCC
>Ga0208794_1001314_pt1 | contig 11369 bp, 10 predicted proteins | sample 32_taG_FD_184106 | JGI IMG/M metagenome (GOLD analysis project Ga0208794, IMG submission 184106) | Marine viral communities from the Gulf of Mexico - 32_GoM_OMZ_CsCl metaG (SPAdes) (version 2) | ecosystem: Environmental > Aquatic > Marine > Oceanic | place: Atlantic Ocean: Gulf of Mexico...
CGCAGCCTCGACACCGCCCCCGGCCGCCCGCCCGATCTCCGCGGTGAAGCCGGCGGTGGCGGCGCCGCGCCCGAGCCACGCTCCGGCGTCGCCCGGCACCATGGCGGGCGCCGCCCCCGACCCCGCCCGTGCGCTCGAGCTGGTCGGCATGGTGCTCGAGGACGCCTCCCGCAGCGCCGCGTCGTACGAGTCGACGGTCGCGTACGCCGAGCGCGTGCTCGGCGAGGACGTCGAGAAGGTCGTGGCCGACCCGGCCCTCCGGGTCTCGGCCGACGGCGACCGCGCCCGTGACGACGCCCGCCGCCGCCGCGACGAGCTCGTGGTGCGGGCGGGCGAGGTGCACGTGCGCGAGCTGGCGACGCTGCGCACCGAGATCGCGGGCCTGGACCGGGTCTTCGGCGCCGGGATGGCCTCGTGGGAGCAGCTCCGGGTCCGCGGCGGCGATGCCGTCGCGGCCGACCGGGGCGACGCGCCGCCAGCGATCCGCGCGGGCGAGATCACGCTGCCGCACCTCGCGGACCTGCCCGGGGTCGACTTCCGCATGCCCATGCTCTGGCGGGTGCCGAGCACCCGCGCGCTGCTCGTGACAGACGACGACGGGGGCGAGGTCGTGGCGGCCCGGGTCGCCGCGGTGCTGGGCCTGCGCGCGCTGTTCGCGCTCGCGGTCTACCGGCCCCGGCTGGTGCTCGTCGACCTCGGCGGGGCCCGGGGCACCTACGGGCTGCCGGCCGACCTGGTGCCCCCGCCGCTGACCACGCCGGCCGCCCTCCGAGCGCTGCTCGTCGACCTGGAGCGTCGCGCCGACCTGCTGGCGATGGCCCGTCAGGGCGGCGCGTGGAACGACCTCGACCAGGAGCTGCTGCGACCGGTCGTCGTCGTGATCACCGACGTGCCGACCGGCTGGGACGCCGCCGTGCTGCCGCTGGTGCACCAGCTGACGACCACGGGCCTCTCGGGCGTCCAGGTGATCCTCTCGGGTCCCGGCCGGCCCCCGCGGCTGGGCGGCGAGGACGGCCCGGTCGACGCGGCCTCCCACCTGCTCGGCCTCGTCTGGCGGGAGGCGATGCGCCTGCCCAGCGCCCCGGGCGGCGACCTGGCCGACTCCTTCGCAGGTGTGCGCTGGACCTTCCTGCCGGACCTCGGGCCGGACGACCCCGACCTGGTGCGTACGGTCATGGGCGGGCGGGTAGACGGCTGGGACGCCAGCGTGCTCGGACCCGCCGGCGCTGGACCCGGATGATGGACGGAGACCCCATGAACGACCCCTCGTACGGCACGCCCGGCCTCCCCGAGCGACCCCCGACGAAGAAGACCTCGGGAGCGGTCGTGGCCGTGGCGAGCGTGGCCGCGGTCGCGCTGGTGGCGACGACCGCCGTGGTCGCCACGGCGTTCGTGAGGTCCGACGACGGCGACGACACGGCGGACCCGTCGAGCTCGGGAACGAGCGGCCAGGAGCCGTCGGACGACGACTCGGAGGCGGGGACGGGCGGTTCGGAGAGCACCGAGCCCGGCGACGAGGGCTCGACCGCGACGCCCGACACCGACGCCGCGGACCTCCCGTCGTACTTCGACGACGGCCAGGTCGTGGCGGGCGACGCCCGCGACAACGCGCTCTTCCAGGTGCCGTCCGTCGACGACGGCTGGGTCGTGGAGCCCGACGGCAACCTCCGCGGGCTCGAGGGCCGGATGTCGACGGACCCCGACGACGAGTACGCCCGCGTGCTCGTCAACGGCGGCGCCCTCATCGGCGAGGACTACTGCGAGACCGACACCGCGGGCTACCGCGCCCTGGTCGGCCTCGGGCAGGTGTGGATCAACCCGTCGCCGACCGACGAGGTGGTGCGCACCCTCGGCGCCAACTGGGGCTTCGTGGCCTCGCTGCGGGAGGACGGGACGCGCATCGAGCGCCCCAACGAGGGCGTGCCCGACGTGGAGCCCTTCGAGCTCGCGGACGGCACCCAGACCCACCGCTCGACCATCGTCGTGCCCCAGGACCCCAACGACTGCGGGGTCACCGGCGTCGAGATCCAGGTCGTCGCGCTCAACTCCGGCGAGTTCACGACGACCCTCGTGGCCGTGCGCCCCGTGGGCATCGAGGACGAGGTGCCGGCCGAGACCATCACGCAGATCCAGCAGAGCTTCCAGATCGACGTGCCCGTCGAGAGCTGACCGGGCGCCTCAGAGCTTGCGGAGCCGCACGTAGCGCACGGAGTGGTCCCGGTCCTTGCGCAGCACGAGCGTCGCGCGCGAGCGGGTGGGCAGCACGTTCTGGGTGAGGTTGGGTCCGTTGATCGCGTTCCAGATCCGGTTCGCCTCGGTGACGGCCTCGTCGACGGAGAGGGCGCCGTACTTGCGGAAGTAGGACGCCGGGTCGAGGAAGGCCGTCTCCCGCAGGCGCAGGAACCGCTCGACGTACCAGCGCTGGATGTCGGAGGTGGCGGCGTCGACGTAGACGGTGAAGTCGAAGAAGTCGCTGACGGCGAGGCTGGTGCGGCCGTCGTCGCGCACCACGGCCGGCTGGAGCACGTTGAGGCCCTCGACGATGACGATGTCGGGGTGGCGCACGACCACCTTCTCGTCGGGCAGCACGTCGTAGGTCAGGTGGGAGTAGGTGGGCGCCTCGACCTCGTCCTTTCCCGACTTGATGTCGACCACGAAGCGCAGCAGCTTGCGGCGGTCGTAGGACTCGGGGAAGCCCTTGCGGGTCAGCAGGCCGCGGCGCTCGAGCTCGGCGTTGTCGTAGAGGAAGCCGTCGGTGGTCACCAGCGCGACGTTCGGGTGCTCGGGCCAGCGCGCGAGCAGCTCCTGCAGCACGCGGGCGGTGGTCGACTTGCCGACCGCCACCGACCCGGCGACGCCGATGACGAACGGGGTGCGGCGCGGCTGCGGCCGGCGCAGGAACGACTCGGTACGGCGGTGGAGGTCGCCGTTCGACTCGACGTAGAGGCTGAGCAGCCGGGAGAGCGGCAGGTAGATCTGCCGCACCTCGTCGAGGTCCAGGTGGGTGCCGAGGCCGCGCAGGCGCCGGATCTCGTCGTACGTGAGCGGGCTCTCCGTGGTCTGGCCGAGGGCGGACCAGGCGGATCGGTCGAGCTCCACGTAGGGCGAGCTGGGCTCGCGTCCGTGGTCCGGTGGCGCGGCGACCTCGCCTGCGGCAGACATGCGAGGCATTGTGCAGCACGGCCGGGGCCGCCGTGCGCGCCACCCGGCATGTGGAGGCGTGGGAGGACGGCGGCGGTCGTCGCGGGCCGTAGACTCCCGGTCCATGTGCGGAATCGTGGGCTACGTGGGTCAGCGCTCGGCCCAGGACGTGGTGATCGAGGGGCTGCGGCGCCTGGAGTACCGGGGCTACGACTCCGCGGGCATCGCGCTGGTGCACGACGGCGAGCTGGCCACCGACAAGCGGGCGGGCAAGCTCGCGAACCTCGAGAAGGCCATCGCGGAGCGGCCCCTGCCGACCTCGACGACCGGGATCGGCCACACCCGCTGGGCCACCCACGGGGCGCCCAACGACGCGAACGCCCACCCCCACCTCGGCGAGATGCGCCGCCTCGCGGTGGTGCACAACGGCATCATCGAGAACTTCGCCGAGCTGCGCGCCAAGCTGGAGGACGAGGGCCACACGCTGCTCTCCGAGACCGACACCGAGATCGCCGCCCACCTGCTCGAGCTGCAGCTGGCGTCGGGCGAGGACCTCACCACCGCCATGCAGCGCGTCTGCTCGCGGCTCGAGGGCGCCTTCACCCTCGTCGCCGTCGACGCGGAGGACCCCGACCGGGTCGTCGCCGCCCGCCGCAACTCCCCGCTCGTCGTCGGCCTCGGCGAGGGCGAGAACTTCCTCGGCTCCGACGTGGCCGCCTTCATCGAGCACACCCGCGAGGCGCTCGAGCTGGGCCAGGACCAGGTCGTCACCATCACCCGCGAGGGCGTCACCGTCACGGGCTTCGACGGCCGCCCCGCCGAGGGCGTGCAGTACCACGTCGACTGGGACCTCTCGGCCGCCGAGAAGGACGGCCACGACTGGTTCATGCGCAAGGAGATCTTCGAGCAGCCCCGCGCCGTGGCCGACTCGCTCCTGGGCCGCATGACCGCCGACGGTCGGCTCCAGCTCGACGAGGTGCGGCTCTCCGACGACGAGCTGCGCGAGATCGACAAGATCATCATCATCGCGTGCGGCACGTCGTTCTACGCGGGCATGGTCGCGAAGTACGCCATCGAGCACTGGTGCCGCATCCCGGTCGAGGTCGAGCTGGCCAGCGAGTTCCGCTACCGCGACCCGATCCTCAACTACTCGACCCTGGTCGTGGCGATCAGCCAGTCCGGCGAGACCGCCGACACCCTGCAGGCGATCCGCCACGCCCGGGTGCAGCGCTCGAAGGTGCTGGCGATCTGCAACACCAACGGCTCGACCATCCCGCGCGAGTCCGACGCGGTCATCTACACGCACGCGGGCCCCGAGATCGGCGTCGCCTCCACCAAGGGCTTCCTCACGCAGCTGGTGGCCTGCTACCTGCTCGCGCTCTACCTGGCGCAGATCAAGGGCACGCGGTACGGCGACGAGATCCACCAGATCGTCGCCCAGCTCGAGGCCATGCCCGCCCACATCCAGGACGTGCTCGACCGCAGCGGGGAGGTCTACGCCCTCGCCCGCGAGTACGTCGACGCCCGCTCGGTGCTGTTCCTCGGCCGCCACGCGGGCTACCCGGTGGCGCTCGAGGGCGCCCTGAAGCTCAAGGAGCTCGCCTACCTGCACGCCGAGGGGTTCGCGGCCGGCGAGCTCAAGCACGGGCCGATCGCGCTCGTGGAGGAGGGCCTGCCGGTGCTCTGCATCGTGCCGTCCCGGGGCCGCGACCAGCTGCACGACAAGATGATCAGCGGCATCCAGGAGGTGCGCGCCCGCGGTGCCCGCACCATCTGCTTCGCCGAGGTCGGCGACACGGCCATCGAGCCCTACGCCGACGTGCTGATCCGGCTGCCGAAGGTGCCCACGATCCTCCAGCCGCTCGTCGCCACCGTGCCGCTCCAGCTGTTCGCCTGCGAGCTCGCGACGGCGAAGGGCCACGACGTCGACCAGCCGCGCAACCTGGCCAAGTCCGTCACCGTCGAGTAGTCGGCGGGGCACGCGGTGGCGATCGTCGGCGTCGGGGTCGACGTCTGTGACGTACGGCGGTTCGCCGCCTCGCTCGAGCGCACCCCGACGCTCCTGGGCCGCCTCTTCCTGCCCGTCGAGGTCGAGGGCCGCTCCACGGAGTCCGTCGCGGCCCGCTTCGCCGCCAAGGAGGCCCTCGCCAAGGCGCTCGGCGCCCCCGGCGACCTCGCGTGGCACGACGCCCACGTGCTCCGCGACGCCGGCTCCGCGCCGTACGTGGCCCTCCACGGCACCGTGCGCGCCCGCGCCGACGCCCTCGGCGTCCGGAGCGTGCACCTCTCGCTCTCCCACGACGCCGGTGTCGCCACCGCGTTCGTGGTGCTGGAGGGCTAGGTCGGGTCGTCGGGGGCCTCCGGCGGTTTAACCGCTCGAGCGGTTAAACCGCCGCTCTACGCCCTGAATTCAGGGCGCAGAGCGCCAGGAACGTGCACACGGTCTCAGCGGAAGCGTCGGGAGCGTCGGGAGCGCGCGGGTCCGTGACGGACCTCGGCGGCGTCGCTGGCGGCGCCCGGGAGCTACGTGGAAGGCTTGACCCATGCGCCGCATCAGCTCGTCGGACCAGGTCGTCGAGGCCCTCGTCGGCCTCTACGACGACGCCTGGACGGAGGCGGGCGGTGGCGGTCGCCGTCGACTCGCCATCTTCCGAAGCCATCTCGCCCGGCTGGAGGTCGAGCTGCCCGCCGAGGAGGCGGAGGCGCTCGCGCCCGTCCTCACCGTCTGCACGGAGCGGATGTCGCGGCTGTGGGTCCGCCGCACGCCGCCGGACCGGGTCGCCTCCCTCCTCGCCCGTCACCTGATCCGCAAGGGCGTCGGGGCCGCGGTGTCGGGAGCGCGCCGTCACCGGCGGTCTCTCTGGCCCGCGATCTCACCGGGTGGGTGGCAGACGACCGAGTCGCTCTTCGAGCCCGGGGTGGGCGGGTTGATCGAGGTCGAGGACTTCGTGCCGCGCGAGGAGGGACTGCCGCGCCTCGAGAAGGCCCTCGCCCACGAACGGAAGGTGGCGGCCCGTGACGCTGCCGACGAGGACCGCGACCCGGACGACCCGGAAGAGCCCTCGGCGCCCGACCCCGACGACCCGCTCGACGTACGGGAGGCGGCAGCTCCCCGCGGTGGCCACGACGTCGACGTGTGGTTCCGCACGACCGGCGCGGCGGCGGGGCAGTGCGAGGTGCTGGTGAGCATGACCGTCGTCGGTCACGCCACGCTCGCGCGGGCTGACTGGGAGGCCCTGCGTGGCTGGGAGCAGGCCCACGGGGAGCACGCACCCGGGAGCCTCAACGTCGACGAGGCGCTGCCCGCGGGCGAGCGCTACGACGTCTACGCCTGGGGGCCGCCGGCGGCCGAGCGGGCCTGACGCACGTTCCGTACGGCGACCGCGGCGGCGGCCGCGGCGATGAGCCCCACCAGCACGGCCCAGCCGGCGACGTACGGGCGGTCGAGCAGCGTCAGGTTGTCGGGCAGGGCGCCGAAGCGGCCCAGCACCGGGATCGCGACCACCGTCACGGTCGTCACGACGACCAGGCCGACGACGGCCGGTCCGCGGGCCGCGACGGGCAGCAGCCGGGGGAGGGCGGCGCCGGCGAGCAGTGCCAGGGGCGCCACCACGGCGTCGTGCACCAGCACCCCGACGAGGAACCACACGGCCACCTCGACCACCTGGGCGGTCTCCTGGCGGTCGAGCAGCAACCAGGCGCCGTACAGGCCGACGGCCACGCCCAGCGCGCCGAGCAGCACCCGCAGCGGCATCATGCGACCACCTCGATGCGGGAGACCCACTTGGTCTGGAGCACGCCCGGACGGTTCGGCGCGATGAGCCGCGCCGGGTAGCCGTGGTCGAGGTCCAAGGGCCCGCCCTCGAGGCCTAGGGCCAGCAGCGTGCGGTCGTCGTCGGCGAAGTTCGACGGCAGGTCGGTGCGCCGGTAGGCCCCCTTGGGCTGCAGCGAGGTGATGCGCACGTGGGCGCCACGGGGCGCGTCGACGAGGTCGAGCAGGTCGCGGAACCGCACCCCGCTCCACGTGCCCGACGCGCTCCAGCCCTCGACGCAGGCGATGGGCAGCTTCTCGGAGCGCTGGGTCATCGCCAGCAGGTCCTCACGGGTCAGGTAGACGGCCCGGTCGCCGTTGACCAGCACGAGCCGGTACGACGCGCTCATCGCCGTCGCGACGACGTCGGCGCGAGCGGCGGAGGTGTTGATGGGGATGCCGCCGGGGCCGTCGCCGGAGCGCACGCTGAGCACGGAGACGCCCCGCAGCCAGGGCACGGTGTTGCCGACGGTCGCGACCACCGCGACGCCGGTGGCGATCCAGGTGGAACGCAGCAGCCAGCGCCGCGAGACGGGCCCGGGGACGGTGGCGCTCGGACGGTCGAGGGCGGTGTCGTCGACGTCGGCCCCGAACGCGGCGCGGATCACCGGCAGCTTCACCGCGATGTGCACGAGCAGGGCGCCGATGGCGACCCAGGCGATCGCGAAGTGGGTGGTGCGGAAGGAGAAGGACTCCCAGGGGTACCACCGGGCCGCGTTCGCGAGCCCCGTCGCGAGCTGGAAGATCGCGGAGGCGACGAGCACGCCGATCGACGCCCGCTCGAGCGTGGTGAGCAGCAGCCGTCGGGCGCCCTTCGGGACGGGCGCGAAGAGCCGGGGGTAGACGGTCCACAGCTTGACCAGGAGCAGCGGGACGCAGGCGATGCCCGTCGTGACGTGGAGGCCCTGCGTGACGCGGTAGCCCCAGGCGGGGGAGGTGGGGAACGGTACGGCGGGCCGCGGCAGCTGGGCCCAGTGGCTGATGATGCCGGTGACGAAGCAGACGGCGAAGCAGACGCCGAGCACCGCTCCCACCCGCGCCGCGACGGCCGCGCTGCGCAGCCGGGAGGTGAAAGCCGCCTCGCGCGGCAGCGGGAGCCGGGCCGTCACGGTCGTCCGGCGATCCCGGGGCCGTCCGAGTGGTCGTCAGCGTGTCCGTTGAGCTGACCGTTCACGTGGCCGTTGGTGTGCCCGTTCGCGTGGCCGTTCGCGTGCCCGTTGCGGGGGGTGCCGTGACCGTTGGTGCGCCGGTCGAGGCGGCCTGCGACGTGCTCGGCGTGGTGGTCGACGGCGAGGTCGGCCAGCCCCGGCAGCACGGGCATCGGGCCGGGCACCAGCACGGCGATCCAGCGGTCCTTGATCGAGCGGAGGTCGCGCAGCTGGAGGCCGGCCGAGATGGCGAGCTCCTCGATCGCGTCGACGCCCACCACCGACCAGCGGAACGGGCGGCTGGTGTCGTCGCCGCAGCGCAGCTGGGCCCAGCGGGACTCGATGCCGGTGCCGGGCGGGGCGATGTCGACCACGACGCGGCCGCCGGGCTCGAGCAGCTCGCGGATCCGGCGCAGCAGCGCGGCGGGGTCGCCACCGATGCCGACGTTGCCGTCGGCGAGCAGGGCGGTCGTCCAGCGGCCCTCGTGGGGCAGCACGTCGAAGACGCTGTGCCGGGCGGCGGCGACGCCGAGGCCCTGGGCGAGCGCCACGGCCTCCGCGACCACGTCGATCGCGAGCACGTCGTGCCCCCGCTCGGCGAGGGCGGCGGCCATCCGGCCGGGGCCGCAACCGACGTCGATCGTGACGCCGTCGCAGAGGTCGAGCACCGCGAGGTCCGTCTTGTCGGCCGGGCGTCGCCACTCCCCGACGGGCAGGGGCTCGGGCAGCACGTCGGGTCCGTCGCCGACCCCGACGACGGTGCAGGGGTCGCCGGCGAGAGCGCGGGCGAAGAGCTCGGAGAAGGAGACGTCGGCCATGCGTCTACCGTCCGGCTCGGCGGGCGCCGTGGGCGCCGTCGTGGTGGTCATCCTCGTTGTTCGTCACCAGGCGTGCTCCGGATGGGTCGGGTGTCTCGCCGGGCGCGGTGGACGACGCCGTCCACCGCTGGGCGAAGCGGGTCGAGGGGGCGGCCGCGGCCACCCGGTGGGCGTCGTCGACCTCGTCGACGTCGACGAGCGTCGAGGCGGTGCCGACGCTGAGCCCGGCGTCCTCGAGGGCGGCGCGGGTCGCGACGTACGTCTCGGGTGTCGACATGGGGACTCCCCGCAGCGCGCCGGCGGCCCCGGGGTCGCGCAGGGCCAGGGCCCACCAGCCGCCGTCCTCGGCGGGGGCGAGCACGGCGTCGTGGGAGGCGAGGCCCGCGACCACCTCGGCGAGCAGGGCGGGGGTCAGCTGGGGCGTGTCCATGCCGACCTGGACGACCGGCCCCGGCACGTCGGCGTGCGCGTGGGCGAGGCGCTCGTCGAAGCCGCCGCCGATCTGCGGACGCACGACCCAGCCATCGAGGGCGCGACGCAGCTCGTCGGCCGCAGCGCCGTCGGCGAGGTCGCCCGCGAGCGCGACGTGGCAGCGTCCGGGGCCGGCGTACGCCGCCGCGGCGGCCAGCGTGTCGAGCAGGGCGGCGGCGGCCAGCTCGGCGGCGGCGGCCATGCCCACCTCGGCACCGAGGCGCGTCTTCGCCTGCCCGGCCACCGGGGCCTTGGCGACGACGAGGACGTGGGCGGGGGCGCTCACGTGAGCACCTTCCAGAAGTCCCGGGCGGCGCGGACGGTGCCGCGCACGGAGCCGGAGACCTTCGACTTCGTGCCCTCGGCGCGCGGCCGGTAGGCGACGTCGTGCTCCGTGATGCGCCAGCCGGCCCGGACGGCGCGGTCGAGCAGCTCGACGGGGTAGCCGAAGCGGCGGTCCTCGACCCCGAGGTCGAGCAGGGCCTGACGGCGGCACACGCGCACGGCGCCGAGGTCGTGGATCTCCATCCCGATGCGGCGGCGGAGCCAGGCCACGACGAGGGCGTTGCCGAAGCGGGCGTGCCAGGGCCAGACGCCCCGGCCGACCGGGCGGCGTCGGCCCACGGCCAGGTCGGCCCGACCGGAGCGGACGTCGTCGAGAAGGCTCAGCAGCTCGTCGGGGTCGAAGGAGCCGTCGCCGTCCATCACCGCGACGTAGTCTGCGCGCGCCGCGACGATGCCGGCGTGGACGGCCGCGCCGTACCCGGGCTGCGACTCGGCGACGACCCGCGCGCCGAGGCTGCGGGCCACGTCGGCCGTGCCGTCGCGCGAGCCGTTGTCGACGACGATGACGGCGAAGACGGCGGGGATGGTGGGCAGCAGACCGGTGAGCGCGGCGGCCTCGTCACGGCACGGCAGCACCAGGTCGCACTCGCCGGGGGAGGGCGGCTCGGCCGCGGGCGAGGGAGGGGTCACGGACCCACCGTAGGTGTCAGGTGGGCAACTGGAGATTCTCCGGCGGGTGACGGGAGGGTGTCGTGCCGGAACTTCGCCCCTTGGGGTGGGCTGCGGCGTCGACGGGAGCCGGACCGGTCTGGTCCGGGGTGCCGTCTGGTCCGCCTGCCTAGGGTGAGGGGGCCATGAGCCCTCACCCCGACGCCTCCCGTCCCGCCCCTCCCGACGCACCCGAGCCCGGGGCCCCCGGGACGGCGGTCGCGCCCGAGGGCCGTCTCCGGCTGGCTCCGTGGGCCGGCCTCGTCGTCGCGGCGCTCCTCGTGGCCGCCGCCATGCTGGTGCCGGTGGTCTTCGACTGGCAGGTCTGGGCGCGCTCGGAGCGGGCGCAGGTCTCCGGGCAGTTCCCGCCGCTGCACGGGTTCTGGGACCCGAAGGTGGGCATCGGCACCGTGCCCGCCGTCGTGCTGGCGGTCGGGGCGCTCCTCTGGTCGTTCCGCCTCGCCGAGCGGCTGCCGTGGCGGTGGCTGCTCGTGGCGGCGTACGTCGCGGGCCTCGCCTGGATCGTCGCCCTCGCGCTCGTCGACGGCGAGCACGGCCTGACGCGCAAGCTCGGCGCGGACGACGAGTACCTGCCCACCGCCCGGGCGACCGACGACATCGGCGCGTTCCTCACCGGCTTCGTCGACCGGATCCCGGCGGACTCCGAGGGCCAGTGGCCCACCCACGTGGCCGGCCACCCGCCCGCCATCACCCTCTTCTTCGTCGTGCTCGTGCGCCTCGGCCTCGGCGGCGACCTCGCCGCCGCGGTCGTCGTCGTGCTGCTGGCCGCGTCGCTCGCGCTCGCCGTGCTCGTCACGCTGCGGGTGCTGGGTGCGGAGGGCGCCGCCCGCCGTGCGGCCCCGTTCCTCGTGATGACGCCGGCCGCGGTCTTCCTCGGCGTCTCGGGCGACGCCGTCATCGCCGTCACCGTCGCCTGGGGCATCGCGGCGCTCGCGGCCGGCGCCGTGACGACCCGCTGGGGTCCGC
>Ga0208794_1001315_pt1 | contig 11367 bp, 10 predicted proteins | sample 32_taG_FD_184106 | JGI IMG/M metagenome (GOLD analysis project Ga0208794, IMG submission 184106) | Marine viral communities from the Gulf of Mexico - 32_GoM_OMZ_CsCl metaG (SPAdes) (version 2) | ecosystem: Environmental > Aquatic > Marine > Oceanic | place: Atlantic Ocean: Gulf of Mexico...
ATGGCCGCGGCTGGGGCCTTGGCCTGGTTTCTGTTCAAGCGCAATGTTGCACAAACGGACAAGCGCCTTTCTGACCTTGAATCAGAAATGGCAAAGAAGGTGGACAGGGCTGATCTGGAATCGACGCTAGCACATTCGTTGCAGCCCATTACGCAGTACATTCTGGAAGAAAAGGATTACCGCAAAGCGCATAGTCGGCGCGTGGAAGACTTCATGACTGAAATCAGAAACAGAGATTTGAAAACTGAATCCCGCTTGGCGCGGATGGAAGGACAAAGAGAGGCTAAATAGTGTCTCACGAGCGGTATCACGTCACAGTCACATTCCCGGCTGGCGTTACGTTCTATACAAACCAGTGGAACGTAGATGCGCATGACGGCTGGACTGTGACGCAGTTTTTTGACGATATGTGCGCGTCCCTAAACCTGGACGCGTCTTCGTATTGGTTGTCAAAAAACGGAGTTCCGCTAGTCGCTGAACTATTGATTGCAGACTCTGTTGAGAGCGGCGATACCGTAGCGCTGGTGCCTGCCTAATGGCGATTACCGTAACAGGCTTAACCGTCCACACGCAGACGGGTGGCGGCACCTGGACTGACTACGGTGGTGGTGCTGGCTCGTCCGATACGACTAACAACTTTTTCTCGTCCACGTCTGCGCGAGGCCGCAAATTCTCAGGAATCAAGGGCATGGGCTACGAAGTCAATGCCACAGGCACCGATCTAAGAAACACCGTCATTGTCATTCGTTATCTGTTAGTCGGCGGCTTTGCAGCCGCAATCGCAAGTGCCGGTGGTGTAATTCGGTTGGAAGACACAAGCGGCAACCAATCCGATTGGAACGTCGCTGGGTCCGACACTTACAAAGCTGGATACCAGATTGTTGCCATTTCGACGTCTAACGCGGAAACGTCGAACAGCGGCACGGCGGCGACGTTAAGCTCGATTAGATACGCGGGCTTTGTGGTTAACGCAAACGGCGGATCAGGTGGCGACCCTAACTTCTACATTGACGAAGTTTTGTCACTGCCAGACGCGGGCCTGACCGTAAGTGGCAACACGACTTCTTTGGTTTCCGACCTGATTGCGTTTGACGATGCGGGACTGTATGGCGTTATCGAAAGTCGCTCGGGCGTTGGGTTTACAAAGACCAGTTTGATTCTGTCACCTGACGCGACTGGAATTGGCACGTCTGATGAAACGCTGGTATTTGAAGACCCGGTCTACTACGACGGCACCAACACCGACTCGTCGTTATCTACGGTTTCTCTGTCTAGTACAGACGCAGACCCTATCACGTTGACTCGTTTTTCTTGTATTGCTGACGCCAATTCAAGCGTAAACGGCGCTGATGCCTCTCGCTCGATTGACTTCAACAGTGCAAGTGACGTGACGGTAACAAACTCAACATTGCGTGGTTTTGATGCGGCAACTAACCCAGTGAGGCTGGGTGCCAGCACAAATACCTATACTGGCGCGACGTTTCAAGATTGCGGGCAGGTGACCGATACCGGCGCCGTGTTGCGATCGTGTGTGTTTAGAAACTCAACCGACACAACTGGGTCATACTTGTGGAATAACACAACGTCAGATATTGAAAGCAGTGCGTTTGACGTTGCGAGCGGCGGGCATGGCATCGAGCATGACACCATTGAAAGCGTTGCGACTGGCACCGTGACCACTGCTGACGCGACCGGCACGACGCTGACCGACAGCGCGGCGAACTTTACGACTAGCACCGCAGTTGGCGAGTACATTTACAACGAGACCGATGGTAGTTACGGCAAGATAACGTCCGTTGATAGCGCTACGCAAGTGACGTGTGAAACGCTGCAAGGCGGCACGGATAACGACTTTGACCTGACCGACGCTTATTCAATCTCGCCAGCCCAGACATATACCGATTTAACGTTTAGCGGCGCAGGCACCCACGTCAACAATACGGCGACTGGGTCGGATGGTTTGTTTGTCAGTAAAAGCGGAACATCAAACCCTAGCACCGCGACTGGCAACGTCGTGTTCATTGGCAGTGTGCCGATTACGATCACAGTAGTAGACGGCACCAATACAGCAATTCAGAACGCACAGACAACGGTGCGTTTGTCATCTGACAACTCGGAAATTATCAACGCTGACACCAACGCATCAGGACAAGTCAGCGGCAGTTTCACCGGAACAACTCCGGCGACTGCTTTCGTTAAGGTTCGCAAGTCGAGCCCTGGCGACACTCGTTACCAAAATTTTTCAACCACTGGCACGATATCAACATCCGGGCTTTCCGTGACTGTCGTGCTGACTGAAGACGGAGCCCTATAGACAATGGCTGATACCATCCTGAGCGGCGATGTAACCATCGCCTACTTTGACGAAAACCGGCAGAAGCGAATCTACTGGACTGGCGCGGCGTCCACGACCTATACCGCCAACCAACTTTACTCCGCGTTGATGGATCATTTCGATGAACCGCTGCGCATGGATAACCCGTCTCCCATGTCGGCTCAGACGCCAGTGGAATACACCACCGGCATCATTGACACGGGGGATAACGACCCCTGGTACCTAAGCTACGACCTGATGGAACACATCACGGGCGGCGCTATTCGTACCAACCTATGGACGCGCACCGTCACTAGTGCTACGGGTATCGTGGTTGTGCCGGTGACCGCAGCGGGCAATACCATTGTCGCAGCAGATGCTGGTAATGATATCTCGCACGCCGATGGCGATGCAGGTACGTTGCTGGAAGTGTTGAGCGACGGCGGCACGACCGACTACCTGATTGTGCGGCCTGACAGCAGTGCAGCGGGTAACAACTTCGATAGCACCAGCGGCACGCTAACCTGTAACGCCAATACGGGTACCCAGGCGGCTGCGTCCACGACCGGCGAGCAGATATGGGCCAACACCTACACCATTGGCACGATTGAGCCGGATACTCACGTCTATTTCTACCAAGGCGATGCGGCAGACAACACCAAGTCTCGCGTTTACTCCGTCAATGACAACACCCAAGACTATTGGGGTGACGGCTTGATTGACGTGTGTATTCCAATCCGCGACTACAAAACCGCGTCGAATCCAATCATTGACGCCGGTTATATTACCGGGTTTGCACGCAAATACTCAACAGAGTTCTCCTACTTCGAGGCGGCAACATCGACTACGTCTGGTGGGCGGAACCCAATTCCGCTTGGCACCAAGGACGACCTGAACAACGACACCGGCATCCGCACGGTTACGCTCTCTACCAGCTCCGGCAACTACAATGCAGGTGATGAAGTTCTTGGAGGCACGTCTGGCGCTCGGGCAATTGTTACAGCGACTTCTGGCAGCAACCCAACGCTGACGCTTGTTTACTACCTAGTGGGCGACCCGTTGACTGACTTCAACGGTACTGAGGCTATCAACAACCAGGACGACACCGGAACGTCGTCAGGTTCAGGCGCGCCCACTGACGCTGGGCCAGCGACAACCGGTTTTTACACCGGCGGCGCGTTGCCAACGATTTCGTTTACTGCAGCCACTGCCGACATTGACGACGATGCAACAGACGAGTTCTATGGCATCACAATCGATTGTAATCAGGCACGGCTATCTGAAGTCTACGAGTTCCTAAAGTACGTCACACGGCGCGGTGAGACAGGCACAGCCAGCACTGACGGCATTGAAGGTGAGCAGTACATTGGTGCTGACTACTATCTGGCCTTTTCCGGCTCAGTAACCGGTACGGTCGCAGAAGGCGCGGACGTCACCCAGGCGAACACTGGTGCGACCGGCACGATTGTCAGCTACGACGCAACCAACAAAGTGCTGCTGCTTCGCAACTCTCGGGGTACGTTCAACACCACTGATGTGGTGACGGACAACGACAACTCCGGGACGTTTACGCCAAATACCGCAGCAGTATCGTTTGCGCCCAACGCGGTATCACCATTCGGTACGTTTGCTGGCGGCACATTCTTTGGCGCTCGTGGCGTCCTGCTGACCGACTACAACAGCCTGGATGAAAACGCGTTCCAGCTGACGGATGCCAGTGGCGCGACCAAGCAACGGCCAACTGCTATCTCGCTGACTGTTTCCAACTTGGTTGGTACTGACGAGACCACCACGACCGATGACCGCGTTGCCATCTTTAGGCTGACGGGCTCCGGTGGCGACATTGATAAGACCGAGTACAGCGCGACCGGCGGCGAGGCAATTGGCGACACCACTATCACCGTTGATACGGCTATCGCTCAAGACGTGCCTGGGAAAACCACAGGCGGCGTGTTGCGACTGCGCGATGCGAGTGACAACTACAAGGACTACCGCATTCGTTACAGCTCATGGACTGGTAGCGTGTTTACGTTGGCGAACGTGGTCCCGGCCAACCTGACGACCGGCACCAATACAACGACGCTGGTATCCACGACTGATGAGCTTGATAACGTAAAGCGCGGCGACTTGGTGCTCAACGTGACGCAGAGCAACGCAGTCAGCTATGTAACTTCGGTAGATGCGGCAACGAACACGGTCACTATCTTCCCGGCCATTACGGGTCAGTCGAGTACCGACACCATCGAGATTAACGCGGTGCCGGTTGCGGTTAACACGCTCGATGACGTGTACGTCCCATTGATGGACCGTTACGCGGCGGCATCTGCCGAGTCGGTGTCTCTGACTTACTCGTCGCAAATCTTCTTCCGCGTTGTCGCCAGAAACAGCGAGAACGCCACGAAGATTATTCCATTTACCGCTGACGACACGACCACAGGTACTGACCGTAGCAACTCGGTTGTCCGAAACGAAGACACCATCATTACATGAGTGGGTATGACTTAGATGCGATGCGGCGACTGGTTGACCAGTGCGACCGAAACATTGAATCGTTTGAGCAAGCTATTAGGACGGAGCTGGAAACCAAGATGGAATACCAGCGGATAGTGCGCGAGCTGGAGGCTAAAGGCGATGGCTCTGACGATTGATGCGGAGCGGTCGCCGCGTCTCATCTTTGTCGATTCGGCAACGAATGAAGTAACTGTCCAGGAGTTGATTGACGAACTTCGCGACTGGGAAGATGACCCCGGTCGCGGCATGGCGTATCCGCGCATTATCCTGGCCGCAGGTAAAGAGGCATTGGGCGGTGGCGTTCAAGTTGGCATTACGGCTACCCTGCAAAATGCGCGGCTTGCGTTCTCGCCTGACCCGACAACAACGTCAACAGGTTCGGCTACATCTAACTCTGCGAATGGTCAGACGCTAATAGATACGGCGGCAACATTCCAGACTGATGGTGTCACGGTAGGCGCTAACGTTACGAATGGAACGACAGGTGCTTTTGGCACCGTGTTGTCCATTGACAGTGAAACCCAGCTAACGCTGCGCACGCTGAACGGCGGTACTCGCCAAGACTTCCAGATTGGCGACAGCTATTACGTGCATAACGTTGTTCAGAAAAGCGTCAGCGGCGGCAATCTGGTTGCCGTAGATTCCAACGGCGCAGACCTGGACAGTATTTATCCGACGGCATACACGCAGGTTGTGCGCACGTCTTCATCATCCGCAACGCTGCTGAATCAGTTTGCGCTGGAACACGGCTCGTTCGATGGCGCCGTCTGGGTGAGGCCGTCCAGTCCATACAGCGGCACGCAATTCCCTGCTGGTACGCTGCTGCGACCGGTCAACAACATGGCAGACGCGCTGACCATTGCGACCAACGAAGGGTTTAGCGTTTTCAATCTGTTGGAGGCCGTGACGATTCCGGCTACTGGCGACTTTAGCAATAAAGCGTTCCGGGGGCCGGTGTCAGCAACGCCAGTGACCGTTGCAGCGGGCGCGCAGGTCGATAACTGCGACTACGAAGTGCTGCAATTGTCGGGGCAATTGAGCGGGTCCAGTTTGCTGCGCGATTGTCTGGTCGTGAATGTGACCGACTTCAACGGCATCATGGAAAACTGCGTTATCGCCGGGTCAGTCGCGTGCAGCGGCTCAAGCGATACGCTATTTGTTAATTGCTACTCGTCGGTTGATGTCACGACAGTGCCAACTGTTTCGCTCGGCGGGGCGTCTGGCCCTGACATGGTGTTTCGCGGCTATGTTGGCGACGTTCGCTTGACTGACTTAAGCCGCGCAGCGGCGAAGGTTTCGCTTGATTTTGTTAGCGGCGACTTAATTCTTGACCCGACCGTTGCCAACGGCACCATCGTTGCTCGCGGTATCGGCACCGTGGCCGATAATTCAACGGCACCCGCTGTTGTGCAATCAAAAATTCTTAACGCTGACAACGTCAACAATTCACTGTTCGACGGCGGCGTGACGGTCGACGCGCTCAACGGCACGGCTGGCACTGAGTTTCCGCTCGGCACGCGCTCGTCACCAGTCGACAATCTGGCCGACGCCAAGACCATCGCGGCTAATGAATCACTCAATGAGATTCGATTTATCGGCAACTACACGTTCGGCGCTACGGATGTAATCGACAGTTATGTGATACGCGGCGAAGGTGTCGAGGCTACGTTGTTCACACTCACTGCGGGCGTCAGCACCGATAACACCCTATTCCTTGATGCAGACATTACTGGCACCTTAAGCGGTTACACGCGAGTGCGCGATTGCGAGCTGAAAACCAGTGTCAGCAACATGGAAGGCTTGTTTGAGAACTGCATTTTCCGCGTCGGCACCTACACGCTGGTGGGCGACAACACCAAATTGTTCGTGGCTAACAACTGCAAGAGCGGCGTAGTTACAGGACAACCCCAGCCGATATTCGATTGCAACGGCGACGGCGCTTCGTTCATCACGCGTGCGTGGTCAGGCCCATACAAAGTTGTCAACAAGACTAACAACGTGTCGGGCATCTGCTTCGACTTCATCTCCGGCAAGCTGGTACTCGACAGCACCATCACGGCGGGGCATTTTCCGGTTCGCGGCACGGTGTATGTGCTGAATAATATGACCGGCACAGCCACGGCTGAGTTGGAAGGTGTGGGTAGCGCGTTCCAGAATGCCGATTTTGTGTGGGACGAAGTGATCAATGCGTCTGACCACACCACTGACCAAACGGCTGGCAAGCAGATAATGGATATCACTCGCCGCCTGGACCTGGACGTATCGGTGCCTAACACGCACAAGAACGACAACACTGAGATCACAAACTCAGAGTTTGACCTGACCACATCTGACAATGGTGACGGCACTTACACCGTGACCCGTACGAATAACCCGTAGGTGACGCAAGGGGATTCTAATGACTTCCAAGGTATACACTCTTCAGGAGTCAGGCACCCAGTGGACCGACACCACTGGTGACTTGGCTATAACCCTGAACAACCTAGCCGCTGGTGCTGCGCGACAAGGCGCAGTGCTGGATTTAGGCGCACGCACGACCGCCCGCAGCAACCGCTTCGTATGGCGTGCGCACATCAAGCAAGACACTGCTGGCGTGGTGGGTGAGACTATTCTTATTTACCTGAAGTTTGGTACAGACACCCCAGCTACCGTCTACGACAACGACGACGGTACTGGTGATATTGCCGTCAGCTCCACTGACAAGCTAAGGAACTTGTTGCTTCTGGGCGTATTGCAAGTTGACCAAGCGGCGGCAGACATTCCGCTCTCAAAATCGGGGGTCGTTGAAATTGACGAGCGATATGTGATGCCAATCGTTTACAACGACACAGCTGATAACTTGTCGGCCACCAACAACGATTCGTGGTTTTCGCTGACGCCTGTTGTCTATCAGGGTCAGGCGACTTAAGGCCCAACATGGGGCCTTTTTAGGGTTATCTCGGAAACTCCAATGCCTAACCTTGTTATTAGTCGAAGCACTGCTGTTGATCCCCGATGGAAACCCAGCAGTCCTTTTATCATTCGAGGCATACCAGAAGACACCATCCTATGGCCCATGCACGCACCCACTCAGCGTTTTCAAGGGCAATATCGGGACGCTCGTTTCAAACCCAATTTCGATAGCGGCAAGACTGCTGGCGTTAGCTTTGAAGTAGGGGTCAATGGCTACGGCCTTGAAATTGCTACTGCGAGAAGCACTAATGCTCTCGTCTTCGACCCGGCGCAATGGACTCAGGCGGGTGTAACAGACATTACTTATGTAGGGATATACAGGCCAACAAGAGCATGGTCTTCATATCCCAGCACAAATGAGTTTGGCGCTTTCAGCTGGGATGACGGCGCTGTCAATTCACAGGGTGTCAAGTTGTTTGCTAAACACGGTGGAGGCACATTCGCCAGATGGCGCATAGCGGAAGCGGCTGGCAACTTAGACGTTGTCCCGTCATGGAGTGCGGGAGACTTGATAGTCATGGTGGGTCGCTTGGGTAATGGCACGCAAAATCTAGATATTCTTAATCTTTCATCTGGCGCGACGTACAGCGGTTCTTCTGCGACTAGCGCAAGTATCACGCTACCAAACGTAGAAATAGTAATAGGCAACACTGACTTTTCCAGTCCCAAAAACGTCTCTTGGGACACCAAAATGCTTGGATCGTCCTTTACCATTGGACGCCGCTGGGTTGACGCGGAAGTCCAAGCATTACGCTTTAATCCCTTCTGGTGGAATAAGCCCCAAGATGGGCTCATCATGAGTGAAATTGCTGCCGCCCCACCAACAGGCTCTGCACCCGTCTATCTATTCCACAACCGCCACCACAATAGGTCTGCATGATGGCAATGATGCTCAAACAATCGACAGCCGTAGACGTGCTTATCGGCCCGTTTGTGGACATTACGGATGGCGCAACCGCTGAATCCGGCGAAACGCCAACGGTAAAGCTATCGAAGAATGGACAAGCGTTAGCCGCAAAAAGCGATGTAACGGTGCCAGTTCACGATGCAGATGGCTATTACAACTGCGAGCTAGACGCGACCGACACCAACACGGTTGGTACGCTGGTGCTCACTGTCGCAGCCAGCGCAACGGCGTTGCCGGTACGGCACGAGTTTCAGGTAGTCGCGGCCAATGTCTACGACTCGCTCTACGCAGCCAGCGGCACGGACACCTTGCAGGTCGAGACGACTACCAACAGCGACAAGACCGGCTACAGCATCAGCGGCACCAAGACCACGCTGGATGCGCTCAATGATGTGGCCGCTACAGACATTGTCAGCAGTGGCGCAATCACCACCAGTGGCGGCGCGGTTAGCAACGTGACTCTAGTAGCGACCACGACGACCAACACAGACATGCGTGGCACTGACGGCGCTAACACGACCACGCCGCCAACATCCGCTCAGATTGCCGATGCGGTCTGGGATGAAAGCCTTGGCGCGCATACCACGGCGGGCTCGACAGGTAAGGCGCTCAAGCAAATCAAAGAAGGCATTATCTCGGTTGAGTCGTCAGTCAACGACTTGTCGAGTACGACCACGACGTTTGTGACCAGCTTGACGGAAACCACTGACGGGTTCTATCAAGACAAGGTGATTGTGTTTATTAGCGGCACCTTGACAGGGCAAGCGCGTCACATTGACACGTATGTGGGCTCAACAAAGTCCATCACGGTTTCGAAAGCATTCACGTCCGCGCCTGCGAATGCAGATGAGTTTCTGATTCTGGCAATACACGAGTACGGCATTGACGAGATTCAAGCGGGTCTTTCCACGTCCGCTGAGATTACGAACCTAAATGACCTGTCCACGACCGACATTCTGGGCATGGCGTACGAAGGCAGTGAAGACTTCCAAGACTTCTTGCGGCTGATGCGTGCGGTGCTACTGGGTAAAACCACAGGCGCAGGCACTGGTACAGAGAACTTCCGAGACGCAGGCGACACTAAGAATCGAGTTGTGTCGAGCATTGACGCCAATGGCGACCGTACAGCGATAACCACCGACGCGACGTAATGTGCTTCAGCATCTTGGTCAAGGACATTTTGATGCCGGTCAATTTGGGCAGCGGCATCTGTCGCCCGAGCCTGGCGCGGCGGTTGCCACCTTGCAACACCCGCGGCTTGCGCACCTGGGTCAAAAGCATTTCGACCAAGACCACTTTGGCGTTGCACTCTCGGGCGCGACAGGCCCCACGGCTCGACTTGAGCATCCGCGCCTTGCGCATTTGGGGCAGAAGCATTTTGACCAGGACCATTTTGGCGTCGCGCTATCTGGCGTTACACCGCCGCCGGGGCCATCCGGCGATGTTGGGGACACGTTCCCGCTTGGCTGGAAAAGCACGTTTGCAAAGGCGACGTTCGCTCTTGGTTGGGTTAACCGCGATGTAACGCCGGTTCAACAAGCTCCCACTGGCGCTGGGTCCGGTGCGAGCAGGAAGATTTACACGGTAAATGAGTGGCTTAGGCTGCTTGAAGAGCCGGAAAAAGTAGGTGAGCGCTTACTTGAATCTGTCAAGGTCAAGACTGATAATCCGGCAAATGACGTTGTAAACGTTGTTGATTTATACAGTCTTGAGTCGCAAAAGCAGGACCTTGAGAGTTTTGAAGTTCTCTCAAGGCGTAATGAGGCAAAACTTGCAGATCTGCAAAAGCAGATCACTGAGATCAAACGGCAGAAGTTCGATACCGAGCTATCCGTATTGCTCGCAACTTATTGGCCCGAATTGTTTGATGGGCTAGACCAAAAGCGGCTAATGGCCGCGTTATTACTGCTACTGATGGAGTAAGCAATGAAGATGAAGGCGATGCACGACCGTAGCAATCTGGCCCTTGTGGACGGCCAGAAGCGCGGCAAGGTTCCGCAGAACCAAAGCATGAAAAATGTCTCTGGCCCGCAGAACAACAAAGCTGGCGGCGCTGGCGCCAAGCGTGTTGGCGGCAAAAAGAAAGGAATGGTGAACAAGACCAAGTCCTATCGTTAAGTGGAAGTCGAAGTCCCTTACAAGTTTGAGCCGCGCCACTATCAGCGCCCGATATTTGAGGCGTTTGACCAGGGGATAAAGCGGCTTTTGCTCGTTCAGCACCGTCGTGCCGGCAAAGACAAATGCTGCTTCAACCTGATGGTCAGGGCGGCGTTTGAGCGCGTAGGGACGTATTTCTATTTCTTGCCAACCTTCGCCCAGGGGAGAAGGGTCATTTGGCATGGCATGGACAAGGAAGGCTTCAAGTTCATGAGCCACATACCCCCTGGCACGATTGAAAAAATGAACGAAACCGATATGCGGATTCATCTGCGTACCGGCTCCATCATTCAGATCGTGGGAAGCGACAAGATTGACCACATTGTGGGGACCAATCCTGTCGGTGCGGTGTTTTCTGAATACTCGGTGCAAGACCCGAGAGGCTGGGACTTCATTCGACCGATTCTCAGGGAGAACGGCGGCTGGGCTTTGCTGAACGGTACACCGCGCGGTAGAGCAAACCACTTGTTTAAGCAGTACCAGTTGGCCTGCAAAAGTGATGAGTGGTTTGTTCAGAGGCTAGGAA
>Ga0208794_1001319_pt1 | contig 11333 bp, 16 predicted proteins | sample 32_taG_FD_184106 | JGI IMG/M metagenome (GOLD analysis project Ga0208794, IMG submission 184106) | Marine viral communities from the Gulf of Mexico - 32_GoM_OMZ_CsCl metaG (SPAdes) (version 2) | ecosystem: Environmental > Aquatic > Marine > Oceanic | place: Atlantic Ocean: Gulf of Mexico...
CCAAGCTCTTCGCATAGTTCGTCTGGAAACTTGATAATGATATCACCGTCTTTTGATTCAACGACTTCAAGGACGTCTGTCATTTTTCAAGTAGTTTATCTACAAGCTTGTCCAGCTTAGCGTTAATAGTTTTAAATTCTTCACTCATGTAATGCATGTCTCTAATGTAATCAGATTTCATCACATACTCAATAGGCATCCGATCAAGACGATTATCGATCTCATGTACTCTACCGAATAGTTTAGATATAAACCATCCTCCCCCCGAGACAACGCTTACTGCAATTACGACTAACTGTTCAAGAGCCATTGGTTTTTTCTTAGTAATCGACATGGAGAACACCTTTTCTCGCAAGACCGTTAATCAACCAAACAAGCGCATCAACACAGTCATCATGGCTCGCTACACCAAAATTGGTAAGCTCCTCAAACATGGCAGTGAAGTTTCGATAGCGGTTGAAAATGATCTTACGTTCCTCGAAAAGACCGATGGTCCCTCGAAAACGTGCCAACTTATCTGAACGGAATCCTTTTACGGGGTGCCATACCATGTTCCAGAGTCCTTCTTGATTGAGACAGACACGTTTAAAGTCCGCTTCTAAAGATGCTTGATACGCTACAGCTTCACTGTAAATATCGACAGTGGACATAGTGGGATAATATAATCCCTTTTCGTCTTGCTGTAATACATTCCAGTCTACTAAGAGTTCTTTAAGTTCGTCTAATTTCTCTAGATTTCCCATGACGCGGATTCTTCGATAATCAATGATATGAATACGATCACCAATACGACCACCTAGAACCATCACGGTATAGTCATTCTTTTCTTTGATGCCTGCAGACAAGTCAACACCTACCCCAAGGCTGTCAAATTCAGTTGCAATCTCAGCTTTGACAACCAGTTCAGGTGCAAGAGAAAGCTCATGCTGCCTGATGATTTGGTTCATGTACTGGAACGAAAAAGCAATAGGTGCCTGTCGTTTCTTGTCGAGGAGATACTCTAAGCTCCAGAAGTCTGGCCAATATGAGACCATGTCACCAGTCTCAGGATCTGTTTGAATAGCCGAGAGAACAATTTGATTCCAACCGTTATTCTCGTTGAATGTCGTTGCATGGATATCATCATGTCGGAAACGCGTCCCTAAACAAATCGCACGACCACCTTCAAACATCGTTGGTGCGATCACTGCGTTCCAGTTATCTTCCATCTGTTTCCGGATATCAGGATTACCGATATCTGAGGATGACTTGATGGCGTCATCAATCATCACAAGATGTGAACGCTTTGACGTAACTGAACCCTTAAGACCTGCTGCACATAACGTAAACTGTTCTTCACCTGTAGTATCAATACCGGCAAATTTATGGTCAATCGACCAGTACTCGTTAGACGTAACGTTCTTTAAAAGTTTTACTTTTGGAAAAACTTGTTGATAACGTTTACTCTCAATGATTCTTTTAATTGTTGCTGATTTTGATCTAGCAATATCAACGGTATATGACAGGTAAAGGATCTGTAAGGGCTTACCAGCCGTTGTATGTACCCCGATGGCCCATGCGGTCAGTAGTCCAAGAATAGTGCTCTTCGCGCTCCCCCTAGGAGCCAATAGATCGACATTAGGACCAGCAATCTTTAATAGACAACTACTGTCCTGATGAGTAACGAATTGTTTATGCCATTCCTTGTGATGTTTTGCCGGAGGCTTATCTGCTACATACTCACAAAAGAACGCAAAATCTTCTTGTGCTTTCTTAAACTTCTCTAACTCTTTACTCTCACGGACAACTTGACGCGCAGCAGCAGCCCGTGCATTACGACGGTAAGCAAGATAACTATGAGAAGGCATAAGGGCTAATGTTTATTAGTTAGCCTACCAAAGAATTAAGACTTAGTCTCTTTTTTCTCTTTGAACTTCTTCGCGGCCTTAGCAGATTTCAATCCTTTTTCAGCCAACTCTTCTGCCTTCTTGCCTTTATCGTCGGTATCATCTCCCTTTTGATTTTTCTTCTTGAAGTGCTCAAGAAGTTGGGGAGGCATTTTATTCTTAGCCATACATCAAACCCATGTAACGTCCTGCGAGGGGCTTCAGTGCGTCCCCTTTCTGTTCTTGAATCGCATTGTTAAGGTCTTGAGGAAAGCCGTAGGCAGCATTAGGTGCCAGGGGCTGGATATCCGGGTTTCTGTTCTGACCGCCGAAATACATGCGGTTGTAAACATTTAAAGGATTCTCAGGTACATTCACGATCAACGCCTCCGACCACGACGTTCCATTGCTTCTGTGCGGCGGTCAACACGACGTCCACGACCAGGGCCAAAGTCAATACCTTCTTGCATTTCTTCGACTTCCTTCTCTGCACGCGCATCAGCATTGAGGTTAAACATGGTTTCCATGTTGCCCATCATGCCTGCGTTATTGGCTGCACTATTCTCAACCTCAGCATTTTGCATGTTACCCATAAAGCTGCCAGGGTTAGGGCCACCAAGCATTCCAGCTGTGTTCTCACCACCCCTGGCAATTTCCTGGTACATAGGACCAGAATTCATATACTCTTCACGCCCGAACATGCCCTGCTTGGCTTGTCCTGCATTTTCTTGAGCAGACATCACAGCCTGCTGAAAAGAGTTATAAGTATTAGGCTGGATTTTACTGGGGCTACCAGTAGTTGCTGCTCCCATTGTTTTTAAAACCTTTTCTATATGATAAGCGAACTATTCCTCTAGTTGCATACGGGACCACACAGCCATCGATGCTTCTTCTAGAGGAATAGAAATCGGATCATCTTTAAAAATTTGTGCCAGCTCTCGTAACGCCCTGTCAGCGCCAGACATCAACATGCCTTTGCGATCACGGTTGTTAGTGAAAACTTCAACTTGTGCAATACTGCCACGAAGCTCGCGTTGCATTTGAGCATTGCGAGCTACTCCAGCATCTCTTTTGATCAAGCCATTCTCGACATCTTCACGTAACTTTCGGATGTCTTCACTCATCTCATCGATCTGATAGAGAAGTGTAGACACATGATCTGGTTTTGTGAAGTTTTCTTCAACCCAGACCTGACAGTCCGTAATGGTGCCGTTGTAGCCCAAAAAACGAGAATAAATATAAATCTCGATTATGGAGTACTTATCTGACGCAAACGACAAAAAAGTCTCCTTTGTAGAGGAGTCTAAATTATCGACGAAAAATTCAAATACGTCAGAACTTATACGCTTGTCTTGCTTGGCGATTGTCGCGGGCTTCTTGCGAAGCTTCGGTGAATCGCTGCTCTGAGGCTCCTTTTTCAATTGTCTTTCGCTCTTGTTCACCAGCATCCTCCATTTTTTTCTTAGAAAACTCGTAGGCTACACCAGCTGCTTCACGGTAACGATCTAGATCAAACCAATCATCAACATCGGTCTGCCCACTTGGCACGGAGTTGGTCATGATACAAAAGCAAAATCAAGTGATCAGAAGTTGCCCATCATGCCAGCGAGGCCTTGAGCGAAGATGTCACGACGACCTTCAACAGCCTTTTGACGCACCTGACGGCCTTTGGAGGCTTCAAGTTTCATAAGGAGCTGGTTGAAACGATCTACGTTAAAGTAGTCATCATTGTTAGACATGGTAAGTATCTTTGGTACTTGAAAATATTATAGCAATAGTTATTATCAAGAAAACACTCCTTGGCCCAGACTTGCTGCCAATCCATAGAATCCGCCGATTTCTTTCTGCCTCTCTGCTGATTCAACCTTCATCTTTGTCAGCTCTTTATCAATATTGCCTTGTAGGTTGGTTAAACCAGCGTTATAGGCGAACGAACGAGCCTGTCGCATTGATTGCGTGTACTCTTCGAGCTGTGCAACGTTTCCGGTGAAATCACCGAAAGTAGGCAGCGTCACACCTGTATCACTGGCCAAGTCATCGTCGTACGAAGGCATAAAAGCCTCGTCGAACTTAAGAGTCCTTAGGCCGGTACGATTACCCTCCTCGTCTCTTGTCTGTTCCCCGTAGTAAGCGTCGTAATAGTTCTCCAGATAACTCCGGTTGAACTCATCTTTATACTCTTTACTATTGACAATATCGTCTTTTAAATCTTCGTAAGCATAGTTTTCAATACCACCTGTCAGGTTGGTAACAGCTAGAGACAGTTCTTCCTTTGTAGGATCACGGCCCAACAGGGTTGAATATGCCCTGTTAACGGATGCTTCAGCCCTAATAGGCGTTACGGCATCAATTAACTCGTTGCCCTGCCTAATATACTTATCATCAATAGCAATATCATATTTTGCACCATAATCAATCATCTGTTGAGTAAAGGTGTTCGCGCTGATATTACCCCTCTGGAACTGGCCAGACAGGGTATCAAAATAACCACCCAGACCACTTAGACCGTTTTGCCGACGCCTTTCCTCAGCTTGGTCAAGTTTGGCAGCCTCAGCGTCTGCCCTTTCTTGATTCTGCTTGAGAATCTCAGTTTGCATTCTATAAAACTCACTAACCGCCGGATCCGGCTCAGGAGCTTTATATACAGTTTTTCCGCCGCCGCCACCGCCGCCCATGATTCAGTACCTCAAGAGAACATCGTACTAATGTTGATCGGTTGGACCTGACCGAACATACCTTGCATTGCACCCATCCTTTCAGCTAAGGTACGCTGCAAAGATAGTTCATTATCAAATCTTGCTTTTAGCCTAGCATCAGGTGAGTTAGCTAGAGCTTGATTAAAAATCTTATCTCTATTCATTAACGCCTGTTTGCGTTCACCGAAGAGGCCTGTATTAAGCATCTCCGCATCTACTTGACGTGCGAAGTCAAGATCAGCTCCCCAACCAAACTGCGCATCACGCGCTGCCATATTATCGGCAGTCTGCCATTTAGCGGCTTCTTGTTGAGCCTGGTAATTTAATTTACTTTGCTGCCAAGCAGCTTCTTCTTGCCTTCGTGCTACATCAGCAGCTGTGTTACTGGAGTTAATGCCTCCTATTAAACTGACACCTGCGCTTGCAAGCATCAAACCACCGGTTAAAGGATCAAACATAGTAGATGCGCCTGGTGCTGCTGGTTTTGCCGCCGTATCTAAACCAAGAGATGCCGCATTATCAGCTGAAAATAGGCCTAATGTGGGTGATGAAGCTACGCCAGCCATGACATTATTTTACTAGAAGTATTTCACTCCAGAACGTGGAGGTGCATTCATCGCTGCAGGTGCAATTCCGTAGTTGCGGTTTGCACTTTGCATCATCATATTTGAGATGTTTGTGGAACCAGCAAGCTGCATTAAGGCAGGTTTAGCGAATGCATCCATAATCTGCCCAGGTAAAGCAAAAGCAAGCTTATAAGGAGCAGCTTGTGCCATACGCTCTTTTTCAAATGCAAGGTTGTCTTGCAGGATTTGCTGACGTCTTTCTGGAGAAGTGATCCTATCAAAGAGATCAGCTAACTCTCTTTCTTCAGCACCAGCTTCTTGCATGCTTCCGATCTGTCCAAGAATCTGAGTCCGTTGCGCATCAGTTGTATTGGGATCTCGATAAATGTTGATCAACTCCTGCTCAACATCAAAATCTCCAAAAGGCGTAGAAGGTCCGCCCTCGGCTAGAAGGCCCTGAAAAGCAGAAGTATCAATACCTCCACCACTTAGTGCTTGGGTATCCATTAGATCGCCTCCGATCAATAAGACGCGGTGGCCTGAGGACTAAAGGCTTGGACACCGTAAGGGTTCTGGTTTTGGATCATGCTGTTGGCAAGCTGAGTCTGAGCAGCTAAACCTTGTCCAGCCAGGTTGTAACCGTACTTCTGCTGGTTCAATTGTCCCATCAGAGCTGCGTTCGTCTGAGCCATGCTCTGAGCGTTCTGCAGGTTAGTCTGAGCAAGTGAGTTGTAAACAGGAAGATAAGCCTGCGCATTCGCAACGTTTGCACCACCAGTGGCCCGGATGATCTTTTCTAACTGAGCGGGGTCAATATCATCGACAATGTTACCGCCTCCGATACCTGTCTTGCCTGAAGCCTTAGCACGCTTATCGGCCTCACCTGCAACAGCGCTTCCGACGAGGCCAAGCCCAACACCACCAGCGGCAACGCCTAACGTCATAGGATTCATAGTGGCAGCTAAGAGCTGTTGGAAATTCATCATCTTTCTAATAGATATCCAATTATTTATATTTTAAAGGTAGTAGACTTACCTGGGCTGTAAATAACTATAATCCGTTGTTGCAGGCATGCCTACACCTGTCATCCCTTGTAGGGTGGACATTGGATTATTATTAACAATGTCTGCTGTCAAGCGCTGACGTTCAATAAGAGCATCTCTAATTTGAGCACTTTCATCCAAGGCTGCTTGCATTTTCATTGCCTGTAATGTTTGTGCATGCTGGTCAGGGGAAATGGTAGTAGCTGCAGGTGAACGTTGAGTACTTGCCATTGCGGCCCCAGCAACCGCTTGGCTTGCAAGGAATTTAGCCATGTCAGATTGGGCTGCTTCACGGATTCCTTTGGGAATCGAAGTGTTTGAAGCAATACCATTTAGACCCATGTTGACGCCAATATTTCCAGCTACGTTTGCTACACCAGCTTGAACGCCTCTTAAAGGATCGCCTGTTGACATAGTCGTGGCGACAGCTGTACCAAGGGCCTCGGCCCCTTCTAAACCACGTACAGCTTGACGTGCAGACCGGGCTGCATTAGCTGCAACATCTCTAGTGATCTGGGGATTTGCCCCTATCATTTGACCACCCTTCGTAACTGCTTTGACAGCAGCCTTGCCGATAAGTGGTGCTAATCGTCCAGCTAATGCAAACACAGTCTTACTTACTTTTTATCTATTCTACTTAACTATATTTATGTAGGTGTTGAATTACGTTGTGCGTCTTCTTTGGCTTCAACTTCTGCACCTTCTTGTTTAGCACCTGAAGGCGCACCGCCAGCTAACAATTCAGAAACAGAACGATCACCTTCAAATTCTTTCTCTGCAAGCCTTTCAGCTTCCTTACGGATATTACCTTGCGGATCAGGATTAGCAAAGCTAGGCATAGGATTCTCTGCACGATCCCCTGCCTTAATCGTCGGACTTAACGAATAAGCTTGATACCACATTTCGTCAAAGTCTGGTTGTTCCTGTGGACGCACAGGTGTTCTTCCACGACCTTCTTCAAAGTCATAGTCAGAAGATCGGTTAAACCTACCAAGTCCTTGGAATACTTCAAAGCCCTGCGTTACTCCAGTGTCTTCATCAAAGAAGGGAGTATTACCAACGTGTCCCAGTTCTGGGTTCAAGGTTACCTTACGTGTCTTCATGCGACGTGTAAGATCTTGCTTGTCAAAACGAGAAGGGTTCCAGGGGTATTCACCTCCTGTTGAGCGAGACCCAAAAAGCTCGTTGAAATTTAATTTCTTATATTGTTGACCTGCTTCGTTAAAGGGATTGCTAACATAACGACCCAGATTAAGACGATGGTCTTTAGGCATTAGTCTGTACTCTCTTGCTTACTTTTTTTACGGTTATTTAATCTGACAAGAGTCTCACGAAGCTTAGCTTGCTTTCGTGTCTTCTCATCATATTTATCAGGATCTTTTTCGACGTTAGCTTGTAGTTGTGCTGAAGTGATTCCTTTCTTCTTTGCTTTAGCCGTAAAGGTACCTGGACGCTTAATAGCGGATCCGATCCAGTCTTTCTTTGCTTTCTTTTTCTTAGCCATTGGTCATCTGAGATTTAATGGACGAAAGGAAGTCTTGAGCCTCCTGTCTTGCATTAGGACGCCCGCTGGTTTGAATGCGGCGCAGACGTTCAGCTACATCCATGGGACGGGTGGACTCCTGACGTGGTGCGGTCTCTTCAATAATTGTAACCTTACGTTGAGGCTGTGCATCCTCAATCAGTCCTTGTGATTTCAGCTGTCCGGTCCAGTAATCCGTAGCTTCTTCTGCAGAAACACCGGCCCTTTCCAGTGCGGCCTTGGCTCCAATGTCACTCAAGGAATCGAAGGACTTATAACCAGAGTCACCTCTTCCTTGGACATTGATGCCAATACCATCACCATCAAACTCAACAGGCATGCCCTGCATTCCAATACCGGCTGCCTTCAGTCGATCAGCGACAGGAGCAACTGTCTTTGAAGGTTCAGGTGCAGCCTTACGTTCTGGTACCAGGAAATCTGACTTCACATAGTCAGGGTTGGTGTCTGCGGTAGGAACCGTCGTACGGACATTCATTTCCCGCAGTTGACGTTGTGTATCAGCCTGAGCGCGACCTAATTGGCCCAGTACCTCCACCAGGTAATCATCTTTTTGTGCCATTGCCTTAACCTGTGGTACATCAGGACCCTGCTCATCAATTGAATGTGCGGCCTCTATAGATTGCGCACGTACAAAGGGTTCCCTTGATTCTTGCTGATCATAGGACGTTTGACCCTGTAATTGACCCTGGAGAAGTTGACCAGAATTACGGGGTGTTTCTTGAACAACAACAGCTTTGGGTTCGACTGCTCCACGGTCTTCGTTGTAGCTTGCTGCAAAATTAACATTCCTTTCACCCGTCTGCGGGTCAGCCGGAATGCTTGCGTAGAAATCACCTAAGGATTTTGCTTGACGCTTTTCAAACTCTGCAGATGATTCACGTCGTCCACCGGGATCACCAAACTCTTCTGCGAAACTTGAGGCAGGCTCACGTTTCAGTAGAGGGTTAGACGATTGTGTAGAGGCGACATACTTAGGGGCGACTTCAGCAAAGTCTTGGATAGATGTTTCTTGTGCGACCTTACCCGCTTGGTTAGCTAAGAACTGCGCTGCAGCATCTTCGCCCATCTTTTTGTAATCACTTTCTTGTGGCTGAGAAAGCTTGGGATACTGTGCTGCTTCTTTTTCTAGACCGGCCAGTCTTTGTGCCATGTCTGCATCAACCTCTTTATTGAGGTCACGCATCACGCCTGGCATACGTTCTGACCTGGCTAACTTCGTATCAGCCTCTGCTTGACGTTGACGATCAATTAAAGTTCCTTTTAATAATGCAGAACCACCTTCAACTGTCCTTTGTCCCACAACTCTTTCGACTGCAGACGCATCACCCATATTCAATTCAGTTTGAATTGCGTTAGAGGTGTAGGCATTGTCACCAGGACCCGGAGCCTGAGGACCACCTAAGTCTTGCTTTTCAGTATTAACGTTTGGAATAGGTTGCTGCGTGTTCTCGCCAGGGCGGAACATTTGATATGCCGTGTATGCAGGGATTGCTACGTTTGCAACTGTGCGTGCCGTTTCACGTAAACGGTCCCCAAAGTCTTTTTCTTCTTCTCTTTTAGCAGTTTTAGGTTCCAGTGCATCTAAAACACTGTTAACGCCATAGCCAACCCCTTGAGCCAGTAAAACATTGCGTAGTGTATTGCGACTGTGTACCTCAGCCGGATCTACATTTCCTTCTTTATCTCTTTTAGGAGCGCGTGATGCGTACATCATCGCTTCCATAGATGGCTGATACTGTCGCATCTTACTATCAGTATTCTTTTTTATATTTTAATCGACTAAACTATAGATAAAGTAGATCAATCGAAATGGACCCGGAAATTAGAGCTAAACGCATTGAAGGATTGGCGGCAATTCGTGATAAAGCTGTGAAAATGGCCGAGGAAGGTTCTGATGCGACCCAGGTTAGAGACTTTATTGACAGGGGAAAGACTGAATTAGCTTATGAACTTCCCGATGAAGAGTCTGCGATGAAAGCATTTGAAGCCGTGAAGAAATTTAAGGCTTCGCGTGTACCCTAATTTGGGATTTTTAAAATTTTATAGCTTTTTTAAGGTCCGAAAGGGCCTTTTTTAGTGCTCAGTGGTCCGAAATTGTCGATTTTTGTTACTTTTTGCCTGCCAGCGGCCCTTTAGGGGTCAAAAAAGGAATTTGAAATTTCTAACGGGTCTCGCCGGGGTCATATTTTTCCACAGCCGGTGGGAAAAAAAAGAAACGGGGATAAGTCTGTGGAATGTCAGCGAATCAACACAGGGAGGGGGTTGTGGAAATGTGGATTATGTGGTAGGAAACTGTGGAAAGATCTTATTGCGAACAATTCTCAATAGCTGAGATCCCTTGCGCCGCAACGGTTTTCGGCGATTTTCACATGGTAGTGTTCGACGTAAGATGGTCGGCTCAGACGGACCTGTGGAAACTGTGGATAACCTCGATGCTCTATAGTTATTGCGTCGGCCGGTTTCGGATCGGTTGACGGTCGATCTGGCGATGCGCTATGGTTGATCTGTCGGACGGGCTACGGCGCTTCCGGCTCATAAGTTGCAAGTCCTTCGGGACGTGCTACTGTTGATTCAAGCGGGACGGATCACCACTCCGGCCTGCTACCATTGACGGAAGCGAGGCGCGGTCGTCCCAACGGCCTGCTAAGCTTTCGGGGTCAGTCCCACCACGGCTGACATTTGAACTGACATAGACGCAACGGCGCAGCCATTTGCTGCGGTTCTGGACGGGACGTCACGCATAAGTAGCCTTCGGGTGAGAGCGTGAGACGACGGATCAGGCCAGCGATGGACCAGTGTGCTTGAGTGAATCCCCCCGAGGCAAGTAGCCAGAGGATCGGTGTGCCGATAGAACCGCGAGGTTTGAAGGTCCGATCCCGGTTTAGAACCCTCCGCCGACCCGGTTCAGCCTGCGAGCTGAGCTAAGGGAAGCCTGAGGCTAGACCCTTGTGCCCGAACGGCCCTTCATTCTTAAGTTGCGTGATAGTTTCTAGACTCCATGTGATTCGGCGGCGAACTGTGTGGAACACATGCTAAGTCCAGTAAGGACATGTGGAGTCTCTTAACGCAATATATGTGACCTGCGCCTAATGAGTGAGGCGCGTCTAGTATCACTCCGGCCCTGTGTCAGTCGATGACGCTTCCGGGTTTGACTCCCGGCAGGGTTCTTGGCAACAGTAATGTTGTCATTAATTGTCCTATCACCACTAAGACAATGCGTAAAGTTGAGGCGGGAATGGTTTGTGCTGTCATTGACGCACTCCATTCTGACAAGTCCGGCCGGATCTTTAAGTCCGGTAACACTGAGGTCCACATCATTCATGATGGTGTTTATGGAACTCATTCTTACAATCGTTACATTGACGTTCTACTTCACGGCAATACGATTGCGAGAATCTATCCTTCAATTGACAGGATCAAACTGTCAGATTGTGGATATGAAACTAACACCACAAAGTCACGCTTAAATGTACTCTTAGAGTGCTTCACTGAAGAGAGTAGAGTGCACCAATCTAACCATGTTTGGTTCATTGGGAGTGACTTATGGGTCGGTGATTGTGAGTGTAACTTCACACGCAAGCACCCTGATGATCACTGGCAAACTAGGCAAGCACTTAAGC
>Ga0208794_1001321_pt1 | contig 11303 bp, 15 predicted proteins | sample 32_taG_FD_184106 | JGI IMG/M metagenome (GOLD analysis project Ga0208794, IMG submission 184106) | Marine viral communities from the Gulf of Mexico - 32_GoM_OMZ_CsCl metaG (SPAdes) (version 2) | ecosystem: Environmental > Aquatic > Marine > Oceanic | place: Atlantic Ocean: Gulf of Mexico...
CACTTTTTTTATTGCTTATGGTTTGATTAACAAACCTTAAAAAACTATTGACAAGGTAGGAATTGTAGGTTATAATTAGCTTAATTCAGTAATAACTAACTTAACTTATTAACTAACAGGAGATTGAACAAATGGATTTTGAAACAACAACTGTAGCGGATTTTGTAGAAGCAGGACAGGAAGCAATTGAAAACTGGGATTTTGAAGTTTTTGCAGATGAAGGATATTCTGACCAGTGGATTGAAGCGTATAAGGACGCTTTAGATTTTGATGAGGAATATGCTGAGGAAACATTTGCAAATGAATATGGTGTTGTAGAAATTACGCCATATTCAGACAAATGGGATAAATTAGCCGAGTTTGCCCTGAATATGGCAAACCAAACTTGACAACCTATGGTACAATAGAAGGGTAAAATTCTCCCTATTTTCTCCCTTCTTTCCTAAGCCGCCTCGATTTCTGAGGCGGCTATTTTTTTACTTATGAACAATAGAGATAGATTATACCTAGCGTTTTTAATATTCTTAGTGGCGTATTTTTTTAACACGCCTCTTGAAATGCACCCCGAAAGTCAAGCACAGCCCACACCAACACGCACAGCACAGCCCACATTTACGCCAACGACATCGGCCACAATTGAGCCATCCCCCACAGCAACACCAACGCCCGACATATTTATAACCGAAATAGCTATTGAGATTGCCACGATTGAAAGCTATAATCTGAATACGCCAACGCCACGACCAACGCCAACCAGCCCGCCATGTGTCTTGAGCCTGCCCGGTTCAAGCTCTTATGGTGTTGGCGGTTGTCTCAAGGTTAATCTATTCGAGACGGTTGGCTATAAATCGGCGGCGTTGTCATTGGGTGAGCATCGAACAAATGGCGACCTTACCAATTCAAATATCAAGTGTTTAGCTTTGCGTGATGGCGGTGATGTGTTTGCAATCTCGAATGATAGCAGTCTATGGCAAATTAATGCAGACAATAGCGGCACGTCCGAGGCTGTTTCGCTTGATAATATCGGGCGTTGTCTTTGGTCGCCTGATGGTAAATATTTGGCAGTCGAGGCGGCTGATACCGTTGTCTTTGTTCCTTATTTCAATGATTGGGACAAATTCAAAAGTAATGCGTGGGGTGCTTGGGTGGGGACTGAGGCGAATAAAACGAGGCTTATCGGGTGGACTATGCTTGACGGGCTTCCTGTTGCTTTGTTGGTTGTTGGACAGGCTGATTACTGGTTGTGCCATCCTGTGCAGGGGTGTCGATTTGTTCACGAGGAAACATTAACTATATTTGGTGTAGGTCAGCACGGCCTACCACATGCAGGGGGGTATTTATGGACGGCGGATTAACATCATTTATACTGGATAATTTTGGGCAACGAGAAATATTAATTATTGTCTTATTTATGATAGTGGTAAATTATTTCCTTGATTTCAAAATGCTTGCAGACATGCGGCATTTCAAGCTCGAAAGCAGGTTGACGGATGCGGAATTGAACGCCAAACACGACATTGATATGGCTCAAATTCGTGGAGAAATGAACACACAATACCATTTGATATTAGAGAAGATTTCAGATAATGGAACGTTGTTTGAGCAGAGATTGAAAGAGCATAACACCGAATTAATTAAGGCGATAGCGACCCTGAAATGAAACAATACCAGATAACACTAGATAACGTTTTAGATTTTGCCAAAAACTACACGGGCGAAAAGTTCCATGCCTTATTGTGTGACCCTCCTTACGAGCTAGGCTTTATGGGCAAAGGTTGGGATAATTCAGGCGTGGCGTTCAATCCCGAAACGTGGCGATTGTTGGCACAACATTTATTGCCGGGCGGTTTTGGTATGGCGTTTGCGAGTAGTCGAGGATGGCACAGAATGGCTGTCGCTATTGAGGATGCAGGGCTGATTATTCATCCGAGTATTTTTGGATGGGGTTTTGGCTCAGGTTTCCCCAAAGCCACCCGCATTGACACGCAGATTGATAAAGCGGCGGGCAAGTTTGAAGAGCGGGAGGTTGTTGGGTTCAAGCAACCCGGAGCAGATAAGCCCGAAAATAGCAATGGTACAATGCGATTATCTAAAAATACATATCAAAAAAACGGTATTGAAGGTTGTGACATAACCAAACCAGCCACCCCCCTAGCCCAAGCCTTTGAAGGACACCGTTATGGCCGCCAAGCAATGAAGCCCGCCCTTGAGCCAATTATACTATTTCAGAAGCCATACGCAGGCCGCCCGATTGACTCGATTGTTGAGACGGGAGCGGGTGCGCTGAATATCGACGGGGGGCGGATACCTGCCAATGAGAATTTAGCAAGGCTAAATTCTCATTCTAGTACAAGTTATGGCGGTGGCTCAATAGGGAAAGGAGCAAATAACGCTCATGTAACTGGTACAAATAAACGCTGGCCTGCCAACCTAATCCTAACGCATCACCCTAATTGCAATGGTGTTTGCGTGGAGGACTGTCCTGTTAGGCGGATTGGGGAGCAGGGTCGCTACTTTTTCAACGCAGACTATACCATAGACAAATTAGAAGCGGCTGACCCTGTTTTCTATTGTGCAAAGGCAAGCAGGGCGGAGCGTGATGCGGGGTTGGAGGCGTTTGAGTTGGTGAAGGCTCACTTGGCTTATGGTGATTTTGAGGGAACACCCGACCACGCAACAAATAAAAATAGTAGATTACGCAACCCCCACCCAACAGTCAAGCCCATAAAGCTAATCCAACACTTAGCCACGCTACTATTACCACCCGATATTTACGCCCCACGCAGGCTATTAATTCCTTTTTCGGGTTCAGGTTCGGAAATGATTGGGGCAATTTTAGCAGGATGGGAAATGGTTCATGGGGTTGAACTAAACGAGGAATACCGCAACATTGCACTAGCAAGATTAAAGCATTGGGTAGGATGGGCAAAAACGGACAGCGAACCAAGCAATATAATAAAGGTTGAGAAGCCTGAGCAGTTGATATTATTATAATTAATGCGGGTGGGCGGTTGGTATCGTGGCTGTCTCATAATCAGTTAAAAATGGGTTCAATTCCCATACCCGCTACAAACTTGACAGTTTAGCCAAGACTAATTAAATTAACTAACCCTAGTTAATAAAAAATTAATAAAGGTTAGGTTATGGAAAATGACAATGTTTTAGTGACGGTTTTAATGGCTTTAGTTGGAGCAATTGGATTGGGACAGTGGTTGCCCAAATTGATGCCAAGATTGTTTCACGGGTGGGCAAAAGACAAGCACGATAGGCGGGAACATAGCCAAGCGATTGAGACAAGATTACTTGAGCAATTTATGCTCGATAGGCAAGAGGATGGGAAATGGCAAAAAAAAACTCTGCTTGGCTTGTTGATTGATTTAGAAAAAAAGCTGGATGAAATATCCACATACCAATATCAATTGGATAGAGACCAAACTGCTATGCTCGTTGAAATTCGCTCCCAACTTTCAAGCGATATGAGGACACTTGAAAATACACTTGTGCAGATTGTTCAATCGGTTATTGGCTTGTATGATTTGGTTGATGAAAGTACGGAGAATATCAAGCAAGAAAAAGAGGCAATGACACGGGAATTAAATCGGGTGCGCTCCAAACGCAGAAGACACCAACCAATTGTAAATCCTGATGAATTGCTAGATACCGCCTCAAAAGTTGAGGCAAGAAATCCAAAAGTAGACACGGCTGAATTTAAGATATATAATAATAACGAGGCTGAATAAATAAATGAACTGGTTAAACTTTCTGCAAAAAATACAAAACAGCGATGCCCACCATCACCAATTACCGGAGGACAGCAAGATTTTATTTTATCTGTTGAGTTTGGATAACTCCATTTATGACTTCAAATCACAACAGGACAGCGAGAGTTTGCACGATTGCTTTTATTTTATGGTGCTAGTAGCAGATTTTTTCAACGTCCCCTTAAGCGACATTATGCAGAATATTTATGATGATGTGGCCTATAAGTTTGTCAACCATCAGCGATTGACGACCAATATGCACGGCCTCAGTAAACTGGTATTGAGGTCTATTCAGCACAATACAAGCCTTAATACAAAATCACTTCATCCATTTTCGTATGGCTTAAGCAGGGCGTTAATAGATTGCGCTTATGCTTATGGGTGGACACCATCAGAGATAATGAAGAATGAAACCAAATAAAAAAACCTCTGCAATTTGCAGAGGTTTTTTTATTCATCTTAATGGATTATAAAAATGATGTTTGGCTTTCAATCGTTTCTAATGTCGCCATGTTCTTTACTGCAAATTCATAATAACTTGGCTTAAGCTCGATACCAATTGCATTACGTCCCATTTTTAATGATTGATAAACTTCACTACCTACACCCATGAATGGTGTAAAAACGGTTTCATTCGGATTGCTCCATAATTTAATACACCGCTCAATTGTGCCAAGTTGCAAAGGGCATACGTGCCTCTCATCTTTGTTGTCACGGGCTTTTTTGAAGCCTTGTAGAGTATCAGCCTCATCAATCCCATACCAGATACCAGTTACTCCGCTATCGGCGGCACGGTCATTGTCTTTGCTAGGCCAGATGGGATTGGCTAATTCAATCCACATATCACGGGTCACTTCACTTGAGTTAATTAAAACCTCATTAACGCCCGGCTTACGGAATTTCAAAATGTAATCAGGTAATGCGGGTCGTATCCATGAGCGGTCTTTTTCCATACTGGTCATGGTTAGGGCTTTTGAGTGAGTGCGAATTGATTGGGCTTGTTGATTTTTATCAATTGCAATTCTACCATCGAATATCCAACCACATTCTATATACAACCGAATAACATCACCGCTAAAATCTTTTAAGCCAATGTATCCATCACGGCTAAGCATTGCAGGAATATCGGCAACATGAACAGCCGTTACACGTCCCGGCTTTGTTACTCGTAATAATTCCTTAACAATGAATTTATAATGGTTGTAAAAATCCTCACTATCTTTTGAATTGCCCAAGTCTCTTGCGGTTGGGCTGTAGGTATAGAGGCTATCAAATGGCGGGCTATACACTGACATATCAATTGAATTGTCTGTCATTTCCTTCATTCGCTCGCAACTATCACCATTCATTAAATGGAAATTGCTACCATGAAAAACGCCTTTATGGTCACGAACTTGATAATCAAAATTATGGCCTAAATCACGATTGCCTTGCAATGTTACTTTTTGAACATCTTTAATTAATTGACTGCTCATTAGCTCTGCTTTTCTCCCTTTTTCTTTAATATTTTGAAATATGGCCTGCTCAAACTCGGAGAAAATTACATAAACTGTAACTTTCTTTTGTTGACCAAAACGCCACTGACGGCGGATTAGTTGGTAAAACATCTCATAACTGTCATTGATACCACAAAGCACAGTTTTATTGCTATGCTGGAAGTTTAACCCCATCCCCGCTATTTTAGGTTTTGTTACCAGAACACGACAATCACCATTAACAAAATCATTAAAGCGATTTAGTTTGTCCTGTGGTTTGTGCCGTCCTGCAACTTGACACGCCCCATTAATCCCACGCTCTAATTTGTCCGCTTCATCATTAAACCACGCCCATGCTATAAATTGGTCATCAGGATTAGCATTAATGATTTCGATGGCTTTTTGCACCTTAGCATCTTGTGTCATTTTGCGGATTTTTGCCCGACTTGTTATCCCTTTCAAGCCTGTAAAAATCATTGTTCTTTGGCCTTCATTGCTATCGTCTTTATATTCAGCATCAACGATAACTGGGATTATTTCTAATTCAGGCAAGACATAACCTTCATCTGAGAAGTCGCCAATATCACTTGGTAACTTAAGGCTGATAGACCAACTAGCTACCCATTTGTAAAATTTCCCTGCGTGTTCAGCCCATTTGGTAATCCGATACCCATTACCGTCATGCGTAAAAAACTTGGCTAACATTTCCTCACGAGACATAACACCTAGAAAAGCAGTGTGATTAGCCAATTCTGCTATATCATTAGGTGCTGGAGTAGCTGTAAAAGCAAAACGATATTTTACACCTGCCCAATTGTCAATCAATTTGGTTTTGGTTTTTCCTGCGATTGATTTCAATATTGAACTCTCATCCAATATAATCGCACTAAAGCGGCTTGGGTCAAACTTATCTAGCCGCTCATAGTTTGTAGTTATAACGGGGTATAAGACATCCTCTTGACTTTTCGCATAACAAATGCGATAATCTAATATATCAAGTGCTTGTTGCACAGTCTGTTGTGCCACGCCAAGCGGGGCAACAATCAAGACAGGCTTATTACAATAATCGGCAATCGTGCGTGCTAACTCAACCTGCATTATTGTTTTGCCAAGACCCGTATCCGCAAAAATAGCGGCACGCCCTTTGCGAATTGCCCATTCAATTATCTTAATTTGAAATGGGAAAACGGCTGGATGTGGCTCATAGGTTGTTGGGATTGGCTGACCATCCCATAATATCTCTTTTTCTTTTAAGAACTGTCGATATTTTGACATTTATTTCTCCCTTTCTTGTCAATTAATGATAGAATTAACCAGATTTGAAATGCGTTAAGCCCTATCTGGTTTTTTAACAAGTATATCAACGCTGTGTTATGGTGGGCGTTGATATATTCTTGATACTCTTTTTCTGTTAGGTTTTCAATCATTACCAGCTAACTAACACTGAGCCATTATTTTGCTTGGCAAAGCTAAAGCGAATGTCAGATATTTTCATCAGTTCGATTTTAACTTCCATCGAGCTAATTGGGCGGTTTGATAAGCTAACCAAAACCATTTTCTTTGAGAATACTGCGCTTACAAAACCTGCGTCTACCAATGAGTTTGAAATAATGTTTGTGTTAGTCATAATCTATCTCCTTAATCTGATAAATTCATTATAACCTGTATTTTATGGTATGTCAATACTTTTTTAAGGTTTGTTAATTAGATGAAAAGAACCAATTTAGATATAAAACAAGTAGATATTAATACTCCGATTTTAGACCCTGCCAACGCACGGACAGGACACGACATCAACGGGCTTGCCCAATCATTGGATAGGTACGGATTACGTAAACCAATTGTTGTCAACAAGAGGACAGGCATAGTGTTGGCAGGCAATGGCACATTGAAAGCGGCAAGACAATTGGGTTGGCAAACAATAGCGGTTAATTATGTGGATGATGACCCACAGACGGCGGTGGGTTATGCATTGGCAGATAATCGGCTGACGGATTTGAGCGAATTTGACAACGAGGCGTTATTGTTGAGTTTGCAACAATTCGATAGTATGGACGATGTTATCGGATTTGAGCAGGCTGATTATGATGAATTGTTGGCGGAGTTGGGTGTCGATGATGATACATCACCCCCATCATTAGATGAATTAGCGGCGGAGTATGGAGAGCCGCAAGAGCGTGACTTTTGGCCTTATATTAAGGTTCAGGTATCACCTGAAACAAAAGAACTTTGGGATAGCCTGATGAGTGATATAGAAGGTGATGATGAGGCGGTGAAGGTTGCAACTCTTCTTAGTTCCTTGTAATGCCATGAGCAACTGTAATTTTGTAGCAGAAGATAGAGGATTGATAAAGGCACAAAAAATGAAAATACACTTGGCAGAACGTGACCCTCAACACCACGCTTTGCCCAAGCGTGGTGTTGAGAAAAAAAACCTAAAATTACGAATTTTGCTATCGTATCATTACTACAAAAAAACTAACCTTGATGAGTTGTTTGCCAAGTATTTTGATAAACCTTATCCTGATGTTTTTGCGGATAGTGGGGCGTTTAGTGCTATGACGCAAGGTGTGCCTATTAATCTTGAAGATTACGCCGCATGGGTAAAACGTTGGAAGCATTTATTTACTGTTTATGCTAATTTGGACGTTATTGGTGATTCATCTCAAACAATGAAAAACCAGAGACGGTTAGAGGCAATGGGGTTGAACCCCTTGCCAGTATTTCATACTGGTAGCGATTACTCAGAATTAGAAAGATTAGTCAATGAGTATCAATATATAGCCTTAGGCGGTTTAGTATCATTTTTAAAACAACGAAAGTTAGCAATGAGGCATCTGATTAAATGCTTTAGTATTGCAGGAGACAGGGCGGTTTTTCACGGGTTTGGGGTAACGAGCTGGTATGCTATAAGTAACTTACCTTGGTATTCTTGTGATAGTTCATCATGGGGCAGTGGTTTCCGTTTCGGAACGGTTCCACTATTTGATAATCAAAAAGGCAAGTTTAATAACGTAAACTTGGGAGATGTCAAGGCTTGGCAAAAACAAAAAAATCTAGTTACTCGACTAGGTTTTAATTGGCGGGACTTTGCGTACCGCTCTCGAAATGATAGAGCCAAAATAGCCGCTATTTCTGCACTATCTTACATGCTGGCAGAGCAACACTTAAGAAAAGTACATGGTAGAATTAGAATACCAAAGACGCAAGATAAAACTGATGGGGTTCAGGTTTATCTTGCTGATGCAAAACATGACAGATTTAATGATGCCGTTACTGGTATCCGCCAAGTGCAGACGGATACCAGTAACGGCATCAATTATGGTGACGCTCAAAATGGATTGAATTTATATCTTGCTGATGCAAATTACATGAAAGATGTAATTAGTATAAGAAAAGGCTTAGTTAAATGAAAGCAATTGCAATAGTTAGCGGAGGTATGGACAGTGTAACACTTGCCTATCTCCTTAAATCAGAAGGTTATAACCTTCATTTGTTAGGCTTCGATTATGGACAGCGTCATAAAAAAGAACTTGATTTTATACCCACAACAGCAACCGACTTAAAAGCAAAATATAGCATCATTGATTTATCCTCAGTAGGCCAACATTTAACAGGCTCTTCATTAACGGATGATATACCCGTTCCTGATGGACACTATGCTGAGGACACAATGCGTATAACTGTAGTGCCTAATCGTAATGCCATTATGTTGTCGATAGCTTATGGTATTGCTGTTTCAGAAAAAGCGGACATTGTGTCTATAGGTGTGCATGCGGGCGACCATTTTATATATCCTGATTGCAGAGAGCGATTTATAAATTCATTTGATATTATGCAACGTTTTGCGGTTGATGGTTATAGCAAGTCTAATCTAAAAATATACGCCCCATTTGTGAATATCGGAAAGCATGACATAGTAGCTATAGGGGATAAATTAGGCGTTCCATACGAAAAAACATGGACGTGTTATAAAGGGTTGGACAGGCATTGCGGCACTTGCGGCACTTGCGTGGAACGAAAAGAAGCATTTGATTTGGCGGGGGTTGAGGATATAACGAATTATGTATAAAATAACTAAGCAGTTTAATTTTTCGGCTAGTCATCAATTAGACTTCCTACCAGATGGTCATCAGTGTAAACGTCTGCACGGTCACAATTATATTGTGACAATTGAGCTACAATCAAAAACACTAAATTCTTATGATTTCGTGGTTGATTATGGTGAATTAAAAGCATTAAAAAAATATATAGATGACACATTAGACCATCGGCACTTAAACGATGTTTTACAGGTTGACACAACAGCAGAAAATTTAGCAAGACATTTGTTTGATTGGGCAAAGAAACGATGGTCTCAAACGTCAGCAGTAATAATCCAAGAAACGCCCAAAACATCAGCAGAGTATAGACCATGAAATATAATGTAAATAATATATATCCTTGTATCCAAGGTGAGGGAGCGTTAACAGGTATCCCAATGGTTATGCTACGCTTGCAAGGTTGCCCCGTTGGTTGTTCGTTTTGTGACACGAAAGAAACATGGCAAGTAAACCCTACAGATGAGCAACCAAACTATAACGGCGCTAAGGGTGTTAATTCTCGATATTGGGGGGCTGTTCAATCCGAAATAACCCATTATATCAATTCTCGATATAAAACGCTTAAATGGGTGTTATTATCCGGTGGAGAGCCTGCTATTAATGATTTAACTCCGTTGACCAATTCTTTACATGACGCAGGTTATAAGATTGCATTAGAAACAAGCGGGACGGCTGATGGGTTGTTAGATGCTGGTATAGATTGGGTTTGTATTAGCCCTAAAGTGGATATGTCGGGTGGATTAAAACTTATTCCAGAAGTATTTCCACTTGCTGATGAGATTAAATATGTAATCGGTAAACAATCCGATTTAACTAAACTTGATAAATTGTTAAATGAAATGGAATTAAAAAAAGGGGTAACAATATGCCTTCAACCGCTCAGTCAATCAAATCGAGCGACCAAACTTTGTATAGAGGTAGCAATAGAACGGGGGTATCGGTTATCAATTCAAACACACAAATATCTACAGATAGATTAAAAGACATCTGTAATCAACTACTGATTGAAATAGGCGAAGACCCTAACCGCCCCGGCCTAAAAGATACACCCCGCCGCTTTGCTAATTGGTGGAAAGAATTTATTAATTATCAACCCGGCATATTAGACACAGCATTTGAAACAACAACAACCGACCAAATGGTTATTGTATCGGGTATCAAGGTATGGTCATTGTGTGAGCATCATCTTTTACCATTTTGGTGTAATATAACTATAGGGTACATAGCTAAAAACAAGGTGCTAGGGTTGTCGAAATTTGGGCGTATAGCTCATAAATACGCCCATCAGTTGCAAATACAAGAACAATTGGTCTCACAGATAGCTGATGAAGTTTGTAGCGTTACAGATAGTAATGACGTTGCTGTGTTGGCGGAAGGTGAGCATCTTTGTATGACCATGCGGGGGATACGCACTCCCGCAATTATGAAATCTTCTGTAATGCGTGGAGTATTTAGAGATAAACCAGAAGCAAGACAAGAGTTTTTGGATTTGCGATAACATCATGACAAAACAATGGGAACGCCAACCAAACGAAACGAGCAAAGCATACGAGGCATTTTGTGTTTATCGTGATTTTGGCGTTAATCGTAGCGTTAGGGGCGTGGCTCAAAAGTTAAATAAGAGTGATACAATTATTGGTCGTTGGTCAACACTTAATAATTGGGTGGAGCGTTCAGCCGCCTATGACGACCATATAGAAGGGATTGAGCGCAAGGCGGTAGAGAAAGAACGGGTCAAAGCCAAGCGGCAACGTATCAAAATCCTAACATTCTACCAATCGAAATTGGTGGAGGGAATGAAAGATTTAGACCCATCCTCCGCCAGTTGGAAAGACATAACGGCAGGATTGCAGATGATAGCAAGAGAAATGCGGGCTGAGTTTGGCGAGGATAAAGCAGTGGTTGAGGTAAACAATACCGTTGATGTATCGGCTAATTCAACACGTGAGGAGTTGTTGGAGAGG
>Ga0208794_1001322_pt1 | contig 11294 bp, 11 predicted proteins | sample 32_taG_FD_184106 | JGI IMG/M metagenome (GOLD analysis project Ga0208794, IMG submission 184106) | Marine viral communities from the Gulf of Mexico - 32_GoM_OMZ_CsCl metaG (SPAdes) (version 2) | ecosystem: Environmental > Aquatic > Marine > Oceanic | place: Atlantic Ocean: Gulf of Mexico...
ATTATTAGTATACAACAACAAGAACCTCAACCAATGACTATTAAAAGTATAACTTATAAGGTTACAGTAAATGATAAGTAAGCCTTTTCATATAAACCATATAGATGTGATGAATTTAAAAATTCAATACAACGATATTAATACTTTAAAGTCAGAAGCTTATACCGACTATGAAGGAGGAGAAAGGGCGAAAACATATATAGATGATGGGAGGGTCATTTTTGCTTGTGGTATACAATTAGTACGAAAAGGAGTAGGTCAATGTTGGGTTATTCCTAGTATTTATGTAGACAAGTATAAAATAAAATTTGCAAAAGAAATAAAAAAACTTATTGATGAAAATATAATATCTATGCAATTACACAGGTTACAAACCACAATTGTAGATGAATTTAAGAAATGGATAGAATTTGTTGGGTTTTATCAAGAATCTGTATTAAAACAGATAGGAGAGAATAAACAAGACGAATATATGTATGTGAGGTTATTCTAATGGCAGTAGGAGCAGCAATAGCAGGCATAGCGTTATCAGTAGGAGGGCAAATATCAGGAGGTATAGAAGCTCGCAAGGCAGGAAAAAAGGAACAAAGACTTCTAAACGACCAAGCACGACTAGAAAAAGAAGCAGCAGAGTTTGACGCAAACCAACAAGCAAGAAACTTTGATGAGTTGTTAGGACAACAAAGGTTGTCTTTTGCTGCGTCAGGCGTGGAATTAGTAGGATCGCCTCTTGCAATTTTAGAGCAAACCCAAAGAGACAAACAAGAGACGATTAAAAATATATTAGAAACTGGGCGAACTAGAGCATCTGCATTAGAGGCAGAAGGAAGAGAAAGAAGAAAGGCAGGGCGGAGAGCCTTAACAGCTAGCTTATTAGGTGCAGGAGGTTCGGCAGCTTCCAGTGTTGCAAAATTTAAAAAAGGTTAATTATGGTATCTATCCCTAAATCCCCAGGAGTAAGAGCAAGACCAACCACACAAGTGGGGGGAGTCGCCCCTGTACAAACTCAAATAATACCTCAGGCTGTTTCTAGGTTAGGTGCTACTATTGCAGATATAGGGATAAGTAAAGCACAGCGTGATAAAGAAGCTTTTGAAGCAACTCAATTTTTAGATTATAAAACAAAGCTAAAAACCTTTGATAATCAACAAAGAATTAAATTAGCAGAACTCCCACCAAACGAAGAGACAATAAGCAATGCGAAAAAGCAGATATTATCAGATAGGCAAAGTTTTATCAATGACTTACAAACAGGTTTTAAAGGTAATACAAGACTAACGAATTTATCTACACAAGAAGCAAAAGCAAGTGGAGTAAATGTAGAATTTAATTTAGATAAAGAAATAGCGGATAAAAAGCGTACATTTGGAGTAAGCAAGATATTTGATTCTATTTCTAGTTTAAGGGAGAGATCGCTCACGGCAAAGACCCCAGAAGAGTTTATTGATATTAACAACGACTTAACAGAAGTTTTGCAAACTGGATTAACTGGGAATTTAATTACAGTAAAAGATATTGAAAGGCAGCAAAAAGCTTTTAGGGATTTAAGAAAAGAAAGAGCTAAAGAATTACAGAATCAGCAGACATTTTCTGATGTGTTAGCAGGAAGTGTCTTGATAGATAGTACACACAAGGATGATAGAAACTTAATAAATAGTAATTTTGAAAAACTAATCCCAGAAGCAGAAGACCCAGAAGAACTAGCAGAGCAGTTATCTATAAAAACTGGTGTTGTGCCTAATAGAGCAAAGCAGGCTTGGTCTAGTAGATTGTTGAATGGTACTCCAACTCAAAAAGTGGAATCAGCAGAAACTATTAATGATTTAATATTAGAAAACCCCAATTTAGAGAGGGAATTTAATAGCCAAGAAAAAGCACTATCTAAAGCTATTAGCAATAGAATATCTTTAGGATTACCTCTAGATCAGGTTGTTTCCTTTGCGGAAGAAGAGATAAAACAAAACAAAACCCAAGAAAGAGTAGTAAGAGAGGGTAGATTTAATTTAGAGTTTGGAAAATCAGAAACATCAAAGAAAGCAATAGAACAAATTCAAGATATTAATAGTGAATTTGAGGACGAATCAGGTTTCTTTTTTGAGGCAAAAGTACCAGATCAGATAGGGTTAGAAGTAAGAAGGTTGGCAAAAGACTTTTTTTTAAATGAAGGTGTTGATATGGACACAGCCTTAGACTTGGCAAAAGATAAGGTAAAGGGTGAATGGTTCATTACTAACATAGGACAAAAGCGTTATCAAAAATTTGCACCAGAGAGATTTTACGCTAGACCAGGGATAAGTAATAAATGGATCGAAAACCAAGCAATTGATACTGTTAAGAAAATCACTCCTGATGATGTAACTGCAAAACAACTCAGAAAGCAAATGAGCCTTGAAGTAATACCAGATACATTGTTGACTGGGTTACCTAGTTATAACGTGTTTACAGAAAATGAATTTGGAGCTATAGAAATGGTTTTAGATAATCAAAACCTACCAGTAGTATTTACGCCTGATTTTACTAAAACAGAAGAATATAAAAAGGATCTAGAAAGACGGAATAAATTACGCTTGACCCCAGAAAAAAAAGAAGAGTTTACGTCTTTTAGGAAACAAAGAAAGCTACAAAGACAGAAGGAAAAAAATCTAGCCAGGGTTAGTAGTACATTAACAGGTATTAGATAATGGTAAAAATACCAGAAAATAATATTGAAAAAGAAGTAAAAGATTTATTTCAAGAAAAGAGGTTGCCAATAACGCCTAAACCCAGTGTTGCAATAAATACAGTGGGTGGATTTACTGGCGATGTACTAAAGAGGCGTGCAGAGGCTAGCCCATTATTAAGAGAACCAGAGGAAGAGAAACCAGACACTATGGAGGTTTTAAAATCTTCTTTTGCTTTAGAAAATACTATTGGCTCAACTATATCGAATATTAAGGCAGGAAACTTTGGAGATAACGAAGAAGACCCAGATTTTGATGTATTAGGCAGAATTGAGAATACAAAATATGAAGCGTATATAGATAGTTTTAGAGATGTATTTAATGAGAACCAATTCAATAGGATAGTTTCTCAGATTGATAACGAAGAAAGGCACAGAGATATTATAGCATCAAGTGGAGCAACCGGAGTAGTGACATCAGTATTGGCAGGAATATTTGACCCAATAAATCTTATCCCAATAGGGGGCAGTGCATACAAAGCTTTTAAAAGCGGTAAAGTTGTAAAAGGAATTGTAGAAGGTGCGAAAGTTGCTGGACTATCAACAGTGGCAAGCGAGGCCGTTTTACAAAGCCAACAAGAGCTTAGAACAATTGAGGAATCAACTTTTAATGTGGCTGGGGGTGCTGTACTTGGCGGATTAATAGGTGGGTTGTCTGCTAAATTATCAACAGCAGATTTTAAGAAGTTATCTAAAAGAACAGAAGATGATATTCAAAGAACAGAATCACAAATAGATATAGATGAAGGTGGAAACTTAAGTGCTGCAAAAGTAGAAAGAACAACCTTAGACCAGGAAACCTTAGCGGGTGGGAAAATCACACAGGCTGTTATATCTAGTACCAAAAAACTAAATCCTATGCTTAGGGTATTAGAGGGCAGTAGTTTAGAGGCTAGAAGGATAGTTCCAAGGCTAGTACGGACTAATATGTATTTTAAGAAAAACTCTCAAGATATAGCTACGGATCAATCCGTAGAGATAGCAATTAAGCAGTATGATAGAGGATTGGGGGTAGGTATTCAATCCAACAGGAAGCTAGTAAAAAAAGCTAACAAGCGTTTAAAGCAACAAGGGGATAAAATTTCATTAGAAAAATTTAATGATGAAGTAGCTCTTGCCATGATACGAGGGGATGTATCAAGTATTCCAGAAGTTGAGCAAGCAGCGAAGATATGGAGAAGGGAAGTGTTTAATCCACTAAAAGAGGCTGCAATAGAACAAGGGCTTTTACCAAAAGATGTAACCCCAGAGACGGCAGCCTCTTATATGATGAGACAATATAATGTAAACAAGATCATTTCTCAAGAAAAAGAATTTAAAAATATAATAAGAACAGCAGCAAGAGAGAGGTTAATTCCAGGAATAGAAAAGGAATTACGAAGAACAGAAGTAACAATTTCACATAAAGAGCTTGAAAAATTACGGCTAGAGAGTTCCGATGTTAGTAAAAAAATTAAAACTGCAAAAGGTGAGCAATTAGAGAAATTAAAAGATAGAAGGATAGAATTAGATATACTTGTAGGAGACGAGCAAGCAATATCAGATTATGTAGAAGAGGTTACAGATAGCGTATTTGATAACATAAGGGGAGTTGAAACTAAAGGGGTGACAATGCCATATGATATTAAAATTGGAGTAAGAGGCCCAGCTAAAGAGAGAGTGCTAACTTTTGTAAAGGATGAAGAAGTAAGGCCATTCCTCAAAACTGATATAGAGTTACTTGCTAAGAACTATACTAGGGTAATGGGTGCAGATGTAGAAATAAATAGAGCATTTGGCGACTTAAACCTAACTAAGGAGTTTGAAAATATTAAGGATGAATACACAAAATTAAGGAAGGAAGCAAAAACAGAAAAACAGAGGAAAGCTTTAGTCAAAGAAGAGGAGGAAACCAGAGAAATAATAAATGCCTTTAAGGATATGATAAGGGGTAACTATGGGCGACCTAATAATCCTGATTCATTTTGGCCGCGAGCAGCTAGAATATCTAGAATGGTACAATATATGTCTAAACTAGGAGGAGTTGCCATATCTTCTATTCCAGATATGAGCCGTCATGTTATGGTACATGGGTTTAATAGGGTTTTTAATAAAGGCCTTAAAAATATAATTACTAATACTAAGGGCATAAAATTATCTGTAGCGGATGCAAAAGAAGCAGGGAATATCTTGGAGGCAGTTACGCATCAAAGATCAGCTCTCATGGCGGATTTAGGTGACCCATATGCAAGCGGTACTAAGTTTGAAAGGATGTTATCTTGGATGAGCGATAACTTTGGTAAGGTTACTTTACTTGATTACTGGAATAACTATCAAAAAGCTTTCTCTTCTGTCATTACTCAACAAAGACTAATAGATAATATTAACAACTTTGATAAGTTAAAATCAAAAGAGAAAAAATATTTAGCTTTTTTAGGCGTAGACTCCAACAATATAAACATACTAAGAAATCAATTGAATAAACATTCGTTTAAAGAAAAAGATTTAAGTATAGCTAATCTTGAAAAATGGGATGATGTAGAAGCCTCTAGAATATATAAGAACGCATTAAATACAGATGTTGACAGAACAATAGTAACAAAAGGAGTAGGAGATACACCATTATTAATGAATACTGAATTAGGAAAAACCGTATTTCAATTTAAATCATTTGCTTTTGCAGCCCATCAACAGATTACAATATCATCTCTACAACAAGCAGATATGGCAGCCTTGAGTGGAATATCCACTATGGTAGGCATGGGTATGCTTACTTATTATCTAAAACAAAAAGGGGCAGGGCGTGATGTGTCTAACGATCCTACGGTATGGTTAGCAGAGGGTGTTGATAGATCTGGTATAATTCCTGTCATAGCAGAAGTGAATGGAATAGCAGATGTTTTCGGGTTTGGTGCTGGTAATTTAACAGGGCAGCAACCTTTATCTAGGTTTGCAACTAGAAATAAGGTAGGAGGATTGGTTGGACCTTCCTTTGGGGGGTTGGTTGATGCTGCTACATTCTCAAGAGCTTTAGCAAGTGGCGAAATTAAAGATAGTGATTTAAGGGCTTTAAGAAGAACACTACCTTATCAAAATGTATTCTATCTTAGAGGGATATTAGATGAATTAGAGAAATAATTGCAAAATGATTTATTTTATATAAAGTAATATGAAAGATTTAGAAAAATGACAATATCAAGTACAACATTACGAAATGATTATCCAGGAGACAATACAACTGTAACTTTTGCATTTGAGTTTGTTGTTTTACAAGAAACCACTGGTTTTACTATTAGGGTGATAGTAACAGATGCTAATGGAATCGAAACAGAACAAGTCCAAGATGTAGATTACACTGTAAGCTTAGGAACTAACGGAACTGGAACAATAACGTTCACTACTGCCCCTGCATTAAATACTAAAATTACTTTATTGAGCAACGTACCAAGAACTCAACAGACAGACTATATTAATATAGGAACAGATAAATTCCCTGCGGACTCTCACGAAAACACCGTTGATAAGCTGACATTGATGGTGCAAAATAATGATGAGAAGCTGAAAAGAGCAATTACTTTGCCTGAAAGTTCAGCTTTAACAGATTTAACCATTCCTGTATCCACAGAAAATGCAGATAAAGCAATAGTTGTTAATAGTGCAGGGGATAACATAGATGCTAAGAACTTGGCGGATATCGGAACAGCACCAGTTACAGATTTTGCCAAAACATTACTAGATGACAATACAGCAGGAGAGGCAAGAGATACATTAGATTCGGAACAGAAAATAAACTCTTTGTCTTCGATCACTTCATTAGAGGATTTAGATGAATTTGGTTTTTCTGATGATAGCGATTCAGACAATTCTAAGAAAATTACGTTTGAAGATTTAAAAAAGAATATAGTAAATGGCTCAACTGCTATAACCACACTAGAAGCGACAGATCAAATCCCAGTAGCGGATAATTCGGATAGTGACAGAACTAAGAAAATTGTAGTATCAGATCTAAGAGAAACACTCAGCTCTACTACAACAGAAAAAGGCACGGTAGAAAAAGCCACTGAGGCGGAGATGGAAGCCGAAACAGCGGATAAATACCCTGATGCAGCTACATTGAAACACCATCCTGGCGTTGCTAAGGCTTGGGTTAAATTTAATGGAACTGGAACTGTTAGTATTCTAGATTCTTATAATGTATCTTCTATTACAGACCATGGGGTTGGAGATTGGACAGTAAATTTTACAAATGCATTTGCTAACGCAGATTATGTCGGCGTTGGAATGGGGCTTCAGGCTAGTGGTAATAATCCAGTTGGGGTAGAAAAAAATAGCAATAGAACTGCAACTACTTCTTCTTTTCCTGTTGTGGCAGTACAAGCACCTAATAGGGCAGACATAGCAGAGGTTTTTGTAGCATTTTTTGGGGAACAGTAAATGAAATATATAGTTTATAAAACAAATAAGGATTTAATATTAGATTGTATTTCTTCCTCACTATCGGATGATGAGGTTCTTGATTTAGCAATCAAAAAATCTAAAAATGAAAATTTTATAGAAATAGAGCCTAATAAAAAATTCAAGATATTTAATCACAAAGAAGATTTAGAGGGTTCTAGTTTATATTCTGGGAGATATTTAGAAACTTTAAAAGAAAAAAAACTCTTAGAATTAGAGGCTTTCCACTATCATCCTAACAATAGGAAGGTAGATGCTTTAGGGCATTATATTTATAATACCAAGGAGTTTAGAGCTTTAATACAGGAGCAAATATTTAGATTAGAGCGTAAAATATCTAAAGGAGATATTACATTAGAACAGGCTATTTTTAATTATAAATATAATGGTAGTGGCAATATATCTTTACCTTTATCAGTATTAGAAAATATTTTAATTAAATTACAAGATTTAGCAGATGAAAATTACCAAATCAAGCAAGGGCATAGGGATTCAATTTTATCATTAGATACTAAGGATAAAGTAAACAATTACGATTTTACTATTGGATATAAAATTAATCAGACTATTACAATATGAATAGAAAGCTAACACTACAATATAAATATGAATCGATAGTAAAAGAGTTAAATAAACATTCCGATAGTCTTGTAGTTTTAACTGTTCGATACTATGGGTTTAAACCTTTTGCAAGATTAATATCACTTGGGGCGATATTAAAGGGGAGAGAAAAATGGAGTCACACAGCGTATTTATATAAGTATGGACATGACCCAAGAATAGTAGAAGCATCAGTAAAATTTAAAGGTATGATGCATCATGGATTACATGATAAATACTTTAACGGTAAGTTTCATGGTAAAGTAGTAGCTCATATAATACCAGCTTATATATCTGACTCAGAAAGATTCGATATCTGTGATTTTATTGAACATGGTTTATACGACAAAAAATATGGGTTAAGAAAAGCATTTAAAGCTTTTTTTTATAAGAATCAAAGAGACCTAGAGAATATAGTATATTGTACAGATATAGTGCTAGATTTAATAGAAAAGAGATTAGGAAGAGAGATAGTAGGGAATAATGCGACAATTACACCATCGCAATTGAAGTACCTATTAGATAAAGAGGGCTATCAATCTATAGAGTTGATAGACACTAGGAATGTCTAGTCTATTGGGATTGGTAACAGGGTTACTTGAGTTTATAGTCGCCAGCACTTCGTTATTTAAGAAAAAATCAATATCTTTTTTTATCCTTATGTTATTGATTGGAATATTGGCATGTGTTGGTTATTGTGTATATTATATACAGGATTTTATAAAGTTTAAAGAAAATATCAAAGATCCTAACCAGTTTGTAGACTTATCAGAAGGTAAACAAGTTGATTCGCTATATTTTGATGTAATAGATGATTTTAAGCGTAAATCAAAAAAGTGTCAGAAACTATCAAATAAATGTGATAATGGAAATCCTAATAGTTGCTTTTGTAGTTATTGGCATGCAGAAGAAAGGGGTGATATAGTTACTTTTACAAATCATTTTGTAGCAAGCTGTTATTTTGTGGTTACTGGATTGTCTGGTAAAAAACATACGATAAAATGCAGTGATGATGACCATATTAAATATGAACGTTCTATAGAATTATCTACTTCATATTACAATAACACATTATTAAAATCATCTAATGGGTGTATCTCTGCTAATATGGAGTATTTTGAAGATATACCAGGTAATATAATAGAATATCACAAAAATTTAGATGTAGAATTAGGTAAAATCTCTTTTTGTACAGTTCGTGATAAAGTAATCATTCTCACTCAAATAATGGGGCATGATCCAGTAGCTAAAACTGCATCAAGCAAGACTGGATGTGTAGATGGAAAAAATAGGGATTGCTTAATAGAGTTAGAAACTCTTAAGTATGAATTTATGAAAATGCAATATTAATGAAAGATAAATTTACCTTAGAACAAATTATACAGTTTTTATGCACAGTTATTCCAATGATTGTATTGCTTACGGTAAACTATATAAACCTTACAGATAAGATATCACGATTAGAGTGTAGACAGCTAGAAAGTGAAAAAAGGAATGCTCAACTAAAACTATTAGAACTAAAGAGGGAGTTAAGAGATAAAGTAGACAATCCCGATTCTATGCCATATATACAAAGCAACATACTAGATCAAGAAGATATAATAAAGAAAGTTGAAGTTTTATATTATAATAAGTGTAGTAATTTATGATAAATTTTGCAAAACCTTCTAGAAGAATCAAAAGAATATTCGTACATTGCTCTGCAAGTAATAGACCAGATGATACCATAGAGAAAATAAAGAACCTTCATTCTAAACCTAAAAATATATCCATACTGTGGAATGGAAAATGGGTTAATTGTTTTGGATGGAAAGGTGGAGTAGGGTATCATTATTTGGTAGACTATAGAGGGAATATTGAAACTGGTAGACCTTTAGATAACATTCCTTCTGCTCAAAGAGGATTTAACAAAGAGTCAATCGCAATATGCGTTTTGGGTGATGGTATATATTGTAAGGCTCAATATAACTCTCTTACTCATTTGGTATCAATTATTAATGAAGAGTATAATAATACTATACCTATTTATGGACATAGGGATGTTAATAATTTGACAGATGACCCAAAATATTATACAACTAAAACCTGTCCTAAGTTTGATGTAAAGGTTAAATTAGGACTAGATGATAACAACCTATTAATTAGAGAGGACAAAAAAATGGTAGTTTCAGCTTTAGCATTAACAGCGGTTAAGAAATTAGGAGTATGGGGTTTTGAAAAGTTAAAAAGTAAAGCTAAAGACAAAGTATTAGAAAAGGTTAATGGGGTATTGGGTAAATATGGTATTACCAAGGAATCGGACATAGATAACTTAACAGCAGAGCAGATTGTTGAATTACGAAAAGAAGTTGTATCAGCGGATAAGGACATGTTTTTAGCAGAATTGGACAAGGGAGAGGATCTTAGCAAAACGTGGAAGGATGAATATTTAACCGTATTTTGGCCTACTTTTTTAGTTCTTTTGTGTATGGTATTTTTGTGGTCTAACCCAGTAGGAAAAGAATTATTTACAATAGTGACAGATTTTATGAAAGAGTTTTGGTTAATTTTTGTGATCGTTACTGCATCAGGTTGTGGTTGCAGATCTTTAGCACAAAGCTATATTAATAAAAAATATAAATAGTATGGTTATATATTTTGGTTTTATCCTGTTTGTCATGACAGGTTTAATGAATAGGCTTAGAGGTGGAGCATTAAACGATTATTTGGCAAGCAAAGGTCGGGGTAGAGTATCCCATACTATTACTAGATTATTACTTTGTGTCTTGAACATAGTTAGCTTATATATACCGATAGTATATAATACAGATATTGAGTTATTTAGCACAAAAGAAAGTGTAAGCTTTATAATTGTTGTATTTCTATCCGTTTTTATTGTGGGTATATTACCAGGTTGGGGATCTTATTTTGATTTAGGGAACACGAAAAGAGAGTTTGTAGACCATAGGGAAGTTCTATGGATTGATTGGGTATTATACAAAATATTTGGGGCTATTTGGATACCTAGGCGAACTGGGCATAAAACAAAATTTGAAAAAGACAACCAATTAATAATAAAGTTAAACTCTTTTGACCTTAAGCCGAGTCCTACTGGATATATTAGACCCATTAAATGGAGGTTTCGCCGTGATTTTGTAGGAATGAGTTTGAGAGGGTTGCATTTTTATATTCCTTCAATGATTATTTTGTTCTTTCATTTGGTAGTATGTTTTAATATACAATATTGGAGTATTTTCTATATTATACCATTTGGGCTGTGTTTTGGGCTTATCTATAAAATAAGTCAAAAACTTGACTCAGAATATGTTAGGAATAAGTTAAAGAGATATTATGCTTATTTTGAAGGATATACGCAGAAAGGCGAGTTTCTTACTGGATCACTCTTATTGTCTGGCATACCTTTTTTTATTTTATTATATTTTAAACCATGAAGAAAAGAATTACTATATGGTACATACTTAAAAAGACAATCGACTTTTTAGTACCGAATTGGCTATTTAATGGGCTTAAAAAATACCCTTGTTTACCACTTATAATAGTA
>Ga0208794_1001323_pt1 | contig 11292 bp, 11 predicted proteins | sample 32_taG_FD_184106 | JGI IMG/M metagenome (GOLD analysis project Ga0208794, IMG submission 184106) | Marine viral communities from the Gulf of Mexico - 32_GoM_OMZ_CsCl metaG (SPAdes) (version 2) | ecosystem: Environmental > Aquatic > Marine > Oceanic | place: Atlantic Ocean: Gulf of Mexico...
CGTTGCAATAGTGCTGGCAAGGAGCCAGCTTCAGGAGTTACGGATGACTGCCCGCCGCCCCCTTACCCCTTTGGAAACCCTGCTGCAGAGCCGTTCCCAGGTTCCCTGGTGGCTGTATCTGCTGTTGGCGCTGCTCAGTGGTTTGCTGCTGCACTGGCTGGGCTATCGGTTCTGGCAGGGCAGTGTTCCGGCGACCGGTGGGACCTTGCTGCACGGCTTTACCCTGGTCGGTCAGGTGTTGTTGCCGCTGGCGCTGCTGTGCGCTGCGGTGGCCGATCTGTTCAATCGTCTGTCGCGTCGTCGGCGTGTCAGTAGACTGCAGCAGGAAGCGTCACCCGACCATCTGCTCCAGCAGCTCAGCCGTCAGGACGTGCGCGCGTTGGTGCTTTGGGCTCTGCAGGCGGAAGGACTGCTGCTGCAGAACGGCTGTGCGGCGGATGGTGGCATCCTCCTGCGCCAGGGCGAGGAGGACGTCGTGCTGGACCTGAGCTGCTGGCGTGCCCCCCACCTGCGGCGGGCCGATCTGCTGGCGCTGCGTGAGCGGATGACCAAGCAGGGCGTTGATGGTGGCTTGCTGGTCTGTCATGGGCGTATCGATGCCGATGCCCGGACGCTGGCGCGGCGCTCGGGCATCCGCTTGATTGATCGACGCCTGCTGCAGCAGTGGTTATGCGCGTCGGTCAGTCGAACAGCGCCACAGCCTTGATCTGCACCCACACCGGCAGCCCCGGTTGCAACTGCAGTTGGTCTACCGAGTAGCGCGTAAGGCGTGCCAGCAAGACGTTGTCACCCAGCGCAAGGCGCACCAGCGCCTGTGCCGGGTGGCTGCCGGGTTCGATGGCCTCGATGTGCGCAGGCAACTGGTTGAGCACACTGCTGTGTTGCGGCTTCTCCAGCGCCAGGCTGACATCGCGGGCCTGGACCGCGACCCGCACGCGCTGCCCGAGCGGTAGCGCCGAGTGCGGCAGGCGCAGCTGCAGCGGGCTGCCATCGAGGGTCAGCTCCAGCAACTGATAGCGATCATCGCAGGCGCTGACCTGCCCGTGCAGCACGCTGCGCGCGTCGTCGCTGTGCGCCATGGGCAGATCCAGACGCGGCAGCAGTGTCTGCAGCGGGCCGCTGGCGCGCAGTGTGCCGTTGTCCAGCAGGACGAGGTGATCCGCCAGTCTGGCGACCTCGTCCGGGGAATGGCTGACGTAAAGCAGCGGCATGTCCAGTTCTGCGTGCAGGCGCTCCAGATACGGCAGGATGTCGGCCTTGCGTTGCGGGTCCAGCGCGGTCAGCGGCTCATCCAGCAGCAACAAGCGCGGGTTGGCCAATAGCGCGCGGGCGATGCCGACGCGCTGCCGCTCACCGCCGGACAGCCCGCTGGTACTGCGCTGGAGCAGCTGCGCAATGCCGAGCAGCTCGATGATCTGCGTTGCCTGCTGGTCGCTGGCCGGCTCTGCGCTGCGGTGTCTGCCGTAGTTCAGATTGGCCTGCACGTTCAGGTGATCGAACAGGCTGGCCTCCTGAAAGACATAACCCAGCGCGCGCTTGTGCGGCGCCAGCCATAGGCCGCGCTGGCTGTCCTGCCAGCAGTGGCCATTGACCTCGATAAACGCCTGTTCCGCCCTTTCCAGGCCAGCGATACAGCGCAGCAGCGTGGTTTTGCCCGAGCCGGACGGGCCGACGATGGCGCTGACGCCACGCGCCGGCAGCGTCAGATCCAGGTCCAGCGTAAAGGCAGCCAGCTGCTGTTTGAGCCTGATATGGATCACCTGCGTGCCCCCGGCATGACCGTCAGGCGCCCGCGCCGATTAAGCAGCAACAGAATCACGAAGGAGCAGACCAGCACGCCGCCAGCCAGCCAGTGGGCGCTGGCGTAGTCCATCGCTTCGACGTGGTTGAAGATCTGCACCGAGACCACGCGCGTGCGCTCCGGGATATTGCCGCCAATCATCAGTACCACCCCAAACTCACCGAGCGTGTGGGCAAAACCCAGCACACTGGCGGTGATGATGCCCGGACGTGCCAATGGCAGCGCGACAGTGAAGAAGCGATCCAGCGGGCTGGCACCGAGGGTGGCGGCCACTTCCAGCGGGCGTTTGCCGATGGCCTCGAAGGCGTTTTGAATCGGTTGCACCACAAAGGGCATGGAGTAGCAAACCGAGCCGATCACCAAACCGCCGAAACTGAACGCCAGAGTGCCAAGACCGAGCTGCTCGGTCAGCGCACCAATGGGCCCGTTCGGGCCGAGGGCGACCAGCAGATATAAGCCCAGCACCGTTGGTGGCAGCACCAGCGGCAAGGCCACCAGTGCACCGATCGGGCCTTTCAAGCGGGAGCGAGTGTGCGCCAGCCACCAGGCCAGCGGGGTGCCGATGAGCAGCAAAACCACGGTTGTCAGCGACGCCAGCTTGAGCGTCAGCCAGATGGCTGCCAGGTCGGCGCTGTCCAGCGGCAGGGACATGTCAGTGACCGTAGCCGTAGCGGCTGATGACCGCTGCCGCCTGCTCGCCTTTGAGGTAGTCGAGCAGGGCGGCAGCGGCGTGGTTGTCAGCGCCGGTGTTGAGCAGCACGGCATCCTGGCGGATGGGTTGGTACAGCGCCGCCGGAACCTGCCAGGCTGAGCCGCTGGTGATCTCCCCGTCGCGGGAAACCTGCGACAGAGCAACGAAGCCGACTTCGGCGTTGCCGCTGGCGACAAACTGGTAGGTCTGGCCGATACTCTGGCCTTCGACCAGCTTGGGTGCCAGCGCTTGCGTCAGGCCCAGCTGCTGCATCACCTGTGTGGCGGCCAGCCCGTAGGGCGCGGTTTTCGGGTTGGCGATAGCCAGATGCTCGAAGTTGCCGCTGCGCAGCAACTGTGCGCCGTCGCTGATCAGACCGGCATCAGCGGACCACAGCGCCAGCGCGCCGGTGGCGTAGGTAAAGCGCGAGCCTGAGACCGCCAGCCCGTCGCTTTCGGCGCGTGCCGGGGTAGTGTCATCGGCAGCCAGAAATACCTCGAAGGGGGCGCCGTGGCTGATCTGGGCGTACAGCTGGCCGGTCGAGCCGAAGGCCGCGATGACGCGATGGCCGGTATCCTGTTCGAACGCCTTGGCGATGTCCTGCATGGGGGCGGTGAAGTTGGCAGCGACGGCGACCTGGACCTCGCCGGCCAGTGCAGGGTGGCTGATACTGATGCAGCAAGCGGTGGCGACGAGCAGCGGCAAGCGCATGGAAACTCCTGGGCAGCGAGGAAGGCAGGTTGTCGTTATATTATTCGTTATATAGCGCTTGGGGTAGTGTGCAATGAAGCTTGAAGGACAGTTCTGGTTTTCCCACCAGGGCCGACGGTTGGCCGGGCAGGATCGCATCGAGTTGCTGGCCTGTATCGCTGAAACCGGCTCGATCAGCAAAGCGGCCAAGGCGGCCGGCATGAGTTACAAGACCGCCTGGGATGCCGTGGATGCAATGAACAGCAGCAGCGATCAGCCATTGGTTGAGCGCGCGGCGGGCGGCCGTGGCGGTGGCGGCACGCGTCTGACGGCGGCAGGGGGCCAGCTGGTGAGCGCCTTTCGCCGTTATCAGCAGGAGCACGCCGTGTTCCTGGCCAGGCTGAGTGAGGACGCCAGCCTGGACCCGTATCTGCAGGTCATGCACCGGCTGCGGCTGCGTACCAGCGCGCGCAACCAGCTGTTTGCCCGGGTGGCCGCTCTGCAGTCTGAGGGGCTGAACGAGCGGGTGGCGCTGACGCTGGCTGGAGGTCAGGCGCTGACGGCCGTGATCACGCGCAGTAGCAGTGAACGTCTTGGATTGAGCAAGGGCGTGGAGGTATTTGCGCTGATCAAGGCGCCCTGGGTGAAGCTGGCGAGTGACGGCGCGGAGCAGAACCGGCTGACTGGCACGGTGCTGGGCCGGGAGCAGGTGGGTGACCAACTGGCGCTGGAGGTGGACCTGAGTGCGGGTGTGCAGCTGGTAGCGACGCTGGCTGATGTCCCCGCTGTGCCCGGCATCGGCGAGCCGGTGACCTTGTGGGTCGATCCTGACCAGATCATTCTCTGCGCACTATAGTGCCGATAACAGGGACAAGGAGCGTACGTATGGCTGCACCCGAGCAAGACAACAGGGGATCAATCAGCCCGGCGACACCCGCCGCAGGCCGGCATCATTTCCGCTTTCTACGACCGAACATGCACTTGGATTCGGTATTTGGCGACGGCTGGTTTGCGTTGCGCGCGGAAGCCTTCGCGCGGTTTTTTGGTACGCCGGTTTTTCTCATCGCGCAGACCTTGATCGTCGGTCTGTGGATCACCATCAACGTGACCGATCTGGTCAGCTTTGACCGCTATCCCTTCATTCTGCTGAATCTTGCGTTCAGCTTGCAGGCCGCCTATGCCGCGCCGCTGATTTTGTTGGCGCAGACCCGTCAGGCTGATCGGGACAAGGCCTCGGCGCAGGCCGATGCGCTGCATCGCGAGGCCCTGGCGCAAGCCAGCGAACAGCGCGCCGCCCACGCGGCGGAGCAGACCGAACAGCTGCTGCAATTGATGGAGCAGAACACCCGGCTGACCGAGACGGTACACCAGCTGAGCCAGCGCATTGAAGCGCTGACCTGCGAAATCCATCGCGGTGTGTGTGAGCGCCCGGCTCAGCCCTGACGGCGCGGCAGGCGCAGCACCAGCAGGCCGAGCAGCAGACCCCAGAAGGCGCTGCCGATACCCCATAGTGCCAGCCCGGAGGCGGTGACCAGAAAGGTCAGGAAGGCTGCTTCGCGTTGCGCCTCGTCGTGCAGGGCGGTGGCCAGTGCGTTGCCGATGGTGCCGAGCAGCGCCAGGCCGGCAATGGCCATGACCAGCGCCTGCGGAAAGGCGGCAAACAGGCTGGCGACCGTGGCACCGAACAGCCCGGTCAGCAGATAGAAGAAACCGCCCCAGGCGCTGGCCCGGAAGCGCTGGCTCGGGTCCGGATCGGCGTCCTTGCCGGCGCAGATGGCGGCGCTGATCGCCGCCAGATTGAAGGTGTAGCCGCCAAAGGGCGCCAGCAGCAGACCGGTGATGCCGGTGGTGGTCATCAGCGGCGACGCGGGCAGCTGATAGCCGTTGGCGCGCAGGACCGTCATGCCCGGTACGTTCTGCGAGGCCATGGTGACAATGAACAGCGGAATGCCGACCCCGAGCAGCGCCTGCAGCGAGATGGCCGGCGTCGTCCACACGGGCTGCGCCAGCGACCAGTTGAGCTGCTCCAGATGCAGCTGGCCTGCCAACGCCGCCACCACTACGCCCACCAGCAAGGTGACCGGAATCACGTAGCGCGGGAACACCAGCTTGCCAGCCAGATAGCAGGCCAGCATCAGGCCGACCAGCAGCGTTTGCTCCTGCAGCGCGCCAAACAGGTTGAGGCCAAACGGCAACAGCACCCCGGCCAGCATGGCGCCGGCCAGCGACGCCGGCACCAGGCGCATGATGCGGTCAAACCAGCCAAGCAACCCGCACAGGGTGATCAGCGCGGCATTGAACAGAAACACGCCAATCGCCTCGTTCAGACTGAAGCCGGGCAAGCCAGTGGCCAGTAGCGCGCCGCCCGGTGTGCTCCAGGCAATCAACACCGGCGCGCGAAAGCGCAACGACAGGCCGATGCTGGTGACCGCCATGCCGATACCCAATGCCCACAGCCAGGAGCTGATTTCCTGTGGCGAGGCACCGGCAGCCTCGGCGGCCTGGAAGATGATCACCGCTGAACTGGTATAGCCCACCAGCACGGCGATAAAGCCGGCGGCGATGTGGGACGGGTTAAACCAGGCTTTCAGCATGCGGTAATCCTCGATCGATGGTCGTGCGCTATAGCGCACGAGTGGCCGATCCTAGCACTGTGCGCTATAACGCACAAAAGGAAATTGCTATGCTGTGCGGCCTTTCGATGAGCGGACCTGTGATGCAGGAAATCAATCAGTATCTGGCAGCCACCCTGCGGCAGTGGCGCAGCGACCGTGGCTGGAGTCTGGATCGGGCCGCCACCGAATGTGGCGTGAGCAAGGCGATGCTCGGCCAGATCGAGCGCGGCGAATCCAGCCCTACGGTGGCGACGCTGTGGAAGATCGCTACTGGCTTCGATACCTCGTTGTCGACCTTTCTGGAGCCCTCGCCCGCCGAACAGGGCGGCATGACACTGCGTAGCGCCGACGCCGTGCGTCAACGACCCGCGGCGGACCAGATGTTGATTGCGCCGCTGTTCCCCTTTGATGCGCGTTACGGCTTTGAGCTGTTCGAGCTGACGCTGTTGCCCGGTTACGAGCGTTTGTCCGAGCCGCACAGTGAGGGTGTGGTCGAGCACGTGGTGGTGGTGCGTGGCGAGATGGAGTTGCTGGTGCGGGACGTCTGGCAACCGCTGAAAGAGGGAGAGGCGGTACGTTTTGCCGCTGACCAGCCGCACGGTTATCGCAACCCGGGCACGCTGCCAGCGGTATTTCATAACCTGATCTACTACCCGCCGGGCAGCGCGCGTCAGTCGCGGTAGAACACCTGCACCAGGTGATAGCCGAACTGGCTCTTTACCGGGCCGTGCACCACTTTCAGCGGCTTTTTGAAAATGATCTGGTCGATCGCACGGACCATTTGGCCGGGACGTACCTCACCCAGATCGCCGCCGCGTTTCTTTGACGGGCAGGTGGAGTGTTTCTTGGCCAGCACGTCAAAGGCTTCTCCGGCAGCGATGCGTTTTTTCAGCGCGGCGGCTTCGGCTTCGGTTTTGACCAGAATGTGGCGGGCCATGGCGACTGGCATAGGGGGTGCTCCTGGGGCTGGTACTAAGGCGGCTGCTGGGTTACTCGTTCAGCTCGCCGCGCTGGCTCTTGTTCGACAGGCGCAGGCCGCGCAGGCTGCGCTTGACGCTCTTCAGGTGGTTAACCAGCTCAGGCCCGCGACGCATGGCCATGCCCATGGCCAGCACGTCGATGACCACCAGGTGGGCAATGCGCGAGGACAGCGGTGTATAGATATCGGTGTCCTCGGACACATCAATCGGAATGTGTACCTGGCTGACGTCGGCCAGCGGCGTGCGGCTCGGACACAGGCTGATCAGGGTCGCGCCGGTTTCGACTACCAGACTGGCTGAATGCAGCAGGTCCTTGGTGCGCCCGGTCTGCGAGATGGCAACGGCGACATCCTCCGGCCCCAGGGTCACTGCTGACATGGCCTGCATGTGCGGGTCGGAGTAGGCGGCGGTGGACACCAGCAGGCGGAAGAACTTGTGCTGGGCGTCGCTGGCCACCGCACCGGAGGCGCCAAAACCGTAGAACTCGACACGGCGGGCATGGGTCAGGGCGCTGATGGCCTGTTCGATGGCCGCAGCGTCGAGGCGCTCGCGTACCTCCATCAATGTCGCCAGGGTTGTGTCGAAGATCTTGTGCGAGAGGGCATCGACGCTGTCGTCCTCGTTGATCGAGAACTGCCCGAAGCTGGCGCCGGCGGCCAGGCTTTGCGCCAGCTTGAGCTTGAGGTCCTGAAATCCGCTGCAGCCAATCGCGCGACAGAAGCGTACGATGGTGGGCTCGCTGACACCGACCTGCTGCGACAGGTCCGCCATGGATGAATGCATCACCTGCGCCGCCTGCGCCAAGACAAAATCGGCGACCTTGAGCTCTGACTTTCTGAGCAGGTCACGGCTGGCGGCGATGTGCTGGAGCATGTTCACGGTGGCATGATGTCGGCAGCAGGTGAGGGCAGCATGGCTGCCAGTTTCCCGGCGGCGGGTGGGGCCGGCGGGCGTATAGCTTGTAGTTATACTACAAAAAGGCCCATCGTGTGATGCAGGGGAGGGCAGAGCGTGGCTCAGGCGGGTATCAGTTGTGACATCGTGGTGTTCGGCGGCACGGGTGATCTGGCCATGCGCAAGCTGTTGCCGGCGCTCTACTATCTGCACCGTGACGGGCACCTGCATCCGGATACCCGCATTCTTGCCCTAGCCCGCGCTCAGCACAGCCTGGAGAGCTACGGCAAGCTGGTCAGACGGCATGTCAGCCAGCATGTTGCCCGTGGTGACTTTGATACGGCGCAGTGGGAACGTTTTGCCGAACGGCTTGACTACCTGTCGCTGGATGTCAGTCAACGCGTTGCCTTTCCGCGCCTGACCAAGGTCCTGAGCCCCGGCACCGGGCGTGTGCGGGTGTTCTATCTGGCGACCATGCCGGCTCTGTTTGCGGCCACGGTGCAGCATCTGTCCTCGGTCGGGCTGGTCGATGAGCATGCCCGGGTGGTGCTGGAGAAGCCGCTGGGCGAAAGCCTGGAAACGGCTAACGAAATCAACGACCGCATCGGCAAGGTATTCGACGAATCACGGGTGTTCCGTATCGATCACTACCTCGGCAAGGAAGCGGTGCAGAACCTGCTCGCCCTGCGTTTCGGCAATGCTCTGTTCGAGCCGTTGTGGCGCAATGCGCATATCGATCATGTGCAGATCAGCGTGCTGGAAAGTGTCGGGGTAGAGAACCGCGGCGACTACTATGACCGCGCGGGCGCCATGCGCGACATGGTGCAGAACCATCTGTTGCAACTGCTCTGCCTGGTGGCCATGGAAGCGCCGGTGCATTTCGAGCCCGAGGCGGTGCGTAACGAAAAGCTGAAGATCCTCGAGGCCCTGCGGCCGATCACCGGGATGGATGTGCAGGACCGCACCGTGCGCGGTCAGTACGGCGCCGGGCAGCACGCGGGCGAGCGCCTGCCCGCCTACTACTTCGAGAAGAAGGTCGACCATGACAGCAATACCGAAACCTTTGTCGCGCTGAAGACCGAGGTCGATAACTGGCGCTGGGCTGGGGTGCCGTTTTATTTGCGCACCGGCAAGTGCATGGCCCAGCGCAAGTCGGAGATCGTCATTCAGTTCAAACCGGTACCGCATCGGCTGTTTCCGCGCAGTGGCGACAACCCGGAGAACAACCGCCTGATCATCAGCTTGCAGCCGGACGAAGGTATCCGCCTGTCGTTAATGGCCAAGTCGCCCGGGCGCGGCATGGGGCTGCAGAACGTGGATCTGAACCTGGATTTCGCCGCCGCCTTCACCCGGCGCCGCTGGGACGCCTACGAACGTCTGTTGCTGGATGTGATCGAGGGTGATGCGACGCTGTTCATGCGCCGTGACGAAATCGAGGCGGCCTGGCGCTGGGTTGATCCGATCATTGAGGGCTGGGGCGACTTTTACCGTTCACCCAAGCCCTATGCCGCCGGCAGCTGGGGCCCGGACGCCGCCGACAGCCTGCTGGAGCGCCTGGGCCACAGCTGGCTCGATCCGCGCTATTGATCGAGCAGTTGGCAGCTGTTCTGTTCCAGTAGCCGGGTAAAGGCGCTCGCCTCGATGGGCCGGCTGATCAGGTAGCCCTGCACTTCATCGCAGCCATTGGCCTTGAGGAAGTTCAGCTGGCCCTCGTGTTCGACTCCCTCTGCTACCACCTTGAGCGACAGGCTGCGGGCCATGGCGATGATGGCCAGCACGATGGCGTTGTCGGCATTGGCGGCGTCCAGCTCGGCGACGAAGGCGCGATCGATTTTCAGCGTGCTGATCGGGAAGCGCTTGAGGTAGGCCAGCGATGAATACCCGGTGCCGAAGTCGTCCACCGACAGGCTCACACCCAGCGCTCGCAGTGCGGCAACGTTTTCGGCGACCTGGTCGCTGTGTTCGGCCAGCATGCTTTCGGTCAGCTCCAGCTCCAGCAGGCGGGCAGGCAGGTTGTGGCGCTGCAGGGTCAGCCGTACGCGCTCGGCAAAGCCTTCCTGGCGCAGCTGCTGTACTGACAGGTTGACCGACACCGCGACCGATTGCGGCCCCTGGTGGCACCAGAGCGCGGCCTGCTCGCAGGCGATATCCAGCACCTTCTGCCCCAGCGTCACGATCATGCCGGTTTCCTCGGCGATGGTAATGAAGTCGCCGGGCATCACCAGCCCTCTGTCCGGATGCTGCCAGCGCACCAGCGCTTCCGCGCTGCAGATACGGTCACTGGCCAGGTGCAGCTTGGGCTGAAAGTGCACCACCAGCTGGTCTTCGTCGATGGCTTTGCGCAGCTGGTTTTCCAGCTGCAGACGGTCCAGGCTGTAGGCGCGCAGCTCACGTGTGTAGAACTGCCAGCGGTTGCCGCCCAGGTGCTTGGCGTGCTGCATCGCCTGGTTGGCCTGGGTGATCAGCAGCAGGCTGTCGCGCGCGGTGGCCGGGAATACGCTGATGCCGATGGAGGCGGTGGTGACCAGCTCGTGCTCGGCCACCAGCATGGGTTTGCGCAGGGCTTCCAGCAACTGGCTGGCCAGGACGCCGAGCTGCTGTTCGTCGTCGGCCTGCTCGACAATCACCACAAACTCGTCTGCCGACAGCCGCGCCAGGGTGTGCCGGCTGTCGACTTCGGTGCTGAGCCGGCGTGCAACCTCCTGCAGCAGGCCGTCTGCCACGGCGTGGCCGAGGGTCACGTTGATGTGCTTGAAGCGGTCCAGATCGATATGCAGCAGCGCAACCGCGTGGTGGTGCTGGCGGGCGCGGGCAACCGCGTCCTGCAGGCGGTCGGTGAACAGGCTGCGGTTGGCCAGCTGGGTCAGCGGATCGTAGTTGGTCAGGTATTGCAGCTGTTCTTCGGTCTGGCGGTGGGTGGTCAGGTCGGCGAAGAAGCCGACGTAATGCGTCAGCTGTCCGCCGGCGCTGCGCACGACCGCGAGCTGCAGCCAGATCGGGAACAGCTCTCCGTTGCGGCGCCGGGCGGTCATTTCTCCCTGCCAACGATCCTGATTGTTGAGCAGTTGCTGCAGATGGAGGAATTGCTGGCGCAGATCGTCGCTGCCGCTGAGATCCAGAATGTTGTGGCCAACGGCGTCTTGCTGTGACAGTCCGGTGATCACGGTGTAGGCCTGATTGACGGCGAGGATATCCAGTGTCGGGCCGAGGATGAAAATGCCCTCGCTGGTCGCCTCGAACACGGTAGACGCCAGCTGCGCCTGTTCGTCCTGATGCTTGCGTGCGCTGATATCGCGGCGGGTGCCGATCATGCGCAGTACTCGGCCATCGGCGGCACGTTCCACTGCACGGCCGCTGTCCTCGACCCACAGCCAGTGGCCACTGCTGTGACGTACGCGGTACTCCATGCGGTAGGCCGCGGTCTGGCTCTTCATATGCCGAACCAGCGTGCGGCGCACCATGGTGACATCAGCCGGGTGTACCAGCGGGCGCAGATCCTGGCGCATGCTGGGCACGTATTCGTCCGGCATGCCGAAGAGCGCGTTGAGGCGCGAGTGGTACACCTTGTCGGTGGTCAGGTCCCAGTCCCACAGACCGAGCTGGCTGGCCTCCATGGCCAGG
>Ga0208794_1001324_pt1 | contig 11286 bp, 22 predicted proteins | sample 32_taG_FD_184106 | JGI IMG/M metagenome (GOLD analysis project Ga0208794, IMG submission 184106) | Marine viral communities from the Gulf of Mexico - 32_GoM_OMZ_CsCl metaG (SPAdes) (version 2) | ecosystem: Environmental > Aquatic > Marine > Oceanic | place: Atlantic Ocean: Gulf of Mexico...
ATCAATATCAACAAGCTCTTTAAAACATAATTTAGCCACATAGCTATGTCCATCACCTAATTTATCTTCATAAAACTTTAAAAGAACTGGATCTTGACAATAATTAGCAAATATTATATCTTCCTGACCAGAATAATCACACACAACCATTTTATTTCCTTTTTCAGAAACAAAACATTCTCTATGTCTTTTATCACTAGGTATATTTTGAAGATTTGGATAGTTAACTCCTCTTTTTTTATTTTTCTCACCAGAGGACATTCTACCAGTTGCTAAGATTTGTTTGTAAGTTGTATGTATTCTACCCGTTATTGGACTAATGGTATTTAAAAAGTCTTTACCATATGTAGTAGTAAGTTTATGTGCCTTTGAATATTCTATATACTTAGGAATAAGTTCATGAACATCTTTTTGTTTTTCCAATAACTTTACATCTACACTATCTTTATCTTTACCAGTGTCTTTATCTAATACTGAAGTATCTACACCTAACTCTTTAAATAATGGTATTACCTGATGAGAACTATTCCAGTTTATATCACAAGATAAACCTTCAGAAAACATATCATATTGATTATTAACATAAGCTGGTTTATTTTCTTCAACCCACTTATCTAATTCACCTTTTAACTTTTCAAGTTTAATAAGATCTTCATCAGATTTTTTATTCCACTTTTCAGAATCAAATCCAATACCGCAAAACTCAATGTAAGCTAAAGCTCTAACAAACCAGTTATCTAACTTTAAAGCCATCCTAAGACCGTTATCGTTAATTTTAACTATTTGTTTCTCTCGAATTTCGTGAAGATAGGCTACATCTCTAGCTGCATATACTATTACACGACTAGATAAACCTTCTTTATGGATAACACCTCTTATTTCTTTATCTAAAGTTACATTAGTACAGTACCTTTTAACTAAGGCATCTAAACCTCTTCTATGGTTAAGTATACCAGTGGTAAGAATCATTTCAGCTAAATAAGTGTCATAGATTTTATTAGGTATTATATCATACCTGTATAAAAACTTTAAATCAAACTTAGCATTTTGAAGCAACAACTCTTTAGATTCAAGTAGATCTTTAAAACATTGAATAGAAACACTAGATATATCAATAACATACTGATGTTCAGCATCACCTAACTGTAACGACAATATATCACAAGTATATGGATCAAAACCAGTTGTCTCGGTATCTACACCAATACTATCTAATTGCCAACAATAATCTAAACATTCCTTAACAGTAGCAAATGATATATTGTTAGGTAAATCAAATAGTTGTTTTTGTGTCGTTACTAAATATATCATATCAATTAATTACAATTACATTAGCTGGACAAACTCTTTCTTCAAACTCTACATGTTCTACATAATAACTATCTAAATCATGAGCTGCGGCTAAAGTAGCTCTATTTATTACTTTATGGTAGCTATTGCCTTCATCATCTTTTGAGTAAATTAAAGGTAAGTCTCCATATTTTTCTTGCAGAGAGGTTAAACTCTCTATATATTCATTTAATGTCATATCAATACATATATAAATTACCAGATCTAATAGCTTCACCTATTTCTGTCTGTTTCATTAAACCTTTTTTATCAACTGCCTCTATATTATGATTAACTCTTCGACTGATTGAAAATAGATTATTATTAAATGAAATTGTAATAGGAGTGAAGTCTCCATCAATAAAAAAGACCATACTATGACCATCTATCAAACCTTGTAAATGGTCTGCATCTCTTATTTTTAAGTAATTGTTCATATTATAAAGTTTTTAACCACTCTTCAATAGAACGAGTTTTGTATTTAATTTTACTCTCACCTTTCTTCCCCCAACGACAATCTTTAAGATACCTTTCAGTTTCTATTATCTTTTTAGGAGTAAAAGTTTCTTCAAAAAGTTTAGTAGGATTACTTGTACTAGTATTGATTTTTATTTCATTGACATATATTCTATGTAGATGATATACAAACTTTTTACGATCTGGAAATCTTACGTCACTAGCTCTATTACTTCTAAACTCACTTTTAACATCAATAAATGCTGTTAAAGTACTATTACTAGTAATAAATAATGGAAACTTTTCAGGCTTATTTGCTATTATTGTAGCAGATGGCTCAAAATTTATAACAAAATCTGGAGTATAAGTCATTGGTTGAAATAATGTTTTAGTCTTATTTTCCTTTTTAACTTTTGTTTTTAATTTAGTCTCTTTTACATATGGAAATGTAACTTTAGGAGTTAAAGGTAAAACTACCTCTTCATAAGTGTAATCTTCAATTAAACCATGTTCTTTAAGTTCATCTAAATACCAGCTAAACCATTTTTCTTCTTTTGATTTAAAATCATATTTTTTATCCATAAACTTCGTAATTAACTTGTGGAATTTCCGCTTTACTGTATAAAGCAAAATTAGTTAGTAAAAATTCTTCGTGCCAAATATTGTCTTGATTATCTGTATAAATAATTCCCATAGTTAGGCTTTCTCTAAATTTTTGAATAGTTATTTTAGTTCCTTTTGAAAAACTAGTCATATTACTAAAATTTGATATTAGCTTATCTCCTACATTAAATTTATTATAATTCATAAACTTCGTATATTTCTTTTTTATAATCTAGTTTAATAATTTCAGAAAAATTACTTCCGTAATAGCCTGTATAATTGATATCTATTGATATATCTTTTAAATGATGTGAACCTCCCATAGGAAACTGAACTTGTTGTCCAGCACCAATATGATGAGTAGTGAATAATATTTCTGAGTTAATTATATCTACTTTACAATTAGTATCTGAGGTAATTAAAATACTATCAATCGTTTGGTTGATCTCAAAACTAGCTACTTGAATAATAACTCTTTTATCTTTAGAAAAATAAGTTTTGGTTATTAATCTTTCATTGCTCATATACTTCATACCAAATTGATTTTACTTTCCAGGTTCCGTTATTAATTTTAAATAAAACATCTTCAGCAGTTTTAACTGGAGAAGACTCTCTTCTAATGTATTCTCTATCATCTTCAACAATTCTTGTACATAGCCAATAATCAGATACTGGACTGTTGTTTCTCTTTTCTAACCACCAATGTCTAGGTTTATCTTTATAAGGTATATAAATTTCTAAACCATCATATAGATTATTAACAGTATACTTCATATTCATCTTTTATTAGCTCTAATCTATCTTCCCTTAACGGGTATGACACTTCTTTGAACTTATAATAATAACCCTTCTTTCCTTTAAGTGGATTACTAGACTCTATAGTCAGTTTTTGTCCAATATAAGAATCATCAGCTCCTCCATCATCAATAACTCTAACTTTATCTTCCTTTTTATAAATATTGCTCATAATTTATCTTTTAATAATTTTCTAAAACGGTCTTTATTACCTGTATAAAATTTCAAATTTTTCAAAGCTAATTTATATAACACTGATGCCTCTTCCTCTGTCGCAGTATACCCTAACCAAATTTCTTCGTAATTTAATTTAATTCTAGCTCTCCATTTAGATTTTTGAATATCAAAACAAACCCCAGTATAAGGACTTTTTGACTTTCTATCTTTACTTACATTCTCTCTATTTGTAATTATTTGTAAATTATTAACATTGTTATTAGTTTTATCATTATCAATATGATCTATGACTTTTTCCATCTTATTAGGAACATGATGTAAAAAAGCAATTGCTACTAACTTATGTACTTTTATGGTTCTCTTATTTTTTTTATTATCATTTAAAGTTACCATTAAGTACCCATTTTCATCTGAATGTTGAGCAAGTATTTTCTCATTAACAGTAAAAGACCTACCATTTCCTCTAATTATTATTCTAGGCAAACTTTTAACTCTACCTAAATTACTGACTTGATAATAATTTTCATATCCCAACACATCTTTCCAAATCTCTTTCATATGGTGTTTTAAATTTTTATTAAATAATTGTCGTAATTATTTATAATGTCTTCTACTTTATCTTTATATCCGAAATCAATACCATCACTAATATCTTTAAATCCATTTTTTTCTACAAAATCACTAGAAAATTGACAATATGAAATACCCCATTTTTCTCCATAATTTTTAGCATGTCTAGATCCAGATTCATCAAAATCATACAATATAACTATATTAGTAAATCTTTCTTTTAGGTTTTGAATGATTTTATCCGGTATATCAGAAGATTCACTCTGAGCAGAAATAGCAGAAATACCATATTCATATAAAACCATAACTTCTTTTAAACTACTAACTATAAATAAAAATTGACCTGTTTCAGGTAATTGATTATATCCATAAATATGAGTATCCGCTTTAGTATTAGATACTGGAAATTTAGAGTATTTATTAAATGGAGAATAGATATCTCTAACACCATCACCAAACTCATAAGAATAAGTAATGGTCTTACAACGAAATCTATTATCATTAACCCAATAGTAATCTATTGGTTGAACATTGAAAAACATTAGAGTTTTTCTTGATATTCTATATTTATTAAACCAGTAATCACTGTCTTTACCAGCCCACGCTCTTTGTCTTTTCTTTACTATCACTGATTTAGTTTTATAAAATTTCTTATTTGTTATTTTAGGTTTTATTTTAACTGGAGCTACATCTTTACTTTCTTCATTAGCCCATGTAGGATATAAACCTAGTTTAAAATCCCTATTTATAATATTTAATGCTGTATTGAAATCTGTATTATATTTTACCTGGACATATTTAAAGCAGTTGTATCTACCACCATTAAAGTCACCATATAACAAATCACCAGTAGCATTATTTACCGACACTTTGCAAGTAGGATTATTGTCTTCTCTTAATTCAGATCTAAACATCTTACCTACTTCTTTAAATGGGGTACAATAATTCATAAATATATCATACTCCGATATCTGAGATAAAATGTTATCTACAGTTAAGTCTTTACTAACATTAAATCCCATATAGTTATTTTTTCTTTTTAGGTGTACAAAATTTGTTATTGTGTAACTCTATTGTTTCTGGATTGTTTAGCATACTCTTTCCACATTGCTTACAAGTGTAAACAAGTTTAGAGCCTTTAGTTTGTCTCTTTTTCATAATCAAAAAATTAAAAAAGCCCTGCTACGGAATTGTAACAGGGCCTCTAAGTTATGAAATTTGCTCCATATTAGAAAGCATCTTCAGTCGTTTCTTCAGTAGATGATTCTACATCAGCAGTAGGAACATCTCCTACTGTAGGTACAAATGGTTTCCAAGTTAAATCATTTTGGAAATCTGCATTAAATGTACCATAGTCAGCTGTAACAGCTTTTTCAAACCATCTTTTATGATTTGCATTAACACAAGTTCTTTCAAAGAATTTATTATATACATTTTGATAAGTATTACCTTCTTCAGTTACTTTAGCACCGAATAATAATCTTACCGTATTTTCTTTAAACAACGGATTATTAATAATTGATTTTAATTCTGAATAGTCTCCTTTGAAAATAGCTTGCGGATTATCAATGATACATTCATCATAAACTTTATTTCTTGTATCATATTTAGTATTTAGAAATGCTGCTAAGAACTCATGAAGATCTTGTTCACCTTTAAGAGCCTCTCTTACACCCTCTGTTAAATACCAATCGTAAGGACATTCCCCATTATACCAAGCTGTTTTACCATACTTATTAATATATTGAGTATTACCGGCTTCTGATTTACCAACTTGATTAGTCATCCAAAGTGAAAACTTAGTTTTAACTGAATCTTCATTTTGAGTTTGAATCCAGAAGTCTAATCTCACTCTACCATCATCACCAATGTATTGTGGATTTTCATCTCTAGTAATACCAATAGCCTCTAATTCTTGTTTATTAGGGTTAACAGCTAGAACCTTACATTCTGCTAAACCAGTAAAAACTGATTTTTCTCTAACTGTTTTCTCTGTTGAGCTATTTCCTGTTATTGCCATAAAAATTAAATTGTATTTATTTGTTTATAATTATAAAAAGATACTACCAACTACTAGCTGTGGAAAGTAACGTCTTCATCTGCGTCTGCACTAATCTCAGTATCTCTAGGGGATACATCATCAAAAGACACACTTCTTGTATTATTTGTACTCTCTTGACTTTCGTCAGTAGTATCAACTATCTTTGCGTGGTGAAAACCATCTTCTACAGTTTCAGTAAACTCAAATCTTTCTCCCATAGAAGCAAGTTCATTTACAACACCAGTAGTAGTAATAACTCCTGATTTACTCATTGTGGCATTATAGTTTTCTGTCTCACCATGAATAGCTTTGATACCAACTGTATTGCTACCATCACCACCCATTAATAATCTAGCAGATTTGTCTTCAGATACCCCTAAAGCAACTCTTGCCTTTTTACTAAGTTTATAGCCACTGCTAACACGCCTAATATTGGCTGTCAACTCATTTTTGTTCACCCTTTTGGGCACATCAAAGATTTTTATCATCTCCTTTTTCTATTTTAATTTATAAATTATTTAATAAAGATTTTATCCCAATAAGTTTTAATTGTACCATCTTCTTGTTTTTCAGATATCACAATTTTACCATCAAGATGTTCGCATCTACCTCCAACAATATGATTATTCTCATTGTCGAAATTAATAATACATTGGTTTCCTTCTTTAGTTAACATACCAACAGAATCTACTCTAGTGCAATAGATAAATTTAACTTTACCTGTTAAACTAATATCAGTAGCTTCTACTGTATCACCTCTATCTGTAGCAACAAATTTATCTTTAACATGTGCTAAAAATATGATGTGATCTGCAAGTTCACTAATTCTGTCATACCAACCTGTCATAACAGCTCTACTATGAGCATAACCAGCTCCATTAGCTAATGAATGAACTGTTTCAAACTCCTTATCTTTATATGAATATTTACCTTTTGTTAAATTAGTAGGATCTTTAGCATTAAACTTTTTCCCCTGTGATTTATTCATATAGTTAAGAGTACCCACAATCTCTGACCACTCATCCCATTTAGTAATGGTATCTATGATAAGATATTTATATGGTTTTCCAGCCTCTTCAATTTTATCAAATAACTGTTTTAATTCAGAAGGCTTATTAATCTCAATGACATTAGCTTCAACGAAATCAGCTCCGTGAGGTTCATGTTCAATTAATAAACTATTTTCTAATTGAGATACAATAGTTGTTTTACCTACCTTTGGTTTAGAATACAATAACAATGTATGAGGAGATTTAGATACAGGTTTCCTCCTACCTTTTGGTAATTCAATTTCTGCCATAAATTAATTTTGATTTATAGTATAAATATACTTTTTTAGAACGTAATCTAAGTAAGTTCTAACTCTTCTTCTTTTAATGGAACATCTAATGTTTCCTTAGTTATTTGTGTAGCTTTTTGAGCAAGTTCTTGCTGTAATTTAATATCATCTAATTTTCTAAAACTAGTATATGTATATCCTCTACCGAAACAGTTCATACCCTCAAGCATAACACATTTATGCCCATACTTACTTTTAGTAGCAGTAACTATATAAATATGCTCTTTAATAGGTACATCTACAAAAGATTCTTTTATATCAAAATTTTCAATACAAACTATTTCATCTCCCACTTTAAAACTCATAATCTCTTTTTTAAATTCATTAATTGCATAATAATATCATCTATTTCTTCTTCAACTGATTTACCATCAAAAGATTTACCTAACGCCATTTCGACTCCCGCCGGATAAGGCGATTCAGATAATGTAGACTCATTGGTAACATCTACAACTGCACCAATAGACTTCATATATTCAAAGTCATATTGAAAGCTATCTGGTTTAGATGCTGTATCACTAACAGCTGGATTATGATTATCTGAATTATATTTCATCAGATATAATCTATCTTCTGCTGGAACATAAAAATAATGGTCTTGTAATATTTCTCTTTTATAGAAATATAAAACACCATTGTAGATTTTTTTATCTAAAGAATAAGAATTTTTGTCTAACTCTCTTCCAACTATTTTATCAATTTCTTCTTTCGTCATTCTTCAACAATTTTGTTATTTTTTAAGTCGTTCTTCATAATAGCCACACCTGGATCACCTTCTCTAACTTTTAGATAATGATAGAAGATTCTATCTTTAGAAGGCCAACCATTAGGTCCATAATACATTATGTTAAGAATCTCTGGTCTATGAATAATTAGTACTATATCAGAAAACTGATATAAACTATCTCCACCATAGATATCTGCTTTAGTTGGAAAGTGTAATATTTGATTTTTAGATTCGTCTCTTCTTTCAGCTGATTCAATTGATCTATTTAACTGCGTTAGTATAAAAAACATACATTTAAACTGTTTCTTTAACTCATTAAACATTTCACATAAAGCATGTAAGGCTTCTAATCTATTTGACTCTTTATCTTTTTTAACTAGTATACTATGATCTAGAAATAAAACCAATCCCTTATGTTCATGTATTGGCTTATCTTTAGCATCTGGGTTTAAATGATGATATAACTGACTAAAAACATTTTTGATTCCTTTAACAGTAGTATAGTCTTCCAGATAATAGATCTCATGTTTTTTGATATCTTCTAAATATTCATCTAGTTTTACAAAATCATCAAACTTTCTCTCACCAGAATATAATTCACTAGTAGTTACTTTTAATTTAGAGCTTATCTTTCTACCTATTAACTTTGAAGCTTTCATCTCAAAGGTCAAATTAAGACAAGCAAAATTCTCTGCTGGATTAAGTTCAAATAGATTTGTCTCTAGTATACTAGCTACAGCAGTTTTACCTGCACCAGACATACCACCTATAGTATTTATAGTCCCCCATTCACAACCATTAATACCTCTTTTATTAAGAGATTTCCAAGGTGTTAATAAAGACTTTATATCTCCATCACTTCTTTTTACAGCATACTCCCTAAGTTCATTAGCAGCTTCTTCAGAAGTGATTAGATTAAAACTTGTTTTTGGTTTATTGTTCATCTAGTTTTATATTATAATCAGAAAGCTTCTTTTGATTAGCTTCTTCTTCTTTGTTAACAATCATTTCACACCAAGTAGCTAAAAGTGAATCTTCTCCCTGTTTATTAATAAAATTAGTATACTTCTTCATATATTGATAATTATCTTTTTTTCTATCGGCTACATAAGCTTTAGTAGCTTGTACAACAACTTCTTGAGAGTAACCATACTCTTTAAAGAAGTTTTTCATTTTCCTTACAGTGGAACTCCCAATAGTAGTTCTAACGGGACTACCGCTGATCTTAACTCCTTTTGGAAACTCTTCTCTAAGTTCAGTTAAAAACTCTTTTATCTTTTTATCAGACCACTGTTTAGGATCTTCATAAAACAATAAAATTGCTTTTTCAGTTAGTTTGATCTCTTCTTCAATATCTTCCAACATACCCACTTTTATCAAAGACCTTTTCATATTAGGCCCAACAGATACACTAAGTTTGTGGTATATATAGTATAATATCACATACATGGTAGGGGTTAATTGATAAGTATTAAGAGTATCAACACATAATAATATTTTAAGTCCTCTAACTACTTTCATATATAAACTTCATATTTAAAATTGTTTAGTATGACATATTCACCAGTATCAACTATATTAATAACTCTTCTTTTGCCATCACGACTTATTCCTGAAACTTTTATTCTAGAATGATGTTTTTCTTCGTGAGAAACAATTGTAGCTATACTATTTACTTTTAAATTATGCATATTTGAATTATGTGAAGTAATTCTTACAATATCTCCTATTTTACCTCTAGACATAAACTTCGTAATTATTAGTATTTTTTATTAACCATTCTCCTGTCATAGAGTATCTTTGATGCCCAATCCAAAACCTTTTATCGGCAGTAGTACCAGTAACTTTATGATAGTTTTTCCAATTAGGTCTTTTAACCATATCTCCTACTTTAATAACCGTATACTTCATATAAAATTGAATTGTTATTAATTATTTTAAAATAATTTAAAAATTTTCCCCGTTTTGCATGTTCTAAATATAAATATCCTGATCTCCCGCATTGAGTCTCGAAAATAACTTCATTCCCATCATCATATAATTTAGTTATAATTACTTCAGTACCTGGATGAACTTTTGATTCTCTTGCATAAAATCTTCCACCATCTAAAACTATTAATTTATCTCCAACAGCTATACTATATTTCCTAATAACCATGTTCTCTCATTTTTAATTGGTAATCTAACATATCCTCCTCAATAGTTGGTTCATAATAATTAAAGATATCTCTCTCAGAATATTCCACACCAAATTCATCATAAAGTAATCGTGAGATTTCTTCATATTTAGTGACTTCTGGATATAATTTTTTGAGGGACATCAAATATACGCCAATTTCAAAAGAATCGGAAGTTTCTTTAGTACTTTTTTTCTTTTTAAATATAGACTTCATAATGTTTCTTTTTTTGTATTATTTTTTTATAGGTACCATCTTCTAACCACATGTTAATATCATGAAGACTAGCCCAATTTCTATATACTTCACCATCTTCAGCTATATAATCTAGCTTACCTTTTTCATTTCCTATTTTAAGCTCATAGGTATTATGATTACCAACTATAGTAGCTCCATGTAAATCATTAATAGTATACTTCATAATTAATATCTTTATTGGTCATTCTTCTTAAATCAGATAAGGTTAATACGGTAGCGTTAGTTTCTTTATAAGTATCTGGCATCCTAAGTCCTGAATGTGGTTTAATACAAGATATAGTATCATTTTTACTTATTCTTAAACATAAAGCACTATCATGAGTAAATCTTTTACCATCATTATCCTTCTTTTTTAAATGATCCCAATAATAACCTAATTCAAATAATAATTCTTGTATTTCTCTATTAAGATCTGGATTGTTTCCTACCCATATTTTATATTTATATTCCATAATAAAATAAAAAGAGAAGTACTATTTTAAGTACTCCTCAAATTTGTAAAAATTAATTTTATCGTTATCTAAATCTTCAACTGCTCTTTCACACCATTTCTGGTCAACAGTATCTTTACAGTAGAACATATAAACATTAGCTACTTTGTCATCATTATCTAGTAGAAGTCCTCTACCTAATTTCTGATGAACAGTACCTGTTTTATTACTGTTTACTTGTGCAATGATAACATTATCTACATTTTTAAATGTATGACCTACACCACCACTATTAACTAGTGATAGAATATCAATCTCTTCATTTTTAAATGCGTTTAAATGTACATCAGTAGTATCACTATGAAATACATGTTCACTTAAAG
>Ga0208794_1001326_pt1 | contig 11272 bp, 10 predicted proteins | sample 32_taG_FD_184106 | JGI IMG/M metagenome (GOLD analysis project Ga0208794, IMG submission 184106) | Marine viral communities from the Gulf of Mexico - 32_GoM_OMZ_CsCl metaG (SPAdes) (version 2) | ecosystem: Environmental > Aquatic > Marine > Oceanic | place: Atlantic Ocean: Gulf of Mexico...
GGCGTGAAGGACAACATCCTTCAGTCGGGCACGGTAAACGGGGACATTTCGTGGGAACTTTCCAAGTTCGTTTCGTGGGAAGAAATGATTTCTGCTTCCATGGGCAACGACTGGGGCGACGACCCATTTAGCGGCTATCCCGGCATCGGCGCAAACGTGGTGTTCGACCATTCGACCCAACGGACGTTCACGCTCGAAAAGCGGTTCGGTGACGGCGTCGGGCAAGCCTACACCTACCACCAGTTTGTTGGCTGTCAGATCGACACCGCAACCATCTCCATGACCCCGAACGAAGCCATTACTGGCAGCTTTGGCTTTATTGGCCAAGAGATGACAACGCCTGCTTCTGAAGCGGGCAGCACATACAATGCTGCGGGAGATGCGCCGGTCATGACCGCGCCGCTGGTTACGGGTATCGAACTGCTGTCCCCTGCGGGCATGGATAACACTGACGGGACGCCTCTGGGGACCGTCCCCGCTTGGATGACCAATTCCTGCTTCACGGGACTGGACCTGAACGTCAACAACAACCTGCGCGGCATCCAGTGTATTGGCGAACTTGGCTTGTCCGACACGTCGTTCGGGCGGTTCGAGGTTAGTGCCACAGGAACGCTTTACTACTACGCCGACGAACCCCTTGATGCGCTTGTATCTCAGGAAGAGTTCGGCCTTCGTGTGACCTGTACGGATGAAAACGGCGGAAGCTACCAGTTCTTCTTCCCGCGTGTTGTGTTTTCGTCCGCCACGGCATTGGCCACTGGGACCAACACCGACGTCATGACAGAGTTTTCCCTTCAAATGCTGGAATGGCAAGGGGACGACTACGCAGTAACCATGCAGCTTACGCGAGACGGAGCCGCAACGTAACAAAGGAAACAAACGCCTGATGACAAAAGACCCTTTTGCCGCCTACAAACTGCCCGCTTGCATTGTGGACAGCGTCAAGATCGAACTGGACGGGACGCCTGCGGTTTTCACCGTGCGTCTTCCGTCCAGTCTGGACGACGAATACCAGAACCGCGTCATGCGCGAACTAACCTTCGAGACCGTCGTTGACGACGTGACCGGGGACGTTCGCAGCCACGTGGACCCAATGAAACTTCAGGCAGTTCGCAAGAAGGTCTTCATGGACACGTGCATTCTGGACGCAGAGGGGCTGCCCGACGGTATGTCGTACAAGGAATTCTTTGACGCGTATCCGTTGGCGGCAAAAGCAATCTTCAGTGTGGCTGGGGACCAAGCCATGAAGGCCGACAGTGAGGCGCAAGAGGCGCTGGAAAAGTTGAAGCCTTCGCGGAGTGGCAAACCTTCTGGTCAGGAAAGCAGCGTCAATACGACGACATCGTGAAGGCTGGGATCACGCCCAAGACTGCGCGACCAGAACTGGCGGGACTGATGGTGGTCCCCAAGACACTGAACCTACTGGCGGGGGAGAGGAACGCGCCGGAACTGCCGATACCCGTCGGTGCCGTGGAACGATATGCGGAGCGATACGGATATTCCCGTCTCTTCGTGCAACTGGTCCAAGCCTATGACCGCAAGCTGATGGATGGGGCGATGGACAAGATGAAGGCGAGGCAGAAACCAAATGGCGGTGGCAAACAAACTACCCAGACGGTTCTATAAGCGGGCCAGCCCACAGCGGGTTCCTGTGCCCGCTCAAAAACTGCCAAAGGAAAGCACCGTCTGGATGTTTGGCGGCAAAGCCACACGATCCAGCTACGCCCGGGTCATCGGAAAACTTTGGGGCGAAGACCTGACCCAAACGCTTCGTTACACGCACATGTCCACCACCATGGATCAGTGGGCTGAATACAAAAAGCAAGGCCGCCTGACCCCTGAAGTTGCCATAATCGTGGACGGGTCCACACAGCGCCCAATCAGCAATGTGAAGGTGTTCGGGGAAATTGTCATTCAAGAGCCGCCAAATCTTGAAACAATGTTCAACGCGGTTGAATGGGTCTATTCGACATGGTTCACCCGGGCGCAGCCCTTCTACAAAAGCGGGGACTACGTAAACAACCTGCACATCTTCGCCAACAATTCTGTGTGGATTGATCCGCAGAACTTTCTTGGCGACAAGTCTAAACTGTATGAGGTGTTCAGCCAAACGCAAGACGCGCCGTTCTTCACCATCATCAACACGATGCCCTATGCCGCCAAGGAAGAACGCAACAAGTTGCCGGGGGGCTTGGCCTATTACACGTGGAAAGGGGCGCGCAGCGCGTTCGGCGCAGACTTGGCTTTGCGTTTCCGCTACTACACGTCTGACCAAGTGGACATCGGCAGTTTCCAGAATACCGGTCACGCGGGAAAGCGAACCACGGTTACTTCTGGAAAAACCCAAGGCAGTCGAACGAATAGCAGGGACCGGGAACGGTACGCTGCGGGCAAACCTCTGTCTTTTCCCGCTATCAATATCGGCACCCCGGGTGCGTTCAACAGTGGAGCGTCTAAGGTTCTGCTGAAAGCCCGTCGTCAAGTCATGAGGCCCTAATATGGCAAAGAACACCACGTCCACACATACGCTGCGTTTGCGGGCGGACGCGTCTCAAGCAAAAGCCGGTCTGGACCAGATCGACAAGGAACTGAAGGACGTCGTTCGGGAACTGGACCGTGCCCGGGCCGCCGCCGGGTCGTTCCAAAAGGCGACCGCAGGCACTGGCAAGCAAATCAACGCCGCCGCAAGTTCAACGCGAAGACTGGCGCAAGAGAAGTCTGCCTTGGCCAAGCAGACCAAACAGATGCGAAGCCAGTACCAGAACTTGGGCTACCAGCTTCAAGATACTGTCATTCAGTTGGAGATGGGCACCCACTGGACCCGGGTGTTTGCACAACAAGGTTCGCAGGTTCTTGGGGCTTTCGGGCCGTGGCCCGCAATCCTGTCAGCCGCAGGCGCAGCAGTAGTGGTTCTTGGGTCGGCGTTTCTCAGCGCAAGCAAAGATTTTGATGTAGCTATCGAAAGCATGGAAGGCTTGGAGGAAGCGTCTACGGCGTTCCTTGATGCTTTTTCAGTTTCGGATATGTCTTTTGACCAACTGAACGCAGAATTCGGAAAGTTCGGACAAGAGATAAAAGCGTTGTCCGAGATAGTAACGTCTTTGCGTTTTGACGAATATGTCGCCGGAACCGTCCAAGCCGCAGAAGCCACCGATACCGCTTTTGACCGGGTGCGTCACTTGGTCAAACAACTGGACGAAGCCGCCGAAAAAGCAACGAAGGCAGGTTGGAACGAAACGGCCCGAGCAGTCCTGCGATATGACGTAGTGCTGGCGAAGCTAGAAGACACGTTAGGCTTAACCGCAAGGGAAGCACGCGGACTGGTCAAAGAATTGGACGCCGTTGCGTCCGGCACGATCACCGACTTTGAAGACATCATCGAAGTTACCAATAGAATGGTTGCTGCGTTTTCTGAAATCTGGGGAGAAGACGCCAGCAAGTGGCCGAAAGAAATCAAACGGCTAGTCACTGCCCTGAATGCACAGGCGCTGGACGCGGCGCGCACAGCGGCAGAGACGTCGGATCACTATGTGGACGTCCTCGGGACCGTAGAGGGTTTGGCACAGGCACAGGAAGCTGTCTTAGAGATAGAGGGCAAAAGCCTTGAAGCCGAAATGGCCATAGTTGAGCAAGCCAAAAAGTTGGTCGCCATTATGCGCGACGAAGCGCCTAGCGCGTTTCAGGCGGCAAACACTGCGGCAGGCGATCTGCTTGGCACAATGTCCAAAGCGGCAATGATGGCGTACTACACCACGCTGGGCATCGCCCGTGGTCTGCACCGAGAACAGATGGAGGCGTTTGGTGGCGAGGGCGACAAATACTACAGCGTCCCGACAACATATAAACCACCAAAGACAACAAAATCAGGCGGCGGCGGCGGCGGGAAAAGCGAGACAGAGAAGGAAATCGAACGCCAAAGGGAACTTCAGAAAGAGTTCGACAAAAGCATTGCCGCAGCGCAATTGTTTGGTCGGACCATGGAAGAAGACTTCGGGAACTTGGCCAGCAGTGCGCTGGACCAATTTATTGACGGTCTGGTCGAAGGACAGTTCGCCTTCAAGGACTTCGCCCGGTCAGTGCTTCAGGACTTGGCCAAGATCATGCTGCGCGCAATAATCGTAAACCAGTTGCTTCGCATGGCAGGTATCCAACCCGGGACCAGCGCAACCGACATGACGGGTTTCCAGCGCGTCATCGCACAAGTGGCGGGTCTCAGCATACCGAACGCAAAGGGCAACATCATTTCTGGTGGCAACGTGGTCCCCTTCGCCCACGGCGGCGTGGTGTCGTCCCCGACACTATTTCCCATGGCCAGCGGGACGGGCCTCATGGGCGAAGCCGGTCCAGAGGTCATTGCGCCGCTGCGTCGGGACGGCGCGGGCAACATGGGCGTCGGAGCCGTGGCACCCGTCGTAAACGTTCACAACTACTCGGGACAGCCTGTGGACGTTGCGTCCGGTCCCGGCGGTCAGGTGGACGTCATCGTCGGCATGGCCCGCAACGCCGTACAGGAAGACTTCTCCCGCAGTCTCAGCACCGGGCAGGGGGCCTATGCCCGTGCGATTGAAGGCGGGATCAATGCGCGAAGGAAGTATGGCTGATGGACATCTGGACACTCAGCAGCGACCGGTACGGGTATCCGAATGTCGGCATGACGCACACGCAGGGACCGCAATTCCAAGCGGGCGTTTCTGATGTGGGGACGGGCCAGTATTTTGAGGTCAACCCGACTGCGCCGTATCCGACAACCCTGACATGGACCATGTCTGATCAAGAGTTTTCCCAGTTCTCACAGGACTGGAAGACCAAAGGTCGTTGGAACTGGGGCGCGGGCTGGGTCCAGACAGAGATACCGCTTGGTCTGGATTGGAAGAAGATCGACCCCCCAAATGTGGCCGACCCGGTGCAAGGTCTCATGGAAGTCACGCACCGCGTTGGCATCACAATCGGCGCGGACAGCACGTACACCGGATATTCCGCTCCGCAGAATTTGGGGCAAATCACCAACGGGCGCATCCACGGTCTAACAACCAGATACGTGCGGATTAATCCATCGCAAAACCGTTTTCAGTTGGAGTTCTTTGAACTTCTACAGCTTCCCTACACGGCAAACGCTTCAACCATCGGTGTGCGGTTTCCGAACTACACGGACACGTCCCGTGTTGACTTAGCTTGGAACTCAGCGAACGCTGATTACCGTGTAAACCTGAACAGCGCAGGGCTTGGTGGCATGATACCTACGTGGGTAGATGGGGAACAGGTGTACGTGGACATCATCTACCAAGCGGCACGGTTCCAGCCGTACAACTTCATTCCCACGGATGTGTATTCTGCGCAGATGAACGGCTTCAACACGTGGAACGTGACGTTGCCCGTTGAGATAGACACAACTCAAGAACCGTGGACGTAATGAACAACCCGTACCCAACAGACTTGCTAGGTTGCATCGAACGGACAAGCTATTCGCTGAAGCGCGGCCCGGCTACCTACGAAATGCCCGCATTGCTGGGACGGTCCCGTGTGCGCAAAAAAGACATGTATCCGACATTTCAGGTTCGTGTTGCCTTGGACTTTGGCCAAGCGCAGTTCGCGGGCTGGCAGCAGTTCTGGCGGTCCACAGGTAACGGTCGGGACTGGTTTGAAATGCCGCTGGCCTTGGCGGGACCACAAGAACCATGCCTGTGCCACGCCACGGGACCGTGGTCTTCGTCCCTACTGGACGCCGGGTACTGGTCAGTGACGTTGAACCTAGAGGCCGTCCAGATAAGCGAACTGGAGACGCCGTGAACTATCTGGACGCGGATAAGTTTGGTCTGGCTCTGGTGGACGGGTACTCCATCACACGGGGACAGTCCACGTACCGAATGCCCGCTCTGTTGGGCCGCCCCCGTGTGCGCCGCAAAGACATGTGGCCGGTCTATCGCTTCAACGTTTCGTATGAGTTCAGTAAAGAAGACTTTGCAAGTTGGCAGCAGTTCTGGATTGCCGCAGGGCAGGGCGCGCAACCGTTCTTCATGAGGTTGAAGCTGACAACCAACCAACTGTTGTTGGGAAGAGAAGACTACACGCTGGTCCAACCCGTCGGCACGTGGCAAGCGTCCCTTATGGACGGGAACGTCCCGTGGCGCGTCACCCTTACGGTCGAGGCTTCTGGTGGCACGGCTATCGTGGCCACGCCGTGCGATATATATTACGGCGGCCCGATACAAATGCCGTCGCCCGACAACGTTTACGGCGGCCCAATAACCGCTTTGGCCACAGATGTGGTCGGGCCGTGCCCGGAGGTAAATCCAATTGTCCAATGATCTTGTACTGACTTACAGGCAGTGGTTGAGCCAAGGTCGAACCGACCTAACAGTCATTGAAACCATGCAGATATACCATCCAGATTTCACCAGTCTGGGGCTAACGTCGAACAGCTTGTATCTAGCAAACTGGGAGACATCTATCACGCGGGACATTGACGACCCGTATCCGGGCGGGAGCGTCGGGACCAGTATCACGTTCGACCCTTCACGGTTCATATACGAACCGTCCAGCGTGGGCGACACGACAGAACAAGGGACCACCGTAACGATCAGCGCCGCCGGTGGTGTGGTCTATGACGCACTTATGGCCATGACGCCGCTTCAGCGGTCCACGCCTGTCGTCATCATTCCGCGCCTTTACTACGACGACACCTACACCGGTTCTTACAACCAATTGATCGACCCCGCGCCGATCTGGAACCTGCATTCTATCAACGTGTCCTTGACCGCACTGCGTGGAGAGTTGCGGGCTGACCCGCTACGCACGCAGCGTGTGGGCCGCTACTACACGGCATTGGAGTTTGCGGTACTGGAGTTGGGCCGGTGAACATCCGCGACCTCATAGGACGCCCGTGGGCGCTTCCCTGCGACCCGCCCGACAGTTTCGATTGCTGGGCACTGGTAGAGCATGTTCGGGCTGCGCACGGCCTGACTGTTCCGTTCATTGTAGACAAGACGCAGAGAACGATAGAACTTGTTCGAACGATCCAAAGACCGCCGACGGCGTTCAAGCGTCTGGACGCACCAAAGCGGCTCTGTGTTGCCCGTATCGGAAAGACGCATGTGGGTGTATACTTGGGGTCGAAAGACGTGTTGCACTGTCAAAACGGTCGTGGTGTCGTAATGGACCGCCTTCGGGACTTGAGCGCAGACGTCACATGGTGGGAGGTCGCAGATGGCCACAATTAAGCTGATGAACGCCTTTGACGAAGTTGTCGAAGAACGGCACATACAGTCGGGCGAAACACTGGCCACCGAACTGATGCGTATCTGGCCGAACGGTTTTCCTGAAGAGACCGTTTTTGTGATCGGTCCCGACGGGACGCACTTGTCCGCAGAAGACGCCTGTGTTCGTCGCATTGATGCCGACGAAACGTACATCTTGGCCACCCGTCCCCAGTTCGGCGCAGCGGTTGTTGGGGCGTTGGCAGGCGGGGCGGTTCCGTTCCTTGCGAAGACAGCATTCCTTGGCATCACGTGGGGACAGTTGGCCCTTACCGCTGTCAGCCTGATAGGGTCGTGGCTTCTGGCACCGAAACTGCCCAAAATCTCTGAACCCTATCAATGGGCCGACGAACAGCCGCAGTTCTTCAGCGCACAGTCTAACCGTCTGCGCGTCGGGCAACGCGTGCCAGACGTTTTCGGTGTGGTACGTGTGTGGCCCGACCTGATCCAAGAACCTTGGCTGAGTTATGCGAAGACGGACAACGACGCATCGGTCGGCGGGGACACACAGTCGGTCGAAGAACTGTACGTCATTTCCAACGGGCGGTGCGAACTGACCAACCTGCGTGTTCATGACGAAGTCCTGCCTGACAATGTTATGGGTGCGCCCGAACTGTTTATTCCCGACACCGACCCGAACGCAACGAACCCGACATGGCCCGGCCCCGTGTGGATCAGCAACGCCTTGGTGGGCAACGCCGGTTCGATTGAACTTCGGGCACCAAACGACGATCCAACGACATCTGTTTTGTTGGACTTGAATACGAACGGCACGATCACGGCGACTGACACCGGTGGCACACCGATAAGCAACTATTTCGACAACTTCAGTACAACGTTTGGCGAACACTTTGCTCTAACGGTTCAGGGCACGACGACGCCGTTGGACCCGGCTAACCAACTGATCTACGAAGTGGTCTCTGCGTCTGGTTCGACAATGACCGTTTCGCCTTCGCCGGGGGTCAATCAGACCGGCGTGGAGACAACATTCCGTGGCATCGAACAGATATTCAAGAACAGCAGCGGGTCGCCTGTCCTGTATAGCGGCACATGGAACTTGCGTTACAACTGGGTCGGCGGACAAGACAGCTACAACACCCCGAACGGATCGTATTCAAGTTTCCAGCCCACCTTTACTGGCGAAACCTTCACTGCTGGGGTTCTGTTCACACCGGGAAGCGCGGGGACACCAGCGGTCGAGGAACCGATAAGCTACGACCCAACCACGTTTACCTACAGCAGCGACGTAGCCGTCGATCTTGGTCCAAGGTTTACCCGGCAGACGCACGCTACGGGGACGTTGTCGGGCTATTACCTGCGCTGGTCATCGGCCACGGGATACAACCCCGAAGCCCCGTCTGGCGCAGGCCCGAACATCACGCAGGCGTACACGCTACCGGGCACGTCGAACCGCATCCAGATCGACATCGAATTCCCTGCTGGGCTGTATCAGCAGAAAAAGTCAGGCGGGGCACCGGAAGTGCGGGAGGTAGAGTTTAACTTGTGGTGGGCACCGGTTACGACCAACCCGACATGGCAGTACGTGACCAAGACCGTCATCACCAGCCCCCGACGGACGTCGCGGCGGTTCACGCTTCAAAAGAGCAACATCGGTAGTGGTGAATGGCAGGTCGCTTTGGAGCGGATCACTGATCGCATCCAGCCAGACGACCCGACTTATGTGTCTGCGGAGGACGCCCGCATGATCGGTGTGCGGGGCAGGCAGACAGCCAACCAATACAACCAAGATGAAATTCAGTGTTCGCTTGCGCGTGTCAATCTCACGTCCACAGACGCGGGCATTGTCGTTCAGGAGCGGGCTTTAAGCGGTGTCGCGTCTCGGTGGCTGCCCAACTACCGAACGTCAGGCAACGAACCCGCTGGTGTCTCTCAGGGTCACTTGTTTGCGACGGCCAAGATATATGACGCGGTTCTTTTCACCCTGATTGATCAAGGCGGGTACGACATTTCGCGTGTGGACCGGGACGAACTGTGGTCCATTCAGGAGGACTTGGACAACGTTGGGGACGGCAGCGCGGGCGAATTCCACGGCATCGTGGATCAGGACATGTCGCCTGAAGACCAAGCCCGTCTGATATGCAACGTCGGTCGGATCATCATGTACCGTCGCGGGTCGGTCATCCATTTTGCGCGACTGAAGGCGGGATTGGCCCCGAGATACCTGTTCAACGCGCGCAACAAAGCGGAACCCGAAGTGAAGACGCTTAACTTTGGGGACAGCAACGAAGCCACTTCTGTCATCATTCGGTACATGGACGCGGAAGACGACTACAAAGAACGCAGTGTTCAGTATCCGGGCGAAAATGAAGTCGCGCAGTACCCGGATTACAGCCTGAACCCAGAGGAACAATCCGTCATCGGGATCACCAACTACGCAACGGCGTGGCGGGCCGCAAAGTATGCGTGGGACCGCCGGGAGTATTCCCGTGACATCATCGACCTTGTGGCTCTGGACGACGGTCTGCTGTGCAGCCCCGGTGACGTTATCGCAGTGACCGACCATCTGCGGACAGAGAAGCCCATCGACGGCGAAGTTATTGACGTCACCGGCAACGATTGGACGTTTGACCGTACCATCCCGGCGGGTTCCTACGTGGCCCGCGTCACAGACCGGGCCGGGAACATCGAATTCAGTTCGACCATCACGACGACGACAGAAGACACATCTATCGACATGAGTACCGCCTCCCCGCCGTGGACGACCCTCACAGCACCAGTCGGCGCGTCTACCACGGGACTGCGATACACGTTTACCCCTGACGTCAGGGACCAATACGATCTATACTACGTAGCGGAAATGACGCCGGATCGGGACGGTCCCGTGAGACTGCAATGTGTCGTCTATCGGGACGAAGCCTTTGCTGCGGACACGGCTACACCGCCAGATAAACCTACTGGGTTTGCGACAAGATAAAGAGGAAGCAGCTAATGGCACAGACTTTTGCCAGACTGAGAAACCTTCAGGCCCCCGCGTCCCAGTGGACAAGCAACAACCCTGTTCTGCTGGACGGTGAAGTCGGGTTTGAGAGCGACACGCTCAAATTTAAGGTCGGGGACGGTGTGAGCGCGTGGGCTGCTTTGCCCTACTGGACAGATGAAATCTCCGTCCCCAGCGATGGGTTCAACTACGGCTTTACTGGCGACCCGGCGCAGCCTGCGCGGACGGTGAACTTCCTTGGACAATACACCGGCGACCTTGATCTTCTTCCGGCAAACAACATCCAGTTCTTACGCCTTGCCACTACGACAACGAACGGGTGGGAAGGTGTAGGCGCTAACGACCATGTTCTGGACCTGTCCCCGCCATCGGGCGGTAACCGCCTTCAGATTGGCTTCAACTATTCCGGTGACGCAGACATCGGGCCGACCATGTTCTCACGGATGGACCGAGGTGGAACTTGGACCAGTTGGGTGTCCATGGCCGGAATGTTGCCGTCGCTGTACTCGGGAGACTTGGACGATCTTGGCGATAGTCAGGAAGGCTACCAGATCACGGTTCGTTGTAGCGGTTCCGTACTAAACGGGTGGAGCGGACTAAGCTGGGGTTCTGTCGTTCTGCACATAAACCAATCCGACGACCATGCAACGCAGATCGGGTGGGACGTTCAGTATGACGGAACCACGTCGTCCGGCGCGATGTATATGCGTCGTAAAACCAATGCGAACGGATGGGGATCGTGGGTGTCGAGCGGCGGCGGAACCATAACCGGCGTTACCGCAGGGACCGACCTGACCGGTGGCGGAACCTCCGGGACCGTCACGATCAATCATGCGGACACATCCCCGCTCAATGGAACCTACGGGTCCACAGATGATGCCATAAAGATTGACGAAATCACGGTCGATGCCCGAGGACACGTGACGGCGATCACAACCGGTCCCGTAGCAGGAGGTGGCGGGGGCATCACGGGTGTAACGGCGGGCGATGGTCTTACCGGCGGTGGAACAAGCGGGACGGTCACTGTAAGCCACGACGACACATCCGCACAGGGTTCCGT
>Ga0208794_1001327_pt1 | contig 11271 bp, 8 predicted proteins | sample 32_taG_FD_184106 | JGI IMG/M metagenome (GOLD analysis project Ga0208794, IMG submission 184106) | Marine viral communities from the Gulf of Mexico - 32_GoM_OMZ_CsCl metaG (SPAdes) (version 2) | ecosystem: Environmental > Aquatic > Marine > Oceanic | place: Atlantic Ocean: Gulf of Mexico...
CCTTGCCTGCGACGACCACGATGTCACCGGGTCCGGCCAGGGCGAGCGCCCGGCGGATCGCGAGGCGGCGGTCGCCCTCCTCCACGAGCACGGCGCGCTCGTCGTCGGACAGCGCCGCGGCACCGGCGAGCACCTCGGCGCGGATCGCCGCCGGGTCCTCCGTGCGTGGGTTGTCGTCGGTCACGACGAGCACGTCGGCCAGCTCGGCGCCGATCCGGCCCATGAGGGGGCGCTTGCCGGGATCGCGGTCGCCGCCCGCCCCAAGCACCAGCACGAGGCGGCCGCCGGTGAGCGGGCGCAGCGTGCCGAGCGCGGCGGCGACGGCGTCGGGCTTGTGGGCGTAGTCGACGACGACCGTGTAGTCCTGGCCCGCGTCGACCCGCTCGAGGCGGCCGGGCACCCCGCCGGAGCGCGCGAGGCCGGCGGCGGCCAGGTCGGCATCGACCCCGACCTCGACCAGCGCGGCGAGCGCGGCGACGGCGTTCGCCACGTTGAACCGGCCGGGCAGGGCGACCGCGGAGCGCACCGCGAGGCCACCGGGACCGTGGAGCGTGAAGCGGGACCCCTCGGGGAGCGCCTCGACGGCCTCGACCCACCAGTCCGCGTGCTCGCCCGGCTGCCACTCCGGCGACGCGTCACCGGGAGCGACGGAGAACGTGCGCACCTCGAGGCCGGTCTCCCGGGCCTCGTGCACGAGCCGCCGACCGAACTCGTCGTCGACGTTGACCAGGCCGCGCCGGGCCCGCTCGGGCGTGAAGAGGCTCGCCTTCGCCGCGAAGTACTCCTCCACGTCGGCGTGGAAGTCGAGGTGGTCGCGACCGAGGTTCGTGAAGACGGCGACGTCGAACACGACGCCGTCGACCCGACCGAGCACGAGGGCGTGGCTGGAGACCTCCATGGCGCAGACGGCGACCTCCTGCTCGACCATCGCCGCGAAGAGCGCGTGCAGGTCGGGCGCCTCGGGGGTCGTCAGCGAGGTCTTGATCTCGGCGCCGCGCACCCGGGTGCCGACCGTGCCCACGACGGCGGCGGGCACGCCGGCGGCCGTGAGCGCCGCGTCGGCGAGGCGGGTGGTGGTGGTCTTGCCCTGGGTGCCGGTCACGGCGACCGTCGCCATCCGGGCGGCGGGAGCGCCGTACAGCCAGGCGGCGAGCCGACCCAGCAGCGCTCGGGGCTGCCCGGTCACGAGCACGGGCACGGCGACCCCGGCCCCGGCGCAGCGGCGGGCGCCGTCCGGGTCGGTGAGGATCGCGACCGCACCGGCGTCGACCGCAGCGGGGGCGTAGTCCGCACCGTGCGCGCGGGCGCCGGGCAGGGCGACGTACAGGTCGCCGGGCAGGACCCGGGCGGTGCTGAGGGTGACGCCCGTGACCGGCGTCGGACGACCGTCGTCGGGCACCGTCGCCGTGGCGTCCGCCGCGACGAGCCAGTCGACGACCTCACCGAGCGGCACGGCGCGCGGGTGGCGCGGCCGGGCGCCGGCGACGGCGTCGACGGGAGGGATCGAGGTCATCGGAGCAGCCTAAGCCAGGTCGTGACCGTCGCTCGCCGGGTCACCACTCGACCGGCAGCGTCGACGGCGCGGCCCCGGTCGGCGCCACGGCGTACTTGCGGAGCACGTGCGACATGATCTGCGCGAACGCCGGCGCCGCGACCGTGCCGCCGCCGCCCGAGCTGGGGTCCTGCACGACGACGTACACCGTGAAGCGGGGGTCGTCGGCGGGCGCGAAGCCGGCGAAGGAGACGGTCGTCCCGTCGTAGCCGCCGTCGACGGCCCGCTGCGCCGTGCCCGTCTTGCCCGCCACGCGGTAGCCCGGGATCTGCGCACCCGGCGCCACACCGACCTCGGGGTCGACGACGCGCTCCATCATCTCGGCGGTGTCGCGCGCGGCCTGCTCGCTGACGACGCGGTGGGAGGTGGCGGTGTCGGTGCCGACCTGGGTCCCGTCGGCCGCGGTGGCGGTGCCCTGGACGATGCTCGGCGAGATCAGCACGCCGTCGTTGGCGATGGCGTTGATGGCGCTGATCATCTGCACGGCGGTCACCGACATCGACTGGCCGAAGGCGATGCGGTCGTGCTCCATCTGGGTCCACGCGTCGGCGGCCGGCAGGATGCCGCGGGCCTCGCCGCGGACACCGAGGTTGGTCGTCTGGCCGAGACCGAAGTCGGCGAGGTAGTCGTGCAGCTCGTCGTCGGTGAACCGGTTCGCCGCCAGCACCGTGCCGATGTTCGACGACTTGGCGAGTACGCCGGCCAGGGTGAGGCGCAGGTCGCCGTGCTCCCAGTAGTCGCCGATGCGGCTGTCGCCGCTCTCCAGGTACGGCGGCACCTCGATGCGCGTCTCCGGGGTGACCTCACCGGCGTCGATGAGGGCGGCCGCCGTCAGCGCCTTCTGCACCGAGCCGGGCTCGTACACGTCGTTGAGCGCCCGCGACCCGCGGTCGGCGTCGGGCGAGAGCAGGGGGCTGTTGGCGTCGTACGTCGGGTAGTCGGCGAGCGCGATGAGCTCGCCGGTCAGGGTGTCCATGACGATGGCCGTGCCGGACTCGCCGCCGGACTCCTCGACGGTCTGCGCGAGCACCCGCTGGGTGTACCACTGGACGTCGCGGTCGATCGTGAGCTGCAGGTCCTCGCCGTTCACCGGCTCGACCGTGGAGCTGTCGCCGAGCGGGATGATGTTGCCGCCGCCGACCTGGTAGCGCGCCGAGCCGTCGGTGCCGGCCAGCTGGTCGTCGAAGGTGAGCTCGAAGCCGCTGAGGGGCTCGTCGGTGCCCATCCAGCCCAGCACGTTGGCCGCGACGTCGCCGGCCGGGTAGTCCCGCACCGGGTCGCCCTCGGTGTAGACGCCCGCGAACCCGGCCTCCTTGACCTCCTCCACCACCGCGAGGGCGGTGGTCGAGGGCACGCGGCGCGCGACGTACTCGTAGCGGCTGCCGTCCTGCTGGAGCTTCTGGAGCGTCGTGAAGTAGTCGGCGTCGAGGCCGGTCGCGAGGATGCGGGCGATCTCGGGGGCGTCGTCCCGCGTCTGCGAGGGGTCGGCGATGACCATCAGGCCCTCGACCGACACGGCCAGCGGCTCGCCGGTGCGGTCGACGATGTCGCCCCGCGCGGCGGGGAGCACGACCTCGCGGGTGCCCCGGGCGGCCGCCATGGCGGCGTACTCCTCGGGGTCGATGCCCTGCAGCTGCACGAGCCGGGCCGCGAACAGCGACATCACCATCGCGATGAGCACGAGGCCCACGCGCAGCCGCAGCTGGGCGGAGCCGCGGCGGGACGGACGGGCTGCTGCGCCCGCTCCCCGACCGCCGGGCGGTCGCCGCAGCGGCTGGCGGTCGCGGGTTCGAGGGCTCACACACACTCCGATGTCGGGTCGGGCCGGGCTGTCGGGCCGGGCTGTCTGGGTGGGGCCATTCCTACCGGCTCGGGACCCCGCGGTCGGGGTCCGTCACCCGCGTGTCGGCCGGGTCAGTTCGTGGGCACCTCGGCCGCGGGCGTCTCGGGGACCGCGGGCGCCTCGCCCGCAGCCGGCGTCTCCGGCGACGCGGCCGGCGGGTCGACGTAGATCGGGGCGGGGCTGAGCTCGGCGGGCTTCACGGGCGCCTTCGGCTCGATGGCGAGCCCGTCGTCGGTCGTGGCGACCTCGCCGGGGAGCACGATCTCGCCCGTGCGCAGGTCGACCAGCGCGGGCTGCGGGGCCGGCACCATGCCCTGGGCCGTCGCTGCCTCGGCGAGGCGCTGCGGGTCGCGCAGCTGCTCGATCTCGCGCACCAGCGTCTGCTGCCGGGCGCTCAGCACCTCGGCGCGCGACTCGAGCTCGGCGCCGGTGAACGCCGCCTGCTGCATCGAGGTGTTGAAGAGGAGGAGGCCCACGATGCCCCCGAGGAGCACGGCCGTCACGAGGATGACGAACGGCACCCGCGCCGCGCGTCGACGGACCCGCGGCACCGACACCAGTCGGGCCCGCGTGGTCGCGACCTCGGCGAGCCGCGGGACGGCCCTCCACCTCGGTGCTTCCGAACCGCTCATCGTCGCCCTCCTCCGTCGTTCCTGCCCCGTCGCTCTCCCCCGGTCGCCGGGTGCACCCGCTCGACCGCCCGCAGCCGCACCGACGCGGCCCGCGGGTTCTGCTCCGTCTCGTCCTCGTCCGCCTTCTCCGCGCCCCGGGTGACGAGCCGCATCGCGGGCTCCGACCCCTCGGGCACGAACGGCAGGTCGACCGGCACCTCACTGGTCGTCACGGCGGTGAACGCCCGCTTGACGATCCGGTCCTCCAGCGAGTGGTAGGACTCCACGACCACCCGGCCGCCGACCCCGATCGCGCTCAGGGAGGCCGGCACGGCCCGGCGGAGCACGGCCAGCTCGTCGTTGACCTCCATCCGCAGCGCCTGGAACGTGCGCTTGGCGGGGTGTCCGCCCGTACGGCGGGCCGGCGCCGGGATGGCGTCGTACAGCAGCTCGACCAGCGGTCCGGAGGTGGTGAACGGGGTCTCGGCGCGCCGCGCGACCACGAAGTCGGCGATCCGGCGGGCGAACTTCTCCTCGCCGTAGTCGCGCAGCACGCGGGCCAGGTCGGGGGCGTCGTACGTGTTGAGGACGTCGGCGGCGGTGCGGCCGCGGGTGGGGTCCATCCGCATGTCGAGCGGCGAGTCCTCGCGGTAGGCGAAGCCCCGGTCGAGCTCGTCGAGCTGGAGGGAGGAGACGCCGAGGTCGAATAACACCGCGGACGCCCCGCCGACGGCCGCCAGGCCCAGGCCCTCCAGCACGTCGGGGATCTCGTCGTACACGGCGTGGACGCCCGTGAAGCGGTCGCCGTACGGCGCGAGCCGGCGCCCGGCACGGGCCAGGGCCTCGGGGTCGCGGTCGATGCCGACGACGCGCGCGGTGGGGACGCGCTCGAGCACGGCCTCGGAGTGGCCGCCCATGCCGAGCGTGCAGTCGACCAGCACGGCGCCCTCGCTGCGCAGGGCCGGCTCGAGGAGCGCGACGACGCGATCGAGGAGGACCGGGACGTGGGCGTGGGGGACGGCGTCGCCGGTCGACGTCATCGCGGGGATCCGGCGACCAGGAGGAGGGCGACCGTGAGGAGCACCGAGGCGGCAGCCGAGAAGGCCATCAGGCCGAGCGCGTCGCGCGCGCTCTCCCGGACCCGCGGCGGGCGTGCGCCGTCCGGCGCCACGCTCCCGACCTCTGTCTCGACCATCGTGTGTGTCCGACCCTCGTGCTCGACCCATCCGGACCCTGCGGCCGACCGCGCGGGGCGGACGGCGGTGCGACGTACGACCAGGTCCCTGCCCGCCTCCCGGACGGGGAAGTCGCTCCTCTGGAACCGGGGAAGTGCCCCAGAGGTGCAGGAGGCGGGCCCGAGACCTCGCCGTACGTCGCTGTTCTGCTGTGCCGCCGGGCCGAGCCCCGGCGGGTCGTGCGGTCGATCAGATGCCGGGGAAGACCTCGTCGCTGAGCTCCGAGAACTTCTGCTCCTGCTCGGCGGAGTACTCCACCCAGCTGGCCGGGTCCCAGATCTCCACCCGGTTCATCGCGCCGATCACCATCACGTCCTTGCCGAGCGACGCGTAGTCGCGCAGCACGGCCGGGATGCCGATGCGGCCCTGCTTGTCCGGCACCTCGTTCGACGCCGCCGCGAACAACATGCGCACGTAGTCACGCGTGCCCTTGTTCGTGAGCGGCGCCTCCTGGAGGCGCCGGGTCAGCTGCTCGAAGTCGCTCATGGACCAGACCGTGAGGCAGCGCTCCTGCCCTCGGGTGACCACGAGCCCCTCCGCCAGCTGGTCCCTGAACTTCGCCGGGAGGAAGAGCCGCCCCTTCTCGTCGAGCTTGGGCGTGTAGGTGCCGAAGAACACCGGCCACCTCCCGCTCGACGAGGAGCACCTGCACGGGCATCTCCCCCACTGCGCTCCACTCTACTCCACTTTGCTCCCCGGTCAACCACATCCGCTCCCCCACGCCCCTCTCCGCTCCCCCGCCGCGTGGTGGCGGGCTCCACGGGCCCGGTCGGACCGGTCGGGAGGTGCGCGGGACCGCCCGGTACGCCCCGGAGGGACCTCGAAACGGCCCCGAACGGGTCCGTGGGGAGCGTCGGGGAGGGAGAGGTGGTGGAAAGTGGGGAGGAAGGTGGAGCGGTCGGCCGCACCGACCACGGCTGCCAGCCGGATCACCAGCCGAGCCACCGGCCGGGCCACGAGCTGGACCAACCGCGCCCCGTCGGTTGCCCGGACGCCCTACCGTGGTGCCACCCGCCGGTTGCGGGCCGGCACGGAGACGGGCCGGGGACGGCGAGACGGCGACACGGGGAGAACAGATGACGACGGGCGCCCACCACGGCTCGGAGATCGGGGCCGACCTGCAGACGCTGGCGCGCGTGACCACGCGCGTGCGTCACAACATCGAGCGGGTCATCGAGGGCAAGGGCGACGTGATCACGTCGGCGCTCGTGGTGCTGCTGGCCGAGGGCCACCTGCTCATCGAGGACGTGCCCGGGGTGGGCAAGACGATGCTCAGCAAGGCCCTGGCCCGCAGCATCGACTGCACCGTGCGGCGCATCCAGTTCACGCCCGACCTGCTGCCCTCCGACGTGACCGGCGTGTCGATCTTCAACCAGGACACGCGCGAGTTCGAGTTCCGGCCGGGCGGCGTCTTCGCCAACGTGGTGGTCGGCGACGAGATCAACCGCGCCTCGCCCAAGACGCAGTCGGCGCTGCTGGAGTGCATGGAGGAGCGCCAGGTCACGGTCGACGGCACGTCGTACGAGCTCGGCAGCCCCTTCATCGTCATCGCGACCCAGAACCCGGTCGAGATGGAGGGCACCTACTCGCTGCCGGAGGCCCAGCGCGACCGCTTCATGGCGCGGGTCTCCATGGGCTACCCCGTCGAGGCGGCCGAGATCGCGATGCTCTCCGCCCACGCCGGCAAGCAGCCCTTCGACGACCTCGACGCCGTGACCGACGCCGCCGAGATCCGCAAGCTCATCTCGATCGTCGCGCAGGTGTACGTCGCCGAGCCCGTCCAGCGCTACGCCGTCGGGATCGTGACGGCCACGCGCCGCTCGCCCGAGCTGGCCCTCGGCGCCTCGCCGCGCGCCACCCTCCACCTCGTGCGTGCCGCCAAGTCCCTCGCGGCCATCAGCGGTCGCGACTACGTGCTGCCGGACGACGTGCGCCACCTCGCGCGCTCCGTGCTCGCCCACCGCCTCATGCCGAGCCTCGACGCCAGCGGCGCCCGCCGACCGGTCACCGACATCCTGGCCGGGATCGTGGCGTCCGTGCCCGTGCCCGGCCGCACCGGCTGACGACCCCGTGCGCACCTCGCTGGGGGCCCTCACCGTCCGGGGCCGGTCGTTCCTCGCGGCCGGGCTGACCGCCGTCGTCTGCGCGGTCGTGCTCGGCCAGAGCGCCCTCGCGAGCGCCGGGGTCCTCGTGGCGGTGCTGCCCCTGGCGAGCCTCGTGCTCGTGCTCGCGACCCGTCACCGGCTGGCGCTCGTGCGCGGCGTCGAGCCGCAGCAGGTGGTCGCGGGCGAGAGCGCCCGCATCCACCTCACCCTCACCAACCAGGGGCGCGTGCCCCGCGCCACGCTGCTGCTCGACGACCACCTGCCGTACGTCCTGGGTGCGCGACCGCGGATGGTCGTCGGGGCCGTCGGCACGTCCTGGCGCCGCCACCTCACCTACCCGGTCCGCTCGGACGTCCGCGGCCGCTACGAGACCGGCCCCCTGACCGTGCGCGTGACCGACGTCTTCGGCATGGTCGAGCTCGGCCGGACCTTCCGGTCGACCGCCCCCCTCACCGTGACGCCGCGCGTCGTGCCGCTGCCCGCCATCGCCCTCGCCGGCGGGTCCGGCGGCGCCGGCGACGACCGTCCCCGCGCGTCCGCCGTCGGCAGCGCGGAGGACGTCACCGTGCGCGACTACCGCCGCGGCGACGACCTCCGCCGGGTGCACTGGCGCAGCTCGGCCCGCACCGGCGAGCTGATGGTGCGCCGGGAGGAGCAGCCCTGGCAGTCGCAGGCGACGGTGCTGCTCGACAACCGGGCCCTCGCGCACGCCGGTCAGGGTCTCTCCTCCTCCCTGGAGCCCGCGGTCGCGCTGGCCGCCTCCGTCTGCACCCACCTCGCCGGGCGGGGGTACGCCGTGCGCCTCGTCACCGCCGACGGGCAGGTGGCCGCGACGACCGCCCGCGAGGGGGCCGCCCAGCAGTCCGCCCCGCTCCTGCACGCCCTCGCCGTCGTCGGCCTGTCGCCGCGCACCGACCTCCGCGGGGTGGCCCCCGACCCCGCCCAGCCCGGGGTGAGCATCGCCGTCCTCGGTCGTCTGGGCCGGGCCGACGAGCCCGTCCTCGCCCGGTCCGCCCGCCAGAGCAGCGGCGCCCTCGCCGTCGTGCTCGACGTGGGCCGGTGGGCCGCCGCGCAGCAGCGGCAGGACGGGGCCCTGCCGCCGCGTCCGGTGGGTCCGGGCCCCGGCGCTGCGTTCGCCGACACGACACCCGCCTCCCTGGCTCCCCTGGGCTGGCGTGCCGTGGCCATGAGCCCCGACGACTCCCCGGCCGACGTCTGGCGGCGCCTCGGCGCCGCCCGCGCCGTCCGGGTGGGGGTGCCCGGATGACCCCCGACCCCGTGACCCGCCTGCTGCGCCAGGTCGCCGTCTCCTTCGCGGCGGCGGCGACGGCCTGGTTCACGCTGCTCTCCTGGCGCGGCTTCACCACCCGGCCCGCCGAGTTCGTCGAGCCGCTCCTCGTGCTCGGCCTCGTGCTCGCCACGACCGGGTGCCTGCTGCGCACCCTCCCGCTGCACCGGTTCTGGGTGAGCCTGGTGCAGCTGCTGGTCACCGGTCTCGGCCTGCTGTGGGTGGTCGTCGGCTCCCCGCTGCCGACGCTCGGGGCCATCGACGACGTCCGCACCCGGCTCTCCGCGGCGGTGGACGCCTCGCAGGCCTTCGCCCCACCCGTGCCCGGCGTCGGCGGCGGCGTGACCGTGCTGCTCGTCGTGGGCGGGGCGCTCTGCCTCTGGCTGGCCGACACGCTGGCGGCGTCGTTCCGCCGCTCGTCGCTCGTCGGGCTCCCGCTGCTCGCCGTCTACAGCCTCCCCGTCACCATCCTGGGCGACGCGCTGCCGTGGTGGCTCTTCGTCGTCTCCGCGCTCGGGTTCCTGCTCCTCCTCGCGCTGCAGGAGTCGGAGGAGATCGCCCACTGGGGCCGTCGGGTGCCCGCGCGCGACGACGCCCACCCGACGGGCCGCACGTGGCACCTGCCCGCCGGCGGGGTGGCGGTGGCGGCCGTGACCACGGCGCTCGCGGTCCTCCTGCCGCCGGTCATCCCGACGCTCGACACCGGCCTGCTCGCCGACGGCGGGGGCTTCGGCCAGGGGGGCAGCTCGGACGAGATCACCATCCAGAACCCGATGACGGACCTGCGACGCGACCTCTCCCGCGGGGAGGACGTCGACCTGCTGCGCATCCGCACCGACGACCCCGACCCCAGCTACCTGCGGATCAGCGTGCTCAGCCGCTTCGCCGGCAACCAGTGGAGCTCCGGCGACCGCGACCTGCCCGACGACCAGACCGCGCAGGACGAGGTCCCGGCCCTCGAGGGCGTGGCGCAGGACGTGCCGCGGCAGGAGTTCCCGATGGAGATCGAGGCCACCGACGCCTTCACCTCCACCTGGCTGCCCGTGCCCGCCGCCATCAGCGCCGTCGACGCCGACGCCGGCTGGAAGTTCGACGACACCACGATGGACTTCATCGCCAGCGTCGACGACCTCACCACCCGCGGCGCGACCTGGTCGGTCACGGCGGTCGAGCTGGGCCTCACGGCCGAGGACCTGGCGTCGGCCTCCCGCGCCGCGCTCGAGGTCGACTCGAGCTACCTCGACCTCCCCTCCGACCTGCCGCCGCTCGTGCGCCAGCTCGCCGAGCAGGAGACGGCCGACGCCGACACGCCCTTCGAGCGTGCGGCGGCGCTCCAGGAGTTCTTCCGCGAGACGGGCGGGTTCGAGTACGAGCTGGAGGCGCAGCCCGGCAACGGCAGCGACGAGCTGGTGCAGTTCCTCCAGGAGCGCTCCGGCTACTGCGAGCAGTACGCCTCCGCCATGGCGGTCATGGCCCGCCAGCTCGACATCCCGGCCCGGGTGGCCGTCGGCTTCCTCCGACCGGAGCGCAGCGGCGACGAGTGGGTCTACAGCGCCCACGACATGCACGCCTGGCCCGAGCTGTACTTCCCCGGCGCCGGCTGGGTGCGCTTCGAGCCGACCCCGGCCGACCGCGCCGCGACGGCGCCCGACTACTCCGTGGCCGAGCCCGAGGAGGAGCCGACCCAGCCGAGCCCGACGAGCGCACCGACGACCGGCACGACGCCGAGCCCCACCGGGGGGCCCGACCTGCCGTCGGAGAACGCCTCGCCCGCCCCGGCTCCGGAGACCGACGACGAGAGCGCGGGCGGCGCCGACGGCGCACCCCTGCTGTGGCCGTGGCTCGTGGGCGGCGGCGTCGTGCTGCTCGGCGTCGGGCTCGTGGTGCCGAGCCGCGTGCGTCGGCGTCGTACGGCGCAGCGCCGCGGCGGCGACGCCGAGGACGCGTGGGCCGAGCTGCGCGACAGCCTGACCGACCACCGGATCGGCTGGCCCGACGGCCTCTCCCCCAGCGCCGCCTCCCACGCCCTCGTCACCGACTGGGAGTCCGAGGTCACGGCACGCTCCGCCGTGACCGGGGCCGAGCCGGCCCCCGTGCGCCTCGACGACGAGGGGCTCCGCGCGCTCGAGCGGCTGACGACGGCCCTCGAGCTGCGCCGCTACGCCCCCGACGGCCGCGGACCGGGCGCCGCGACGCTCGACGAGGACGTCGCGACCTTCGTCGCCGCGAGGACCGCCTCGGTCGGTCGGCGGCGGCGCTGGGCCGCACGCTGGTTCCCCCGCTCGGTGCTGACGCGAAGCGGTGCGGTCGGCCCGGACGCCCGTGCCGAGGAGCCCGTGGGGCGCTGAGGCCCCGGACGCAGAACGACCCCGCCGTACGGCGCGGCGCCGGGCGAGGTCGTCAGATGGCGGGCCGGGCCCGCCCGTCGGGGCTGCTGCTCAGAAGCCGCCGCTGTCGCGGCGTCGACGCCAGCGCTCCTCGAGGCGCTCCATGAACGAGCCCGAGGAGGACGGGGCCGACGAGCGACGCTGCTTGCGGGGGCGGCGACCGCCGCCGTCGATCATGGTGAGCCCGGCGAACGGGTCGTCGGAGGAGGCCGCCGGCGACGTGGGCGCGTTGGCCGACGCGCGGAAGGCG
>Ga0208794_1001328_pt1 | contig 11271 bp, 13 predicted proteins | sample 32_taG_FD_184106 | JGI IMG/M metagenome (GOLD analysis project Ga0208794, IMG submission 184106) | Marine viral communities from the Gulf of Mexico - 32_GoM_OMZ_CsCl metaG (SPAdes) (version 2) | ecosystem: Environmental > Aquatic > Marine > Oceanic | place: Atlantic Ocean: Gulf of Mexico...
TGCGGCCGCAGGCGCTGCGCCCGGCCACCGCCATGGCCGCTGCCGCCGCGCCCACCCCCGAGCCGCAGGCCGCGCCCGTCAATGTCAGCACCCGCGAGATCCCGCCGGGCACCAGCCTGGTGCAGCTTGGCGCCTTCGAGAGCCCCGAGGTCGCGGGGCAGGAATGGCTGCGCCTGACCGCCCGCTTCGGCGAGCTGCTCGCCGGACGCGAACGGCTGGTGCAGGAGGCGGTGAGCGGCGGCCGCACCTTCTTCCGGCTGCGTGCGACCGGCTTTGCCGATCTCGCCGAGGCCCGGCGCTTCTGCTCGGCGCTGGTCGCCGAGGACGCCGCCTGCATCCCGGTGGTGGTGCGATGACCGCCGCCGCGATCCTCGGCCCCGAAGGCGCCCGTCTCGGCCGCGACGAGGCGGCGTTCTTCCGCGACGCCGACCCCTGGGGCTTCATCCTCTTCGCCCGCAACGTCGAGACGCCCGATCAGCTGCGCCGCCTGACGTCCGATCTGCGCGAGACGCTGGGTCGCGAGGCGCCGATCCTGATCGACCAGGAGGGCGGCAGGGTGCAGCGGATGCGGCCGCCGCATTGGCACGCCTACCTGCCCGCGCTCGACCAGATGCAGCGCGCGCTCGACCCGCTGCGCGCTCAGTGGCTGCGCCACCGGCTGATCGCGGCCGAGCTGCACGAGGTCGGCATCGACGTGAACTGCGCGCCGCTCGCAGATCTGGTCGAGCCGCAGACCCATCACATCCTGCGCAACCGCCTCTATGGCGACACGGTCGATGGCGTCGTCGCCGCCGCCCGTATCGCCGCCGATGGCCTGCTGGCGGGCGGCGTGCTGCCGGTCCTCAAGCATATTCCCGGCTATGGCCGCGCCCATGTCGACAGCCACAAGGCGCTGCCACGCGTGTCGGTGCCGCTCTCGGAGCTGCGCGCGCGCGACTTCGCGCCCTTCGTGGCGCTTGGCGACATGGCGATGGGTATGACCGCGCATATCGTTCTCGACGCCGTCGATCCCGACCGCCCGGCCACCACCTCGGCCAAGGCGATGCGGATGATCCGCGAGGAGATCGGCTTCGACGGGCTGCTGATGACCGACGACCTGTCGATGGAGGCGCTCTCGGGCGACATCGACGCGCGGGCCGAGGCCAGCATCGCCGCCGGCTGCGACGTGGTCCTGCACTGCAACGGCGACCGGGACGAGATGGAAGCGGTGGTCGCGGCCTGCGGCGTGATGGGCGCCGAGGCAAGGCGCCGGGCCGATACGGCGCTGGCGCAGCGCCGCACGCCCGAACCCGCCGATCTCGACGCGCTGCGCGACGAGCTGGGCGCGCTCACCGGGGAGGACGTGTGATGGATGGCGGGCAGGAGAGCCTGGCGCGCCCCTCCAGCGTCGAGGAACGCCGCGCCGCCGAGGCGCTGATCGTCGATGTCGATGGTTTCGAGGGGCCGCTCGACCTGCTGCTGGTGCTGTCGCGCACCCAGAAGGTCGATCTGCGCCAGATCTCGATCCTCGCCCTGGCCGAGCAGTATCTGGGCTTCGTCGAGAAGGCCCGCGCGCTCAGGATCGAGCTCGCCGCCGATTACCTCGTCATGGCGGCCTGGCTGGCCTACCTGAAATCGCGGCTGCTGCTGCCACCCGATCCAACCACCGAGGAGCCGTCGGGCGAGGACATGGCCGCGCATCTGGCCTTCCAGCTCGAGCGGCTGCAGGCGATGCGCGAGGCGGCGGATGCGCTCTTCGCACGGCCGCTTCTCGGCCGCGACGTCTTCGCGCGTGGCGATGCCGAAGCGGTGACCGTGCATCGCTCCACCGTGCATCACGCCTCGCTGCTCGACCTCATGCAGGCCTATGCGCGGGTCAAGACGCGCGACGAGTTCCGGCCCTTCGTCATGGACCGGCGCGACCTGATGACGATGGAGCAGGCGCTCGACCGGTTGCGCGCGCTGGTGGGCGAGAGCGCCGATTGGGCCGACATCTCGGCCTATCTGCCGGAGGATTGGCACGCCGCGCCGCGTCGCCGCCGCTCGGCCACCGCCGCGACCTTCGCGGCCTCGCTCGAACTGGCCAAGGAAGGCCGCATCGAGATCCGCCAGGGCGACATCTTTGCCCCGATCCAGATCCGCCGCAAGGAGCGCGCATGACCAAGCAGCCCGAACCCGCACAGTTCGACGCCCCGACCCGTGCCGAGGCGGCGCGGATGATCGAGGCGCTGCTCTTCGCCAGCCCCGAGCCGCTCTCGACCACCGAGCTGGGGCGTCGCCTGCCCGAGGGCACCGACCTCACCGCCGCGCTCGAGGAGCTGCGCGCCCGCTATGCCGGGCGCGGGGTCGAGCTTTGCCGGGTCGGCGACGCCTGGGCGTTCCGCACCGCGCCCGATCTCGGCCACCTGCTTGAGCGCCACGCGGTCGAAACCCGCAAGCTCAGCCGCGCGGCGACCGAGACGCTGGCGATCATCGCCTATCACCAGCCCACCACCCGCGCCGAGATCGAGGAGATCCGTGGCGTCTCCGTCAGCCGCGGCACCATCGACCAGCTGATCGAGATGGGCTGGGTCCGGCTGGGGCGGCGCAAGATGACGCCGGGCCGGCCCGCCACCTTCGTGGTCACCGAGGGCTTCCTCGACCATTTCGGCCTGTCGAGCCCGCGCGACCTACCGGGTCTGCGCGAGCTGCGCGCGGCCGGGCTGCTCGACAGCCGCCGGGCTCCCGACGAGGATGAGGGCGAGACCGGCGCGGAGCAGGAGAACCTTTTCTGATCCTGAACGCGCTCCTTGGTGACACCACGTCATCGTTGGCCTTTATGGGCCGCTTTTGCGTTCAATGCCCGGCGTCAATCCTAACTTAAGCCCCGGCATGCATGCTTCCCGGCAACGCAGCGCCGGCGCGACCCCGCCCGGCCGGACCAGACCGGGACCATCGACATGCCCATCGAAACGGCGCGGCAGATCTCGGCCCGCAACGTCGCCGAGATCCGGGGCGCGATCCGGATCATCCGCAGGATCGAGGCGCAGCGGCGCCGCTTCGCCGCGGCGGCGGTACTGGTCTGCTTCGCCTCCCTGGCTGGCTACGCGCTCGACCTGCGGCTGCTCTATCTGCCCCTGGCCGAGGGCGGCGGTACCCACCCGCTGACCGCGGTGGTGACGCTGCTGCTGGCCTCGGCACGACTGTCGCGGCAGCGTCGCGGCGAGGTGGCCTTCACCATCCTGGCGCTCGGTCTACTGGCCTGGCGCGCGGCCGAACTGCTCTGGCAGGTCGCGCCGCTCCCGCTGGAGCGCTGGCTCGACGGGCCGGAGCGGGCGCTGCCCCGTCCGCCGGTGGAGCTGGGGCACAACACGCTGATGGCGCTGGCGGCGATCTCGGCCGCGATCCTGCTGCGGCACCGGACCGCGCTCGGCATGGCGGCGCTGGTCACGGCGTTCGGCATCTGCGGCACGGTGATCGTCGCCTACAGCTACGCGCTCGACGCGGCGCTCGGGGGGATGTCGCCGGTGACGACGCTGATCGCGCTGCTGCTGGCGCTGGCCTGCCTGTCGCGCCATCTCGACCCGATGGCACTGCGGCTGCTTTTGTCGGACAGTACCGTGTCGCGGATGCTGCGCCGCCAGCTGCTGCTGGCGATGTGCGGCTTCTGGATCGGCGGGCTGCTGCTGTTGCAGCTCGATCCGACCGAATGGGTGGCCGGGGCGCCACTGATCGTCACGGTCATGCTGGTGGTCGCCGCTGCCGGGCTGATGTCGAGCGTGGCGATGCTGTCCTCGGCCGAGAGCGAGCGGCAGCGCCACCAGGCCGCGCTCGAGCGGCTCTCGGTCACCGACGCGCTCACCGGGCTCGCCAATCGCTGGGCCTGCGACCTCTTCGCCAGCCGGGCCGTGGCCGCCGCGCGGCGCGAGGGGACGGGCCTCGCCGTGGTGTTGATCGACATCGACCGGTTCAAGCTGGTCAACGACCGCTTCGGCCATGCCGCGGGCGACCGGCTGTTGCGCGAAGTGGGGCATCTGCTGCCGCGCTGGCTGCGCCGCTCGGATCTCGCCGCGCGTTGGGGCGGGGAGGAGTTCCTGTTGATCCTCACAACCACGCGGCTGACCGGCGCGATGGCGCTGGCCGAACGGGTGCGCCGCTGCTTCGAGGATCGGCTGACGCTGCCCGACGGCTCGGCGCCGGTCACCGCCTCGATCGGCTGCGCCGAGCTGCTGCCGCATGAGGAGACGATCGACGCCGCGATCAGCCGCGCCGACGCGGCGCTCTACCGGGCCAAGAATGGCGGTCGCAACCGGGTCGAGCCGCCACCGGCGCGGGGAGGCCGGAAGGATGCGGAAACCGATGCGCCGCCGCATCGCCGACGGTCGGCGGACAGCGTTGCCGCGAGCTGAGCGCGCCGCTCAGGGCGCGCGGAACTGCTTGGAAAGCTTGAGCCCCTGGCCCTGGTAATTCGAGGCGATCCCCGCGCCGTAGAGCTGGTCGGGTATCTCGGCCATCCGCTCATAGACCAGCCGGCCCACGACCTGCCCATGCTCCAGCACGAAGGGCGCCTCGTGGCAGCGAACCTCGAGCACGCCGCGCGAGCCCTGGCCCTGCGCCGATGCGTGGCCGAAGCCGGGATCGAAGAAACCCGCGTAATGCACCCTGAATTCGCCCGCCATGGCGAGGTAGGGCGCCATTTCGGCGGCATAGGAGGGCGGGATGGTCACCGATTCGCGGCTGACGAGAATGTAGAAAGCGCCCGGATCGAGGATGATCCGGCCCTTGGGGCTGGGCACGGTTTCCCAGAACTCGGACACATCGTAATGGCCGATCCGGTCGAGATCGATCACGCCGGCATGCGGCTTGGCCCTGAAGCCCGCGCAGGCGGCGAGGGCGGGCGACAAATCGACCGAGAAACCAAGACCTTCCGAGATCAGCGCCTCGCCATCGACCAGCGGCTCGCGCGCGTGCAGGTCGGCCAGCGCCGTGTCGTCGAGCACCGCCTGTCCCTGTCGGAAGCGGATCTGGTTGAGCCGCATCCCGGGCCGCACCAGAACCGAGAAGCTGCGCGGGCAGATCTCGGCATAGAGCGGTCCGTCATGGCCGGGGGCGATCCGGTCGAATTCGGTGCCGCCATCGGCGATCAGCCGGGTCAGCAGGTCGAGCCGTCCGGTCGAGCTCTTGGCGTTGGCGACGGCGGTGACACCGTCGGGCAGGGCCAGCCGCTCCATCAGCGGCACGACATAGACGCAGCCCTTTTCGAGGACCGCGCCCTTGTCGAGATCGATGCGATGCATCTCGAATTCGGCCAACCGGTCTTCGACCCGACGGCCTTCACCGGCGAGGAAGGAGGCGCGGACCCGGTAGGCGACGCGGCCGAGACGCAGGTCGAGACTGGCGGGCTGGATCTGCTCGGGCAGGATCGGTGCCTCGGCGGCGATGGCGCCGCTTTCGATCAGTCGGGCGATCCCCTGGCGGGGCAGAACTCCGGTCACGCGCGGCCTCCTTTGATATGACGACGCCCGCCGCTTGGAGGCGGCGGGCGGTCATAAATGGTCGGGCTAGCAGGACTCGAACCTGCGACCTTCCGTCCCCCAGACGGACGCGCTACCAGGCTGCGCTATAGCCCGACTGAGGCTGCTAATGCCTTATGTGGCGGGCAGGGGCAAGTCGAAACCGGCGAAAATTTTCCGAAATCAGGCGCTGCCCTCGCGTCCCGGAACGGCCGTTTCGGCCCGCGCCGCAGCCAGCCTGTCGCGCAGGGATTCGAGCCGCGACAGCAGCGGCGAGAGCCTGTCGGCACGGCCGGCAAGACGCGGCGCGCCCTCGCGCAATAGCGCCATGAGAGAGGGGGAAACCTCCTGCCGAGGCCGCGCCACGACGCCGGTTTCGACCGGGCAGACGGCAGCAGGGGGCGGGTCGAGCACCAGCACCGCATCCTCGATCTCGGCTGCGTTGCCGGCGGCGGAAGCGGGGGCCTGCGTTTCGGCCGGTACGCGCTCCTCGCGGCCCTGGCCCGCGACATGGCGCACGCCTTTCTCGCGCAGGAGCTTCTGGACGCCCTTGATGGTCATGCCCTGGTCGTGCAGCAGCATCTTGATGCCGCCGAGCAGTTCGAGATCCTCGGGTCGGTAATAGCGCCGCCCCCCGGCGCGCTTCACGGGGCGGACCTGAGAGAACTTGCTCTCCCAGAACCGCAGCACATGCGCGGGGGTATCGAGCGCCTCGGCGACTTCGCCGATGGTGCGGAAGGCTTGAGCCGATTTCGCCATGAAGCCGGCCTCAGCTCCGGTTGCCCGAGGCGACCCTGTCCTTCATCAGATGCGAGGAGCGGAAGGTGAGCACCCGTCGCGGGTGAATCGGCACCTCTTCGCCGGTCTTGGGATTGCGGCCGATCCGCGCCGCCTTGTCGCGCACCGAAAACGTGCCGAAGGAGCTGATCTTCACCTGTTCGCCCGCCACCAGCGCGTCGGAGATGTGGCCCAGCACCGCTTCGACCAGCTCGGCGCTGTCGTTGCGCGACAGGCCCACCTCCTCATGCACCGCTTCGGCGAGATCCATCCGCGTCAATGTCTTGTCCGCCATCTCGATCTCCCTGCTCTGCCGCAACTCTAAGGGCAGCGGCAATTTCAAGTCAATCTCAAGCGGATGGCAGACACAGTTGCAGCGACGTCACGCTGATCACCAGCGCAGCACCACCGAGCCCCAGGCGAGGCCGCCGCCGATCGCCTCGGTCACCACCAGATCGCCGTCGCGGATCTGCCCGTTCGCGCGCCCGACCGAGAGCGCCAGCGGGATCGATGCGGCCGACGTGTTGCCGTGATCCTGCACGGTGACGACCACCTTCTCCATGCCGAGACCGAGTTTCTTCGCAGTGCCTTGGATGATCCGGATATTGGCCTGATGCGGCACCACCCAGTCGATGTCCTCGGCCGTGAGGCCGGCCTTCTCGAGCGACATCTGCGCGGTCTGGGCGAGCTTCTCGACGGCGTGGCGGAACACCTCGCGCCCCTCCATCCGCAGATGCCCGGTGGTGCCGGTCGAGACGCCGCCATCGACGTAGAGGATCTCGCGGTGACGCCCGTCGGAGTTGAGATCGGCGGCGAGGATGCCGCGATCGGCCGAGCTGCCTTCGCCCTCTTGCGCCTCCAGCAGCAGCGCGCCGGCGCCGTCGCCGAACAGCACGCAGGTGGTGCGGTCGGTCCAGTCGATGATCCGACTGAAGGTCTCGGCTCCGATCACCAGCACGCGCTTGGCCTGCCCGGTGACGATCATCGCGTTGGCGGTGGTCAGCGCATAGACGAAGCCGGCGCAGACCGCCTGCACGTCGAAGGCGAAACCGTGGGTCATGCCCAGCTCGCGCTGCACCATGGTGGCCGCCGAGGGGAAGGTCAGGTCCGGCGTGGAGGTGGCGAGGATGATCGCGTCGACCTCCTCGGCCGCCTTGCCGGCATCGGCCAGCGCGGCGCGGGCGGCATTGGCCCCGAGGCTGGAGGTCGTCTCGCCCTCGGCCGCGATGTGGCGCCGCTCGATGCCTGAGCGCGACCGGATCCATTCATCCGAGGTGTCGACCAGCTTCTCGAACTCGGCATTCTCCATCACCCGTTCGGGGAGGTAGTGGCCGACGCCCGTAACGACCGCGCGAATGGTCATGCCTTGATCTCCTTGGGCGCGTCGTGATGCAGGGCCGAAACGCCGGCGATGCGCGATGCCAGTCGTTTGGAAAAATCGGACCGCGCGAGTTGCGCGGCGAGGCTGAGCGCGGCGGCGACGCCGGTGGCGTCGGCCGAGCCGTGGCTCTTGACCACCAGACCACCAAGGCCGAGGAACACTCCGCCATTGACCTGCCTCGGGTCGATCCGGGTCCGCAGCCGGGCCATCGCGCCGCGCGTCATCAGCGCCGCGACCTTGGACAGCGCGGAGGACATGAAGGCCTCGCGCAGCAGGTCCGAGATGAGCCGGGCGGTGCCTTCGCCGGTCTTGAGCGCGACGTTACCGGTGAAGCCGTCGGTGACGATCACGTCGACGCGGGTCGATGGGATGTCGCCGCCCTCGACGAAGCCGACATAGTCGAAATCGCCCCGCTCGGCGGCGGCGGCGATCAATTCGGAGGCGGCCTTGAGTTCGGCCCGGCCCTTGTGCTCCTCGGTGCCGACATTGAGCAGCCCGACACGGGGGCGCGACAAGCCGAGCCCGTTGCGCGCATAGGAGGCGCCCATCATCGCATAGGCGAGCAGGTCGTCGGCATCGGCACGGATATCGGCGCCGACATCGAGCATCACGTTGAAGCCTTGGGGATTGCGCGAGGGCCAGAGGCAGGCGATGGCGGGGCGGTTCACGCCCTCGGCCTTGCGCAGGCGGATCATCGACACCGCCATCAGCGCGCCGGTGTTGCCACAGCTCACGCAGACTTCGGCGCGCTGGTCGCGCAGCGCGTCGACGGCGGCCCACATCGAGGTGGCCTTGCCATTGCGCATCACGTGGCTGGGTTTGTCGGTCATCGTCACCACGTCATCGGCGTGGTGGATCTGGACCCGCTCAGCGAGGGGGGAATTCTTGAAATGCGGTTCGAGCGCCTCGCGCCGGCCGTGCAGCAGCACGCGGGCGGTCGGATCGGTCTCGAGAAAGCGGATCACGCCACGGGCCACGGCATCGGGCCCCTGATCGCCGCCCATGGCGTCGACCGAAAGCGTGATAAATCTGTCATGGGACAAGCCCGTCATCGCGACCCCGATGTTCTGGGCGCGGTCATTTCAGGCGCGCGCCGGTCTTGGCAGCGGACATCCGGGCAAAACCCCGAGGGGCGGCGCGGCCGGGGCGAACCCGGTCCGCGCCATGGCCCGGCAAAGGGCTCAAGCCGCGTCGTCGTCCAGCTCGGTCTCGGCGGCCTGCGCGATCACTTCACGATCGGCATAGCTACCACAGGACGGGCAGACGTGGTGGGGACGCTTCAGTTCCCCACAGGAGGGGCATTCGTTGGGGTTGGCGCCGGTCAGGCCGTCATGGGCCCGACGCTGGTTGCGGCGCGACTTGGAGATCTTGTTCTGCGGAACGGCCATGTCACAACCTCGAAGTAATCTGGCTCTAGTCTAAATGGGCCGGCGCGTGTCCGGCCCGGTTGGCGGGTGGGCGCATGGCCCCGGTCAGGGGATCCATCCCGCGACGTCCGGCCGCTCTTAGGGGATAAGAACCGGGCTGTCGAGCCGTGGAATGGATGAAGGCCGCGAAAATACTGCGGCCGCTACGGAAATCAAGAGAAACCTCTCACTGGGGCGTCTCATCGCCGCCGCCGAGCTTGTCGCGGAGTCCCTTGAGCCCGGCAAAGGGCTTGAGGTCGGCGTCGCGCAGCGGCTCCACCCCCGGCTCGCTCACCGCCACATCGCCGGATCCGGCCTCTGGGGCGCGCGGGTAATCGGGCAGGGCGAGCGCCAGCGCCTCAATCATCACCTGCGCGATGTCGATCGCGGCGGGCAGCGGCTCGACCGTGTCGTCCTCGGGCATCTCGACCTCGGAGCCTTCCGGCTCGGACAGGCCGGGCATGTAGCGTCGCGTCACCGTCTCGTCGATCCGGGTCACCACCGGCTCGAGCGTCACCACGCATTCCTGCACCACGGTGGCGCCGAGCTCGCCGGTGAGCCGCCAGCCGCTGGCGCCCTCGGGCGTGAGCGTGGCGGCAAAGCGCAGCTTGCGGATTCCGGGAATGTCGAGCTGGCGCGCGACGGCGGCGCGGGCCCCGGCATCGGGTTCGATCAGCGCCTGGCTGTCGCGCCGCTGTGACAGTTCGGCGAGCCGGATCACGTGGCGCGGGAGTGGGGCGGCGTCGGCCATGGTCCGCTTCCTTCCTTGAAGATATACACGGGGTTGTTGTAAGCGGCTTTAGAAGCCGGAAAGGCTTGGGGCAAGAGCAGGGGCAGGCAGAGATGGTCAAGCATACCGGCGGCGACGGGATCGGCCGCGGGCTGCGCTGCGGCGTGGCACTCCTGGGGCTGGCGGCGCTGACGGCCTGCAGCCCTACGGAACGTTTTCACGGCTATGTCCCCGGCGAGGCCGCGCTGTCGAGCCTGTCGCTCGGCGAGGACCGCGCCTCGGTGGTCGAGAAGATCGGCCAGCCGACCACCACCGGCGCGCTGGGGGAGAACACCTTCTACTACGTGCGCTCGGTGTTCCGGCATTACGGCTTTCTTGCCCCCGAAGAGGTGAGCCGCGACGTGGTGGCGATCAGCTTCACCCCCGCCGGCGGCGTCTCCAACATCGAGACCTTCGATCTCAGCGACGGCCGCATCGTGCCGCTGACGCGCCGGGTCACCGAGGACACCGTCGCCGACGGCACCTTCCTGCGGCAACTCGCCGGCGCGGCCGGAAACTTCGATCCGAGCGCGCTGATCAACGACGAATGAGCGCGGCCTCAGGCCGCGCCCTCCGATTCCTCGGGGCGGAACACCAGCGCCACGCCATTCATGCAGTAGCGCAGCCCGGTCGGCGCCGGGCCGTCGGGGAAGACGTGGCCGAGATGCGATTCGCAGGCCGCGCAATGGACTTCGGTCCGCTTCATGAAGAAGCTGCGATCGGTCTTCTCGCCCACCGCGTCGGGCGAGAGCGGCGCGTAGAAGCTCGGCCAGCCGGTGCCGCTGTCGAACTTGGTCTCGGCGTCGAAGAGCGGCCGGCCGCAGCCCTTGCAGGCGAAGGTGCCGGGCGCCTTGGGAAAGTCGTCATGGGTAAAGGCGCGCTCGGTGCCGTGCTTGCGCATCACCTTGTATTCCAGCTCGTCGAGCTGCTCACGCCACTCCGCGTCGGTCTTTTCGATCCTGTCCATCTCGTCCTCCGTGAACTCATGGCCCTATGTAGGCAGCCCCGCCGGAGATGCCAGCGGCGCCGCGCATGGGGATGATCCTGGAGGGCGGCGGTCTGGTGGCGCGCCGGGCCCGAACCACGGACATGGCGCGCGTCATGGCGCTGCGCGCGGCCTGCTTCGGGCCGGCGGGCGGGCCGGATCGGTTCGACCCGGCGTTCCGGCATCTACTGGTCGAGGACGAGGCCGGCCGAGCGCTGTGCACGCTGCGATGGCAGGTGCTCGCGCCCAGGGATCTGCTGCGCGCCGCCTGCGCCGAGAGCTATGATCTCGCGCCGCTGGCCACGCGGCCGGGTCCGTCCATGGAAATCGGCCGGTTCTGCACAGCACCGGAGGCCCGCGACGGGGCCGCGCTGCGGCTGGCGCTGGCGGCGCTGACCCGGCTGGTCGTGGCAGGGCGGGTGGCGCGGCTGTTCGGCAGCGCCTCGCTGCCCGGCGCCGACCCCGACCGCCACGCCCCGGCG
>Ga0208794_1001330_pt1 | contig 11262 bp, 14 predicted proteins | sample 32_taG_FD_184106 | JGI IMG/M metagenome (GOLD analysis project Ga0208794, IMG submission 184106) | Marine viral communities from the Gulf of Mexico - 32_GoM_OMZ_CsCl metaG (SPAdes) (version 2) | ecosystem: Environmental > Aquatic > Marine > Oceanic | place: Atlantic Ocean: Gulf of Mexico...
CGTCGAACTCCTGCTGACGCCGCGCCTGCTCCGCTGCAGCATCGTGCCCGCCGCCGCGGCTCCCCCCGAGGCCGAGGGCGCGCGCCGTCTTGCGCGCCGCGACAAGCGGCAACCCGAGGAGCTTCAGGATCAGGTTCAGAAACTTGCGCGCCAGCTCGAGCATGGCCTCGAGCATCGCAGCACTCATCGGCGTGACAGGTTCCGCTCGCCGGCGCCGGCTCGCGGGGTGGGTTGATGCATTCGTCATCTGGATCTCCTTTGTTGCGAATACGCGGAGGAGATCCGGCGGCGGGATGCATACGACAAGCGACAGCCCCCCGGGCAGGGAAGGCGGATACGCCTCAGTCCGCGCCGGTCCGGCCGGAGGCGGAGGTGCCAACATCGCTCAGCCGCGCGACGATCTCCTCGAGATCGGCAACGTCGGACATCAGCTCCGCATGCTCGTCTTGCAGCGCATCGAGCTCCGCTTCGGCTGCCAGAGCCCGGGCCTTCCAGGCCGCGAGGTAGTCACCGGTGACTCGGGCGACGCGGTAGCCCTCGGGATCCATGACGGTCCGCGGCCTGGAATTCATGGCTTGCGAGAAGAGGATTGCGGAATTCAGAATGCCGAGCATGGAGATCTCCTATTGATGAGGCATTCATAGACGATCGGGCCCGGCGTATCCTTGCAATACGCATTCAGGCGTTCCGTATCGAAAATACTGACCAGTGGTACTTGTACCGATAATTCCAGGCCAGCATTATTCAATGCCGCCTCCATAAATCGATGCTGAAGGTCGGTAGCATTGTACAGCTGCACGATCGTGTCGCCGCATTCGTTGCTTTCGCGCGCTCCGGCCGTGGGTGGGTAAGCCCTTGACCGCAGGTGACGCGCGAAATAACTTCGCCGCATGAGCAATAACGTCACCATACCTCGCACCTGATTTTCTGGCACCGGGCCCCGGGGCCTGGATTTGTAGAAAAACAGGAGAGCGATCATGGATGACGATAATCCGCAATGGGATGCGGAGGTCGACGAGGCCATTGCCAACTATGTTGCCGAGGTTCTCGGCGAAGCCGCATCTGCCGCGCCATTCAGCCTGCCGCAATTCGTAAAGGCGGTGCTCACGGAACAACTGCCAGACTCCAGCTCCGAAGCTCAGGAGGCCGGCTATCGTGCCATCAAACGCTGGTGGACCCGTACAAACGAGCAGGCACGCGCAGAGGCCGCGGTACGCCATGGCTTCACCTATATTCCCGAGCCGAAGCCGCAAGGCATGGATACTGGGAACGACAGCATCGACGTGCTGCATGCCGAACTCGAAGATATTGGTTTCCTGGGTGAGCTTGCTCAGATCGCAGACATGCAATTGCAGAACCAACTGGAATACCAGAAGCAGCGGCAGCAAAAGGAATGCCGATGCCGGAAAACCGATGCGACCGGCGCGTCGCGGTCAGGTACTGGCCGCGCTGATCCCAATCAGGTGCGGTCGGAGGGACTGGGGCGGTACCTGCTCGACCCGGAAGCCCTGAAGAACCTGCCGGATGGCGGTCGCCAAGTGGAACGCAATGCAGCGCTGCATGCCGTGTGCACCGAGCCGGTGCCTTACGCCGAATGCCGGGATCGTGGCACGTTCGCCCGCATCCGTGAGGGGCTTGGCGCTCGCTTTCCCCACGCCACGGCGGTGATCGACGGATTGCTCCGTCCGCTCGAGCGCAATTTCGATCTGGGCCGGGCCGTCATCTCCCTGCGTCCCGCGATCCTCGTCGGACCGCCGGGAACCGGCAAGACGGCGCTTCTGCGGGCATTTGCGGCCGAGCTGGGTTTGCCGGCGTCGCAGAAATCCGTCGCCGGCAGCGCGGATGGCAACCTGTTCGGGACGTCGGCGGGATGGTCGACAGCGATGCCGTCGATCGTGTCGTCGACAATCTCACAGAGCGGTATTCTGAACCCGCTCATCATTCTCGATGAAGTCGACAAAGCTCAGACGACGCACAATGGGTCGATCCAAGAGTGCCTGCTGCCGCTGCTCGAGCCCGGCGAAGCCAGGCGATACCACGAGCGCTATCTCGCGAGCGCGGTTGATGCCTCGGGCGTCAACTGGATCTTCAGCGCCAACCAGCTGGACCGGATCAGCGGGCCACTGCTGTCGCGGTGCGACGTCTTCGAGATGCCCCGGCCGGCGAGGCACCATGTCCGCGCGCTTGCCAGATCGATCCTGCGCGACCAGGCCGAACTGCTCGGTCTGCATCCAGCCTTCCTGCGGCTCACCGCGAGCGACCTCGCGTTCCTGGAAGAAAGCTTCGACCGCCATCGCAGCGTCCGGGTACTTGCGGAACTGGTCCGCCAGCTGATCGATGACAATGCCCGCGAGACAGCCCGTGTCGTGATGTGACGCGGGTCACGGACCGGATCTGCAGCGTCGCGGATCTGGTCCGAGAAAGCTTCCCTGCCATCTGCAAAGGATAATATCGGCCAGCAGGCCGAGCGCCTCGGTTCTTTGGAATTGCTTTAATCTTTCATCGCTACCCTGATGCCATGTTGCAATAGGGAGCGACCCGATGAAAACCCTCCACCTTTCGGAATTCAAGAAACATCTGAAAACCGGACATCTCAGAACGAGGTTCGAATACTTCGAGCCCCGGAAAATTGCCCCGGAGGTGGCATGGGGCAGCATTCAGAACGAGATCATCACGAATGGATCGCGCTTCCAGAACCTTGCCCTGTTCTATCATTGGAAAGGCGATCCCTCGCTGATTGAGGTCTACCCTTTTCTCCAGGGTGGCAGCCTCGGCGACGAGATAGGCTTCCATGTCTTGGACGACGATGGAAATGATGCGGACCAAGACGACATCGATCGGGCCGTACTGGAGGTGCGACCGGATATGTCGGAGTTCGATACCTCGAGCCTGGGGTCCGAGAAACAGGGCATGGTCTGCATCGTCGACCGGGACCACCCCAAAACCTATTGCCTTCAGCGCGCCCAGCAGGCGGATGTCGTTTTTGATGGCGTCATCCGAAGCTGGTGGTGTGAAGATCAAACCTGGTCGGATTGGACGAGATGGATCAACCGGATCAAGTACGCCACCACCCGGGGCACATTCGTCATCCTGCGCGAACATACGCTGTTCCACGGCCGGACACGCGTCAGAACGAAACGCTGGATCGACGAGGTCCGCTGCGACGCCAAAGCAGATGATCCGCTCCATGATGACAGCACTGATACAGCGGCGGAAGCGGTGCAGGAGGAAAGGTCACCTGTCTCGTTCACGTTCTGCCCGTTCGGCAGAACCGATCAGTCCGCCAGAAAATATGTCTACCTGAGCGCTCCAATGCAAAAGCAGCCGTGAGGGACAGGCCATGATATCCATCACTGCTGTCGGGGCGCCTGCTTCGTCAATCATCCGGAAACCTTCCTCCCATATATCCGGCACCAATGGTGACCGCAGTGGGGGATCAGAGGTGAGTTTTCGGAACAGATTGGGGGCGGTTCACTCGGCTTTCCTGAGCGACCTCCGCTTACATATCGCTCGTGAAACCTGGATGCATGTTCTGGCCCCTTGGGCGATCGATGAACGTTTGCAGATGGAGGCGCTCGGTCTTTGCGACAGCGCGTTCGCCGCGAGGCGGGCGGGCGCGTTGAGCTGCAGCTTGCAGAAGACGGAAGCCCGCAAGGATTTGCAGTCCGCCGGGCATGCCTGTTTCGACGCGATCCGCCCTCTGATCGAAATCGATCGACATAGATTTCTCGAAAACTACGCCGCTTGCGAACGCCGTATTCGACGGGGCATCGAGATGGGGGTGCTCATCGACGCCGAGATGACCCGGATCGAAAGCGGGACGTGGATCCGGTTCCGCGAAGAACGCAGCATGGCGGCCGCCGCCTGAACGGGGCACCGCTACGCGGCCAAGTGGCACGGGCACGGGCGAGGTACACATGCGCAATGGCCGGAGGAAAGGCAGACCTCATCGGCAAGATCGGTCTGGTGCGGCTCTGCGCTGTATCGCGGGGAGAGCACCTCCTGCGGGGAGCAAGCCATCTTCAGGCTCGGTACATTCGGTTTTGCAGCGCAGCCGGATTGCGTTCGAACAGGTCGTGCATCTCGTCCGACAATGTCAGCACGCGCCCGTCCTCGACACGCGTTTCTCCGGGCATGCCCGTCGCCATGCATCGCTCTTCGCTTTGACATTGCGCCCAGCGGCACAGGCGCTTCAAACGCGCGCTATTGTGCGCGTAGCACCTCAGCATGCCGAGGTCTTTATCGATCGACTGGATACGGATCTGTTCGCCTTCGCGCGCCCAGACCGACATGTGATGGGCCATGACTTGCGCGATCCACGCCCAGCCGGTCGGGAATGCCTCGAACTGGTCCGCGCCCTTGATTCCCGATGCGGTTAGACAGTGCACGAGGCTCGCAAGTAATTCGGTGCGCCATTCGGGAGGAGGGGCCCCGGGTGGCAGCCGCTCGACGGGGCGGTACCACTTGTATCGGAAGCGCCAGGAATCGGGGAAGAGGGCCTCGAGTTGGCCTTCGAGGTCCTCCTCACGGGGCCGGTCCAGACCCCATTCGACGTGCACGGATGCGCCGGATTCGGGATTGGACATGCCCCACGTTTCGTGGATCCGGATGTCTACCTTTGTCGGATCGAAGATCCCATCCAGATGATCAGGCATCGGCTTTTTCGCGAGGCGGATACATCATGCGCTCGACTGTCTGGCGGTCGCGCTGATGGAGCGCGTATGTGGCGTCGGACAGCGTGAGCACCCAGCCGGTACCACGTGCTCGACCTTCGCGGCCCGTTGCCATGCAGCGCCCGACGCTTTGCTCTTCGCACCAATCAGCCAAGTCTTGAACGCGGGCAGAGCCGTAAACGTGGACCCGAAGGGTCCCGTACTTTTCCTTGACGTCGTCGAGCGTGCATTCGTCTCCTTCGGCCGTCCAGCGGCACAGGCGATCGACAAGCACCATGGCGATGTGCAGCCACCCGGTAGGGAACGCTTGAACGCAACAAGCGTGACGCACCCCCGCGGCCTCGAGACGGCGTTCGAGTTCATCGAGAATGTGGACACGTGCCGGACTGCTGGGGGCGCCGTATGGCAGACGCACCGTAGGCTCATGCCGCCGGCTGTCCGGCTCCCAGCCGTCCCCTAGGGCCGCTTTTAGACGCTCCTCGAGTGTCTTGTCTGGCTCCTCTCCCGCTCCGAGGACGAGATCCAGGCGGGCATGCTCATCGTCGTCCCGGCGCATGGACCAGCGCCATCGCATGGAGTGATCGACGGTGGCGGGGTCGAAGGTGTCGTAGCGGTCGTGAATGTCGTTCATGTTCAGCTCCTTGTATCGCGCGAATGGACACAAGGGCGCCGTAAGCCGGACGAGATCTCGAACTGAAGAGGAGTGGATCGCGTACGCCGAGCGGCGCCCCGAGAGGGGCGTCAGCGTATGACGTGCAAGGTGATCCAGGCGCTCATGTCACAAGCATGACCGGGAAACATCGGGTACGTCAACAGGGGCAGACTGGGCCGCCGGTGTGGTCCGGCTAGGCTGAGCAAAGGAAACCGGCTGCCACGGCCCGCAAGAAATGGAGACAGGGAAATTGGAAGACCCTGGGCGCTACCCTTTGAAAAGATTGAGCGTCCCGGCCAACTCGACCAAGGTGACATGGAGCCGACACCGGGCAAAACATTCAGGCGACACCCGTAGACTTCCCCATAGACGAGGTTCGGACCGGTCATGCCTGGGCACCTCCGAGGGCGATGAGTTCCGACTATAGCTCAGCGTGGTTCTGCACGGCAGAAAATGAACCGGTCTGCAAGCCATATCCAGCGGCAAAGGCCACAATGAGTTTTGTGGAGCCTCTAACCCTACAGTACCCCATCGTACGGAGATGCTGAACGGGGACGCCGGAGGTGCCGATGGAATCGGCATCGGCGATCCCCGATCGGGGCATTGTTTCAAAAACAGGCCCCTAATATTTAATCATATTATGTGACCTGAAAGCCTCACCAAGCCTGTCCGCAAGGTGACGCAGTTGATGCATCCGGGACCGCTGCCGATAATCGCGTTCTATAACAGCCAATAAAACAGAGCAGAAACATGACCTTCCAGTCTGACCAGCACCCCAAGACCGAACAGCCGATCGCTACCAGCCTGTCGGCACCTGCGCAGTACCAGCAGATCCAGGTCGAAGGCTTCTTTCCGAACGACGTCGGCCTCTCGGAATCCGAAATGAAGGCCGTGGTGGACGCGCACTGGTCCCACTGGTTCGAAACCTCTGAGCTCCACCGCCATGTCGACTGGAACGTCGAAGACAGCCTGCAAGACGGGCTGGCAGAGAAGTGGAATATCGACGGTCCCGCGCTGGTGGCAAAGCTCAAGGCACTGACCAGCGAGCAACAGGACGCACTGGTCACGGAGATCAAGCGGAGGCGCGCCGCGGCGGGCTAAGCCAAGTCCTGCAGTCGGGCAGTAAAGGCGCTGCTTGCAGCGCCTTCATCGTATCTTCTGGGCCGGACGGCCTGCAGGCTGCAGATCACATCGGACCAGCGCGAAATTCCAGCTCCGGCAGGACCGTCTCCCACTCTTCGCGCTTGATCCATTGCTGGTAGTGCTCGTCGTTGTCGCTCTTCCGCCAGCGAACGACAGCACCGACCATGCCCTTGAGAAACACCGTACCTTCTGGCGGCTGCCAGGATCTGGCCATGCGCCCGAGCGGCCGGTTGTTCCGATCATACAGCATCCAACGATCGCCCTCATGAGCCAGGCGGAGTTCATCACCCACCTGCGCCGACGCGATCGCATCATGGGCGGGATGCGACGGGCTCAGCCGCCCCGCGTAGGACAGGTCGACGACTTCGAGGCTCGGCAGTTGATAGTGCCGCGGCGCAGGGGCTGCATGTGAACCGGCATGGAAAAGTGACCCCGTAGCGGAGCGCGCCCCTTGGTCCTTCGGCAAGCCGCGTCGACGGGGCCGTGCCCGCAGGCCATTGAGCTTCATCAGACGCTCGATCCGATGCAGACCTCAGGGCAGTCCTTCCTCAAGCACGTCCCGCCAGACGCGCCGGGCGCGCGTCACGTCCGATCACTGGCTTGGAAGCTCTGGCGCATGACCTCGCTCAGCTTCTCGTCATAGATGGACCGGGCAGGCGGGCCGGTTCAACCAGGCATGGAAGCCTGAGCGGGAGACCTGCAAGGCGGCGCAGATCCAGTCCACGGGCCAGACATGCCGGTGCTTGGCGACGAAAGCGAACTTCATGTCGCATCCCGCGCGGAGAACGCGGTCGCCTTCCTAAGAAACAGCGACGGGTTCGGGCATGGGCGCCAAGTGGTAGCCGAGCGACCTGGCGCGGCGCTGGAGGCTGGCGAGGACGCGGCTTCGGTGCCGCTCGCCATAGTCCGCGGCGCCGGGATCGCGGTAAGCCATGCCGAACCGGAGGGTGTTGTAGAACAGAACAGCGATCTTGCGAGCCGTGGCGGTCACGGCCTTCTGCTTGCCGACACGAGATGACAGTCGACGATAGAACGCGCCGAGAGCGGTGTCGCTGCGCCCCACGGTCGTCGCGGCCAGGCGCAGGAGCGCGGCCGCACGGCTCGTGGAGCCGGGTCCGCGAGGACAGCAGCTTGCCCCCCGAGATCTTGTTGCCCGGCACGAGGCAGAGCCACGAGGAGAAATGCTTGGCGCTCGGCCAGGCCGTCAGATCGGTGCCGCACTCCGCCACCAGCTTCAGGGCAAGGCTTGGCCCGATGCCATGGATCTGCGTCAGGTCCAGTCCGAGCACGCCATGCAGCGCGGCTCGCACATCGAACGCCGGTGCCCCTGCCGGCCTCTGGCGAAAGCGCGGCTTGGGCAGTGGCGTCGTGCTCCCGGACCGGATTGTGAGGGCGCTCACCGCTTGCTCCAGCCTCGCATCGCAGTCCGCGATCTTCGCCCGATACGCGTCATAGAGGTCCAGAGACTGCGCCAGCGCGAAGATATGTTCCGCGCGGTCGTTGCCGACCAGCGCGGCTCGGATCGTCTCGGAGGAAGCATGGCACCGCACATCGCGGTAGGATGCCAGAATGTCCGGGTCGCGCTCTCCAGCCACCAGCGCGCGCATGATCCGCATGCCGGTCACGCCGGTGATGTCAGAGACGACATGATGGAGCTGGAGGTTCATCTCCATGAGCGCCTTCTGCATGTGCTGGATATGCGCAGCCGCGTATTCGACAAGCCGCTCCCGCTGCCGGAGATAGGAGCGCAGCGTGGCGATCTCGGCCTCGGGCCGAAAGCTGCCGCGCAGGAGGCCGTAGGAGTGCAGCTGCCGCAACCAACCGGCGTCGCTCACGTCGGTCTTCCGGCCCGGCACGTTCTTGGCGTAGCGCGCATTCACGAGGATGACTTCGAACCCATGCTGCTCGAGGATCTCGAAGGCGGGTATCCAGTAGACCCCGGTGGACTCCATCGCGACGCTTGTCACCCCGCAGGACCGGAACCTCGTCGCCAATTTCTGCAAGTCCTGCGTGAAGGTGCCGAAGGCGCGCACTGGCGTATCGCTGCTCTCGGGGCTGACCGCCGCCATGTGCATCGTCGATCCGATATCGAAGGCTGCGGCCCAAGGATTGACCAGCTTCATCTCCGGGTGGCCACCGGTCCTCGCTTTCGTCATGGCATCTCCTCCGTTCGAGCGGAGGGCGTGGGCTATGCCAGTTCGTCATCTTGCCTCAACGGGATCGCGCGGACAACCGGCGTCACCACTCTCAAGTGCGCATGGACCCATGGGCCACGTTTTTTAACGGGGTCGAACCCACCAATAAGCCAACGGCCGCTGCCCTCCTGGTCGAGCGTAGCATGCGGCGTTTCTATCCCGCACAGGCGGGCGCCGGCCCGGGATGGTTTTTTAGGATGGCACGCTCCACCTTGAGACGGGCGACCTCCTTGCGCAAGGCCGCGATCTCGGCCTGCTCCGGGCTGGCCCGCCCCTGGGCGGGGAATGCCCCGAGAGGGGTGTCTCCCACCTCGCGCATCCATCGGCGCAACACGCTCTCGGAAAGCTCCAAATCCCGGCATGCCTGAACGTCGGCGACACCACGCTCCGTCATCAGCTTCACAGCCTCGAGCTTGAACTCACGGCTAAACCTTCGTCTCTTCATCTGAGGTCTCCAATCCCATGGTCACAATCTTATCGTCGTGTCCACGGGACCGGCAGCAGCTCATCCAAGTATCTTGTGGTCGGTCCAATCTCGCTTTTCATCGACCCCCTTGCGCCTCAATATAGCGTTGATCCGCGAGGTGGGTCAGACATCGTTAGGAGATGCTGGAATTGGTTGACCTTGTCGACGTACAAAACGCGATTATCGCCAAGCGGCTCGGCTGGCAAGCCGGCGACACGCCGATCGCCGCGGTCGCGGCAACGCCTGGGCGGTTCGGACTGCGGCCAGCGAGCCTGAAAGCCCAGACCCTGCAAGTCGCCACAGTCACGCCCGCTGCATTTCGGCCGAAGCGCCCGGTCAAGATCGACTGGCGAGAGGTCGGCCGCGTCTCGCCGGTAAAGTCCCAAGGGCTGTGCGGGGCATGCGTAGCGTTCGCCACCTGCGCAGCCATGGAGAGCGCGCTGGCGATTGCTGAGGCCGATGCCTCGATGCTCGATCTGTCGGAAGCCGACCTTTTTTTCTGCGGCTGCGGAGATTGCTGCGAGAGCGGATGGGACTTCGTCCCTGCGCTTGAGCGCGCCGCGAAAGGGGTCGGGCTCGAGGCTGATCTTCCTTACGCGGCCGATACCAGATGCATAGCTATCCCTGCCGCGCTTCGGATCTCGAACTGGCAGACGGCCTTGAGCGCCGAAGATCGCCGTTATGCCGTTGCGCGGGGACCAGTGATCGCTGGCATGCGGGTCTATGATGATTTTCGTTACTACACGGGCGGCATCTATGAACATGCGACTGGCGACGAGGTCGGCCTCCATGCGATCTGTATCGTCGGCTATGACGACGAATCTTCATGTTGGATCGGCAAGAACAGCTGGTCCGAAGCTTGGGGCGAGAATGGACTGTTCCGCATTGCCTACGGACAGTGCGGCATTGACGAGGAATTCCCTTTCATCGGGATCGAAGTCGAGAGAGTATGAGGACAGGCGACCCATGATCCGGGAAGTCCCAGAGGGTACATCGTCGGTCGATGCTGATATCGGACGAACGCTGGAGTTTGCCCTCCCCGGTGGGGGCACGACCGGGTATAGGTGGGAGGCGCGGCCAGCGGACGGAGTGGAGGTCGAGCGGCTTTCAACGCGGCCAGGGGCGGCATTCGGCGGTGCCTCGCGCGACATCTTTCGGGTGACACCGAAGCGCGCTGGCAACATAAGCTTACAGTTGGAATTACGCGCGCCTTGGCAGACTGAACCGGCCGAAAGGCGTGTGGTTATACTCAGAATTCGATAGTTTGTCCAAAGCTTGGTACACTTACGGCAGCGACATCACAGATAAGCCAAGAAGTAAGAGAATGCTTCAGTCAGTCGCAAAGGACTTGGAACGCCGCAAAGCTTCAGGCATAGAGCGTTGCGGAGCTTCTTGGCTACCGCGTCGGGGGGATTAGTGGCCAGCGCTGCGCAGATCATTTCACTTGTACGCAGCCATACGCGGGGCGACAGTAGTCGTTTCGAGCAGGTAGCGCTGCAACTGGCTTCCGACGCAGCGAAGCGCGGCCACGGCAAGGTGGCAGAGGAGCTTCGCGCACTTGTCGAAGAGGCCCGCAATCAGTCGGCATCAATCGAGCGCACACGCGATCCAATCCCGATGGTGCGCCCGCGCGGCGAGTTGGCCGGCATTCTTACGGCCAGCTTTCCGAGTATCCGGCTGTCGTCGTTGGTCATGCCGGAAGGACTCGACGAAGCGCTGAAGCGGATCGTCAAGGAACAGCACCAGCGCGAGAAACTCGAGGATCACGGCCTCAGTCCTCGACGCAAACTGCTGCTCAGCGGTCCGCCCGGCACGGGCAAGACGAGCACTGCCGCAGCTCTAGCCGGCGAGCTGTCGCTCCCGTTGTTCACGATCGAACTCGACGGCATCATCACCAAGTTCATGGGCGAGAGCGCGGCCAAACTGCGCTTAGTTTTCGAATCCATCGCCAACAACCGCGGAGTTTATCTGTTCGACGAGCTCGATGCGCTCGGCGCCGAACGCTCGATGCCTAACGATGTCGGCGAAGCCCGGCGCATTTCGACGGCCTTCCTGAAATTCCTTGAAGAAGATCGGAGCACTAGTCTGATCCTAGCTGCGACAAATCATGGCAAGCTGCTGGACAAAGCACTA
>Ga0208794_1001333_pt1 | contig 11235 bp, 11 predicted proteins | sample 32_taG_FD_184106 | JGI IMG/M metagenome (GOLD analysis project Ga0208794, IMG submission 184106) | Marine viral communities from the Gulf of Mexico - 32_GoM_OMZ_CsCl metaG (SPAdes) (version 2) | ecosystem: Environmental > Aquatic > Marine > Oceanic | place: Atlantic Ocean: Gulf of Mexico...
ATCTTATCTCCAACTTTAGCTACAACTATATGGGACTTTTTAGGATGATTAGGAGTACGTTTAGGTTTATTATAACCTGATACTCCAGCTCTTACTAATCTACTATCTCTTTTTTTACCAGCCATTATTTCTTCTTTTTAGCATTATGTGCTCTTCTAATAGATTCTTTTCCTCTTTTAAATATGGCAGCTTGTTTAGGCTTTCCTCCATATTTAGATCTTTGTTCACCTACAGTCAGTATTTGAATTTTTCTAGCATAAGGCTTTCTAATTCTTTTTACTTTAGCTACTGTAGCTCTTGCATCTGCTTCAGTTGCATACTTTATCCTAACAGTATCTTTAGGATTTTCATCAGTATAAAGTCTCCTCCCGCTACCTTTAGGTTTTTTACCTGTACCAACTTTAGGATCCTTTTTCTTAGCCATTACTTCTTTTTCTTAGATGGCTTAGATATACTTTTAAGCATAGCATCAATTCTTAATGCCTGACTTTTATGCATAGCAGAAGCTTTCTTTAACTCTGCAGAAATCTTTTTTAGTTTTTTAGCATCCATAATTATCTTTTTTTCTTTTTATGTAAACCATGTTTAGCATGTTGTTTACCTGCTCTAGTAGCAGCTCTCTTCTTTTTGTTAGCGGCAGCTAATTTCTTTCTGCCTTTTTTAGTGCTTTTTAATTTTGCAATAGTTTTAGAAGGAGCATAAACTTCGCCAGTTTCAGAAGACTTCTTACCAGAAGGTGTTCTCCACTTCTGTTTAGTCCATCTTTTTAGGCTTTTCTGTTTCTTAGTTAGTCCCATTATTTATATCCTCCTCCTTTAGCTTTATATTGTTTAGCTAGCATCTGTGCCTTTCTAGCAGACCATTGACCAGGTCTTCCTCCTTTACTACCTGCTTTAATACGTTCAAATAATCTTTTACGCATACCAGGTTTAGTATAATTACCAGAGGAGTTAACAGTACTTTTCTTTTTTTTAGAAGTACTCTTTCTCTTAGAAGAAGACCTTTTCAATGTTTTTTTCAGTGCCATTTTTAACTATTCCAAAATTTTTCACATTTAGTATTTAAATCACCAAGAATATCCTCATGTAAAGGATTCTTAAGATACTCAACAACATCACTGACATTTCTACCTAGTGCTGCATTTGTATCATTGTGATAAATATAACCATCACTCTTATTAACAATATACTTAAAAAATACGGAATCTTTAACAATTGCTTTAATTTTTAATGTTTCCATATTCATTTTACATGCATCTAAGAATGAAGTAGCTGCTCTTTCTTTATTACTTTCAATACCTTGACCACTAATATAGATATCCATATTATCATAGATAATATCATTTGGAGTATCTTTCTTATACTGTGTACTATGAGTATCTACTACTTTAGCAATATAAAATAACTTACTACTATTCTTATCAAATAATTTTTGTAGTTCAGAGTATGCTTTGTTTCTTAGTTTCTTATACTCTGTTCTTATCATTGCAGTATCTTCTTCTTTATCTAGATAAAACTTAGGTGGTACTGCTTGTGATCTTGCATCATCATAACTTTTTGCAACCAGGGAAAATCCTCCCGCTTCAATTGCATAAAATTTAATTCTGTCATAAGGATCTTTCATATCTAAATACACGGGTTCATTACCGCATTTGATTTCAATCTTATTCCAGAATTCAGAGTTATTAGGTTTAAGCAAAGTAACTTTATTCCAAAAGTCTTTATCTTCTATATCAATAACATTTGATGCTAATTCTTTTTCTAGCTCTGCAACTGTAGTTCTAATTTGCTTTATTTTAGCTGCTTTAGCTTCACCAGTTAATAATTTAACTGCAGGTGCAAATTCATTTAGTCCGGTAACATATCTTACAATACCGTTTTTTTCAATACATGCTAGTTGTTCCATATGCTTGACACCGTCAAACATTGTGATCCCATAATCTTCTAGTCCCATATTTGAGACAGTAGGATCAAAATAAGGTTTAATTCTTACTTGTGTTTTCTTATTTGTTTTTGTGATTACTTGAGTAAATGACATAATGTTGGTTTTAAAAAATTAAAAAAAAGAAAATGGGGAGCAATGTCTACTCCCCGTTTTCATATATATATTAGAATGATCCGCCAGTGATTGGGTTACGCATCACAATCTTAAGAACCTTAGTCGGGTCCTTCACCCATATTGCAGGCATTGTTTGTGACATGTATACACGGTAACCGTTAAACTGTCCTGATCCTTGGAAGCCTTGAGTTCTTCCTTGATAATCCATAGTTCCATTTTGGTAGAACCATTTTAATTGATTATCCCAAGATAATTTCAACATAAAGATGTTGTCATTAGTATTATCCGTTACATCAAAGATGATGAAAGAATAAGATGATAATGGGAATCCATCAATAATTGGGTTCTCAATGTCATTAGTATGAACATTGTCAAACGCAGGATTAATTACAAACTTCACGTTTGCTAAGAAAGGAATTACATAAGAAGTATATGCAAAACCAAAGTTAAGGTCCATTCCTTTACCAGTAATTGCACCTATATCAGCAGCTTGAATAGTAAGACCTGAAGCTACAGCTTCTAATTTAATAGCCTCATTAACCATTCTCATACCACCCATACCTGTTTGTACAATTAATTGACGTTGTGGATCTGGCCCAGTAAAGTCAACTTTACCATTGAAGAAATTAAAGATCTCTCCACGGAATAAATCAAGGTTGAAGTTATTCTTGTTGTATACTCTTTTGAAAGAGTTATCCAACTGTTTCCAAAGACCTACAGATAATCTTACATCATCTGGACCGTCTTGTCTAACTCTACCACCATGACCCCACATTAGGTAAGTCTCAATGTCAGTAGCTACTTTTGTTAAGTGAGCTGCTTCCATATTTGTTAAGAAGCTTCTTGATAAGTCTCCGTTATCAAATGCTTTCTTAACTGCATCTTTACCCATGATTTTAACCATGTCTTCTAATGAAGAAACAGAAGGATTAAGATTCTTGTCAAAAGATCTCCAGATCTCTGTAACAGGAATAGTACCATCTGCATTCATTCCACCTTTGATCATAAGATCAGCTCTAGAAGAGATAGAATAGTGAACGTGAGCTTCAGCTCCTCCTACATAGTTGTAGAACTCACGGAAACCAGTGTTAGTAATGATGTCAGAAAATCTCTCTCCATACTCACCTCTTGCAGAACCTTTTCTAAAAAGTTTAGTTCCATTAGCAAGATACTTGTTGTCTAGAAATTTAGTGTTATCATTATTAACTAACTGAACAGTGTAGATGAATCCATCACCAAGAGGTTGTATATCATCTGCTGTAATATAAAGTTCAGCACCGTTATACTTGTCATAGGTAATGATATCACCGTGACCAAATTCACGTTTGTTAATTTTAATTTTAAAGGTAGTACCGTCAATACCTTTAGTAGCATTGGAAGATTCAATGTCCTCAATGATATAAGGAAGATCCTGATTAACAGGAGTCTGCCATTTATACTCACCACGGGCATTATCAACCATGATTACATTTTTACCACCAAAACTAGAAAGTTGATAAAGAGGCATCTCTACTTTTTGAGCCATAGCCCATAGGTCCACTGGACCCATATCCATAGGTTCTGCATCTTGCAACATGTTTCTAAGGTGATAGGAATCCAAATGTGACGAAGCTTGGTAAGCTGTGTCTCTCATAAAGATCCCGTTGTTTAAAACTGGAGTTGCCATTTGTTATTATTTATTTGTTATTAAAATCGTTTAAAAATATTTTGTTGTTTTCTAGGCAACGTCTTTCTTGTTGTTCTAGAAACCGGTTCCTCTCTTTGAGGAGTAACAGAAGAGGTAATCTTTTTAGCTGCTTCAGTTTTTAACATTCTTACTGTTTTTTCTGTTGCTGCATTTTTACCTTGACCTTGGATTTTAGATTTATATCCATTTGGATCAGCTAATAACCAAAGTGCTTCAGCAATTAAATCATGTCTTGGTTCTACAAACTGGTACTTCTCTAATAAGTGACCTAATAAGTTAGTAGGCTTACCTGACATAGAAGGATAATTTGGTTGAACTAAACCACTATATAATAAACCTTGAGTCTTTCTATCTAGTTTAACACCTCCTATTTCTCCTACAGATAATGTATTATACACATTATCCATATATGCTTTTGAAGCTTCTTCTTGCTGTGCTTTAAGTTGCTCTTGTTGTGCTAACTGTCTTGCAACTACTTCTTCTTGCATTGCATCTAATTTAGGCTTAAACTGATTAGCTTTCTTCTCTAGCTTTTCAATATCTCTCCAAGTATCAATCTCTTCTTGAATTTCTTCAGGAGTTCCAAAATTAGTAGCTGTTAAGTATTGTCTTGCAATCTCAGCTTGATGATGTTCATTAGAAGGATCTAATTCTCTTACTTCTTCTACATGAGATAAAGTTCTAAATAGACCTTTCATATCTGTTCCACCATCTGCTACATATTTAGCTGCTATTTGAAGCTCTTCAGGTAAAGCATCAAAGAATTGTTTAGGTGTATCTTGTCTAATCTTTTCTTCTCTTTGCTTAAAGTTTGCTTCAAATAATTCTCTAAAGTCTTTTGCTGTGTATTCCTCCATAGGTTTATCATCATCAAAAGCTAATAGAGAACCTTCTTCAATCATCTTACTTGCTAAATCCATTAGACCACTTTTATCTAATCTTGGTCTACCTCTGTTTTCAGCAGTTTCTTCTTGACTGATTAACTCATCTAATTCAGCAATTGTTTCTTCTGTCTTTTCTGCTACATTCTGATCTTCTGTTTTTTCATCAGTACTAGCAGGGTTGTCAATGAACTCGGTGTCAAAGGGCTTTTCAGTCGCTAAGACATTTGTTGGTTTTTCAGTTTCTTCTTCTTTTGGTAGCATTACATTGCTTGCATCAGGGCTTGCGCCAAATATACTATCAATATCTACATCTACCTGACCTACCGTTGTAGTGTCTTGTGTTTCCACATTAGTGTTTTCTTCACTCATTTTTTGTTGGTTTTAAATTACTGTTACTATTAATATACAAATTAACTTTATAATAAACTTAAAATATTTAAATGTTTCTGATAAAAAATGGTACTATATGGCTATTTTATTTTTTTATATAATTTTTCAAGTTCTTTTATATAAAAATTCCTTTCCTCTGATCTTACTAAAGCTATCTCTTTTATAAAGTTTTCTCTTTCTAGATGACATTGTTTTAAAAACTGCTCACGTTCTTTATGCCAATTCTCACGTTCTTTTGTAGACCTTTCAGATATCTCTTCAATTTTCCTAAGTAACCATCTCTCTCTTGTAATAGCATATACTACCCAAACACCAAGAACTCCGTATTGTGTAAGTATATCAAAGAATTCCATTATTCTTTATCCTTTTTAGATTTAGAACCAGGCTTATCATATCTGTTCTTATTCTCTCTAGCTATTTGTAACTGAGTTTGTGCTATATCTTTTTGAGCTTGTATCTTTTCTCTTTCAATAGCATTCTTTTGAATATTTTGACTAACCTTGTTATTTTCTTTTTGTCTATCTATTTGTGATTGTTGTGCATATTGCTGTGATTTTCTAATATCATTCATAGCATCTTTATAATCACTTTCAAGATTTTGATTTATATCAGACATAGATCCGTAACCAGCTGCTTTAATTTCTGCAACAAGAAGATCATTCTGTCTATCAAGAGCATCTCTATTAGTTTCATACTCTCTCTTAAGTCTTTCTTCTTCAGCCTTAGCTTGAATTTGTTGCTGTTGCATTTCTTGAGCTTGCTGCATCTCTTGTTGTTTTTGCTGCTGCTGTTTTTGTTCAGTAGCTTGTAAAACATTATTAAGTTCTGAAACAGAATCAGATTGCATAACTTTACCTAAATCATAAATAGATGCGCCTGTAGTGTTATTAGTCATAGCCATTTGCTTTAACTGCTCAAGTATAGATCTGTAGTTAGCATTTGTACTTGTAAATATATTTAGATCTCTCATTAAAAGATCTGTACCATTTATTTCAAAATTAACTTTTTCATCAGCTGCTGTTAAATATGTAAGTCTTGCAGATGGTTTTGTAGAATGATAATACTGTGCTAAATCAGTTCTCATCTGATGAACTCTTGGCATAAGATAATCACAGTGCTGAATAAAGTAAACTTCTGTTTGTGCATAAGATGCGTTTACAGCTTGTTCTACTCCTGTTGCTGTAGACTGTGCTATTTGTTGTCCCATTCTTTGAGGGTTAACTCCTACAACATCATAAGCTTGTTGTTTAAAGTGATTACCTAATTGAATTCTAGACATAAGTCTATTAGTTTGTGATAGATCTAATTTTTGGAAATGCTGGAAGTTTAATGCATTCTCTGTATTTGTAATAGATGTGTCAAGAGGTAGCATCTGAAAATCCTTCATAGCTACGTAAGCCTTAGCTAAATTACCTTTACCCCAATCTTCTCCTAATGAATGTCTAGGTAGAGTATTCTGATCTAACATTATTATAGTACCTAACTCATCAACAAGTATATCTGCTATTTGATTATTAACCATATTATATCCTATCTGATATGGCTTCATCATATCTACTAGTGAAGTAGATCTAGTATTTCTATCTGAGAAAACAGATCCTTCTACAGGAAGTTTACAACCATATAAGCTATCATCTCCTTTAAATTGAAATCTTATTGGTCCTGGGTTTGATTTATCAATACCTATATACATAGGAGTAAATCCTTCAGGGTTATTCATACCCCAATAACTAGGAATGTTTGGGCCAATTTTAATACCACCCCATACTTCATTAATCCATATCCAATCAATATGTTCACCAAATACAAGAGTATCTTTATTTTTGTTTTTAATTAACCTGTTATCATAGATAGGTTTATCAGTAACTTTATATTCTTCTGTTATAACTTCTGTCATAACTTCACCATTCTCTAATATTTTAGTTAAGTGACCCAACTTTCTTTGAGATTTCCAGTAAGCAGTAGTTACTCTAAGAAGATCATTCATTCCTGGATCATATGTTTCTTGTCCTTCACCAAGTAATTTTTCAATTACATCATCACCATACATTGCCTGTGAAGATGCTAAAGATCTATAAGATAGAGACGGCATATTAGTATTCCATTCTGCAGATCTTGTTGCATCATAATATGTCCCGTCATTTTGATATCCTGCTAAATTATATCCAACTGCTTTAATTGGATATATAGCTTCTAGTGCTAGTAACTGATCTTCTGTCATTAAGTACCCATACTTATCAATTACGTCTGAAGCAGTTAACATGTCTGTTTTACCTACCCAGTTACCTTGAGAAATATATCTTGCTTGAGGAGATTTATGATAGAAAGTAACTAAAGGATTCCATAATTCAATATCATAATCATCTTCCATCATTTGCATATGCCAAAACTCTCTATCTGTAATTAGCATATCACGGAAACCTCTTTCTTCAAGTTCATCTAATTTAAATCTTTCTACATCTACTTGATGCTGATGGGAAGCCCATTGCTCCACCATAGATCTATAATCTTTTTTAAAGAAAGCTTCTATTTCAGGAAGTTGTTTTAATGCGTCTGGTTGTAATTGCTGTTGAGACTCTTCACTCATAGGGTCTAACCCTTGCTCTGCTAATGCAGCTGAAATCTTCATCTCTGCATCTTGAAGTAGTACATCTTCTACCATCTTTCTTTTCTCCTCCATCATCTCATTATAAGATGTATTATCTACAGCACGGTATGTAAGTTTAGTACTTCTCTTTGCAAACTCTGCTACAAGTACATTTACTACATTAGGAATAATAGGATAAAATTTTAATTCTAAAGCGCTATTATCTTCTCTAGTTAAAATATCTATAATTTCTCCATACTCATTATCATCTTCAACAATGTAATCTGTTTTATCTATAAGTCCTTTTGCAAGCTTATAGTTTTTAGAAAGTCTTCTAGCATTTCTTTTTATTTGCTTTAATCCATTCCACTCAAGCCAATCTAAATTCCAAGCTGCCCACTCTTTATTTTTATCTTTTTTAGGAATAAATTGCAAAGGTTGAGTAATATTACCTAACCTATTATTTTCTGCTTTAGCTCCATTTTTGAGCTGCATTGCGTTGAGGACCTGCATATTGTTATTTTAAATTTTTAAAAGCTGACTTCTTAAAAACCTTGCCATTAACCATTCTTCCTCTTCCTATATTGCGAAAAGGACTATATTTTAATTTAAATAAATTATCTGACTTTTGCAAGTTTTTATTGACATCATCAGTGATAGTTCTCTTGTTATAACCTCTATTAGAATTTTGAATTGTCATAAAGGCAATTAATGCTGTAAAAGATATTAAACGGTCAACATTGACTCCTGGTTGATATTCTCTCATTTCTTTTAAAAGCATTGGATCAGGTATTCTTTCTACACCGTATTTAGTTCTTACTATTGTTCCATCAGTTTTAGTTTCCACATCTATCTCTTCTCTTAAATACTCAATTGAATAATTAAGCAAATGTCCTTTAAATAGATTACCTGTATTTCTCCAGCCATATTCTTGATATACATTAGTATTAGAACCTAACTCTTTTAGAAATAATATTTGATTCTTTGGTACTAAATACTTTTGCTTTCTTTGTGATATCATATACTGAATAAAAAGAGATATATTATTCTCTATTACTGTCCAAGCATTATACCACTCTATAATCATTTCAAGTTTCTGATGAGTCTTTTTTAAATCATTAAATCTACCGCACCAGGCAGCAACAATTTTATCCGGTTCTATATAACTTTCATGTTCACCATCTCCTACTTTAGTTACCTCTACAGGAGCTTTCATAACATAAATAGAACAGAGAGATTCTGAAGTTGTAGTCTTACCTGCTGAGACAGGGTCAATAGAAGCATAGTAAGTTCCAAACTTAGGATCCTTTACTGGTCTTTCCCATACTACTAAAGCTCCTTCTTTATTCTCTGATCTTTTAGATATAGGAAATTCTTTTATTGGTTGTTTATTAGTTTCTTTAGCTTTTATTTTAAACTTTTCATCACGGGTTAAATCTAATAGTTCATAAGCATATTCTTTTTCTTCTATTCTTTTTAATTGAGCTGCTAAAAGATTAGGAGGAAATAATGATTCTTTTCTATATGCAAAAGCCTCTTCTATATTTCTAGGATGCTGAGATATTCTTAACTGATACTGCTCTGGTGTAAGTTCTTTCTTCCACTTTTCAAATTGCTCATTTAAAGCTTCTAGAGCTTCTTCAACTTGAGAATTACCATACTCATCTATAAATGGTGGCATAGACCATTGTTCAGGAATAAATAATCCGGATCTACCTTCAGTATTCTTTTTATCTATAAGATTACTTTCTACAGAATATATATCATTCATCTCAGGATTAAGTATCATATCCTTTAATGGTTCACACTGATCCAAGTCTCCTACTGAACCTGCTGCTATAAACACACCAGTTGTAACTAGTCCTGCTCTCATTGCAGGTCTTAAGTACTCATATGTAGTATTCATCTTGGGTGCAATTCCTGCTTCCTCATGGAAGAAGAACTTAACAGGTCCCCCTACTCCGGTTGTAGCATCTTTTTCAAAAGACATTCCTTGTATTGTACCTTTCAATCCTACTTGAGTTTTTCTACCTCCTTTTCTTACTTCAATCTTTTGCTGCCACATCATAACCTTTTCAGGATTCATAGGTCTATACCAAGCAGTATGCTCATTTAAAAATCCAGCGTATTCATTAAGAAACTTCCAAGATCCTTTTTCATTTATATAATCTTTTAGAGCAGCTCCTACTTTTAGAGTAACACCCTCTTCAAACCAAAGCTGATTTATAAGTTTAGCCATATGAAAGTAAGAAGATCCAAACTGTCTTTTCTTTAGTATTGCACAATGTCTATAATATAATTCTGCTAGCATTTCATATAATGCCATGTGATACTGAGCATCTCTTAATTTAGGGAATCCAAACTTTTGTGTTTCTTTATCAAATATAGGAAGGAAGTTAAGGAACATATAATAGTCTCTTGTAATATACCAAGACTTATCTCCTGACTTTACAATTAGACCTTTTCTGCACTTAGCCTTTTCACCATCCCAGTATCTAATAAAATCTTTTGATTTAAATGGTGCAGTACAGTATACATTTTCTTGAGTAAACTTTACACCTTCTTTAATAAACTCTTCTGATGTTTTATCAAAGTTATATTGACCGGGTAATTTAAATAAACTAATAAGATAGTCTCCAAATTCATCTCTGGAATTAAAAGAAGTTAAAGTAGTTTCTCCATCTTCCCATGTAGGTATATCTTCATATATTTCACTCATATCCTTGTTGGTCCCAAAACTTCTTTAATAATCTAGAACCACATTCTGTATTTTCCATTTCTCCAAGTAGTGATCCAAATACTTTGTTTTCTTTAAGAAGTCTTCTATTTTCTTTTTCTGTAAGATATAATTCATATTGTATATCTCCAGCATCTTTTCTAATTATTTCAATCTCTTCTTCTAGAAGTTTATAATCTTTTAAGGATACTACATTCTTTTCTACTTTTACAGGCTCTTTTTTTATTAATGAAATTGTAAACAATAAAGTAAGAACTATTGTAACTCCAATACAAAGTAATAGTCCTCTTAATTTTATTTGTTTATTCATTATACTATTTTTTATTTGATCATGTTTCTTTCTAGCCTTTAAAGTATTCTTATACTTTTTGCATAGCAGTTCAAATAATTCTGGATCAAACTCTTGTTTCACTCTACATCTGTATTATCATAAAACATTCTTTGTGAATCTTCAGTATGCCACTTTTCATATCCTTCAGCATTGTAATAATCTTTACATACTAGATAATCAGGTTTTGCTGGAAACGGTTTTGTAACAAAACTAGGTTCTGTCCATTTAATTCTATTATTAGGTTGTAATGCTATTTGTCCATTATCAAGCAATATAATATGATGACTCTTGTGCTCCATTGGATCTTCAGATAATGTCATATCAAAGTTTGCATCATTACTACCCCAATTAATTGTAGCAAAGTAAACACCATCATACCACTTTTTATCTTTCATATATACAGATACAGGAGTATCATACAGATAAGAAAGTTGCACTATAGTAAAGTTATAAGAAAAGCAATTCCATATTTGCAGATAATCAAAAGGTAAATCAGGAGTAGGAGTTTTGGGTTCAGTTAATAGTGCATGTGATGGAAGCTTATCTCTAAGAACTCCATTA
>Ga0208794_1001334_pt1 | contig 11232 bp, 16 predicted proteins | sample 32_taG_FD_184106 | JGI IMG/M metagenome (GOLD analysis project Ga0208794, IMG submission 184106) | Marine viral communities from the Gulf of Mexico - 32_GoM_OMZ_CsCl metaG (SPAdes) (version 2) | ecosystem: Environmental > Aquatic > Marine > Oceanic | place: Atlantic Ocean: Gulf of Mexico...
TCTTTTAATTGTTTTTTTTCATATTCTTCTTCAATATTTTCTGCTTCGCCTGAACGCATAGCGCCTTGCCATACCATAGCATCAAGCAAATCAGAGTTCGCTTCTTTGATCGCATCAATAGAATTCATAATACGATAGAGTTTTGTTCTGCTTTGTTTTGGAACTCTACTCATAGGAAGGTTTGACTTTCGTAACCCTGATGCAATATACTTTTGTAATCTAAACTTTAACCACCAAGGATTTAGTGTAGGTTTCTTTCCTTGTTCTTTCTCTTCTCGCAATAACTCCTGAATTAAAAACACACAGCAGTCGTCACCTGCTCCAAGTTTAAGAATATAATTCCAGTTCTTGTTTATGATCTTCCAAGATTTAGCGTGAGTCCAGATAATCTTTTTTACACAATCAAGGTGAGTGCATAATCCAGATGATAAGGCATATTGTTTAGGGTGTATATCACACCAAGATTCTTTTACCGCCATAACTTTTCTTCTTCCCTCGCAGCTTTTGTGTCTGTGTAAGATGACATAACAATTGTAGTTGAGTTTAACCACTCTGCGATGTTTGAGATTGACTTAACAAAAGATTTATTATTTCGTCTCTTTGCTGTTCTTGTTTTCTTCTCTAACTTTTCTTGTCTCTTCAAGAACTCTTTTGTGATTTGTCTGTATACTCTGTGCTTTGGTCGTAGTGTAGCATCCTTCATCTCTTCAAGGCAATCGATAGTTTGCTTTGCTTCCTCGTATGCAACGATACAAAGTGCTTTACCGTTGACCAACCAATCCTTATGTCTCTCGTGTTTAACATCTGTATATAGTTCGTTGAAGTAATTAAACTGCTGATAAACTTGGGTGATTGCTGTGCCAATCAATCCCTCAATCATAAAAGCGGGAACTGATCCTGCTTTAAATTTAATATCGCTGTTCTCTACACTTACCATATTTTCTGATCCCATAATCTGTTTGTCTCCTGTTGTTGTAGTTCGTGTCTATCCCACCCTCTTTCAAGTAGGATTTCTTGTTGTAGTATTCTCATAACCTCGATGGTTATTGCTTGTTGCTTCTTCAGCGATTTCATCGCCTCCACATCTTGTGCTTGTTCTGCTGTTTTGTATAACTTGTGTAATAAGTTGTGGCATCTTACTATTCTGATATATGCAGTTTCTAATTTTGTATCTCCATATCTTTTGTTAGGTATAAACTTCCATACTTTCCACAGGTTATTTGATGAATAATAAATTCCTTGCTGGTCATAAAAAGTTTTAGTGACTATTGGTTTTAATTTATTTCTTCTGGTGTTGGTGGTTTCACCTTCACAATCTTGGGATACTGCTTCTTCATCTCGTCCAGCATCCCTTTGATCACATAGTCCGCTGCTTGACCCTCCGACATCTCCATGTTCTTTACTGGGGCATACATCTCCACCAGCATCTTCAATAGAAGATAAGTTCTGATTGGGTCTTCCTGTATTGTTTTTATTAAATCTTCTGGAATCCATGCTTTCATCCTTGCCCTTCCTTTTCATATACGTTGTTGTCTAACGATCCTTTTAGGGATTCTGTAATACCTAAACGCATACGCAACACCTTCTCTTCATCAGGTGTAAGGTTGTCAAACTCTGCGATTTCTTCGTCTGTTAGTTCTTGCTCAAACAAAATATCAACTAACTTTTTTGCTACTTTAATTTCCACGATTGCCTCCTTTATTACGTCGCTCATCGATTTTTCTGATAATCCAATCTTCATATTTGTTTTTTTTGTATTCACTCACTTAATCCTCCCACTTAATAATTCTTCTGTTGTTTGGAGTAAATTTTATTGCTAACGATTTACCATCTGGGTCGTTATCTTTTCTGCCTACTCTATACATAGTTAAACCTGAATCAAAGTATTCATCATCATACCTTAATCTTATTTCAGATTTGTTGGATAGAAAAGAAAAGTTTTTAATAATTTTATCTCTATTTCTTTTATATATTTTTTGTAGTAGTTCTACCTGTGGTTTGATTTCTGAAAAAGGAATCTCATAAAGTATTCTGTGGTCTTTATCTGATACATCATAGTATAGTAGTCCACCATCAAAGTTATAGTTAGGTAGTGAATCTACATAGACGTTCTGCACTACCTCAATCCATACATCTCCACCGAACCTTGCTGCCTTGCATACTTTACTATCCCAGTAAGTATTATCTTCTTTTCTAAAATCAACATCTGTTTTGTTTCTTAAATTATTTCTAATAAATTCAGGGTAGTCAAAACTAATTTGTTGTTCTGATAACTCACCTACTCTAAATTTATCTTGAACTAAATTACGGTTCTCTAATCCGTATTGTTTTAAAAATTGTTTTCTCTCTATATTTGTCATAAGCAATTACCTCCTTTGCTCTTATAATAAGTAGTTTCTAAAAATAGATTATTCCTTTTTATTTGAAACTTTTTTTGATTTTTTTAATAAAATATTTAATAGTTTATCTTGTTGTTTTTCTTCTATTATATATTGCTTTTCTAATTTTGTTAAGTCTTTTTTTGAACAAAGTTTTAAAATACTGAAATTAATATTTCTATAATTACTATTGTTAAATTTTTCTTGTAAGAATTTGTTATGATGATTTTCAGCAAATAAATCTACAAGATGTTTGTTCCATCTCATCATAATATCTACTGACTTACCTATGTAAATCCAACCATCTATTTCTATTTTATATATTCCAATATTCTTTTTTCTTTTATTCCAACTCATATTCTTTTCTGTTTTCTTATTTTAGATATAAATATTTATTTAGTTATTATATATATGGAGCAACTATGTAATAATCAGTAGTCGTCAGTATGGTCGTCCTACTTCTAATCCCTTGATTATCCGTCTCGTCAAGGGCAACTGGTAGGACATGCCTGATAGAGAGTATTGTTGCTTACTCTTTGCTTCGCCGCCTGCGTAATCCGTAGCAGGGTTAGGTCTTTCGACTTTACGGATAACCCCGTTTCACCACAAGCGTCTCTATCGCTACATAGATAAGTAGTATCTTAACACAGAAAAATCCAAAGTTTAAGTAAAAAAGTTGAGCCGACCTCAAAATAAATTCAAGACCGACTCAACTTGGGGGTGATTATTTTTTATTTTGTTTGCGTAACTTCTTCAAACATATCTAAAAACTTTTGTTTAGAATCAGATTCAGTAGAAGAATCAGGCATAGATACATCGAGATCATCATCACCAGCGCAACACTTTGTGTCTTCGTCGCACCCGTGATAGTGTTTCTCTTCGATAAGGCAGCCTGATAATAGCAAACAAAGTAGTAATACTACCACTTTTTGCATGACCAATACCTCGCTTTTGTTTTTGGACCGGGATTATCGCAGTTGTGTCTAGCACGGAAAGAGCGACGACGTGCTGGAATATTCTTTTTAATTCTCATATTTGGATCACCAAAGGTCACTTTAACTACGTTGCCCTTTTCGTTGCGAACATAGACAGCAAACTTTTTAGGTCCATCGGGAGTTCTAAAAGGTTTATTCAGGCGCTTCGCTGCTTCTTTTCGTGCCTTACTCATAATTATACTCTGCGAATATGAACATAAACATCACAAGTAATATCGACACCGATGGCTTCGATTGTTGTCCCAGCGTCGATAGATACATGTCCGTCGTCCATAGTCAAAAATCTTACCATAGTCTTATCAGGATCAGCGTTAGCCAAAGCTGAACCATCACCGATTACTGGTCCATCAAAGCAATCAGAACCACCAACCTTAACTGTAAGGTCAGCGTTGGTGCTTGCTGCTGATGTTAGAACTGCAACGCAGTCAAATACTTCCCAGTTTCCTTCTGGGATTATAGTGCTTGAACTGGTGCCGGGTGCGGCAGCAGCCGTGTTAATAGAAAGTTTAACTACTGCACTTTCTGTAAAAATAGCCATATTAAATACTCCTTCGCCTGTTGGCGTTATTTGTTTTTACGAGCTTTGCTCGCTTCAATTGCCGCCAATTGGCGTAAGGCGGCTTTTTTAGTAGAGTGAGTGCCTAGCACTTTTTCACCTTTACTATCTTTTACCACAAACTTATTGCCTTTTTTTACAATCATAGTTTGCTCTCAATAATTTCTACACGCTTTTCAAGCTTATCCATCTGTTCCCACTTGCCTTCTGCCTTGACGACAAGTTTTTCTATCATAAGACGGATCATACTTAATTCTGCGTTAAGCTTCCAACCTAGCCCAGCAATCAGTAGAAGACCACCAACAACCCCTGCGATTGTCTCAATAGTCATATTTCTTACCCTTCTTTTTCTTTTTCTTTTTTGCTAGTTTTGCGGCGGCGTGTTGCCTTGGGTTTTTGTATTTTTTCATCTGACTTACTGGTTTCCTTCCGTAGTTTTCTTTTAACACGGGGTTTAGGGTCGCTCTTGTTGCTGCCATCTTTCTTTGCCTCTGGTTGTTTGTAGCCCTTTGGCATATAATCAACATGAACGAAGCCCTTACCCACTACAACGTGAGTAAAGAACGCCCTTGCTGCCTTGGCTACTCTTTCTTCTGAAACGCCTTCTACGGAGATGTCAGCGCCCTTACATAAGTAGTGAGCGTTGGTTGCTCCGTGAGGATTGCTTTTTAAACATCTGTGACCACCTACAATTTTCATAGGTTTATTCCATCTACGACGCAACATCTCTAATCTGGATGTTAATTGAATTATATTTTTCTTATCGCCACTTGATCCGCAACACCCGCAGGCAAACTCGTCTAACCAGAAGTGTGGGCTTATTTTCTTTCTACTCACTTCTTTAACTCCTTGGCTGCGTCGACTGCGCCTTGTGCGCCTAACCATACCATAGCGATCTGGACTGCTTCGTCCCAACTAATTGTTCCGGCAAAAGCACCAATAATCGCACCAACAGTTACTAAAAACTTACGGCTGACTACTTTGTCTTTTACCCAACTCCATAATTTACTCATGATTTACTCCTTGATTTTTTAGCGGCTCTATATTTTTGTATTGCTGCCCACTCTTTAGAATCGACTGAACGAGCTTTGCCACCCTTCAATACAGACTTGACCCTAGCCATAGCCCAGCCGTGCTGTGAAGCACCCGGTCTATGACCCCCAGAAGACCACGCTGCTAAACCCTTGTTATAAATCCTTCGTAAAGGTCCAAGGGGAGCGTTGTATTTCTTCGCTACTGCGGCAAGTGAATTGTTAACACTTTTAGCCATCGGCGTATTTACTCCTTCGTTTTGGTGCTTTTTCATCACCGGGGAGTGGTGTGTAAAGCGTTGGGTCGTTAGGGTTTTCTTTATACTTTTTTGTCCGCATCTTTTGTGCGGCTTTTCTACGGGCATCTACTGCCTTGTTTCCTGTTAGATATTGTTTCTTCATACGAACGCCACCTCTGCTTTCCAAGTTCCTGATGCTCCCCAATCATCAAACACAATAGTCATCTCGTTACCCGAAGAACTAAACACAATAGGAAGAGTAGTTCCACCAGAAAAAGTGCCTGTGTTGCTAACAGCACTACCATAAATTTTATTTACGATTGGTGTTGCTGAACCTGCGTTGTATCCTGTAAGTCCTCTTTGATACCAAGTATTTGTTGTATCAAACTCGGTAACTGTGACTTGAATTGTTTGTCCTACTGGGGCTTCAAAAGTTACACTCCAACTAGTATCACCACTAGTAGAGTAAGGGGTTGGATAACCGGGGCTTACAAGGTCACCTTCTTCTGTGATTGTTTGTCCGTCGTAAGCGTCTATATCGTATTCTGTGCCACCACCGCCACCAGAGGCAACAGGAGCACTTTTAGAAGCAGATGTAAGCGACATAGATTGTAGACTCATCTTTGGAAACATCAACTAACTCCTAGTAAAATAGTGCGACGTAAAACTCTGTTGGTGATTCAGCAGACCAATCGTCCGTTGGTTTAGGAAGGTAGAGTGATTGCCCTGCGGCAATAGCAACACCTTTGCCTGTGTCAGCAGCAGTTAATCCAATAGTAGATGTTCTAATATGAACATGGTGGTTACCAGCACCGCCTGTGCCACAACTAACCAACATACCTACAACGTTAGCCGTTGATACGTCATAGTTCGCTCTGATGTAAGGAAGAATAGGTTGTGCCGCTCCAGCACCGGGTGTATCGCCGGGGATTGCATAAACATCGCCATCAGCGCCAATAACAGGTGCGGCTGAAATACGATAGTTCGTAGTTTTTTGTTTTTGTTCGGTCATAATTTTAACTCCTAGTCCGTGTTTATTACCACACTACCGGTCCAAGTTTTCGTAAAAACCGGTCTTGTCAATTGCTCTAAAAACTCGCATCTTAAAAGCAGCGTGTTCTGCTTCGTTAGCAATTTTTAACATCTCATATCTTCGTAAAATTTCTTTAAAAGCAGGATCATCATCTGGTCTACCTTCTTGTGCGAGTGCTTCTGTTCTTAATTTTACTGATCTCAACAAAGAAGCATCCAAGTTCTTTTTATGTTGATCAACAAACCTAGCAAACTTACCTTTGTCAATACCGTTAAGGTCTTTATGAACAAACGCATATCTGTAAGAAGTTCCCAAAGCAAGGTTGATTGCTTCTCTTGCAAAGATTTTTTGGTTTTCTAATACCTCCGACCTATAAGAATAGTTCTGCTCTCGCTTATAAACGTTGTTAAACAACACTCTTGTAAAGACATCACCACCTTCTTTGATGTATTTTCTACCTGCTCCTTGTGAAAAAGCAGCGTCCATCAAGTATTTACCGGTCGAACCAATAGCAATATTCTCAAAAGTTTTTATAGCGAAGTTTCCTAAATCAACATAAGGGTTCTTATCTGATTCTACTGCCATATCAAAGAAGTCAAAGATAGGGTTACCAGCAAAGTTGGCAATAGATAAAACTTCTTTTGCGCTAATTAGTTTGCCTGCTTTCCAACGATGATACAATTTGCTAACATCTTTTAGATAAACTTTTTCGTTTGGTTTTACAATCTTTAAATATTCTGGTGATGTAGTAAGAGCAACAGGGAATCCTGCGTTTTCAAGTGTTTTTTCCAAGTAAGGTGCTACAACTGATGTTGCTGCTGCACCTGTTGCTAACAATAAACGTGCCATCGCTTCTGATTGACCCATAAAGTTGGTTGCTGTGGCATCTCTGTAAATTAAAGTTGTAGGATCAACGTTGCTTGTTGATACTGAAATTAGGTTTAACCCGTTTGGATTAAAAGCAAGCATCCTTCTTACATCGCCATCTTGGTCTTCTTCCATCTGTGTTCTTGCCAAAGCGCTCATCTGTGCCTTGTTAGCACCTCGTTGAACCTTTACTTGCTCGTTTAGTGCAGCAATTTTAGGTGAATTAGTTTCAGCAAAGATGGTTTCGTTGGCGAATAAGTGTGAAACAATACCGCCTTTACCGGGAGCATCCATCATCTTATAAGCCCAAGTGGCAAACAAAGAAGCAATACCACCGGGAGCAGTTGATCTTAACCAAGCAAGGTAGCCGGGGATGCGCTCATAATCAACAAACTTTTCTAACGCCATACGAGAGGATGCTTTTGCCATCACTCTTCCTAATTCGTTTGTTGTAATAGCCCTTGTAGTAAAATTACCTTGAGCGTTTCTTCTATTAGTAACAACTCTAAATTGTTCTGGACCTGATTTCATAACTCTTATTTTTAGTTCTCTACCTAAACGAAAAGTTACGGTTGTTGGGTTTGCTGGTGTTGATACTTCTAGTGCTTCTAAACCTCTTACACCAAAATTAAATTCGGCTTCTGCTGCTAAAAATTTAAAGTAGTTATCACCAAAAGTATAAACGGCATCTTGTGCTGTATTTATTTTTTTAATTGCTCTCGATAATAAACGAGCACCGGGAACACCTTTTTTAGCAGCGGGGTCTAATACAAACTCTGTAAGCATATTGCCTTTGTTTAGCAAAGAAACTTCGTTAGAAATATTAGTATTATCAATTAAACCTGATTCACGATAAGCATCAAATAAAATTCTTTCAAAATTGTTTATTGGTTTTTTATTTACAAATCTAGTAAAAGCTTGGTTTGCTTCGCTACTAAAAGGATTTAAGTCAGTTGGTGTGACTTCTCCTGTTTTACCTGTTACGTCTCTTGCTACTTGTCGAACCAATTGTCTTGGCAACATAAGTGTATTCATAACACCTTCTAGTGGACCATAAGAAACTGTGTATAATAAAACGTTGGCAAGTATGTTGTTTTTTGCTGCTGAAATATTGCGTGATGTAAAGCCACGTTTTGATTCTGCTACAATATAGTTAAAACCTAACTCTACTTTGCCAATCGTATCAAAAGCTTTTATAATTGATGTAAAAGAAGAGTTAAAGGTTGGACTTACATAACTATCTGAACCAATAATTCGTGCAAGTTCAGGCGAAGGTCTAACATAGTTGTTTAAAGTTTGTGCGTCCAACTCTGATGTTCTTGCTACTTGCTGAATAACAGCATCAAAAGTTTGCATACCTGTCTCTGGAACTTTAATAGAAAGAGGTAGTCCACCTGTTTCAACTTTTCTTAACTCAATATCTTTTGCTACTTCGGCAGCAGTATCCATAGGACCGATGATTTCGTTAAAATTATTTCTTTTAGCACCAGCAGTTTCATAGCCAATATTATCTGCTAGTGATTGACGGAACGCTTGGTTACGAACGTTGAACAAAACTCTGTCTCTAATCTCCTGACGTAGTTGTTCAACACTACCTTTGTCAGAAACGTTTAAAAATTCAGCAAGTTCTGTTTTAATTTGTGCAGGATCAAGAAAAGTATTACTTTCTAATCCTGTGATTTCTATTGGTGATATTGATCCTTTTGGATCTTTAATTTGTATTTCTCTTGATAAACGATTAACAATTTCTGCTTTTGCTTTTTTATCTAAACCTCGACTATATTTTTCAACTAAATAATTTGCAAAATCTTTTGTTATTGCTGCGTCTCTTAAAAATACTCCTGTGTTTCCTTCCACAATATCCGCAGCACCTTCCGCTATTAGTTGTTTTAAAGGTTTTGTTAGTTGATACCTAGTGCCGGGTCTTTCTTGTGGGTAGGAAGGTTTAAAAGCTTCTCTTGTTTCGGCGTATAATTCAGGTCCGACTTGTCTTGCAATAATAGGTTGATCACCAAAAGATTCAGGGCGAAACATATCTGGTTCTTGAATTATAGTTTCAATTATATCTCTATGTTTTCTTAATTCTGCTGGTATATTATTATCAACCCAAGTTCGTCTTTCTTCTATTGATTTAAGTTCATCAATAGGCAACTGATCTACAAAAGTTTCTACTTTAGCAAATTCAGCACGATCAATTTGTTTTCCATATTTATTAAGTAAACCTTCTGAAACAGTTATTTCTCTTGGTGTAGGTTGTTCATAAATAAAACGACCTTCCGGTGTCACAGTAACAGGACGCACACCTCGCTGTTGAAATTCTGCTGCTTCTGGTGATATTTTAGGTCTTGTTGGTTGCTCTCGGACAGGTCCATATTTTCTATTTATTTCTGCTTTGGCTCGCTCTCTTGCTTCTAATACATATTCTCCAAGCAGTTCTCGTTCTTTTAATAATCTTTGTCTGTGGGATGTATCATACAAATCAGCAACTTGTATTTCACCGGGCGTGGCTTCTCCTCTTTCAACTTTTTTAATAAGAGCTTCGCCTTGCTCTATTTGTAAATCAATATCATCTAATCTATCAAGATAATCTTGACCTTTTTCTTTTTTAACTATGTCCCTATATAGTTGATCTGTTTCTTTGGCAACTTTTTGTGCAAGTTCGTTAGTTACTGGTTCTGTGCCGGTTTCTGTAACAACTGTCTTTTCTTTTGCCAGAACTTCTCTTTCTGCTTGTTCTGCCGCATCAGCAAGTTTTTCCGTAGCAGTTCTTGCTTTTTCACGAGTCGCTCTTGCTTCTTCGTAGATACGTTCTGCTCTTGCTGTTTGTTCTGGTGTTTCTTGGATAAGCGGATCATCAAACGCTTGTGCTGCTCGTGTTTCTGCGGTGCCGGGTTTATCACCTTTTAAGTAATTTCTAAATTTTGCTACACCTTTTGCACCTAATTTAGCAGTAGACCAAGGCAATAACGCTGGTGATAAATAAATTTTAGCAAGTTTTGCTCTTGCTGCTGGCGGTAGTTTACCCATAACTGGGGCAAGTGTAAGTAAAAGAGTGCCGGGTCTTTCGTATAAAGCACGCAAACCACCTGAAATATCGCCGTTTGCAAACTTATTTGCTGCTTTATAACCAATAGCACCAAACGCACCCAAAGCACCGGGTAGTTGTTCGCCTCTTTCAAACCCTTCGACAAAATAACCTTTAATATCTTTGGGTTCTTTAGAGGGTAAAAGAGGAATAATATCTGTAAAAATAGATTGGATTGTGCCGCCTAACGCTTCTTCTACGTCTTCTTGAATAACGCTGTATAAATCTTTTGCTTGTAATCGTAGTTCTTCGTCAGGATCTTCACCACTAAAACGACGCATAACTTGTTGCGTTGCTTTTGGTGTAATCTGTTCTGCGGTTACACGAGTTCCCGGCACGATCGGTTCAACAATTCTTGTTATGCCTTTTGCTATACCTTTTCTGTATTCTTCTGCGCCTAGTTGTCTTGCTTGACTTTCGGGTATATCAGCAACAGGCGTGACTAATTGCGCTGCTCGTAGGGCTGCTTCAGGAACTTGTGCGGCTAATTCTAGGGGTAATTTAGCTGCTTCTGTTGCTGCGCCAGCAATAAAGCCCGGAAATCTTGCTAATTGACGAGCATCCATGACATATTCGTCAGGGTTAATAGTTCTAAAACGAGCAATATCTGCTTGCGTTTTTGCTCTGTCGTAAGTTACTGGTTCTGGACCTAATACCGCTGACTCTAAAGGTTCAGGTAATAAGTATCTCATACCTGCTTTTATAAACCCTTCACCTTCAATTGGTTTACCTTGTTTAAGAGTTGGACCTCTATATCCTACTACATCGGGTGTTGCCGGGGCAGGAAGGGGTGTAGGAGGCGTTCTTTGTGGTTGTGCGGGGGTAGGTGTGGGTGAAGGTGTTTGCGGCTGTTGTAGGGCATCCTGTGGGACAAAAGGTAAAGCAGCAAGACCTAATCTTGTCTGACCTAAATTTCTAGCAACATCATATTCTAAATCTAAATCTTCTTTACGAAGACCTAGTTCTGCCATGCGTCTTTTTAGGTCTGCTATTGGGATGCCATCTGCGATAGCGTTATTTAATTTTTGTCGAACTGTTGGCATATATT
>Ga0208794_1001336_pt1 | contig 11223 bp, 7 predicted proteins | sample 32_taG_FD_184106 | JGI IMG/M metagenome (GOLD analysis project Ga0208794, IMG submission 184106) | Marine viral communities from the Gulf of Mexico - 32_GoM_OMZ_CsCl metaG (SPAdes) (version 2) | ecosystem: Environmental > Aquatic > Marine > Oceanic | place: Atlantic Ocean: Gulf of Mexico...
GAACCAAAGGTAACATCACCGAAGACGGCGTGTTGTACTTTGAGAGAACCGAGCAGGGCTGGGAGATACGTACCAAGGGTGCATACCTCCAGCAGCGACCTGAGAACGAAGGGTTCTTGATGAAGGCGTTTCGTATGCTCGGGTGGGCACCTGAGGTCGGTACTATAGACAAGCCTACCATCGACCAGCTTAAGAAGCGTGCCGAGGATATGGACATCACCACCTTCCACCAGAAGATGGCCGATGCCTATGCACGGCGCGGGGACTACTCGGCTGCTCGACGCGCTCAGTTAAATCAGGACGTAACCGATGACATGCTTGAGTCTGCGGGCGAGGAACTTATGAAATCAGTACCGCAACCAGGTACGGCTGGTACTCCTTCTGAGGGGCCTGCTGCTATTGATGTCCAACAAGAGAAGCGTGCTGTGCGTGCCTCTGTAGCTGCGGCTGTAGATGCAGGTCAGGCACACCCCGATGCACTGCATCTAGTTGATGCGTACGGTGAGAAGGCTGTTGATATGGCTAACAGGGAGAACAACTTCATCCCTAACAAGCAGCGTCTGGCTATGACTACGCTTGAGAACGTAATGGCGTCCAATCCTATGTCTAACTATAAGTCACCCGGTGTTGCTTCCCATATCGGTGAGTCTGAAGTGTCCAAGGCTAATAACCCTGCGGCACTACCCGACCAGGAGTTCAAGACACCAACTGAGGGCATCCAAGCTGCACAAGACCACTTTACTAAGGTGTGGTCAGAGGGTGCACGTACCATCCGAGCTATGCTCAATGGTAAGACTAAGATGCCTGATGGTGCCGAGGGTACTCCTGCTGGGTTCGTATCTAAGATGTGGAACACTCCACAGCTGCATACCGTGGCTAAGGAGCTTGGGGTTAAACCAGAGTACATCATCGCTCAAGCAGCGTTGGAGAGTGGCTGGGGTAAGAGCATCAAGGGTAACGCCCTGTTCGGTATCAAGGGTGAAGGACAGACGTTCACGACACACGAGTACATCGACGGTAAGAAGGTCGTCATGGATGACTCATTCCGGGCGTATGACTCCTGGGGTGAATCCATCAAAGACTATGGCGAACTATTGAAGAGCCGTAGCCGCTACTCGGGAGCACTCAACGCTAAGAGCGGAGAGGAATACTTCGGGGGACTCAAGGCTGGTGGCTATGCTACCGACCCTAATTACGTCCCGAAGCTGGCGAAGATTCTGGAGAGCACTCACATTCAAGATGCCGTCAGGGCAATGAGTGAGGGTGATACCCCAGAGAACCAAGTAGCTGTCGTGGCTCGTAACGTTGGTGTTGACCCGGATACTCCGGTAAACATGAACGACCCTGAGGTCCGCACTAAGATGCTCCAAGGAGTCATCGAGGCTCGCCAGGGTACGTCCGAGGGACGCACGTGGAAGCCGTATGTACGTGAAGTAGTTGAAGGACGACCAGCTGACCTGCCGTCTACGGGAACCGGGGATACTGTGACTGGTCATGGCTATCGCTTTGATTGGCCGGACTCCCAGCTTGAAATGTCAGGGCTTGGCATTCGGGATATCAACAAGATTACCCCGGAGCAACACAAGGTCCTGGCTGCTACCCGTATCAACAACATCATGTCCAACTACCCTGAGTGGCTCCCGGGAGTCACGATGGATGACACCAAACGTCAAGCACTCACTGAGTACTTGTATCACTCACCATGGAATGAGTCAGAGGGAAGACCCGCGTTCTTAACCGACCGCCTCTCCCGCTACATCATGACTGGTAAATGGAACCGAGTCGCTCGGGAAATAGCTAAAGAGACCCGAGTATTCAAACAGAACCTGAATGGTCCGCAGAAGAATGCGGCTAGGTTCCTAACTAAGATGCAGCGTCAAGCGCTGGCTGATAAATTTATGAGGTAACAATGTCTGAACTCACTGGCACTAATGTGACTGATGCCCCTGCGGTGTCAGTGACCGACAGGGAAATCTCTGAAGCAATCAGTGGAGGAGCGGCCCAGGTCTCTGGGTCGCAACTCCCTCAGGTGGGTACCGAGGGTATGTCCACCTGGGATAGCGCTGGGTTTGCCTTTGGTGAATGGTCTACGGTAGGCGCTGGACTCATGGCAACCGGGGACGTTATGTCCCGCCCTGACTTCAACGAACTGAATGAGGACTTTATTGTCCGACGTAGTGAATGGGAAGCAGCTGATGAGGCGCGTAAGTCCACACTGGACGAGATGCGTAAGCTGCAAGAGTCGGACCCCTCAGCGTACGAGATGCTGAAGGAATATGAATATGCTCTGAATCCCCAGGCAGCTGAGTACTGGCTGCAAAGGTACCACCAAGCTAAGGAGATTCGGAGGGACCGGGAGCAGTCCGGTGGCTTTGGTTATGCCCTAGGTGCAACCGCAGCTGTCATCGTGGACTCCCTGATTATTAACGTAGGGGCTGCACCCTCATTAGCTAACAGCGCTCGCTCTGCGGCTTGGAACGCTGTGAGGTACGCAGCTCCTGAGCTGGCATTCGATGCCGCTGCTCGTGACATCTACGACCCCACCTATACGACCTCAGACTTTGCTATGCAGTTAGCCATTGGCGTACCTGCGGCAGCTGGGGTAGGTGCTGGTCTTCACAAGATAATGAACCGAGGTACAACCAAGGTTATTGACGACGAGACCTTTGTTGAATCCGCAGACGACATGGCTCATAAGTCCGGTGGTGCTGCTCGGGTAGAGGACTACACTGACATGACCGTCCAGCGGTCTGGTGGCGCTGGTGCTGACCTTGGGTTTATCTCGCGTGTACTGGACAAGCCTGGGCTCAACGTAATGCGTGGTCCTAAGGGAGTCTTGAAGACTCTACGTAAGGCTGTGTCCGGTGGTAAACATACAGAACTAGAGGAAGTCATATCATCCTTCGACAGAATGTGGAAGTCGTCTGAGTTAACCGAAGGTGTCCGTCAGGGACAACCCATGCGGGAAGCTATGGAGGAAGGTCTGAACCGTGTACGTGCTGAGATGCAGGTACACCTCAAGCAGACTGATGACATGATTGATAAGTGGATGGATGGTGCCTATGGCAAAGCCAGTCGGATACTTAAGCCCCTCTCTGACTTCCTACCTGGGGAGCGCCCTCCGACACGTGCTGAGATTAAGAGCTTCGGTTCTAAACTCTCGGTCGCTAAGGATAACTCTACCAAGTGGGATGCTCGTATCGACAAGCTACGGGCTGATATCGACAAGATTAACGACTCGATGGACAAGGCTATCGGTAAGGCCGATGGTGCTGAGATTGATACGGCTAACTTCCAGGCACGTATAGATGCTAAGGAAGCTCTAGCTAAGTCCGCAGAGCTGAACCGTCAGAAGGCTGTTGAGGCCCTTAAGGAACTTGAGGGTCAGATTAACGCTCGTGGTCTTGACGCTGGGGATGCTGAGGGATTCACCTCACTGGTGAACAACGTCTCGGGTATGCGTGACAACTTCTATCTGAAGCAGGGTCAACGCCTAGCTGCTGATGGGCTCATTGATGAGAAGAACCTACGACCTGGGTATCGGGTACAATCATGGGAGCCAGAGCAGATTGCCTCTAACCCAACTGAGTTCCGTACCCTACTGTGGCAACAGCTGGCTGAGAATGGTCCCGATGAGGAGTTCATCAACGACTACTTAACCAACCTAGGTAAAGCTGAAGGTGTTACTGCACGTAACATGGATGACCTCATTGAAGAGAATCCATCACTAGCTCGTGAAGTACAGGAAGCATTCGAAGACGCAGTCCAGGATGGTATCGAGGAGCGCGCTGCTCGGATGGCTGCTGATATCAACGCCGAGTTCGGTGCTCAGGGCCGCGCTGCTGCTGAAGCGTTCATTGACCGTGCTGACCAGCAGATTGTTAAGAACGAGCGCCTGGTCCGTCAACACCAGGAAGCCTGGGACAAACTCCCTAGGAAGAACGGTAAGCCGTCCGGTAGTTTCTCTGAGGTTGAGCAGAAGTGGCGTCTACTCCAAAAGGCTGAGGTTAGACTGCAAGAATGGTCTACCCGTCGTGATATGGCTCAGCAGATGTTGGACGGTCAGCGTAAACTAGAGGACCTGTATGCCTCGTTCGGTAGGGACCTGAATAAAGTATCAGACTTCCGCCTCAGGGCGTCCCAGGGTCGCCTCAGGAAGTCTCTAGCTGGTCTTGAGGCTAGTACCGAGAAGGCTAAGGCTCGCGCTATGCTATCCCAGCGTATTGACGACATCTACGAAGAGATGGCCGGGGGACGCACTGGGACCACCTTTGAAGCTGATGAGTACCTACAGACCTCTTCGCGGTTTAAGCGCCGTAGCATTGACCTGAATGGTGTCCATCACAAACCAGAGTGGCAGAAGTTCCTGAAGCAAGGTGACGATGACATTCTGATTGGATACACCGAGAACGTCTCTCGTCAGGCTGAGCTTGAGGAGAAGATGGGTGGATTCCTAAGGGACCAAGGTGTACTCAAGGAAGGTGACCACAACGTTGCTGATGCTTGGATTAAGTGGGCTGGTCGTAAGGTTGATGAGGCTATCCTCGCTAACCCTGAGGATAAGGCTGAGCTAGTCAAGTTCAAGGAACGTATCGTTGGCCTGGGCAATGAAGATGGGATGCTGGGTTCCGCTATTAAGGAGTTCACCCGTCAAGACCGTCTGAGTATGTACAAGACAACCTCAGGTCGTGCTATCGACCAGGGCCTCGGTATCACCAGTACACTTATGAATGCCATGCTGTTGGGTCGTGTAGCACTTACGCTACCGACTGATATGGCTACGACATTCTCTGGTGGACAACGGTCCCTCACTGGGTTCAAGGCTATGACTCAACAACTGTTGAGGGGTAACCTGATGGGTGGCATCGACAACGTGGATAAGGCTGATGCCTTGTTAGCTATGACTATCCGTGGTGAGCACGTGGTTGCTGCTTCGGACATGGCTGCTCGGTTTGACGCCGACAACTTCATGATGGCTGGTGCTGGGAGCATGGCACGTAAGATTGAGGCCACCCGCCAGGGTATTGGCTACGTAGCTTCTTGGTCTAACTTCATGACACCTTGGAACCGCTTTGTGCGCTCCTCGGTTGCACTTGATGCTGCCGCTGAGATTGTCACTGATGCTGCTAACCGTAAGAACATGAGCGCCTCACTACGAGCCGCCTATGCTTCTGCTGGGTTGGGAGACGATGTGACCCGAGGTATCAATGACCTGGACGCTATCAATGCTCTGGTCAAGAAGATGGGTACCATCAATCAGTCTGGAACCAAAGTCCCTAATACCTCTAAGTGGCACAGTGTCGCCGTGGTCTTTGAGAATGGTAAGGCTCGTGTAGTTAAGGCGTCTGAAGTACCTGAGGATGTGGTCTCCGTATCTGGGGAGCACATGCAGAATAAGTACCTCAGTGCCGTCCGCACGTTCGCTAACCAGATGCACCTTGACCCTGCCCTAGGTGACCGTCCGTTCTGGTCTAAGGCAATCCACGGTCGTATCATCATGTCCATGCAATCGTTCATGTACGCTGCCGCTGACAGGTTTGTCCAACCAGCGATTGAGCGTATGGCTCTGGACAAAGTCACTACAGCTTCCCGCTTCATGGGGGCAGCTATGTTGGGTATTGGACTAGGGGCACTTGGACAGGGCGCTCGGGATAAGCTCGCAGGTAATGACACCCCGTTTACTGAGGGACCTAAGGACGCTGAGGAAGCATGGGAGATTCTCCGTGTTGGCTTCCGACGTTCACCTATGTCTATCGGGATGCTTGATAGATTCTGGGAGGCAGGCTCGGTAGTGGCTGGTGACCACATCAATGATGCCGTAGGGTTCAAGGTTGTGGATGAGGTTGCAGTTAAGTACCGACATGGGCAAGACCCACTAGCAGCTATGCTGGGACCAGCCGCAGGTACATTGACCCGAGTCGGTAAGATGGCTGGGTCACCGGAGAGTCAGACCTGGGAGAAGATGTCTAAGATGACACCTATCTTCAACAGTCTCTGGTTTCAATCTTTAATGTCCTTCTTTGAGGATTAACAGGAGGCCAATATGGCATTCGCACGTGACGTCTACACCGCTACTGGTGGGCAGACGGACTTTACAATCAGCTTCCCTTACCAGGAGCAGGAAGATGTACGTGTCTTTCAGAACGGCGCTCTAGTCGACACTGCGGACTATACCTTCCCAAATGCAACGACAGTTCGCCTCGATACCGGGGCGACCGCAAGTGATACCATTGTTCTACAACGGTACACCTCCCAGGATACTCGTACCGTGGACTTCACCGCAGGTCCACTAACCGAGAGCGACCTGGACAACTCAGCGATTCAATCGTTCTACATGGCACAGGAGGCCCTCGACTCTGTCGGGTTAAACCTCACTAAAGACGCTGGTGAACGCTGGGACGCCGAGGGCGAACGTATCGTCAACGTAGGCTCACCCGTAGACGGGACTGATGCAGTCACTAAGGACTATGCTGATGCTCTGGCTACGGGTACACTTGGGTCACCCATTAGTATCGCCAATGGTGGTACGGCAGCTACAACCGCAGCGGCAGCATTGACTAATCTTGGTGCTGTACCTGTTGGTACTAACCCTGCGACTGGCGTGAGTTATGACAACAGTACCTCTGGGTTGACAGCTACGGACGCTCAGGCGGCGATTGACGAGATTGTTGACGAGTTTGTACCAAACACTAACGCAACGTCTTACGGGTTTTACACGACACGTAACGCGGTTGATACCGTTAACGATGTGGATATTTCCGCTGGTCAATGTTGGGACACGACTCGCACGGTATTCATGCAGGGCAGTGCTATGACCAAGCGTCTAGATGATACCTGGGCAGCAGGGACGGGCAACGGAATGCTTGACACTGGCACGGTAGCGTTTGATGAGGGGTACCATATCTACGTAATGATTAACGACAATGATGGCACCGTCGATTACCTGGCGAGCCTGGAAGGCACATGGAGCGCGGTTAGTTCAAAGCCACCCAATTACACAAAAGGGCAGATCATTGGATACATTACGCGGGGCTCAAGTGAGATTATCCCAGTCGAATGGTCAGGAAGTTATGCCGAATACGACGCCGCCGTGAATGGCGGATATAAAACGATTTTCTCTGACAGCACAATCGCTGACCGCACTTATGTAAATTACGACATTTTCGCGGCTCCGGCAGACAGCGTCACCTCCCTTACGTTTCGTGTCATTGATGCATCGACAGCTAATGCATCGGCACGTATCTACGCAAGATATGCGGGTGATGCAGGCGGCGGGGGCACCACCGTTAACGAGATACTAGCATTCCATCAAATAGGCGGCGGGGGTACTTTTCAAGAAACCTCCGGTAGTGCTCTTGTTCGCACCAACTCCAATAGAGAGGTACAGGTGGCAGCATTAGACGCAAGTGGCAGCGCGATTCTTCACGGATACTGTCGGAGCTTCTGGCTCAAAGATAGATTGGAGGCTACATCATGAGTATAAAAACTTGGTTAGATACAGTTGACGGTACGCCCAACGTGTGTATTTTCTGGGGCGGGTCGAGTACGAAGGCGCGGCCATCGACCGCTGTAGTGCGAACTGATTTACCACCACCGGAGTTCACCCGCTCCCAGTGGGACGACGTAAACAACCAGTGGGTAGATGTCACGCCCGTACCTCCCGCTATGGTGGGCTCTCGGGAGATACGTGAGTCATTAACCGGGGCTGAACGTCGGACTATCCGTAGGTCATCTAATGATGACGTAGGAGATGCTTACGAAGAGGTTATCACTATGGGCTCCTATGAGTTACCTGTGGATGACCCTAAGCTATCCGACTTCTTAACCCTGGTACGCTCGGCCCACCCAGAGCACACGTACAACGACCTAGCTGAGCTGATTGGTGCGGAGGTACTCTAATGGACTACATGTCCGAGATACACAAAGGGCGGCTCGTCAGAGCCCCCTCCATGTTCTTCAACGCTTCTCCTGCGGAAAGAGAACTGGTATGTAACGGTATGGGACCTAAGGGATACGGGTGGTTAGTGCCCGATACCATGTATGGTCTCGACATGGGTGCCGCTGGAGACGTCCACGACTGGATGTACGCGTACCCCGATGGACTCACGCAGAAGCACTGCGATGATTTATTCTACGTCAATATGCTGTCCATTATTCGCCAGCACGGTGGCTGGGACTGGGTTCAGTGGCTACGTCGTAGACGTGCTCTGAAGTATTACAAGGCTGTACAGGTGGGTGGCTCTAAACACTTCCGAGGCAACGGGGATGTCGGATGACAGAGACATAGGATTTATACTGGGTGAGATTGTAGGTACCCAGAAGCAAATCCTGAGTCAAATCCAAGAGAATCGTAAGAACCACGATGCTCGATATGCGGAGACTCAACAGCGACTGGACAGTCAGAGGGATGAACTGTCTAATAGGTTCAGGGTCAACACGGCTCGTATCGACAAGATTGAGAAGGACATACACGCGGCTCGCTGGGCTACACGTCTACTGCTATGGCTGGGGGGTGTATTAGGTTCACTAGCGGCGTGGGTAACACACAAACTAGGGTGGATGTAACATGGCTACACCGAGGAGGACAAAGGGCAAACTCTCTGCGGAGGCTCAGGCGGAAGTCGGACTTCCCAGAGAGTGCGTCCTGTGTGGTGAACTCAAGGAGGTTAACCATACGAACTACTCCCCGAAGTCTCGGGGCGAAGACGCTCTACGCGGCTGGCACGTTGTGTGTCGAGTCTGTCAGGGCAACAAGGGTCGTTCCGTAGCGGAATCCTCGATTGACCGTAAGACGGTCCACGGGAAGGATACGGCAGCGCTGGTGGCGGATATGTACGCCGCAGCCCAGATGAACCGCAAAGATATTGCCATAGCTCATGGGGAAGACCTCATGGCTAAGGTCAAGGAGTTCCACGACCAAGGCAAACTCATGGAGAGCTTTGAGCTATTCATTGAGTGCGTCAAGCCTATTATCGCTGGTTGGAAGGAACCTGGTCTCATTCACATGGACATCAAGAAGGGTCTCTTGAGTCCACACCGGAGACGACTGATTATCGCCACACGGTACAGTGCCAAGTCTACACTGACCGGAATCTATGTGGCCTGGAGGATTGCACTTGACCCACTCATCAAGATTCTCGTGGTGTCGCGGGGCTCTAAGCTGGCTGCGCGGATGCTTCGTACTGTTCGCCGTGTCATTATCGCTAACGTTCCTATGCTGTGGCACTTGGAGCCAACCGATGACTGCTTGGATAATGCCGAGCAGTTCCAGTCCCCACAGGCGCTCAAGGTGGTCACAGGAGGTGTCACTCTCACTTCCGTAGGTCTAACATCAAACCTACCTGGACTACGCTCAGACCTGACCATCGGTGACGACGTCGAGGGTACCCAGGAGGACACGCCCGAGAAGGTGGCTGACCTTGAGGAGACACTTAACGAACTGCACATGATTAACCCGCGTGGTGAGAAGATTATGCTCGGGACCTACCAGTCCGAGTTCTCCATCTACGCGAAGCTGGCAGACCTAGAGGGAGCCGATGGCGACCCTATCTGGGAGCTGCACAGAGCACTGATGTTCAACGAGACCGAGGTTGACGGTAAGCCGTACATTGAGTCTCGCTGGAGCGACATGTTCTCTGACCAAGATGGTATGGACTGGAGGAAGTCTGTGACCGCACGGGCGTGGCGTCTACACGCTATGCTCATTGCTGACCCTACCATCCTCCATGAGCGGCCCCTCAAGATTGGCGACCTGCCCGTACTTGAGTGGGACCCTAGGGCTTCCCATTGGCCCCTGCGGATGGAACGAACAGGGAGGACGCTAGACGCCTTACAGCGCTGGTCTGCTCCCAAGGGTGATGTGTGGCACGAGGTTATAGCCCCAGATGCCGACAAAGCTCCCCTCGTGGAGACGGTACTAGCGGTCGACCCGGCGTCTGGTCTAGCTGGACGTGATGCTATCGGTGTGGCCGTCTTAGGTATCACCCAGGGTGGCATGGGGATTATCCGTCACTTGGAGGGCGTACGTTCTAACGACAAGTCTGTCTCGCGCCGCCGTGTGGCTGAGATTGGTAGAGACTTCGGTTGCACACGGTGTATTGTAGAGGAGCTGGAGAATGGACTGTTCGGAGAAACGCTTGAAGGAGAGTTCGTTCATGTCGGTTACCCACTATCGGTCGATAAAGTCACAACTGGAGGTCAGCAGAAGGGTCGGCGTATCATCGAGAGCCTCGGTCCACCAATGGGTGCTGGTCGGCTTGTTATCTGTTCTGACATCATCAGCACTGACAGCGGCGGAGACTTCGTCAACCAGCTGGTCAGAATCTCGTACGATGGTCGCACAGGGAAGTCCAAAGACCATGATGACATCGTGGACGCCCTCGCCCACGCCGTCGCCAGCTGTAAGGGTAGCCTCATCTCGGACGTCGGGGAAGCAGTTGCTGCGAATCGTGCTGGTCAACTTGATAGGTGGGCTCGTACTCCTATGCGGTATGGTGGTCTGGGAGGGTCGACGGAAGAAGACTACCCGGAGACAAAGCACTTCGGAACAGGAGGGCCGGACCTGGTCGACTCACTCCTGCAAGAAGACGAAGTTGTCATCGCTCTGGAAGAACGACGAGACCGACTGCAAGTCGTCGTCAACGAAGACCTCAAGAGCGGACGCCCCGTAGACCAGGGTATGGTCCGACGCATCACAGCGCTGACCAAGCAAATTACTGAACTTAGACAACATCAAGTGTTCTGAGGAGGAACCAATGAAATTACGTGGACACAAAGCTGAACGCCGTGGCAACGCTGCGGTAAAGATGTACGGTAACTGGACGGACCACATGAAGCGCCCCGCACAGGTGAAGGTCTCATGGGGTCACCTAGAGAACCCCACGTCTGAACCCCAGTTAATCAGTGACGGTGACGTCAAGGAAACCACTGACGTTTACTTCGCGATTGCCGAGATGGCATGGTCTATGGGGTGGCGACCTAAGGGTCTCCCGGGGTTCGTTGCCCACATGATTAATAACTACAAGATTCCCCAGGAATAACAAGGGGTTAACATCCCTTGCCAATAGACTGGGACTATCGAAGGAAAGGGGAAAAGATAAAGCTAAGATATACTTAGGTATAACTTAGGTCCCTACCCTTAGGTTAACGTAGAGGCTAGCTAGGCTAGCCCTTAGGTGTCCAGCTTGGGGAGGCGTACACAATCAATCACAGCCCAGGGTAAAA
>Ga0208794_1001337_pt1 | contig 11222 bp, 8 predicted proteins | sample 32_taG_FD_184106 | JGI IMG/M metagenome (GOLD analysis project Ga0208794, IMG submission 184106) | Marine viral communities from the Gulf of Mexico - 32_GoM_OMZ_CsCl metaG (SPAdes) (version 2) | ecosystem: Environmental > Aquatic > Marine > Oceanic | place: Atlantic Ocean: Gulf of Mexico...
CCCTGAGCCCTCGTAGTGCCAGAGAGTGACCGACTCCAGATAGGAGGTGGCGCTGATCAGGTCAGCCCAGGTGAAATAGAGCGCGATGGCAAACAGGATCAGCAGCGTCAGCTTGGCCAGGCGCAGGGACTGCTGGTTGATCTGCTGCAGGTTCATTTCCGGAATCTCGACCGCCACCTCGGTCTCCTGCTGGCCCTCGCGCGCCTGAGCCGCTTCGCGCTTGGCCACGGCGCGCTGATACGCCAGGCGCCGACCGGCAACGTTGAGGTTACGTACCACGGTACCTTCCACCAGCATCCACAGCACGATCAGATACAGACTGTCGATAAAGCGCTCGGCCAGCTTGACGGCGGTGTAGTGGTAGCCCCAGAGCGTCAGGCCCGCCAGCGCCAGCGGGGTGAGAATAAGCAGCGCACTGGCCAGGTAGTGAACAATGCGCGAGCTGTACAGCGGCTCGCTGCGCAGCATGAAGCGGCCGAGCAAAAAGGCCAGTGCCGCCATGCCAACCAGCATGCCCGAGCGCCCCAGTGCGTCACTGCCGACATACTCCGGCATACTGCCGTGCAGGCCCAGCACCAGCACCAGTGGTAACAACACCCAGGCCAGGTTGCGCACCAGGCGGCGCAGGCGCTGGACCAGGTCGGCGTCCCAGTGGAAGTGGCGCGTTGCGATGCCGCGTGGATCAAACACCCGGTACATCAGATGCAGGGCAAACCAGGCCAGTGACAGGTTGAACAGGGCACCGCTGAGGATGGGCATGCCGCGTTCGTTGTCGAGCTGGATGACCAGCCCGATGGCGGCCAGCAGCACTGGCACGTTGCATACCCGAATAGCCGTCAGCAGTAACGCCAGCGGGGTATGCCAGGGTGTGTCACGGCGAAAATGCCCGACCTCGTCGTGCAGGGTGTTGATGCGCCGCAGGAGCATGGGCCGGCGCCACAGGTGGATCGCTAGCGCGACCAGCCCGATCAGACACCAGACCAAGTGGTTCTTCAGGTTGCTCAGCAGGTTACGGGCCTGTTGAGGCAGGTCCAGCCGATTGAACTGATTGGCAGCGTTTGTCGGCAGCTCCAACAGCCAGGCCTTGTCGATCGGGCGGCTGCTGGCAACCCAGAACAGTTGATCGTCGATGGTGCGGCGCAGGTCACTGCTCAGTTGCTGCAGCTGGCGCTGGTTTATCTGCAGGGTGATGCCCAGATTGATCAGCGTATTGATGTTGTTGTTCAACTGCTCGACCAGGTTGACCCGCGCGTTGACCATCTGCTCCAGTGCCGGGCGCAGGGTGTCGCGTTGACGTACCGGCAGTTTCAGCAGCAAGTCGTTGAGGTAGGCGTCAGGGTTGGCAAGGCTTTGGATGAGCTGGTTCAGTTCAAACTGACGCAACCGCAGGTCGGCAATCTGATCGGCCAGATTCTTGTCCGTCTCTACCCGGGGCAGCTCACTTTTCTGCTGGTGCAGAATACGTGACAGCAGCAGGCTGCCTTCGAGTACTTCAATCTGCTGTTCCAGCGCCTTGTCGATTTGGGTCAGGTGCTCGGTCTGCTGTTTGGTCTCGATATTGTCGCGCGTCAGAATGCCGATCTGACGGGTGGCATCGAGCAGCTCCTCGCTCAACTGGCGGTTGATGCTGCTCTGGGCCTGCAGCACCTTGTTCTGCCCCAGCTCCTCGGGCAGGGTGGCCTCGCTGACCGTCTTCTCCGAGGCGGATTGGCGTTTTTCGTTGACGACGCTTTGCAGCAGGCGTATCTCGTCCTCAATCCGCCGAATCTGTAGGTTCAGCAGGTTCTTTTGCTGGCTGGCCAGATCCTGCAGTGCGCTGTTGCCTGCCAGGCGCTGGCGCATCAGTTCGCTGTCCGCCGTCAGATAGTCGAGCTCGGCCTGTAGCAGGTCGATGCGCGCGCGGGTCACCTGGCTGGGGGATTGGCGTTGCAGACTGCGCAGTTGCTCGTTCAGCTGCTGGGTGCGCCGCTGGTTTTCCGAGACGTTGGCCTGGGTGCGTTCGGGGCGGGTCTGCGCGGAGATGAGCTGGCCGTTAACGGCGGTCAGCTCGTTTTGCCAGGTAAACATCTGACTGACCTGCTCGCTCAGTCGGGTTTCCAGCTGGCCCAGTTCCTGACGTTCCAGTTGCTCACGGCTGGCATTGCCGTCGGCCTTGGACAGGCGGTTGAACTCGGCGCGAATGGATTGCGTTTGCCGCGGCGCATCGGCCAGTTGTTCCTGCAGGGCGGCTTGCTCCTGCACGGTCTGCTGGGTCTGACGGGCGAAACTCAGGGTGTTTTGGTAGGTTTCACTGAGTTCGCGCTTTTCTGCCTCCGGCAGACTGCTGTTGTTGACGCTCTCGATGTTGGCGTTGATCTCCTCAATGCGCTTGTCGAGCTCGTCGGCTGAGGGTGTCTGCTGGGCCAGCGCCCAGGAGGACAACAGCAGCCAGCACAACAGCACGGAAAAACGCAGCATAAGGGGGTTCCTGACAAGGTAGAGAAAGCGCAGTGCGTCAGCGCTTCCCAAGGTTAGCTGTCCCGGCGGGGATTGGAAAGCCGACCACATGGCCGGCCTGCGGTTCCATAAACGCAACAGGCCACCCGAAGGTGGCCTGTTGGGATGCCGCGAACGGCAGGGCGGTCACGCGCTGATCAGAACCAGCTGTCCTGCATGTCGAAGCAGGTCAGGTCGCGGCTTTCCAGCACGTCCAGATCATGGTGGCAGGACGGCACTTCCCAGCGCAGGAAGTAGCGGGCGGCCTGCAGTTTACCCTGATAGAACGCGGCGTCTGCGTCGTTGCCGCCGGCCAGACCCTGCTGAGCCTTGATCGCCTGCTCCAGCCAGCGCCAGCCGATCACCATGTGGCCGAACGCCTTTAGGTACAGCGCGGAGTTGGCCAGTGCTTCGTTAACCTTGCCCTGGCCCATATCACCCAGCAGTGCCAGGGTCACTTTGCCGATATGCGCGTGCAGTTTTTCCAGCGGCTCGCGCAGGTCATTCAGCTCGCTGTACTCACCTGCGCGCTTGCAGCAGCCCTGGATCAGGCTGGACAGCTGCTTGAGCGCGGCGCCACCGTTCATGGTCACCTTGCGGGCCAGCAGGTCGAGCGACTGGATGCCGTTGGTGCCCTCGTGGATCGGGTTCAGCCGGTTGTCGCGATAGAACTGCTCAACCGGGTACTCACGGGTATAGCCGTGGCCGCCGAGGATCTGGATCGCCAGTTCGTTGGCCTTGAGGCAGTAGTCGGACGGCCAGGCCTTGACGATCGGAGTCAGCAGATCCAGCAGCTCGAGTGCGGTCTTGCGCTGCTCTTCGGTTTCCAGGGTTTCGGTGTCGTCGAACAGGCGAGAGGCGTACAGGCCGAGGTCAAAGGCGCCTTCAACGTAGGCTTTCTGTGCCAGCAGCATGCGCTTGACGTCGGCATGCTCGATGATCGATACCTGCGGCGCGCTCGGGTTCTTGCCGTCGGGCAGGCGACCCTGCGGGCGCTCGCGGGCGTAGTTCAGCGAGTACAGGTAACCGGCGTAGCCGAGCATCACCGCGCCCATGCCAACGCCGATGCGCGCTTCGTTCATCATCTGGAACATGTAGGACAGCCCTTGGTGCGGCTTGCCGACCAGATAGCCGACGCAGTTGTCCTTGTCTCCGAAGTTCAGCGCGGTGGAGGTCGTGCCGCGCCAGCCCATCTTGTGGAACAGGCCAGCCAGGGTGACGTCGTTGCGCTCGCCCAGGCTGCCGTCGTCGTTGACCAGGAACTTGGGCACGATGAACAGCGAGATGCCTTTGACCCCGGGCGGTGCGTCGGGCAGCTTGGCAAGCACCATGTGCACGATGTTCTCGGACAGCGGGTGGTCGCCAGCGGAGATGAAAATCTTGTTGCCCTTCAGACGATAGCTGCCGTCACCGGCAGGCTCGGCCTTGGTGCGAATGTCGGACAGCGAGGAGCCCGCATGGGGCTCGGTCAGTGCCATGGTGCCGAAGAAACGGCCTTCGATCATCGGCTGCAGGTAGCGCTCTTTCTGCTCCTCGGTGCCGAAGCTCTCGATCAGATTGGCCGCGCCCATGGTCAGCATGGCGTAGGACGAGGTGCCGGCGTTGGCTGACTGGAAATGGGCGAAGCACGCTTGGGACAGCAGATTCGGCATCTGCATGCCGCCCTGCTCGAAGGTGCGGGTGGCGTTCAGAAAGCCCGCTTCAAGGAAGGCATCGACCGCCGGTTTGACCTCCGGGATCAGCTCCGCCGCGCCATTGACGTACTTCGGCTCGTTCTCGTCATTCTTGCGGTTGTGCGGTGCGAACAGTTTTTCCGCGATGGTACGGGCCGTGCCGATGGCCGCGTCAAAGGTTTCGCGGTTGTGATCGGCAAAGCGCGGGCGCTGGGTCAGTGCCTCGGCGTCCAGCACTTCGTAGAGTTCAAATGCCAGGTTACGTTGGTCAATCAGCAGTTCGGACATGTCGGTCACCTCAGAAGTCATCGCGGGGCAGTGTATTGAGTCGTTTACAGTCAGGGAACGGCCATTGATGGGCTTGATAGGCGCAGATCAGAAGAGCCGAAGCGCCGGCTCATCCAATGCGGCGCGCTGCTCGCGCAGGGTCAGAATCTGGTCGGCCCAGTAGCGCTCCTGGGCAAACCAGGGGAAGTGCATCGGAAACGCCGGGTCGTCCCAGCGTCGAGCCAACCAGGCGCTGTAGTGCACCAGACGCAGGCTGCGCAGCGGCTCAACCAGAGCGAGTTCGGCCGGATTGAAGTCGTGGAACTCGTTGTAGCCGTCAATCAGCTCGGACAGCTGGGCCTGTCGCTGGTGGCGTTCCCCCGACAGCATCATCCACAGATCCTGCACCGCCGGCCCCATGCGGCAGTCATCCAGGTCGACCATATACAGGCTGTCGTCGCGCCACAGCAGGTTGCCGACGTGCAGGTCGCCGTGCAGGCGGATCTGCTTGGCCGGGTAGGCCTCCAGCCGTTCATTGACAACCTGCAGCAGATCTTCGGCAACGGAAAAATAGGCCGGCTGCAGGCTGCTGGGGACCACCTCTGCACTGCGCAGGAAGTCAACACTGTCGCGCCCGAAACTCTGCCAATCCAGCGTCGGGCGATGCTTGAACGGATGCATGGAACCGACCGCGTGCAGGCGGCCGACCAGGCGGCCGAGCATCAGCAGGTGGTCCGGGTCGTCCAGTTCGGGCGCATGGCCGCCAAAGCGACGGAACAGACTGAAACGAAAGCCGGCATGCCCGAACAGCGTTTGGCCGTCAATCTGCTCCGGCGCGATTACCGGAATATCCCGCTCGGCCAGCTCCAGACTGAAAGTGTGCTCCTCGATAATGGCGGCGTCGCTCCAGCGACCCGGGCGATAGAATTTGGCGATCAGCGGTTGAGCGTCTTCGATGCCAACCTGGAATACCCGGTTTTCATAGCTATTCAGCGTCAGGATGCGGGCGTCGGACAGATAGCCAAGCGACTCGACCGCGTCCAGCACGGTGTCGGGGGTGAGGGTGGAAAACGGGTGGCTGGACATGGTGGGGGCTCGATATTGGCGTTTGAGCCGACAAGGGTAGCAGGAGCCGGGCCGCCCGCGCAGTACCGCTCAGGGTGTGCGCGCAACACACCAGACCTGCACTGAGGCTGCGCCGGCTGCCAGCAAGGTGCGGCTGGCTTCGTTGAGGGTGGCGCCGGTGGTCATCACATCGTCGATCAGCGCCAGGTGGCGACCCTCCACCTGCTCGGGCTGCGGACAGGCGAAAGCGCCACGCAGATTGCGCCGACGTGCGGCGGCATCCAGTCCTTCCTGGGGGGCCGTCTGACGCACTCGCTGCAGCAGGCCGGCGCGACAGGGCAGTTGCAATGCCTTGGCAAGGTCGCGCGTCAGCTCAAATGCCTGGTTGTAGCCACGCTGCGCCTGTCTTTTAGGGTGCATCGGGATGGGCAGCAGCAGCTCAGGTACCAGGGCCCCGGGTTCCGCGAGGTGCTGCTCCAGATAATCTGCCAACAAGCGAGCCAGCAGCAGACCATAACGGTTGTGGCGGTGATATTTAAACGCAGTGATCAGCGCATCCAGCGGAAAGCGGTAGAGCAGTGGCACTACCGCGTGACAGAAGGCTGGTGGTTTGGCCAGGCAACGACCGCAGCGAGCGCTGGCGTGTGGCAGCGGCATTGCGCAGCGTGCACAGCAGGCATGCTGCCAGGGCAGGTCAGCCAGGCAGGCGTGGCAAATATCGTCCTGTGTCCCATCCGGCGATGCCAAGCAGAGCAGGCAGGTGTCTGGCAGGTTGTTTTTTATCCACCTGTAAACCGGTGTGTTTTTCAATGGTTGACAGCCTCCGTGCTGCCGTTATGATTCCCTGCAGAGTTCGGACCGCCCGGCGGTCCCCAGACAGATAACAGGGACAATACCCATGATCGCTTCCGTGACCCGCCACGATTGGACCCCGGCCGAGGTGCTGGCGCTGTTCAAGCTGCCGTTCAACGACTTGCTGTTTCAGGCCCAGAGCGTGCACCGCCAGTATTTCGACCCTAACCGTGTGCAGGTTTCGACCCTGCTGTCCATCAAGACCGGTGCCTGCCCGGAGGACTGCAAGTACTGTCCGCAATCGGGCCATTACAACACCGGCCTGGACAAAGAAAAACTGATGGAAGTGGAAAAGGTGCTCCAGGCCGCAGCAGACGCCAAAGCTATTGGTTCCACCCGCTTTTGCATGGGCGCGGCCTGGAAGCATCCGTCTGCCAAGGATATGCCGTACGTGCTGAAGATGGTCGAGGGCGTCAAGGCGCTTGGCCTGGAAACCTGCATGACGCTGGGCAAGCTCACCCAGGAGCAGACGGAGGCGCTGGCGCAGGCCGGACTGGATTACTACAACCATAACCTGGATACCTCGCCCGAGTTTTACGGCAACATCATCACCACTCGCACCTACAGCGAGCGTCTGCAAACGCTGGCCTACGTGCGCGACGCCGGGATGAAAATCTGCTCTGGCGGCATTCTGGGTATGGGCGAGTCCCTGGAGGACCGTGCGGGCCTGCTGATTCAGCTGGCCAACCTGCCGGAGCACCCGGAGAGCGTGCCGATCAACATGCTGGTGAAGGTCAAGGGCACGCCCCTGGCCGAAGAAGAGGATGTGGACCCCTTCGACTTTATTCGCATGCTCGCAGTGGCCCGCATCATGATGCCCGAGTCCCATGTGCGCCTGTCCGCCGGCCGCGAACAGATGAACGAGCAGATGCAGGCCCTGGCTTTTCTGGCCGGTGCCAACTCCATCTTCTACGGTGAGAAACTGCTGACCACCGGCAATCCGCAGGCGGACAAGGACATGCGTCTGTTCGAGCGCCTCGGCATTCAGCCCGAGGCCCGGGAAGAACACGCCGACGAAGTGCACCAGGCGGCGATCGAACAGGCGCTTATTGAGCAGCGCGATAGCAAACTGTTTTATTCGGCCGTCTGACGACGGCAGCCTCAAGCCATAAGCTGCAAGCCGCAAGCTGGTCTGCTGTGGCTTGAAGCATGCTGCTTGTCGCTTGGAGCTTTCTGATGTCCTTCAATCTTTCCTCCCGTCTGGCCGAGCGCCGTGCTGCGCACCTGTATCGTCAGCGTCCGCTGCTGCAAACGCCGCAGGGCGTCGAGGTGCTGGTCGATGGCGAGCGATTGCTGAGCTTTTGCAGCAATGACTATCTCGGCCTGGCCAACGATCCGCGCGTCAATGATGCCTTTGTCGAGGGCGTGCGGCGCTGGGGCACGGGCGGTGGTGCATCGCACCTGGTGACCGGCCACAGTGGCGCCCACCATGCGCTGGAAGAGGCGCTGGCCGAGTTTACCGGCCGGCCTCGGGCCTTGCTGCTGTCCAGTGGGTACATGGCCAATATGGGCGCCGTGACGGCGCTGGTAAGGCAGGGCGATACCGTCCTGCAGGACCGGCTCAATCATGCGTCGCTCCTCGATGCCGGGTTGCTTGCCGGCGCGCGTTTCTCGCGCTACCTGCACAATGATGCGGCGAGCCTGCGCAGTCGTCTGGGCAAGGCGCAGGGCAATACGCTGGTAGTGACGGACGGCGTGTTCAGCATGGATGGCGACCTGGCCGATCTGCCGGCCGTGTGCGCCGAGGCCGCCAGCGCCGGGGCCTGGGTGATGGTCGATGATGCCCATGGCTTTGGCTGCCTGGGCGAGCAGGGTGGCGGCATCGTCGAGCATTTTGGCCTGTCGATGGAGCAGGTGCCGGTGCTGGTGGGGACTCTCGGCAAGGCCTTTGGCACGGCAGGGGCCTTTGTCGCCGGCAGCGACGAGCTGATCGAAACCCTGATCCAGTTTGCCCGACCCTACATCTATACCACCAGCCAGCCGCCGGCTGTGGCGCATGCCACGCTTACCAGTTTGCGTTTACTGCGTGACGAGCGCTGGCGCCGCGAGCACCTTGCTGCCCTGATACGCCGCTTTCGCACAGGCGTTGAGGCGCTGGGGCTGGAGCTGATGGACAGCCCGACGCCGATTCAGCCGATTCTGGTCGGCAGCAGTGAACGTGCCCTGGCGCTCTCGGCGGCGCTGCGGCAACGCGGCATACTGGTCACCGCGATTCGCCCGCCCACGGTGCCCAAGGGGACCGCGCGCTTGCGGGTAACGCTGAGTGCCATCCATACCGAACAACAGGTTGATCGTCTGCTTGAGACACTGGCGCAGGCGCAACAGGAGCTGATTCATGAGTAATTTTACCCTGCTGCCTGGCTGGGCATTGGCGGCTAGCAATTTGCTGCCTTTGCAGCAGGCCCTGCAGGAGCGCTTACCCGCGCTGAACATTCAGGCAGCAGAGCTGCCGCCCGGCTTGCAGATGTCGACCCTGGAGCCAGACCTGACTGCGTTGGCCGAAGCCTTGCCGGCTGGCTGGCTGGGTGGCTGGTCGCTGGGCGGCGTGCTGGCGGTGCAGCTGCAGCGACGTTTTCCCGAGCGCTTCCCGGGCGTGGTGACCATTGCCAGCAATGCCTGTTTTTCCGCGCGCGAGGGCTGGCCCGAAGCGATGGCGCCGGAGACCTTCAAGGGGTTTATCAGAGATGCCCGAGAGCAGCCAGAACGCGCACTCAGGCGTTTTGGTCTGCTGGTCACCCAAGGCGCTGACCGCGCGCGCGAGCTGAGTCGGCAACTGGTCTGGAGTGGTCTGGACCCGCTGCAGCGGCTCAACCATCTCGCGCTGTTGGGTGTGCTGGACAACCGTGTTGCGCTGCAGCGCTGCCAGCAGCCGGTGCTGCACTGTCTCGCCGGCGCCGATGCGCTGGTGCCGGCCGGTGCAGCGCAGGCGCTGGCGCAGCTAAACGAGCAAGCCGAGATCTGTGTGCTGCCCCAGGCCAGTCACGCGCTGCCGCTGGAGGCTCCCATCTGGCTGGCCGGCGAGATCGGCAACTGGCTGGAGCGGCAATGAACGCCGTTGCCATCGACAAGCGAGCGGTTGCTGCCTCCTTCAGTCGCGCAGCCAGCACCTACGACCAGGTGGCCGAGCTGCAGCGGCAGGTCGGCAGCAACCTGCTGGCGGGCCTGCCAGATGATCTGCAGCCGCACTCGCTGGTCGATCTTGGCTGCGGTACGGGCTACTTCACCCGAGCCCTGAACGCTCGATTTGAGCGCCCGGTGCTGGGGTTGGACATCGCCGAGGGCATGCTGTGTTTTGCGCGCACCAAGGGGCCGGAACACGCGGTCTGGATTGCTGCCGATGCAGAGGCGCTGCCGTTGCGGGGCGACTCACAACACCTGCTGTTTTCCAGTTTGGCGTTGCAGTGGTGCCCTGATCTTGGGCGTGCGCTGAGTGAGGCCAGAAGAGTCTTGTTGCCGGGTGGCTGCATGGCCTTCAACACGCTGGTCGAGGGCACGCTTGGCGAATTGCGGGGCGCCTGGGAGCAGGTGGACGGCTATGTCCATGTCAATCGTTTCATGCCGCTGGCGCAGCTGCAGGTCGTGCTGGCGGAAGCCGGTTTTGCGCGTTGGCACTGTGAAGTGGAAACCCATGTGCTGCATTACCCGCAGCTCAGTGCCCTGACCCATGAGCTGAAGGCCCTCGGCGCCCATAATCTGAATGCCGGTCGTCCAGGCGGCTTGACCGGACGCGCGCGCCTGAGGGCCTTGACTGCCGCCTATGAAAACTATCGTCAGGTTGCCGGTTTGCCGGCGACCTATCAGGTGGCCCAGATCATTTTGTACAAGTAGGTAATTCGTCATGAGCAAGCAGTACTTCATTACTGGTACCGATACCGAGATTGGCAAGACCACCGTGGCCGCCGGCCTGCTGCACGCCGCGCGCCTGCGCGGCCTGACGACCGCGGGCGTCAAACCGGTAGCAGCGGGCTGCGAGCGCACTCCCGACGGGCTGCGCAATGAAGATGCCCTGGCGCTGCAGGCCGAGTGCGAACCACCGCTGGCCTACGATCTGATTAATCCGGTGACGTTGGAAGCCGCTATCGCGCCGCATATCGCTGCGCGTGAGGAAAATGTACCGCTGACGGCGCAGGCGCTGGCGGGTGCCTGCCGGCAGGTGTTTGACCGACAGGCGGATCTGACCCTGGTCGAAGGAGCCGGTGGCTGGTGCGTGCCGCTCAACGACCAGGAACTGCTCAGTGAGGTGGCAATAGCGCTGAAACTGCCGGTGGTTCTGGTGGTCGGCATGCGTCTGGGATGCATCAATCACGCGCTGCTCAGTTGCCGCGCGATTGCAGCAGACGGGCTGCAGCTGGCCGGCTGGGTGGCCAACCATGTTGATCCGGATATGGACCGGCAGGCCGAGAACCTGGCGACTCTGCGGCAACGGATCCAGGCGCCCTGTCTGGGCGTGGTGCCCCGGTTGGCAAAGGCTGACGCAGCGGCCGTGGCGGCCCATCTGGAGGTGTCGCCACTGGTCTGATGCGACCAGCGGTGTTGGGCCGTTTGCCCATTTGTGCTTGAATGACGGGAAACCTAATGTGAGAGGTGGTGCCCATGCCTACCCTTGACCTTATCTCATCTGGTCTGACCTCGGTACGCCAGGGTCAGAACCGTATCAATGCGGCGGCTTCCGAGATCGCCAGCGCCGGGCTGCCCGCTGATCCCGCGCTCAATGCGGCCCAACCTGCCCAGCCGGCTACCGGCCAGGCAGCAGCCTCTACGGCTGTAGAAACCAATCGTCCGGTCAATCTGGTCGACAGCCTGGTTGAGCTGCAGCAGGGCCGTCAGGAAGCAGAAGTTGGCGCGTCGGTAATCGACACCGCTGACGAGGTGCTTGGCACCTTGCTGGAC
>Ga0208794_1001339_pt1 | contig 11209 bp, 10 predicted proteins | sample 32_taG_FD_184106 | JGI IMG/M metagenome (GOLD analysis project Ga0208794, IMG submission 184106) | Marine viral communities from the Gulf of Mexico - 32_GoM_OMZ_CsCl metaG (SPAdes) (version 2) | ecosystem: Environmental > Aquatic > Marine > Oceanic | place: Atlantic Ocean: Gulf of Mexico...
GAAAGCTGGGACCACGGCACATTGACGTTGCATTTCAAGCAGCACACCCCCGCCAGCGCGGCCACCGCCGACCCGCAGCCCTATGTGCTGCCGATCGCTGTCGGGCTGATCGGTCAGGACGGGGACGAGGTGCACGAGACCACGGTGCTGGAAATGACGCAGGCCGAACAAAGCTTTGTCTTTGACGATCTGGGGACGCGCCCTGTGGCATCCGTGCTGCGCGGCTTTTCGGCACCGGTGGTGCTGACCCAAGACCTGTCGGACGCAGACCGCGCGCATCTGCTGGCCCATGACACCGATCCGTTCAACCGTTGGGAACAGGGGCGCATGCTGGCCTATGGCTCGCTGCTGGCGATGATCCGCGAGGGCAAGGCCCCGAACAAGGATTGGCTGGCCGGTATCCGTGCGGTAATCGGGGATGAAACCCTTGATCCGGCGTATCGCGCGCTGATGCTGGGGCTGCCGTCGCAATCCGATCTGGCGCGCGCGCTGTCAGAGGCAGGCGACACCCCCGACCCCGACATCATCTATGCCGCGACCGAGGCGACCCGCGCCGCGATGGCCGACGCCTTTGCCGATCTGTTGCCGACGCTTTATCGCCGTCACACCGTCGACGCCCCGTTCGAGCCAAACGCGAAACAGGCGGGCAAGCGCGCCTTGTCCAATGCCGCCCTGTCACTGCTGACGCGCAATGACGACGGCGTGCTCGCGCAAGAGCAATATGACGCGGCCGACAATATGACCCAGCAGCTTTCCGCGCTGGCCAATCTGGTCCGCGCCGGTCGCGGCAACAAAGCTGTCGAGGCCTTCGAGGCACAGTGGAAAGCGGACCGTCTGGTGATGGACAAATGGTTCGGCCTGCAGGTGATGGAAGCCGACCCCGAAGACGCCCACGAGGTGGTCGAGACGCTGACCAAACACCCTGACTTCAACTGGAAGAACCCCAACCGCTTCCGCGCTGTGCTGGGGGCCTTTGCTGCGCATCACGCGGGCTTCCACCATGCTTCGGGGGCGGGCTATCGTCTGCTTGCCGACTGGCTGATCCAGCTTGATCCGGTGAACCCGCAGACCACTGCGCGGATGTGTTCGGCCTTCCAGACATGGAAACGCTATGACACTGACCGTCAGGACATGATCAAGGCAGAGCTGGACCGCATTCTGTCGCAGCCCGGCCTGTCGCGTGACACGACCGAAATGCTGACACGTATCCGCGGTGCATGATGCCGCCGAAGGTGTCCCGCCGCGGGGCACCTTCCACTACCGGCGTGCGGGGCGCAGCCTTTGGACGGCTTTGGTGGTCGCGGCGGTATGGCTGGCGCTGATCGCTGCCTATGTCGTGATCGAGGCGTCCCCTGTGATACTGGCGATCGTCGCCCTCTTCACCCTGCCCGCGCTATGGGATCTTGCGACGAACCCCATCGCCAGCCTGAGCCTCTCCCCGCAGGCGCTGGTCTGGCAGCGGGGCAAGGATAAGGTCACGATCCCGCTCGACACAATCGACCACATCCGCCTTGATACGCGGCTGGACCTCTCGGTCCGCGCGACGGTGGTGCTGCGCTCGGGGCAGCGGTTGCGTGTTCCCCCCGATACCATGCGCCCGCACCGCCCGTTCGAGCACGCGCTGCACGCCGCTGGCGTCCCCACGCAGCGGCACCACTTTAGCCTGCGCGGCTAGGCCGGCCACGGGCGGCGCGTTCAGGGTCGCGGCTTGGGGCGCGTCGCACCCAGTGGTTTGCAATAGGCTTGCTGCTTCAGCCAGCGCGACATGTCCCGACGTTTCGCAGGGCTGCGCAACGGGCCCCAGTCCGCCGCGACACCACGCCCGCCGCGGCCATAGATCACCCCGTCACGGGGCACGGTGACCGCCATGATCCGCACCGCACAGCTCAGGTTCGCGGCCCCGTTCTGCAACCCCGCGCCCGTGCCGACGTTGCAGCCATAGCCGCGCGCGGTGGCAGGCAGGATCTGCAGCAGCCCGTACCACAGACCGCCGCCCCCGACCGCGCGGGCCTTATACGTACTCTCATGTTTCGCCAGCGCCGACATGAACCCGACCCAGAACGCCCTGCGGTCCGCGTCCGAGGCGGTGGGATAGGCCGGGCACCAGTCGTCGATGTCGGCGGGCACCATATCAACCAGAGGCTTGCCGTGGGACTTAAGCGCGGACAGCGCCGTGCGCGTCCAGACCGCATGCCCGCGCCGGTGCTGCCACCTTGTGCGCGGGATCACCCCGTTGCGCGCAGGCGGCGAGACCTCGTAAAGATTGATCGGCGCGGCGGTCGCAAGGTCGGGGCCCGCTGTGCCACCATCTTCGGGCACTGCGGGCGCGGGTTCGATCGGCGCAGCGGCGGTCGGCGGCGTGGTGTCAGGATCAGGGACCGCGCTGCGGGCCACCGGGCGCAGGACATTCACCGTCTCGGCCGCCAGCGGCAGTGCCACGCCACCGGACAGTAGCGCGACCACCACCGGCGCGAGAATCACCCGCCCCAGACCACCGCGCCGCATCCCGCTGCGACGTGCTTTTATCTTTGCTGACATTCCTGCTCCCCCAGTCGTATTCGCGCACAACATAGCGTGTTCCGCGCCATCGTCGCCGGTCTTTGAACAATCAGGCATTATTCAGCCTTAAAGCCGCGTTCAGACGCTTGGCAAATCCCAGACTAACCATCGCGATGCCATCTTGGTGCCTAAATATCCCGCCATTTTCAGTGGCAGAAGACGGGTTCATATAGGACTGGACAAACGATGCGGCACCTCAAGAATTTATTCAAACGCAAAAGCGTTCCGACGCTGCTGTTGGATTCTGACGATCTTGGCCAAACGCCGCGCAAGCAAGAACCCCGCCCGCAGCCTCAGAAAACCGCGCAAACCGCCGTGCCGCGCCCGGATGCTGTGCCGCCTTCGCCCCATGAAATGCTCAGCATCGACTGCCCTGATCCCACCGCCGAGGACCGTCTTTGCGATGAAAACCACCAGTTGGGCCAAGGCTTGGTGCGGCAAGAGAACTGGGCGGCGCTGTCAAAGGTGATCCGCGCGGCAGACGCTGATAGCAGGCTCACCCCCGGGTCCATGCCTGTGGCCGAGCTGATCGCCTATGGTGCCCGCGCCGATGTGGTGATGGCGACAGAGCACGCGATCGAGGACGTGGACAGCGGATTTGCCAAGGCCTTGCTGAGCGGGATCGAGGATTTCGAACATGTGCTGGACGAGCACCAAGACGATTACGTCGTCGCCTGCGTCGTGGCACAGGCGCATATCGACATCGGCTGGGCGTGGCGCGGCAAAGGCGAAAGCAACGTGCTGCCGCAACGCAACCGCGACGCCTGCATCGCCCACTTCGAGCGCGCCGGAGAGATCATCACCCCCTTCATTGCCCAGCATCCCACCAGCGCGCTTGTCGCGGCCACCTGCTGCGCTCATGCGAGCGGGCCGTTCAACCACCAAGGCGGGCTGCGCGAAAGCTACGAAAAGCTGATTATGCTCAACCCGCTGAACCCGCGCCCCATGCGCGCCTTGGGCAATCATCTGCTGCCGCGCCATCACGGCGGCTATTCAGAGCTTGAGCTTGAAGCCCGACGCACCGCCGCGCGGGTGCAGAATGTCTGGGGGGCCGGTGGCTATACCTGGGTGATGTTTGACGCGATCTGCTCTGATGATACGGCCTGCGCCAATCTGGACGTTGACTATTTCATCGACGGCTTGCGCGACATCCTTGCGCATCACTCCACCGCCTATTTCGCGAACCTGCTGGCGGCCTATTGCGCCAATATGACCAGCTTTGGCGGCGGCGGAAACGAACGCGCCGACAGCATTCGCGCCCGCATCGGTGCCTGCACCGAATGGATCATCCGTGCACATCTGACAGAATTGCATCCGATGATCTGGGCCCATGCCGCCCACGGCTTTGACAACAACCTGCGCATCCGGTCGCCGCATAAATTCGCCGCGTCGGGCCGCGAGGATGCGATGCAGGTGATGACCAGCCTGTTCCGTTCCGAGCTCGCCTCGGGGCAGCGGATCGTGTTCACCAGCAAGGGGCCACAGGCCACGCCTGCCTAAGATCGCCTTTGGGCAGCACCTCTTGGCCAGTCCGGCGCGCATTGGCGCGGCCTGCCTCTTGCAGCACCCCGCCCCCTGTCTTATGACCAAGGCGTTCTGTTTCTGACGCCAAAGGTGCCCCCATGCTTGACCTGACCTATGACACCCCCAAAGTGCGCACCATTGCGGGTGCCAAACATGACTGGGAACTGGTCATCGGGATGGAGGTGCACGCGCAGGTTCTGTCGAACGCAAAGCTCTTTTCCGCCGCCTCGACCAAATTTGGGGCCGAGCCGAACAATAACGTCGCTTTCGTTGACGCGGCCATGCCCGGCATGCTGCCTACCATCAACGAATACTGTGTCGAACAGGCCGTGCGCACGGGTCTGGGCCTGAAGGCCGAGATCAACCTGCACAGCGCCTTTGACCGCAAGAACTATTTCTACCCCGACTTGCCACAGGGCTATCAGATATCGCAGCTCTACCACCCCATTGTGGGCGAAGGTGAAGTGCTGGTGGAACTCGGCGACGGCACCGCGCGGCTGGTGCGCGTTGAACGCATCCACCTTGAACAGGACGCGGGCAAATCGATCCACGACATGGACCCAAACATGTCCTTCGTCGACCTGAACCGCACCGGTGTTGCGCTGATGGAAATCGTGAGCCGCCCCGACATCCGCGGCCCCGAAGAGGCAGCCGCCTATCTGACCAAACTGCGCCAGATCCTGCGCTATCTGGGGACGTGCAACGGCGACATGCAATCCGGTGCCATGCGCGCGGATGTGAACGTGTCGATCTGCCTGCCCGGCCAATATGAAAAATATCAGGAAACGCAGGATTTCAGCCATCTGGGCACGCGCTGCGAGATCAAGAATATGAACTCCATGCGGTTCATCCAGCAAGCGATCGAGGTCGAGGCGAAACGCCAGATTGCCATCGTCGAGGCCGGTGGCGAAGTGGTGCAGGAAACCCGCCTGTTCGATCCGGACAAGCAGGAAACCCGCTCCATGCGCTCCAAGGAAGAAGCGCATGACTATCGCTATTTCCCCGACCCCGATCTGTTGCCTTTGGTGATCGAACAGGCGTGGGTGGACGACATCGGTGCCAACCTGCCCGAATTGCCTGACGCCAAGAAAGCGCGTTTCATCAATGACTTCGGCCTAAGCGACTATGACGCTTCGGTGCTGACCTCGGATCTGGACAGCGCAGGCTATTTCGAGGCGACCGCACAGGGTCGCGACGGCAAGATGGCGGCGAACTGGGTGATTAACGAACTGTTTGGCCGTCTTAAGAAAGACGAGAAAGCTATCACCGACAGCCCCGTCAGCCCTGCTCAGCTTGGCGGTGTGATTGATCTGATCGCCTCTGACGCGATTTCGGGCAAGATCGCCAAGGATCTGTTTGAAATCGTCTATACCGAAGGCGGCGATCCTGCGGTGATCGTTGAAGAGCGCGGGATGAAGCAGGTCACAGACACCAGCGCGATCGAGGCCGCCGTGGACGAGATCATCGCCGCGAACCCCGATCAGGTCGCCAAGGCGCGCGAGAACCCAAAGCTCGCCGGTTGGTTCGTCGGTCAGACGATGAAGGCCACGGGCGGCAAGGCGAACCCCAAAGCGGTCAACCAGATCGTCGCGCAAAAACTGAACGGCTAAGACATCGGGCCGGGGTTTACCAAAACCCCGGCCCTTTTCTTGCCACGCTCCCCCTCTGACATCCTGTGAAAGGTCATTTATGGAAACGCCCTTCCGGTCATCGCCGCGCATCGTTCAGCCCGAATGGATCGACTTTAACGGTCACCTGAACATGGCCTATTATTCAGTGCTTATGGATAACGCCGTCGATGATGCCTATCACCAGATCGGGTTCGGACCAGAGTATCAGAAGACCGGCCACACCACCTATGTTGCTGAATTCCACATCTGCTATCTGCGCGAGCTGCACGAAGGGGCGTCGACCTATTGCACCTTCCAGCTGCTCGACTTTGATGAAAAACGTTTCCATTCCTTCACGCAGCTTTGGCACGAAGACGGATGGCTTGCCGCCACGGGCGAGGCGCTGACGCTGCACATTGACCAGTCCGGCCCCCGCGTGGCCCCCATGCCCGCCGACCTCATGGCGCGGCTTGAGGCGATGAAAACCGCCCATGCCAGCTTGCCCTATCCTGAACAGGCGGGCCGCAAGATTGGCCTGAAACGCTGAGTGTATCCCGTTGCCCACCCCCGTATTGATTTGAAAGCCAGCCGTCATGCCACGCTATGAATACAAAGTTGTGCCCGCCCCGACCAAAGGGTTGAAAGCCAAGAACGTCAAAGGGGCCGAAGCGCGTTTTTCTCATGCATTGCAAGAGCTTATGAACGGTCTTTCAGGGTATGGGTGGGAATACCAACGCGCCGAGACCCTGCCGTCGATCGAACGCGCGGGCCTGACCGGCAGCACGACAGAGTGGCGCAATGTGCTGGTGTTTCGCCGCCTCCGCGAGGCCGAGCCCGAGGACGAAGCCGTCACTACAGAGCTGCTTCCCCCGCCGCAGCCCGACACGCACGACACGCCCAAGCCCGAAGCTGAAACCGCCCAAGCAGAGGACGCAGGCGACGCGCCCTATTTTGAGGATGAGCATGGCGAAACGAAAGACGACGGCAAGACCGCCGTGGTGGCCCCGTCCCTGCTGAATGCGCTGGCGTCGCGGCGCAAATCAACCACCGTGAAAACGCCCGCCAAGCCAAGCGCCACAGCCGCAGAGACCGCCCCGAAGACCGAGGCAGACACCACGGCCCCCGAAACGGAAACGGCAAAGACGGATAAGACGGCAGACTAGCCGCGAACTGTAACGCAGCGCTTAAACGTCGAGATCCAGCGCCAGCGCGTGAATACGGCCAATCAGATCGGGGCCAAGCGCGCCATGCACGGCACGATGCCGCGCAACACGGTTCAGCCCCTTGAAATGGGCCGACCGGATTTTCACATTAAAATGACTTTCGCCGCCCTCGCGATAGCCCCCGTGGCCGCGATGGCTTTCACTATCGTCAACGACGCTTAATTCCGACGGGGCAAACGCCTCTTCCAGCCGGTCGGCAATTTCTTGTGTCACTGACATTTTTTAGCTCAGCCCCCCTTCAATCTCACAGCCCAAGGTCTAAACTGACCGGCCTGAGTCGGAAAGGTCCATATCATGCCCAAAAGTGATCCCTTTGGATTCGACATGTCCGTGTCGTCTTCGAAAAAGAAAAATCCCCGTGGCCGTCGCGGGATGTCCGGTGCGTCCGAGACATCGCAACGCGTCTGTTCGCACGAAGGCTGCGAAGAACCGGGCAAGTACCGCGCGCCCAAAGCACCGGACGTGCTGGATGATTATTTCTGGTTCTGCCAGAAACACGTGCGCGAATATAACCTCAAGTGGAACTTCTTTGACGGCACCACAGAAGCCGAATTGAACGCCCAGCAATCCAAGGACAAAGTCTGGGAGCGCACCACCAAGCCTCTTGGCGACCCCGAACAGCGGGCCTGGGCGCGTTTGGGCATCGAGGACCCGCATCAGGTTCTGGGCAAGAACGCGACGCAGAACCCCGGCAAAGGGCCTGCCGCCGGTCGCCGCCTGCCCCCCACGGAACGCCGCGCGCTTGAAATTCTGGAAGCCAAGGACACCTGGACCAAACCCGAAGTGCGCAAGGCCTATAAGGCGCTCATCAAGGTGCTCCACCCCGATATGAACGGCGGGGACCGCAGCCAGGAAGAGCAGTTGCAGCTCGTCGTCTGGGCCTGGGACCAGCTGAAGGGCAGCCGCAACTTCAAGGACTGACGCCGCGGCATTCCGGCGGGCCGAGGGCATCGGCAACCGCCTGTGACGGGCTTGAGAGCCATATAGATGGGGCGGTGCAGACAAATGCGCCGCCCCTTTTCCATCTGACACAAGGATTCGCGGTTTTGCCGCAGGTGCGAATTGCCCCTTTCCCTCGCGCTCAGGAAAGATATGTTGCCGTGGACGCCACCCTTGATCCGCAAGCGGTGCGCAAGACAGAAGCATGAAGGACGTACAGAATATGGCCGAGACCTCATTGGACCTCACAACCAAACCCACCAAAGAGATCTCCGTTCGCGAAGTCTTTGGCATCGACACCGACATGGTGGTGCATGGCTTTGAAGAACGTACAAGCCGCGTTCCCGACCTGGACAGCACCTATAAATTCGATCCCGACACCACAATGGCGATCCTTGCAGGGTTCAACCATAACCGCCGCGTGATGGTTCAGGGCTACCACGGGACGGGCAAGTCCACCCACATCGAACAGGTGGCAAGCCTGCTGAACTGGCCCTGTGTCCGCGTCAACCTTGATAGCCACATCAGCCGGATCGACCTGATCGGCAAGGATGCGATCAAGCTGAAAGACGGCAAGCAGGTCACGGATTTTCAGGAAGGCATCCTGCCTTGGGCCCTGCGCAACCCCACAGCAATCGTGTTTGATGAATATGACGCAGGCCGCGCCGATGTGATGTTCGTGATCCAGCGTGTGCTGGAAGTCGACGGCAAGCTGACGCTGCTGGACCAGAACCAGGTGATCGAACCCCACCCCTATTTCCGCATCTTCGCGACCGCAAACACGGTGGGTCTGGGCGACACCACGGGTCTTTACCACGGCACGCAGCAGATCAACCAAGGCCAGATGGACCGTTGGTCGCTGGTGGCGACGTTGAACTATCTGAGCATCGACGCCGAAACCCAGATCGTTCTGTCGAAGAACCCGCATTACAACACCGAAAAAGGCCGCAAGACGATCAAACAAATGGTCACCGTCGCCGACCTGACGCGCACCGCCTTCATGAATGGCGAACTCTCGACCGTCATGTCGCCGCGGACCGTGATTGCCTGGGCCCAGAACGCCGAGATTTTCCGCGACGTGGGCTATGCCTTCCGCCTGTCGTTCCTCAACAAATGTGACGAGCTGGAACGCCAGACCGTGGCCGAGTTCTATCAGCGTCTGTTCGACCAAGAGCTACCGGAATCCGCCGCCAGCCTGAGCCTTGGCTAAGCTACGATCCACCCCGTGCCCGCGTTGGCAGGGATGAAGAACAAGACGTCCACCGGCAGCTTGGTCGGTGGACGACAGTCTGACCGCAGCGCCCCGTTTCGTGTGGCCGCGGTGACCAAAGCCGCAGGTCGGCCGCACTCGGATGGGAGAATGACATGAGCAAACAATCAGATAACCCCGCCGACGCGTTCAAAAAGGCTTTGGCCGAAGCGACCAAGGTCATGTCGAACGATCCTGATCTCACGGTCAGCTATTCCGTTGATCCGTCGGGGCTGAGCGGGGATTCCATGCGCCTGCCTCAGGTCAGTCGTCGCATGACCCGCGAGGAAGTCCTGCTGGCCCGTGGCACCGCTGACGCGCTGGCGCTGAACCGCCGCTATCACAACGGCCAGACCCACGCGAAATACATGCCCGCCGGTGACATGGCCCGCGATCTTTATGAAGCGATGGAAACCGCCCGCTGCGAAGCCGTAGGTGCCCGCGACATGCCCGGCACCGCGGGCAATATCGACGCGAAGATCAAATACGACTCCCTGCGCAAGGGCTATGATCAGGCCAAGCAGCCCTCGGACGTGCCTTTGGCGACGGCGGCAGGCTATCTGGTGCGCCATCTGGCGACGGGGCGTGACATGCCCGCCGGTGCCGCCAACGCTATGGAGCTGTGGCGCGGCTATATCGAGGATCAGGCCGGTGGCACGCTCGAGACGTTGAACGACACGCTGGATGATCAGGCCGCCTTTGCCCGCTTTGCGCGCAAGATGATCGTTGACCTTGGCTATGGCGATCAGCTGGGCGATGACCCCGATCAAGGCGACGACGACCAAGACAGCGCCGAGGAAGAAGGCACCGAAGAAGAGCAAGAGCCCGATAGCACCGGTCAGGACGATCAGGACGACGACGAGGCAGAAGCCTCGCCCGAGCAGTCGCAAGAGCAGCAGCAGGATGAATCGCAGGCGCAGGTGTCGATGGATGACACCGCCGATCAGGAGCTTGGCGAAGAGGCCGAGATGCCCGATGGCGACGCCCCGATGGAGCCGCCCGCCCCGCCGCAAGCCTCGGACGCGGACCCGAATTATCTGGTGTACCAGACAGATCATGACGAGGTGATCGGGGCCGAAGACCTTGCCGAACCGGCAGAGCTTGAACGCCTGCGCGCCTATCTGGACCAACAGCTTGAACCGCTGAAAGGCGCGGTCAGCCGTCTGGCCAACAAGCTGCAACGTCGCTTGCAGGCGCAGCAGAACCGGTCGTGGGAATTCGACCTAGAGGAAGGCACACTGGATGCCGGCCGTCTGGCCCGTGTCGTGGCCAACCCCACAACCCCGCTGTCGTTCAAGGTCGAACAGGACACCGAATTCCGCGACACCTGTGTCACCTTGCTGCTTGATAACTCCGGCTCGATGCGCGGGCGGCCGATCTCCATCGCCGCGATCTGCGCCGATGTTCTGGCCCGCACGCTGGAGCGTTGCAACGTCAAGGTCGAGATCCTGGGCTTTACCACCCGCGCCTGGAAAGGCGGCCAAGCCCGCGAGGCCTGGTTGAACGACGGCCGTCCGGTCCAGCCGGGCCGTCTGAATGACCTGCGCCACATCATCTATAAATCCGCCGACGCCCCCTGGCGGCGTACGCGGCCCAATCTGGGGCTGATGATGAAGGAAGGCTTGCTGAAAGAGAACATCGACGGGGAGGCGCTGGAATGGGCGCACCGCCGGATGATCGCCCGCCACGAGGCGCGCAAAATCCTGATGGTGATCAGCGACGGCGCGCCTGTGGACGACAGCACCCTGTCGGTGAACCCTGCGAACTATCTGGAAAAACACCTGCGCGACGTGATCGCCATGGTCGAGAAACGCAAAGCGGTGGAACTGCTGGCCATCGGCATCGGCCACGACGTCACCCGCTATTATGACCGCGCCGTCACGATCACCGATGTCGACCAGCTGGCCGGTGCGATGACCGAACAGCTGGCGGCGCTGTTTGATACCGATCCCCGCGCGCGAGCCCGTGTCATGGGCATGCGCCGCGCAAGCTGAGGGTCAGGGACGCTCCGCGGGGAGTTTTAAGAGCAAAATGAAGAATGGGGTGGGGATATGTTTCAATCGTTCGAGGTAACCTCGCGGCCGGAACAAGGGCCGCCACGGCTG
>Ga0208794_1001342_pt1 | contig 11197 bp, 9 predicted proteins | sample 32_taG_FD_184106 | JGI IMG/M metagenome (GOLD analysis project Ga0208794, IMG submission 184106) | Marine viral communities from the Gulf of Mexico - 32_GoM_OMZ_CsCl metaG (SPAdes) (version 2) | ecosystem: Environmental > Aquatic > Marine > Oceanic | place: Atlantic Ocean: Gulf of Mexico...
CGACGACCCCGGAGGCACGGCCATCGTTCTCGAAGCCGACAATCTCACCCCACGCGATGCGCTGCGCTCGCTGGTCGAGGCGGCCAAGCTCGGACGCGCACTGCCCTGCTATCCGGATTCCGACGAAACCCTGATGGCGCTGATGCGCGAGACCTTCAACCAGGCCGGTATTCGTACCGACAGCGACGTTGTGCCCACCCTGCGGGAAATTCTGGGCAATGACCGGGAGGTAACGCGCCGCGAGCTGGAAAAGCTCACCCTGTATGCGGCAGCGAGCAAAGCACTGACGCGCGAGGATGTTCTTCTGCTTTGCGCCGATAATGGCGCCTTGGCCATCGATGCCATTCTCGATGCAACCGGTGGTGGCCATGCTGAACGACTCGAACTGGCCCTCAATCGGGCGCTGGCCGCCAATGTGAACCCCCAGCAATTGCTGGCCATGCTAACCAATCACTTCGCCAATCTCCGCCGCTGGCGCACCGAACTTGATAGCGGCAAGACCGCTCGGGCTGTCCTTGATAGCCAGCGCCCCAAACCACATTTTTCCCGCATAGGCGCCCTGGAGCAGCAATTGCGGCTCTGGAGCGATCCCGCCCTCGCCCAGGCCATAGAGCGGCTGCTGCAAGGCGTGTCGGATTCCCGACGAAAGCCTGCCCTCGCCGATGCCGTACTGCGCCGCACGACCCTGGCGCTTTGTATGATGGCCGCCACGCATTAGCGGGGAGACGGTCTGGGTTCGACGCGGAAAGCGCCCCAGCCGAAACGGTTTCACGTGGAACAGCTTGCTTTTCAGGGACTTAGTTTGTACGGCCGGTCAAGCGAAGACAGATATCGTCCAGCTGCTCAAGCGTCTTGTAGCGGATTTCGACCTTGCCGCCGCGCTCGGTATGGTTCAGCGCGACGCTCAACCCCAGCGCATCGGCAAGCCTGCGCTCCAAGGCCAAGGTGTCGGCATCACGCTGCGTCGGTTCGGTGGCGGGCTTGCGCTTGGGCAGATCACGCTGCTGGCTCAGGGCTTCCGCCTCTCTCACCGAAAGACCCCTGTCGACGATCTGGCGGGCCAGAGCGGCCGGGTCTTCTGCCGTAATCAGCGTCCTGGCGTGCCCGGCGGTCAAGGTGCCACTCGACACCATGCCGCGCACATCCTCGGGTAGTTTGAGCAGGCGCAACGTATTGGCCACATGCGAACGCGATTTGCCGATCACTTGCGCCAGGTCCTGCTGCGTATAGTCGAACTGCTCGATCAACTGGCCGTAGCCGAGCGCCTCCTCCAAAGGATTGAGGTCGGCGCGCTGCACGTTCTCGATGATCGCCAGCTCAAGTGCTTCCTTGTCATCGACCTCGCGGACAATGACCGGCACATCATGCAGGCCCGCCTTCTGCGCCGCCCTCCAGCGCCGCTCGCCGGCGATTAGCTCAAAAACATTGGGGTCGTCGGTCGGCCGCACCAGCAAGGGCGACATCACGCCCTTCTCGCGGATGGAATTGGTCAATTCCTCCAGCAGTTCCGGGTCGAAGCTTCGCCGCGGATTGGCGCGGTTGGCAATGATGAAATCGACCGGCAAACGCTTGCTGCCGCCTGAGGACTCAGTGACGCGCGCGCCCTCTATAGCCGCCATATCGCCAATCAGCGCGGCAAGGCCCCGGCCCAGACGAGTTGGTTTGTCGGTCATTTAGAGCTCCTAGGCAGCATTCAGCCGCCGCTCGCGGCGGATAACTTCGGTCGCCAGGCGCAGATAAGCCTGACTACCGGCACATTTCAGATCATAAAGCAGGGCAGGCTTGCCGTAGGACGGCGCCTCGCTGAGCCGAACATTACGCGGAATCACGGTCTCATAGACCAATTCGCCCATTTCACTGCGCACGTCATTGAGCACCTGTTCACTCAGATTGTTACGCTTGTCGAACATGGTCATCACAACGCCCTGAATGGATAGGCGAGGATTGAGCGTTGACCGGATCTGCTCAATGGTTTGCAGCAGCTGGCTGAGCCCTTCCAGGGCAAAAAATTCGCATTGCAGCGGCACAAGTACAGCGTCTGCCGCCACAAGAGAATTGACCGTAAGCAGATTCAAGGACGGCGGACAGTCGATCAGGATATAGCTGATCGACTGGTCATTTAGACGCAGTTCATCGAGGCTTTTAAAAGCGTTACGCAGCTTGAAGGCGCGATCGGCCTGATCGGCTATAGTCAGTTCGACGCCGAGCAAATCCATGGTCGATGGCACGATGGCCACGTTGGGCACGCTCGTCATCACCGCCGCCTGGGGTACACTGGCCTCGCCCACCAGCACATCATAGGCCGAGAGCGCCCGGTCGGTGCGCGAAATGCCCAGCCCTGTCGAGGCATTGCCTTGAGGGTCCAGGTCGACAATCAGCACACGTTCGCCTATGGCGGCCAGTGCTGTCGCCAGGTTGATGGCGGTGGTCGTCTTGCCCACGCCGCCCTTTTGATTGGCCAAAGTCAATATCCGGGGTGCCAAATTGGCCTCCGTATGCCGCTAACGCGTTGTTTTCCGGCGCAGATTCGTCACGGTCAGGATCACGCCGCCGGGATCAGTATCACTCGACCTTACTAGCACGTCGTGGTGCCAGTGCGCACCCGATTCCGTGAGCTCTTCAACATGTTCCCGCCCTTTATGCAGAATGGCCCTTGTTTGTGGGCCAAAAAAGGGCGCCATCCAGTTGCATAACAGAGGCATAGCCGCCAAAGCGCGCGAAGTGATGACGTCCGGGATGCCTGTTTCACGTGAATCAGTTTCATCGCTACGGCGTCCGATCACTGTCACATTAAGGTCGAGCTCACGGGCGACAGTCCGCAAAAAGCTGACTTTACGTGCGTTTGGCTCGACGAGAACGAATCTGCGTTCCGTTCCTTTGCTCGCGATCGCCATTGGCAGGGCAGGAAATCCCCCGCCACTGCCCAAATCCAGGCAGAGGCGGTCCGCGCTGTTCATCAGGGTCAGCACCTGCAGACTGTCGGCAAAATGCCGCGTCCAGACCTGGGCCAATGTTTCACGTGAAACCAGATTCTGCACGGCCTGCCATTTGGCAAGCAGCTTGGCATAGGATTCCAAGTCTCTACCAACGGCCGCGGCCGGGCGCGACAATGCCGGCGCATAAGGCGCTATGGCTTCCATGTCTGGCACTAGCTGGCCTTTGATAGCTGGCCGCGCCGCAAAACAGCGAGCAGCAAGGTGATTGCCGCGGGCGTCATACCGTCCATGGCTTGCGCCTGGGCAATGGTTTGTGGGCGTGCTGTATCTAGTTTTTGCCGCAGTTCCATCGACAGACCAGCAATTGCCGAATAGTCCATGTCATCAGGAATACGACGCTGTTCGTCGCGACGTACGGCCTCAACATCGGCCTTTTGCCGATCAAGATAGACCGCATATTGCGCGTCTATGGCCACCTGATTCAGCACCGCTTCATCCAACTGCTCCAGCTCCGGCCAGAGGCGCTTGAGATCATTGGTTTCAATGTCCGGATAGGACATCAGCTCGAATGCGGTACGGCGCTTGCCGTCTTCATTGACCGCAAGCCCCGCCTTGCGGGCCACATTGGGCGAAACCGACAGAACTTCGAGCAGGGCGCGGCCCGACTGCAGGGCGCCGGATTTACGCCGATAGGCGGCCGCGCGAATTTCACCCACCAGGCCTCTGGCAATGCCAGGTTCGGTCAGCCGCTGATCGGCATTGTCGGCGCGCAGGTGGAGGCGGAACTCTGCCCGCGAGGTGAACATGCGATAGGGCTCACTGACGCCGCGGGTCACCAAATCATCCACCATGACGCCAAGATAACTTTCGGTGCGCGACAAGATCATGGGCTCGGCACCCGCGGCGGCGAGTGCCGCGTTGGCGCCGGCCAACAGCCCCTGCGCCCCCGCCTCCTCGTAGCCGGTTGTCCCGTTGATTTGGCCTGCCAGATAGAGCCCCGGCTGCTTCTTGACCTCCAATGTCGGCCGCAACTCGCGTGGATCGACATAGTCATATTCGATGGCGTAGCCCGGCCGGATGATGTGCACATTTTCCAGGCCTGGCATGGAGCGCAGAAAAGCCTCCTGCACATCTGCCGGCAGCGACGTTGACAATCCATTGGGATACACTGTGTCGTCGTCCAGCCCCTCCGGCTCGAGGAAGATCTGGTGGCTATCGCGATCGGCAAAGCGGACAACCTTGTCTTCGATCGAAGGACAGTAGCGCGGTCCCCGTGATTGAATCCGCCCCGAATACATCGCCGAGCGATGCAGGTTTTCCTGGATGATCCGGTGCGTTTCACTGGTTGTGCGGGTGATGTGGCACGAGATCTGCGGCGTGGTGATCGCGTCGGTCAACGCTGAAAAAGGCTCGGGTGGATTGTCGCCCGGCTGCTCTTCAAGCGCCGAATAGTCGATGCTCTTGGCATCGAGCCGTGCCGGCGTACCGGTCTTGAGCCGGCCCAACTGCAGGCCGAGGCCTTCGAGACGCGTGGAGAGTCCAAGCACCGGCTTTTCACCAACCCGCCCGGCAGGGACCGTTTCCTCCCCGCGATGAATGAGGCCACGTAGGAAAGTGCCCGTGGTCAACACCACAGCGCGGGTTGAAAAGCGGCGACCGTCAAGCAGTCGGACACCCGAAATGACGCCGTCCGCTACCTCGAGGTCATCGACCTCGCCCTCAATGACATCGAGATTGGGTTGTGCGCTGATCGCCGCCTGCATCGCCTCACGATAGAGCCTGCGGTCGGCCTGGGCGCGCGGGCCGCGCACCGCGGGCCCCTTGCGCCGGTTCAGCACACGGAACTGAATGCCGGCCCTGTCGGCCACACGGCCCATCAGGCCGTCCAGGGCATCAATCTCCCGGACGAGATGGCCCTTGCCCAATCCCCCAATGGCGGGATTGCAGCTCATCTCGCCAATGGTCGCAAAGCGATGGGTGATCAGCGCGGTGGGAACACCTATACGGGCCGAGGCCGCTGCGGCTTCCGACCCCGCATGTCCCCCGCCGACGACGATGACGGCATAGTCAGTCATGGCATTTTCTCCGAAGGCGCATGACATAGGCCAATGTTTCACGTGAATCAATTGCTCCGCCCGCAAGAAGCGCTTGCCATTGTTTCACGTGAATCACAGCGAATGGTGCTTCGCTCGACGCGCCGGCCGTCGCTGGCGGGCTATTTTCCGATACAGAAACTGGCAAAAAGCCGGTCTAGGACGCGTTCGGCATCAATCCGGCCGATCAGGCGCTCCAATGCAGTAGACGCACCACGCAAGCTCTCAGCCGCGAGTTCCCAGTCGCCCACAGTCGACCTGCAGGCCTCAAGGGCTGCCAGTGCTTCTTCCAGCGCCTGCCGGTCCCTCTCGTGGCTCACCAGTGCCGGCTCGCCCCCGGCCAGGTCTTGGCCCAGCACGGCTAACTTCTCCCGCAGTGCCTGCAATCCGGTCTCCGTCTGTGTCGAGATGCCAATATCAACGCCCTGGCAGGGAGCCAGATCCGTTTTCGTCCCGATGGTCAGCAAATGTCCTTTAGTCTCGGGCCTGGGCAGGGGGTCCACATCTGGTGCCTGCAACCAGAGCACAATGTCGGCCGTGTTAATCGCCTGTTTTGCGCGACGTACCCCTTCGGCCTCCGCCTTGCTGTCGGTGTCGCGCAATCCAGCCAGATCGAGCAGCACGAACAGCTGACCATCAATATCCAGCCCCACTTCGCGCACATCTCGGGTGGTACCCGCCTCGTCCGACACGATAGCCAGATCGGACCGGGACAAGGCATTGAGCAGGCTGGATTTGCCGGCATTAGGCGGCCCTGCCAAGGCCACACGAATGCCTTCGCGAACAATGCGGCCGCTTTCAAAGGAAGACAGAGCCTGCCCAATACTGATCTGCAGATCGTCGAGCTGAGAGAACCAGTGTGCAGGCAGATCGTCCGAGACGTCCCCTTCATCGGAAAAATCGAGCCGGGCTTCAATCTCCGCCCGCAGATCGAGCAGCGTGTCGCGCCAAAGATCAATTTTTTCCGTCAGCCGGCCGTCATAGCGGGCCAGCGCCTGCTGCCGCTGCTTTTCCGTCTCGGCTTCCAGGAGGTCACCGAGACCCTCGACAGCGACGAGGTCCAGCTTGCCATTCTCAAAGGCCCGCCGTGTAAATTCACCAGCTTCGGCCAGGCGAAGGCCAAGTGAGTTCAGCAAGGCCATAATGGCCCGGACGCCCGCCGGTGAACCATGGACCTGAAGCTCGGCGCAGTCCTCACCGGTAAAACTATTGGGGGCCGGGAAGAAGGCGACAAGACCCTCGTCGAGGCGCTGTGCAGCTCCAATCGGACGCAGGGTCAGACGACGAGGCTGTGGAATACCGCCCGCAATCGCCGTCAGCGCCGTCCCGACTTGAGGTCCTGAAAGGCGTATGACTGCAACCCCGGCCGGGAGGGAGCCGGAGGAGAGCGCCATGATGGTGTCGCCCGCTCGCATGTTCCCCGAGCCTTTTGGTCCTAGGTATTCATGGAATCGAAGAAGTCGGAATTCGTCTTGGTCTGACGGACCTTGTCGGTCAGGAATTCCATGGCGTCGATTGTGCCCATCGGATTGAGGATGCGACGCAGCACATACATCTTCCGCAGGATATCGGATTCCACCAGCAGCTCTTCCTTACGGGTGCCCGACTTGTTGATGTCGATGGCCGGGAAGACGCGCTTGTCGGCAACCTTGCGGTCAAGCACGATTTCCGAGTTGCCCGTGCCCTTGAACTCTTCAAAGATCACTTCGTCCATGCGGCTGCCGGTATCGATCAGCGCGGTCGAAATAATGGTGAGGGATCCACCGTCTTCGATATTGCGCGCCGCGCCGAAGAAGCGCTTGGGACGCTGCAGGGCATTGGCATCCACGCCACCGGTGAGCACCTTGCCCGAGCTTGGAACGACCGTGTTGTAGGCGCGGCCGAGCCGGGTGATGGAATCGAGCAGGATAACGACGTCGCGCTTGTGTTCCACCAGGCGCTTGGCCTTTTCGATGACCATCTCTGCGACCTGGACGTGGCGCGAAGCGGGTTCATCGAATGTCGAGGAGATGACTTCGCCGCGCACAGAGCGCTGCATATCGGTCACTTCCTCGGGGCGCTCATCGATCAACAGGACAATGAGATAGCATTCGGGGTGATTGGTGGCGATCGATTGTGCAATATTCTGCAACAATACCGTCTTACCGGTTCGCGGAGGCGCTACAATCAGCGCGCGCTGTCCCTTGCCCAGAGGCGCTACCAGATCGAGCAAGCGTGCAGAACGATCCTTGACCGTCGGATCCGGCAGCTCCATGCGCAGACGTTCTTCTGGGTAGAGCGGCGTCAGATTGTCAAAATTGACCTTGTGGCGAACCGCCTCGGGATCTTCAAAATTGATGGTCGAAACCTTGAGAAGCGCGAAATAGCGTTCGCCTTCCTTGGGAGAGCGGATTTCACCCTCAACCGTATCGCCAGTCCTGAGACCAAAACGCCGGATCTGACTGGGGCTGACATAGATGTCATCGGGTCCAGGAAGGTAGTTTGCATCAGGTGAGCGCAGGAAGCCGAACCCGTCAGGGAGCACCTCAACCACACCTTCACCGACGATGTTGATGTCCTGGGCAGCCAATTCCTTGAGAATGGCGAACATCAACTCCTGCTTGCGCATGGTCGATGCATTCTCGACCTCGAGTTCCTCGGCAAATGCCAAGAGTTCAGCCGGAGACTTGGCCTTGAGCTCACTGAGCTTGATATTCTGCATGTAGCGAAACGACCCTAGAGGGATATCGATAAGACTGGACAGTCGAATGAGGGGAGTATTCGGCACCACGCAGCAGCCGGGGTGGTCGCGCAATTAGGGGATGCCTTGTCCTTCTGTAGCGTGATCCGTGGCCTGTTTCAAGTTCTAAGCAAATTTTGAAAACCGGATTCACGTGAAACTTCGGCTCGGCTGCTGCGCAGCAAAATCGGTCCTGTGGCCCGATTTTAGAGCCGAAGGCCATGAGAGCTATGCTCGAATGGCGAGACATCAGGATTAGCCGATCTCAGAATGGCTTCACGATCACCGCAATCACAATGACGATCGCCATGACAAAAGGAATCTCGTTGATTGCCCGGTAAAACGTATGCGGCCGCGTGTTCCGGTCCTCCGTGAAGGCGCGCAGCATCGATCCATACCAGCCATGCACGCCGCTGAGCGCAATCACCATTGCCGCCTTGAGCCACATCCAGCCTTGCGAAAAGTCGACAATGCCGAAGCCAAAGGCCAGCCACAATCCAAACAGCCAGGTCGCGATCATCGCAGGCGTGTTAATGCCACGATAAAGGCGACGCTCCATGACCTTAAAGGTCTCGGCCTTCTCCGAACCGACGGCTGACTGCGCGTGATAAACAAAGAGCCGCGGCAGATACATCATCCCCGCCATCCAGGCGATGACCGAGATGACATGCAGCGCCTTTACCCAATCATACATGGGAAAACCTCAACAGTTCAGCAGCGCTGGCTAGCCGCCTTTGACCAGTTCGACGAGCCGCTCGACATGGGCGATCGGCGTTTCGGGGACGATGCCGTGTCCCAGATTGAAGATATGCGGCCGGCTCGCGAAGCCTTCGATAATGGCACGGGCTTGCCGCTCCATGGCTTCACCACCGACGACCAGCCGCAGCGGATCAAGATTGCCCTGCACAGCCAGCTCAGGCGGCAAATGGGCGTTGACGAAGTCGATCGGCGTAGCGAAGTCGATCCCCAAGGCATTGACCCCGGTGGCCTCAGCATAGCGTCTGAGATTGCCTGCGGCACCGCGCGGAAAGCCGATGACCGGTGCGTTGGGGACCCGCTGGCGCAATCCTTCAACAATCCGCCGGTTGGGTTCCATGACCTGACGGGCAAAACTGGCATCGTCGAGATTGAGTGCCCAGCTTTCAAAAAGCTGCACCACATCGGCACCCGCCTCGAACTGCGCCGCGAGATAATCGATCGAGGTATCCACCAGGATATCGATCAGCCTGTCAAAAGCCTGAGGATGCTCCAGCGCAAACCGGCGTGCCGCCCATTGATCCGGTGACCCTCGCCCCCCCAGCATATAGGTCGCCACGGTCCAGGGAGCACCGCAGAAGCCGATCAAGGTCTTTTCAGGTGGCAAGGCCGCACGAAGCCGCCGCAGTGTCTCAAAGACCGGCGCCAGATGAGCTATCGCCCGATCCCGGTCCAGACCATCAATGCCTTTTTCATCGAGCGGATCGAGCAAGGGCCCTTCGCCCGTTGCAAAGCGTACGCTCTGCCCCAAAGCATCGGGGATGACCAGAATGTCGGAAAACAGGATGGCGGCATCCAGGTCAAAGCGCCGGAGCGGCTGCAGCGTGACCTCCACTGCCAATTCCGGTGTGTAGCACAATTCCAGAAAACCGCCCGTCTGCGCCCGGGTCTGCCGATATTCGGGCAGATAGCGTCCGGCCTGCCGCATGATCCAGATCGGGGGGCGTTCCTGACGCTGTCCCAATACTGTGGCGAGCAATGGTTTGTGCGTCACCGGAGCCATGGGTTCATCCCTTCCAAAACCCTATAAAGAGTCTTTCTTGCTTCGCTTCTTTATCATTATGGCGGTGTTTAGCTGCAATTCCGTTCCACCCACAATCGGAGTGCGAAGTGACACTTGCGCGCAGGCCATGGTTAATGGGGTGTGAATCCGGTCCAAACTCTTACTGAAATCTTAACGCGCCCAATTCATTAACGAGAGGTTAATCCGGCCTCTGCCGAGTCAATGATTCGATTCCGGGTGTGGATGAAGCTGCGCATATCTTTGTCGCGGTTCGTTTCGATATCCCCAGAGCTTTCCACGCCCGTTTTTCACCGGCGCTCAAAACGAACTGTTAACAATTTCTTACCCAAGGGGGACAAGTTTGGCAGTGATCCGAAGTTGCGCAACCAACCCACAGATCGGTCTTGAGCTGGGGATGACAGTGTGGAAAAACTGCTGCCCATGCTGATCCTTGCTTCTGCCAGTGCGACGCGCAAAGCCTTGCTGGACAAGGCTGGATTGTGTTTTGAGGCCAAGCCGGCAGAACTCGATGAGCGCCAGGTAGAAACTCAGGCTCTTGAGGCTGGCGGTGATGCCCGGGATGTTGCCCTGCTGTTGGCGCGGCACAAGGCCGAAGTCGTTTCCAGCAGCCGGCCAGGTGACCTGGTTATTGGCGCCGACCAGACGCTCGCCTTGGGCCTGGAACTCTTGCACAAGCCCGCGTCGCGCGCGGAGGCCGTCGCCCAGCTCGATCACCTGCGGGGCAAGACTCATCGGCTGCACGCTGCGGTGACCCTGGTGCGGGACGGGCATCTGCTCTGGTCCGATCTTCAGACGGCCGAGTTGACTATGCGCGACTTTTCCGCCGAGGAACGCGATCACGTGCTTGATCTGGAGGGGGAAGCAAGCCTTGGCTCGGTCGGCGGTTACCGGCTGGAAGGCCCGTCCATTCGCCTGTTCGAAACCGTGGCCGGCGACTATTTCACCATTCTGGGGCTTCCGCTGCTTCCCCTTCTGGCCGCTTTGCGCGATATCGCACCAGAGCTTTTGAACGCCCGGGCTTGAGCCAAGGACACAAGATTGACCACCAAGGCATTTGTCATCGGGCATCCGATTGCCCATTCCCGCTCGCCGCTCATTCATGGGACCTGGCTGGCCGAACACGGCATCGATGGCACCTATGAAGCGATTGATGTTCGGCCGGACGCGCTGGAGAGCTTTTTTGAGCGCTTGCGTGGCGGAGAATTTGCCGGTGGCAATGTTACCATTCCACATAAGCAAGCCGTCTTTGCCCTTTGCGACAGCGTGGACGAGCTGGCGCGCAAGATTGGTGCGGTCAACACACTGGTCGCCAGGGATGGCAAGGTTCACGGCACGAACACAGATTACCTGGGCTTTCTGGGCAATCTCGACGCCAAAGCACCCGGTTGGTCTGATCGTCTTGATTGCGCATTGGTATTGGGTGCTGGTGGCGCCGCACGCGCCGTTCTCGTGGCGCTGCAAAGCCGAAATATACCCATCGTCCTGCTCAATCGCACGCGCGAGACTGCTGACCGCTTGGCCAGCGAGTTGGGTCCCGAAGGGTTTACCGTCGGCACGCTCGAGAACATCAATGCCTCGGCACCGCATGCCGGGCTGGTGGTCAACACCACATCGATCGGCATGCACGGCACCCGTTTCGATCAGTTCGATATCAGCCTGCTGCGCCCAG
>Ga0208794_1001343_pt1 | contig 11166 bp, 17 predicted proteins | sample 32_taG_FD_184106 | JGI IMG/M metagenome (GOLD analysis project Ga0208794, IMG submission 184106) | Marine viral communities from the Gulf of Mexico - 32_GoM_OMZ_CsCl metaG (SPAdes) (version 2) | ecosystem: Environmental > Aquatic > Marine > Oceanic | place: Atlantic Ocean: Gulf of Mexico...
CCTACGAGTTCGACCTCATCGTGGCAGCCGGCACACACACGGACTCCGATGGTAACGTCCATCGTGTGTTCCGTACCACTTCTGGTCAAGGCGTCCTCGCCAAAGACCGGAGCGGGGCACTCGCCCCACTTGAGCGGCCCAACTGGGCCCGAATCCATCGGAAGATTTCCAATCCACCCACCAACCAAGGAGAATAAGGTGGCAAGCATTAACTTCAACAGCGCGGATGTTCCGCAGGACGACAACAAAAAGTCCTTCGACCCACTGCCCTCGGGCTGGTACGTCGGGCACATCGTCGAGAGTGAGCTCAAGCAGAACGCCAAGGGGACGGGCTCTTACCTTCAGTTCGTCATCGAGGTGGACACGCCGTCTCACGCTGGCCGGATGCTTTGGGCGCGTCACACCTGGGAGCACCACTCCTCGCCCATCGCCGTCGAGATTGGGCACCGGCAGGTGGCGGCTCTGTGCAACGCCTGCGGTCGTCCGAACATCTCGGACACCGAGGAGCTGCACGGCACGCAGTTTCGGGTGAAGGTCAAGGAGACGCACCACCAGCAGTACGGCCCCGGCAATGACGTGGTCGATTACGGGCCGGTGAAGGGCGGTGCGTCGGTGGCTCCGACTCCCGCTCCCGCCCCGGTGTCTGTCGACAACGACGACGACATCCCCTTTTAGCCAGCGCCCACACCCCCACCCCCCTAAAGGGGTGGGGTGTGTGTGGTCTTGGAGGTGAGTGATGGCAGACTTCATGAACCATTATGACATGCAACAGCAGCGTCATGACATCGAGCCTGGGCACTACATGGTGGAGTTCGTGCGAGCCTATCAGAGAAAGCCGAACCGCAGCTGTATTGAGGTCTCTGTTCATGAGCTCACTGTGTTCATGGGCTTCGAGTGCAGAATCCCGATGTTCTTTGCACCTCACGAACCTCTGGTCGACGCGCTCTGGGAGTTTGTCCACAGAGACAACCCCAGGGTCAATCGTGGCAACCTCATCACCAAGGACGCTTGGGTTGTGGAGCTTGGAAAGAACGGCAAGGTGCTCGGGTTTGCTCGTGCCACCGTCGTCTTTGGGCTCGGTGACATGCCGTGGGCTCCCACACGCGAAGCTCCAGACCACGAGGTGTACTTCGTCGAGGAGATGCGCCGCAAAGGGCACAGGTATTGAGCCGGCCAGGAGTCATCATGGACCGTGTGCTCGCTGAGCTTTACTCACAGGCCCCTGCTGGCCTCACTGTGCTAGAGATAGCGGCTGCCACAGGGGAGAGGCCCAACTCCATATGGAAATCCCTTAGAGCCCTCATTACAGAGGGCTGGGTCACGAGACACAAGGGACCGTCACGCATAGGGCGTCGGCGGTTCATCTACCGGGTGGTTGAGTAAGTGGACGAGCCTGTCGAGATAACCCAAGAGATGATGGAGAGCCTTGAGGCGCTAGCCAAGTGGCGAGGCACGTCTGCTCAGGCTGCGCTTCGCAGGGCTATAGACGATTGCGTTGCACGCATGCGCCAGGGCTTGGAGATGCAGGCTAGGCTAGAGAAGGAACACGAGGACCGCTACGGCCCCAGGTAGTGCAGGGCCGCAACGCCAGCGGCTCCGGTCAGCACAACACCTGCGGCAAACCACACAGCGGGGTGCTCGTACCAGCCAGGAGGGGGCACCGGGTCAGCTACGAGCTCACGGAGTTTCTGCTCCAGGGCATCGGCTCTGCGCTTCTGGATGGCCTCTCGCTCACGAAGGGCCGTCTCAGTGACGGTTGCTCGCTTGCGTGTGGCATCGAGCCCTGCCTCGCAGGACTTGATGTCCATCTCGAGACACCGGATAGCCTTCTTGGCAGAGGACTCGCTGACCAGGAGCCCGTCGCATGGCGCGGGTGTGCTGGTGAGCAGCGTGTGGGCCTTGGTGCAGGGGGCAGAGGTCAGCAGGGCTGCGATGAGAAGGGCGGTGGTCAAAGAACGATGTCTCCGCCGTCGTCATCCTTGGTCAGCTCTTTTCTGAGAGAGTGTATGCTGTACCCCCTCGCGCCCTTCTTCATGGCCCTAATCAACTCTTTAGCGGCCACTGAGCGAGCCCTTCCCCCTGGCCTTGGCGCTGCCTTTGCCTTGGGCTTCCCCTTCACGATGCCGCCAAGAACATAGGCGGTTATCTCATCGGGAGACTTTCCAAGAAGATGGGGCGGACCAACAGGCGAGGGCTCTCGCACGTCGATAGTGCCCGTTTTTTTGGACTTATATCTCATCACGCCTTGCGCTTGCGTCCTGCTGCTGCCATGGCTGCCATCTTGCGTGCGCCGTACTTCTTGCGTCCGATGTGTGCAGCCAGGGCGTCGGGGTCCTTGACCCCCTTGGCCTTGAGCTTGCTGGACAGGGCCTTGAACCGGCCTCCGCTGCCCAGCGCTGCCTTGGCTGCGTCCCCTCGTGCTTTGTGCTTGCCGTACATGGTGGCCTCCTATGCCTTCGTTCGTTTGTGCCCGCCTGGGCCAGACCACAGGGCCTTGCATGCCCAGTAGCGTGCGGTCAGCTTGCTGGTGGCCGTGTCGCAGTTGTGGCGCGCCTTGAAGTTCTTGCGCGCACCGGCTGAGTAGTTGTGCTTGTAGCCCTTGGCACCGAAGCGGATGAGCTTGGTCTTGTCCCCTTCCTTGGCCATCACCACGGCCTTCTTCTTGGGGTGGTTAGGGGTGAGCTTCCACTTGTTGAAGCCCTTGAGCCCCAGCTTCTTCATCATCCGACGAGCGGCTTCTTGTCTTGGGTTAGCCATTACTTAGCCCTTGGTGCTGCTTTCTTCTTCACGTACTCGAGCTCTTTCTTGGTGATGGCAGGCTCATCGAATCCCGGTCGCAGGTTCTGCCTGCCTGTTCGCAGCATGACTCGCGCTGCGCTTTCGCGCGCTGGGTCCATGCTATACACGGGCATCTGGCTGCGCTGGGGCAGGCCGAGTGCTCCGGTGATGCCCTCCCCCTGCTCTCGGAAGAACTGCTGGATGCTTGGTTCTTCACGCCCCACCACCTCTGCCACCTCGGTCACTCCAGGTAGTCCTGCTGCCTTGGCCGCTCCTCCCATCATGAGCTTGGCTGCTACGCCAGTGGCCAGGGCCTTGGGGGCTAGGTCCATCGTCCTTGATAGAAGGCTTCTTGGTATGGCAACCCCGCTACGAAACGGGGCCTGTGCTGCCTTTAATGCCGCCACCGGGTCTTCCCCGACAATCCGGTGTAAAGCCTCGTATCGCGCCTTGCCCCAACCTGGCCGCAGCTTTTCCTTTAGTGCGGCCATGCCCCTGCGACCGATGTCCTCGTGGGGAACCCCTTTCGGCGCTGCCCCTTCAATGGCGTCCACAAGGTCAGATGCGTGGACAACTTCGCCCGTAAACGGATGTATGGCGGTGCCCGTCTTTATGTCTGTAGCCACTCCAAGGTCGTCAAGCAGTCGCAACTCCTCCGGGTCGGGCATCACGCCCTGCCACGCCTCCGTGACGGCACGCTTTGCGGCTGCTGCGCGTGGGTCGTCCAGAAACCCAAGGTGCCACTTGAGGTCTGTGTCCGGCACCGATTGCGGGGCTTTCCTCATGGCCGCCCTGGCCGCCTCGGCCCTTGGCGTGTTTGCGCCACCCTCCACCGGACGCATCACTCTTCTCCCGTAGCCTTGTCCCAGGCCGCAGCCAGGGAGCCGTCTTGTAGGTTGGCAGCAGCCACCGCCTTGGCTGTCTCTGCTAGCTCGGCTCGTAGCGCCTCGTGTGCTTCGTCCACCTTCTTGAGCTCCTCTTCTTGCTTGCTCACAGACTCAGACAGTGACTCGGCCACCTCTGCTGCTTGGCTCGCGATAGCCTCGAGCGTGCTGGCCTGCCGCTCTAGGCCCTTGGCCTTGCGCTCGCTCGTTCGCCACAGGGCAAAGAACATGGCCGAGCAGCTGACCAGTACGGCGATGAGCCACTCCATCAGAAGTCCTTGGACTCTTGTGCTGCCTGCTTGACGCGAGACTTCACAGCAGAGAAGACGTAGGTGGTTAAAGACCCGGCTCCGATGCCGATGATGGCACCGAAGCCGGTATACCCAGCGAGTAGATATCCGAAGCTCCCTCCAAGGACGACGGACAGGGCTCGCAAGGACGTGCGCCTGAACCGAGACTCAGACAGCACGCTCTCCTTGAGTAGCGTCTTGAATACCTGAGTAATCGAGTAGCTGGCAAGGGCTGAGACGGTTATCAGAATCGTCAGCCTGTCCCAGCTAATCGTCTCTATGGTCAGCGACTCGCTCACTTGTGCGCCTCGATGCGCGTGAGCCTGTCACCGTGCCCATGAAGTTCCTGCCACAGGTCACGCCTTGAGTCCTTGGCTGACTCAACCTCGCGCTGGATGTTCGTCAGCCTCTCTTCAATCACGGCTAGGTGAGCGTCAATCTTTGACACGCCTGCCTGGAGCTTGGACGCGAACACCCAGACGCTTGCAGCCATCGAGGCCGCATAGCCTGCGACCTGCATCATGGACTCCATCTCCATCTTAGAAGTAGACAGCCACGGCGCACACACCAGCGCACTGGTAGAGGAGCGGGTCAGCGGGCGTGCCAGAGAAGCCGAGCAGCATCGAGGTGCCAGCGATAATCTTGATTCCAGTGCCAGCGCCTCCCTGGGCAGTCCCACCGATGATGACGTCATTGCCGCTTGATGCGGAGATGACAATCGACTTGAACATGGACGGATAGGTGCGGGCAGGCGTGGTCAGGGGGCCTAGCAGCGCAATCTGGTCCTGAATAGCGGTAACGAGATTATCGCCTGCCCCGCCTGCGGGGGCCAGATGAACGATGCAGAAGTCTTCAGTGACGACTGGGAACGAGACGCTCTCGCGCTGTACTTTTCCGACGGGGGTGCTCATTGTAGTGGCTCCTCTTGCCATGCAGGGGTTTGAACAAGCTCAAAGGCTTCTGTGTGGGTGATGTAGCCGTCGACAGGCTCTGTGAATCTTAGGATGGCTTCGGTCTCGTCGAGGTTGTAGCGAGGCGATGTGCTGACGCAGGCTGAGCTCTTCATTTGGGGGGCTACTTCATCGGATGGATATACTCTGTAGTACGTCTCGCTCATGGCGCATCCCCTACGATGTCTCCCGGGATCATGTTGACGGCGAGGCCATCTGCGCCACCTGTTCCGTAGTCCTTGACGACTGGGAAAAGGTAGTCGCCATTACCAAACCTGTAGAAGTTAAGTGGCGCAGGGGTTAGCGCTCTCTCGTCTACAGGCTGGCCGCCATTGTAGATAGCTGCGACCTCAGCCGCGCTAAGCTCTCCGTCATAGATGCTAAGCCTGAAGCATCTTCCTGGGAAAAACGGGCCGAAGACCGTGTTGTTCGTTTGAACTCGACAGCCAACCTTCAAGAAGTCAAAGGTGTTGGTCTCTGCCGGATCGTTGGTGGTCTTGCCAGCGAGCAAGCCGTTCAGATAGACCTTGGTTCCGTCGACCTGACCTAGTGCGCTGTTGACGGTAAGCACGACGTTGTGCCAGTTGCCGTCATTCGGGTCGATGCCGTTGGGGTCGGTGCTTCTAATCTCGATAAAGCCAGCGCCACCCGAGGGCGTTGCTCCTGCAATAGTAAGGAAGTTGGTGCTGGACGACCTTGCTTGCAGCCTGATCCTGCCGACGCCTCCACTATAGTAAGACGCAATCTCTAAGAACCTGTTGGCACCAGGGATCGTTGGGCACATGGACCACAGCGTCGCGTAAGCGGTGCTTGGATCCTTGAACCAGCAGGACACGGTCCATCTCTTAACGCCATCCCAGTCGAGCGTGTTGGCTGCGGCGGCTGCATCACAGGCAACTCGATCCGCCACGCCGTCAAACTGGAACGACCTGCCAGACAGCACTTGGCCACCAGCCCCGGTTCCGCCGGTTGTGTTGGCGAACGGGTGGCGATATGTGACTCCGCTAATTTTCACGAGACACTCCCTGAGCCGCCTCTGTGCAGCCACTCCCACAGGTCAGGATGGACGGGCATGGGGCCGCCTGCGCGCGCCTTAATCCCTGACTCCACCTTGGCTCCCTCAATGGCCTTCTTGGTTTTCGGGCCGAGTATGCCATCAACACCGCCGACATCATAACCATTGTCAACCAAGGCCCGCTGGAGCATGACGATTCGTTGACGCTTTGGCACCTGGACGTGAGGGCCATCACGGAACGTGCGCCACAGTGCGCCAGCCTCGAGGCCCTCCATCTCAGCGAGGTAGCCCATGGGGATGTACCACCTCTTGAGGCTGCCCTTCTGGAGCAACTGGAGCTCAAGGCCCAGGTCCTTGGGAGGTCGGTTCTCATAGAAGGTGTCGTCTGCTGCCTCGGTGTAGACCCACAGGTCAGCAGCCAAAGCCGGCTTGAAGTTGTGCAGGCTGAACTTGGTCTTGCCGTTAATCTTCGAGCGGCCTGCCTTGTATGCTGCCTGCTGCTCAGCCTGTGAGCGATGGCCCCAGATGAGACACAGGGCTGTGCCTGGGTTGGCTGCTCTGTGGGATACGGCCAGGGCGTTGACCCTGATGCGTAGCCATGGAGCCAGGTCCTCGAGTCGGGGTGGGGTTCTCACAGTCCTCCTCCTAATCCGCCGCCGCCAAGGCCACCGCCTAGGCCCCTTGCCTTTGGTATGCGGATGACCGGCTTCGACCGCCCTTTCTTTTTCTCATCAATCTTGTGGCGCGAGATGCTGGAGGTGATGCCGAACGGTTCAAGCACAGTCTTTAACGCGAACATCCACAGCGGAGACTTGAGAAGGTGCGCGTCGCCTTTGCCGATAAGCTCAGACTGTGATGGGTCTGTGATGCCCCGCGCCTGCTCTACCTGGCCAATGGCAGACTTGATGAGGGATTGGCCGGTGAACGGAGTAAAGGAGCTAATCATCGGCATGACAACGCGATTAAACCAGTACGCCTGCTTACTTTTGAAGTCTTCCTGCTTAATGTCGGCCCCGTAAAAGGTCTCGCTCTGGGCCATGTCGTGAAGAGCTCCCCAGGCGGGATGTAGCTTGTACTTGACCATCCCCTTGGCAGCTCGTGCAAAGTAGTCATTGCCCAAGAGCTTCAGCTTGGTGTAGTCAAAGTCTGGACTCTCTAGGTAGTAATTTAGACGCTCTATGGCGTTAAGGCGCTCTTGCCCAGAGATGCCAATGGACGGATAGGCAGACGACAGGGTGCCCGTCGTGCCGCCATCCAGGCTGAACTGCTCATCGCCTACGGTCACCTTTCCCTCATAAGGAGACCCGGGCACCATCGCCAGCTTGGCCCTCGTCCAAGACTCTTCTTCTGATAGGTCGTCATAGAACCTAGCCGCCAGGTAGGCCGCCATCCCGTAGCTCGTCGTCCTCAAGGCGCTCATGCCCATGTAGGTAAGCGCAGCGTTTCTCACAGCGGCGTTGCCTGACAGGGCCATCGCCCCGACCGCAAATGGCCGCTTGATAACGGCAGCGTACAGCTTGGGTGCAATCAAGAAGTGAGAGCCAAGCCCAATGGCCTGCCGCTCAAGCTCCGCAACAGCGCCAAGCTGCTTCTGAGACAGCCCCGTCCCCGGCTTCATGGCCTTGGGGCGAAACTCAAACGTGCCTGTGGACAAGTTGACGAGGTTGGCGATCCTCTCCATCTCCATCATGTTTAGGCCAGAGGAACTAAAGATGTCCATGAGGGAGTACCGGATGACGTTGCCAGACAGGGCGATGGCGTTGTTAGACCGGCGAAGCATGCCCGACATCGCCCTTTTACCCGCAGCCAAAACAGGGATGCTAGACTCTTTGCCAAACAGACCCTGCTTGCTAAAGGCCCTCATCATCTCCTCAATACCGTCTCCACCAAGCCTTCCGATGTCCTCTACCGTCTTAAATGAAACACCAACGTCATCGTAGAGGGCCGCCCTAGGATTGCTCCTAAGCTCAACAGCCATGCGCCTAGCAGAGCTAGGGGAGAACATGGCCTTCACCGCCTCTTTGGTCGTGAGGGCAACGGTCGTGCCAGGGACCTTTTCTTTGAAGCCACTCCTTAAGAACAGCCCCGTCTCAAGAAGCGTAGCCCAAGCCAAACCGCCAGAGAACTGCATCCCAAGGTAGCTCCACTCGGCAGAGGTGGTCAGCATCGTAGAAGCAGAAGCCGCCCTTAGAATAGATGACGCAATGAGACCACCTGGCCCCTTGGACAGTTGGTCGTAGGCGATTAGCTTGGCCGCCTCTGCATCTGCCATCCTCTTCTTGGCGTCTAGTACGCGGGCCCGCGCCTCTTGAACCTTTGGGTCTTGGTCCGCAATGTCCTTGGCCCTCTTGGACTTGGCCCTCTCTATGCGGCGACGCTCTGCCTTGGCTGCCTTATCAAGCGCCTTCTCCTCGGCTTTGGCTATCTTCTCAAGCTGCTTCTGTAGCCTGGTGGCAGCGGCATCGGCCTTTCTCTGGGCCTTCGTAGCGATAGACTCAGCCCTCCGCTGGTCAGCATCTGCTTGCTTTATCTCCTCTCGGATAGCCTTCTGCTCTTCCCTAAGCCGAGCGACCTCTTCCTTCTTGAGCTCCCTGGCCAGGGCTCTTTGCTCTTTGGCTGCCCTCTGAGCCTCAAGCCTGGCTGCTTTCTTCTCCGCTTTTTCTGCTGCCTTCTTGGCTCGCTCAAGCTCTTTCTCTGCTTGGCCAATCGCCTTCTTGGCCTTCTTCCTAGCGGTCGCCCTTACCTTGTCAGCCTTGGCCTGTGCAGCGGCAGCGTCTGCCGCAGGGTCTCCTGCCTCAAGACGACCAGTCGCCTCCTCTCGCGCTCGGCCAAGCGCAGACTCGGCCTCTTCCAGGGCGCGGTTCGCATTGTCAATCCTTCCCTGTAGTTTTTGAAAGTCCTTGCTTATCTTGGCCTTTCTTTTCCTGCTCAGCGGCTTGTTCTTGTTCTTTCTGGCCGCTGCGGCCAGAAAGTCCTCCTCACCAATCCACTGATGGATAGGCATCTTTCTTTCGTTAAGCATCTGCGCGGCCAGGGTTCCGGCTCGCTTAACCGCTAACTTGGCCCTATCAAACAGTTCAATCTTAGCGTCTTGGATACCGTCAAATTTGTTTTGCTGGTCGGCCAGAGCTATGAGGTCGTCCTGCGCTTGTCTAAACTTAGGGTCAACGAGGGTGCCGCCCTCGGATTCTTGCGCTTTTTTTCTAATCTCAGGCATCTCTGCCTTTATCGCCACCGCCGCCTCTGTGGAGCCGGACACTATCTCGCCCGCTTCACGTATCTCTACGCCGACCTGTCTGGCATATCGGGCCATGGCCAACTGCTCAAGAGACGACGGCATCTTCCCCTGGTCTAGCACCTCACCGATAAGCGGAAGCACCTCGTTCTCGTCAATAAGAAGCCTTCCGGTCTCAACGAACCTGCCGGTCCCTTTGCCATCGACGACTACTTCCACCATCTCCTTGACGACAAAGCCAGACTCAGCAAGCTGCTTGGCTCGCTGTAGGTACGTCACCCTCTGAACAGGGGGCATCTCTGCGAGCCTTCGCCCATCGCCCGCCATGTCTAGGCCCTCTTGCACAAACTCTCCGAACACCTCCATGTCGGCGTTCTTCATGGCGTTTGCGTTGGCCGCCCCGGAGTTCGACATCTCCATGGCCTGCCGGGTGCCACCGTCTCCATGCACAATGTCGTGAGAGATTACATCAGAAGCGTCACGCGCCGCCTGGTCAGGAGAAGCGTCGGAGTCCATGAGACTGGGCTCTTCAGGCCTCTTGGGCGGCGTGTCTATAAGGTCTAGCTCTCTGACCTGGGTAATCTCATCGCCAAGCTCGGCTATCCTGGCCTCGCCCTCCGCCGTGACCCTGGCAGCATCATCTGCCGCTAGCGCGGCGGCGTCGTCGGCCATCGTGGCTTGGACGTTAGCGGCCCCACGGTCCACATCTGCCTGGATAAGCGACTGGTCTGGCGGGGCGGGTGGTCGGTCGCTCGTAAGAGGAGGGGGTTCTGGAATTTCACTAAGCGCCCTGCCAGTAGCCTCTGCTCGTGCAGAGGCGAGCCCCCGCTCCGCCTGGGACACAGCGCCTTGTGCGCGTTGAGCTCCCACCTCTGCGGCTAGGGCGGTCTCTGTCTGATACGCGCTCCGAGCGCGGCGGCGTATCTTGTTGGCGTTGGCCAAGATTCTGAACCCCGTTGCCCCGGCGCTTCCTCCCTTTTGAATCGCCTTCCATGCAAGAGTAAGCGGGTCTAGGCCGGGGAGTACCCAGTTCGCCTCAAGCCCAGCCTCAATGGGGTCGCTTGCCCAGAAAAGAAACGCCTCTCGGTAGAACTCGTCAGGAGACAGCGTTGGGTCGGCATGGAGCTCCGGGTTAAAGACATTCATGGCCGCCTTGAACGACCCCATCATCTGCCTGCCCGCCTCGCGGCCCTCGCTCTTGCTCTGGATGATGGCTCTGATGTCATCAGGCGTGGCCCCCTCTGGGACCTCAAACGCAAAAGAGCCCTCAATCTCCGTCTCGTCGTCCGTTGGGCCAGCGCCACTCCCAAAGATTTCGACCAGCTCTTCCCAGTCTTCTTCAATGGTCTTGAGGATAATGTTTGTCTCATCGTCCTCGCTCATGCGGCGCATAATCTTTGCGCGGCTCTCTGCCAGCCGCTGCTCAGACACAGACTCTTCGCCCGTTAAGGCGGCCCCTGCCTCTTCCGCTGCGCCTATGAGTATCTCCGGCACCCCCTCAACGGAAGGGGCCGCCACCTGCTCATAGAACGCAGGGTCCGTCAGGAACGTCTCTCCAGGTCCGGCTGAGTAAGGGTCAGCGGGAGGCCGTCGTCCGGTCGCTGCTTCTGCAAGCTCGGCGGTGGGGGCATCGGCAGGGCCAAAGACGGTGATGCCTGAACGGCCCGTGTCTGCCCTGATGCCAGGGACATAGGCCTGCTCAATGGGCTCTTCTGGCAACTGCTCAACAAGCTCTGGGCCTCTAGGGGCGTCAGACTCCCCGGCCAGCATGACAGGAGCCGGCTCGGGGGCAGGGACTGGCTCAGCCTCAGGGACCTCCTCTGCTTGGCGCATGGAGGCGACCCACTCTGCCGCCATGTCTTCAAGCTCTCCCTGCGTCAGCCCTTCACGCGCGGTAAAGGTGACGGGGCCTAGCTCGGTCTCTGTGGTGTACTGGGGCACTACGGGTTTGCCTTGGCTGGCATCGCTCTTCGCTGCGCTTTAAGGGCGTCTAGCTCTTTCTGTAGCCGATTTT
>Ga0208794_1001345_pt1 | contig 11155 bp, 11 predicted proteins | sample 32_taG_FD_184106 | JGI IMG/M metagenome (GOLD analysis project Ga0208794, IMG submission 184106) | Marine viral communities from the Gulf of Mexico - 32_GoM_OMZ_CsCl metaG (SPAdes) (version 2) | ecosystem: Environmental > Aquatic > Marine > Oceanic | place: Atlantic Ocean: Gulf of Mexico...
TCGACGAAGCCATTCTCGCGGTCGGCGGGGTCCTGGCTGGTGCCGGGCACAAGGTCGCGCTCGAACAGCGATTGCCACCATTCGCCGAACTCCACCGCGGCATCGCCGTTCAACGCGCCTTCGGCCGTGGTGTAGGTCTCGCGATCGACGATGTCGCCGCCGAAGCTTTGCAGGAAGGGACTGAAGGCGTAGGGATACCATTCGCCCGTCCAAGCCATGCCGAGATCGAGCGGGTACTGGAAGTCGCCGCTGTCCTTCAGCGTCACCAAGGCGGCATCGAATTCCTCGAGCGTCCAGAGCTCCTCGAGCGTCGGAATGCGGATGCCGTGCTCTTCGAGGTAGCTCTGACGCGTCACCATGGCGACGGCGGCATCCCACAGGCCGATCGAGTAAAGCTTGCCATCCCATTCGCCCTTGGTACCGGGCAGGAAGTTCTCGATGATCGCCTCGTCGATCGGCAGCGGCTGAAGGTAGCCGGACCAGGCCCAGTTCGGCATGACGGGGCCGTCGACATCGAGGATGTCGGGCAGGTTGCCCGCCAGCGCCGCGGCGATCACGCTGTCATTGTAGCTGCCCTGCGGAAAGCTTTGCAGGCTGACCTCCCATTCCTCCTGGCTTTCGTTGAAGTCGTTGACGATGCCGTTGATGATATCGCTTTCGACCTCGTTGCCGGCGCCGTGATACCACATGCTCAGCTCGGTCCGCGCGGCCGCACCGGTGGTGAGGGCGCTGGCAAGGATCGTGCCTGCCATCAGGTTCGTTCTGGTCATCTTAGGGTCTCCTCCCAGTTGGATGTCAGTGTTCGGTTACGGATTGGCGCCAGCAGACCGGTCCGCCGACCAGTTCGACTTCGGTCGGTGCCGGTGCCCCCGCGATCAGCGAAAGAAGACGGCGCGCCGCCGCCTCGCCGATGCCGCGGTAGTTCAGATCCGCCGTGGTGAGCGGCGGATACAGCGTCTCGGAAATGACGCGGTAATCGTCGTAGCCGGCAACGGAGATCTCCTGCGGCACGCGGATGCCGCGTTCGCGCAGTTCGCCGTAGAGCCGGAGGGCCAGTTCGTCGTTGCCGCAGCAGATCACGCTCGGCCGATCCTCGAGCGCCAGCAGTTGGTCGAGCGCGGATGTAAGAAACGGCTTGGGTCCCTCGCCGCAATCCGCAAAGCCCTCGATCTCCAGCGCCGGGTCGAAGGCTATTCCCGCGGCCTCCAGCGCCTCGCGATAGCCTTGGCTGCGCAGCTCCGTCGCGACCATGCCAGCAGGAAGGGTGAGATAACCGATGCGACGATGCCCGGCAGCGATCACCCGTTCGACCAATGCGCGCTGGCCTGCGCGGTCGTCGGGCAGAACCGCGGGCGTGCCCGCGTCGTCGAAACAGTTGGCCAGCACCAGCGGCGTGCCGCGCGGGTCGAGATCATCGATCCGCTGATGATGATCGGCGACATAGACCAGCCCTTCCACCCGGTGCTGAGCGAAGGTCGCCATCAGCTCGGAGGCGCGATCCGCCTCGCCCCCGGTATCGGCGATCATCAAAGTCATGCCCGCCTCGGCAACGACGCGTTGGATCGCCTGCACGATGAACAGGTCCGGCAGGCCGGATGGCCCGGCGCTTCCGTCACCGCGAGAGATCGCCCCGGTGATCAGCCCGATCAATCCTGACCGGCTGGAGCGCATCGTCCGCGCCGCACGCGAGGGGCGGTAATCGAGTTCACGAATAGCAGCCTCAACCGCATCGCGTGTCTTGGGCCCGACCGGCGCATCGCCATTGATCACCCGCGAGACAGTCTTGGGCGAGACGCCAGCCTGCTTTGCAACGTCGTAGATCGTGGCCATCGTCTCACTCCCCTCACCCTAGCCATTCACACCGCATGGGATGACATCGGTGTCATGACATCGGTGTCATAACGAATCCCATTCCGCTTGGTCAACCCTTCTCAGATTGCGCTTGCGACTGCGGTTTTGGATCTGGCACCGCGACTTACCGGCGCTGACAGGTGGTAATTCGGTCAGTCGCATCGAAGCCCAAGAGGGTTTTACTGGCGTACGAACACCGCCTTGCTCTGCCCTACACCGCTTACCGCCTGCTTCGGGCCCTAGCACCGAGCGCGGCGAAGGTTGGCTCTCTGCCCCGCGCGACAGGGTCGGCACAGGCATCGGAACACGCTCACCTACGTGGCTGCGATGAGAAGGGGCTGATAGAACCTCAGACGAAACGACCCCGGCGGGGCGCTATATCAAGCCCGATTCCTTGGATGCCCGACTTGACCGATTGTCTTTTCGATCTGCTGGTTCTTCAATGCGGAGCCACACTCACGGATCGGATCGCGAAAGCGATCGGCAGCTTGTCACTCTTTCCAGCTTCGGTGCTCCCGGCCCACAGTGGACGTTAATCCGGTGCGCCGCGAACTTGTCCACGCGTTCCAGAACGGTCCTGCGGCAGGAAAACTGCCGAGATAGCGTCGGAGCGCATCGCAAGACGTCTGATCTTCCCTCAGTTCGGGCCGCACCGCTGAGCAGGTTACTGGAGCGTCCAATGATGATGCTGGTGGGCGCGCTTCGGTGGTCGATCTATCGCTTCAACCCTGCCGGACTTCGCCGTGCGCCATGCTGAGCAGCCAGTCCCTCACGCGCATGGCCGCGTCGGATGCGCCCTGACGCGGCAGCAGGGCGTAGAAGTCCTGCCCCCCTTCGAGCGCGGCCTCGACAGGCTGCACGAGGCGGCCGGCATCGAGGTCCCGCTGCACAAGGAAGCGGCTGGCCAGGGCGATGCCTTGACCGGCCAAAGCCGCGTCGAGGCTCAGTGTCGTCTGGCTGAACCGAAGTCCGCGTGGCGCGTCCAGTTCGGTCCCGAATGCCATCTCGATGAACTGCGGCCAAAGATCATGCGTGTCGTGCAGCAAAGTGATGCGCGAGAGCGCCGCCACATCGAGAAGCCCACCCTGTTTGGCCACCAATTGAGGCGAGCACACTGCGATAACCTCCTGCGGAAACAGCAGGTCGCCGCGCAGGCTCGCTCCGAATGGCGGGCGCCCCTGCCGGACCGCCAGGTCGATGCCGTCAGCGTGAAAGCTCATGACGCGCTCGGTCGCGGTGATCCGCAGGTCGATCCCGGGATGGGCTTGGGTGAACTCCGCAAGCCGCGGTATGAGCCATTTAGACGCGAAGGTCGGGGTCACGCTGATCGTCACCCGCGACGGCGTCTCCCGAAGCGCGCCGGTTGCGTCCAATAGCTGGGAAAAGGCCCGGGCGACAGCGACGTGGTAGACCCGCCCCGCCTCGGTGAGGCTCAGCCCCCGCGGTTCGCGAAGGAACAGTCGCAGGCCGAGATGTTCCTCGAGACCGCGCACCTGCTGGGCCACGGCGCCCTGCGTCACGCCCAATTCCTCTGCCGCCGCGCGGAAGGACAGGTGCCTTCCGGCCGCCGAAAAGGCGCGCAGCCCGCTCAGAGAGGGCAGATCGGCTTCGTTCGACACGATAGTTTTCCTACACCCAAGCGACAGTTCACCTGACTGGTCGCAGTCATTCAAGCCCCTTATCTGAAGATCCATGGGCGCAACAAGCGCCGCAGGAAAGACAAGGAGCGCGCAGAGATGGCGACAGGAAAAGTGGCGCTGATCACGGCTGGCGGCAGCGGCATGGGGGCTGGAGCCGCGCGGCGGTTGGCGGCCGACGGATTCAAAGTCGGAGTACTGTCCTCTTCGGGTAAGGGAGAAGCTCTGGGCAAGGAACTCGGCGGTTTCGGCGTCACGGGCTCGAACCGATCGGTCGAGGATCTGAGGCGTCTCGTCGACGGGGCGATGGAACGCTGGGGGCGGGTCGACGTGCTGGTCAACTCGGCGGGGCATGGGCCCAAGGGCGACATCCTCGAGATCACCGACGAGGGCTGGCACGACGGGCTCGAGGTCTACCTGATGAACGTGATCCGCCCCACCCGGCTCGTCACCCCGCTCATGGCGGCGCAGGGCGGTGGCGCGATCATCAACATCTCGACCTTCGCGGCGTTCGAGCCCGACCCCCTCTTTCCCACCTCAGGCATCTTCCGGGCGGGGCTTGCCGGTTTCACCAAGCTCTATGCCGACCGGTATGCGGATCAGAACATCCGCATGAACAACGTTCTGCCCGGCTTCATCGACAGCCTGCCCGAGACGGAGGACCGATGGTCGCGCATTCCGATGGGCCGTTACGGCCGGGAGGAGGAGGTGTCTTCCCTGATCGGCTGGCTCGCCTCCGAGGACGGCGGCTACGTCACCGGCCAGAACTGGCGGATCGACGGGGGGCTGACCCGTGGCGTCTGAGGCGACCGATGTCGCGGGCCGGGACCGGACCGCCTTCGCCGTGAAATGGGTGGCCTCGGTCATCCAGATCCTCGGCTATGCCGGGACGGCCTTCGGCTGGACGCCGTGGAACCTCTATCTGTTCGTCGTCGGCGTTATTGGCTGGCTGTTCGTCGGCGTGTTGTGGAACGACAGGGCGATCATGCTGATCCACTTCGTCGCCCTCGGTGCGATGCTGACAGGCATGGCGAGCCAGTGAGGTCAGTGCTGGCATCGAGCGACGGATGGCGGCATCGACCTCGGACGAGCCCGGTCACCGGGTGGAACTCCGTTGTCACGCGGCCTCGCGGCTCAGCAGGCCGTGCCCCAGCCGCTTCGCGCTCGCTATGGCGGCGTCGCGATGCAGCGACCACGCCTGCGTGAGACCTTCCATGATCACCGAGAGTTCGATCTCGTGGCCCTCAAGCCCGGTGGACGCGGCGGCGCGGCGTGCCACCTCGGCCTTGTGCCGCCCCAGCACCTCGCGCAGCCGCACGCTGCCGGGCTCGGCGGCCACTGCGCCGTGGAACAGGCAGCCATGCGCGGTCTCGGTTGCCATCCATGCTCCAACGCGGTCGAGCAACACGTCCAGCGCCGCCGCCGGTGCGTCCGGCAATCCGTCGAAAAGGTGCGCGAGGTAGCGCGTATGTCGATGCTCCAGCGCCGCCAGCACCATGTCCGCGCGCGACGGCACGTACTTGTAAAGCGTGCGCAGGCTGACGCCTGCCGCATCGCGCAGATCCTCGACGCTGGGCTCGGCGAAGCCGCGTTCGGCGAAGGCCCGCTCCAGCCCGGCGGCGATCTTGGTCATCGTATCGGTCATGCTTGACGATGTAGAGTGATCCCTCTACCTGAACAAGTAGAGCAATCATTCTACACGACGGAGCAACCCGATGACCCTTCCTGACACGATGAAGGCGATGGTCCTGACCGGCCATGGCGGGCTCGACCGGCTGGAATGGCGGGAGGACATGCCGGTGCCGCACCCCGCCGCGGGCGAGGTGCTGATCCGCGTCAGCGCGTCAGCGGTGAACAATACCGACGTTAACACACGAACCGGTTGGTATTCGAAGGCCGTGCGCGGCGATACGAACGCCGCTGCGGCCACGGGCTATGACGGCGCCTCGGATGCCGACGGCGCTTGGTCAGGGGCGCTGAGCTTCCCGCGCATTCAAGGCGCCGATTGCTGCGGCGAGATCGTCGCTGTCGGCGAAGGGGTGGCCTCCGCCCGCATTGGCGAGCGGGTGCTGGTACGGCCGATGAACCGGCCCGCGGGCGGCGACGAGGACGCGCTGGTCACCTTCGGGTCGGAGCGCGATGGTGGTTTCGCGGAGTTCACCACGATCGCGAGCGAACATGCGCTGCGTATCGACAGCCCGCTTTCGAACGTGGAGCTTGCCTCCTTCCCCTGCGCCTTCTCGACCGCTGAGGGCATGGTCCAGCGCGCGGGCCTCGGGGCCGAGCGGGTGCTGATCACCGGTGCCTCAGGCGGGGTCGGCTCGGCGGCGGTGCAGCTCGCCAAGCGGCGCGGCGCACATGTTACGGCGATGACCAGCCCGGCCAAGGCGGAGGATCTGCGTGCACTCGGCGCCGATGCCATCCTGCACCGCGATGACGCGCTGCCCGAGGGGGCGTTCGACGTCGTGCTCGATCTCGTCGGCGGCCCGCGCTGGCCTTCTTTGCTCGAGGCGCTGGCAGTGCGCGGTCGCTACGTGACCTCCGGTGCGATCGCGGGACCGATCGTCGAGCTGGACCTGCGCACGCTTTACCTCAAGGATTTGACGCTGATCGGCAGCACCCGGCAGGATCCCCGCGTCTTTACCGATCTGGTGGGATATATCGAGCGGGCCGAGATCCGGCCTGTCCTCGCCGAGACCTACAAGCTGCGCGATCTTCGTGCGGCGCAGGAGGCGTTTCTGTCGAAGTCGCACATGGGCAAGATCGGGATCGAGATCGCGAACTGACGCGAGATTGCGAACCCATCTTGCCATCGCGGGGCGTCATCACGCCATGATGCCGCCCCGCTCATCGGCCCCGACCATGCCTGCGGTCAGCCTTCCGAACCGTAATGGGCGAGGAACATGTCCACGCAGTCGGCGATGACGGCGTCCCGGTCGCCCTCGGCCTTCGCGCCCATCAGGAACTGCGGCCAGACCAGGAAGTGCTTCACCATCGACAGCAGCTGACCCGCGGCGAAGCCCGGTTCGGCCCCGCGCAGCGCGCCCGCCTGAATTCCTTCCGCGATCAGCCCCGAGATTGGGCCGTCCTGCATCGCGGCCTTGGCGAAGAAGGCCTGCGCCAGATCCTGATCGCGCAGCAACTCCGACATAACCAGCCGGTTCAGGCCCATATATTGCTCGCCGGTCAGGTGGCCGACGTAATCCCGCACCGCCGCGATCAGCTGTTCGCGTAGCGGCGCGTCGGGCCGGTAGCGCAGCTTCGGCACGGCCGCGATCTCTCCGAGCAGGATCTCGGTGATCGCGGCGAACAGCAGCTCCTTGCTTTCGAAATGCTTGTAGAGCGTGCGCTTGGACACCTCGGCCAGCTCGGCGATCCGGTTCACCCGGGCGGCCGGAAAGCCCTGCTCGCGGAACTCCTGGATCGCCGCCTCCAGAATATCTTTTCGTTTCTTATCAGTCAGTTTCATGGTTTCCGTCCCGCCGCGCCGCGATTTTGTAAACACAGGGGTTTACACCTGCTGTTGCTTGCACCTATGTAAACACCACGGTTTACAAACGCAAGCGCTGCGGCGCCGGAGGACATCACGATGAAACATGCTCAATTCGGACCGAATGGCTGGACGCCCGAGCTTCTCGGCAACCTTGGCGGCAAGACCTACGTCATCACCGGCGCCAACGCGGGCGCGGGCTTTCAGGCGGCGCGCATCCTTCTGGGCAAGGGCGCGGAGGTCGTGATGCTGAACCGCAGCGCCGAGAAATCCGCCGCCGCCGTAAACGAGCTGCGCGAGGAATTCGGTGCCGCCGCGCCCGTGCGCTTCATCCGCATGGACCTCGCAGAGCAGGCTTCTGTTCGCATGGCCGCCGAAGAGGTGTTGAAGACCACCCCGCGCATCGACGCGCTGATCTGCAACGCCGCCATCGCGCAGGTGCCCACGCGCAAGCTGACGCCCGACGGTTTCGAGAGCCAGCTCGGCACCAACCATTACGGCCACTTCACCCTGTGCGGCATGCTGTTCGACCGCATCGAGGAAGCGCAGGGCCGGATCGTCGTCGTCGCCAGCCTCGGCTACAACATGGGGCTGAAGACGATCCGCTTCGACGACATGAACTGGGACGAGGGCTACGGAGCGAACACCGCCTATTCCCAGAGCAAGCTGGCGCAGATGATGTTCGCCTACGAGCTTCAGGATCGGGTGAAAACCGCCGGCCGCAACGTCGAGGTCTATGTCTGCCACCCCGGCTCGTCCGCGACCTCGCTGATCTCGACCAGCGGCAGCCGGACGATGCGTCTCGTCTGGTGGCTGATGACCAAGACGCCGATGGTCCAGACCGCCGAGCAGGGCGCCTATCCAGAAGTGATGTGTGCCACCGAAGAGGGACTGACCGAGCAACGCGCGCTCTACGGCCCCACCGGGACCAGGGAATTCGTCGGTCCGGTCGGCCGCGGCACGCTGAACGCCCATGCGCACGACAAGCCGGTCATGGTCAGGCTGTGGGAGCGGTCCGAGAAGGACACCGGCTTCATCTGGTCCCTGTAAGGGCCTCGCGATCCCGCCGAGACAGCGGAGGCTGGGCTTGGACCGATTGGCCCATTGTGCCCGCCCCCTCCGCCCCCTGATATTGCTTCCGACGAGGGCCGAGAAAATGGACATCGTGAAAACGGCAACTGACTGGACGAGAGCCGAGATGCTCTCCTCCGCCTTCTTCATCCTTTTCGGCCTGTCCTTCCTCTTGGCGAGTCTGGGGTTCTGGCAGATGGGCAAGACCGACATGGCGAGGGCCTATGTCGTCCCCATGCTGGCGGCGGGCACGCTGATCCTCATCATCGGGCTCGGCCTGTTCTTCCCCAGCCAAACCCGGCTGACGAGCTTCCCGGCGGCCTATGTTACCGATGCCGCCGGTTTCGTCGCAGACGAGATCGCGCGTGCCGACAGGGTATTGAATGAATACCGGATTGCCGTGTTCAGGGTCATCCCGCTGATCATCGCCGTCTGCGCGCTGGCGATCCCCTACTTCGAGGCGCCCCTGTGGCGGGCGAGCCTGATCACGACCGTTGCCATGATGGCGGTCATTCTGGTGATCGACACCAATGCCAATGCGCGGCTGGAAACCTATAGGGGTCAACTCGCGCTGGCAGAGGGATCCGTACTGCTCCCGATGTGAAGCGCACATCCATTCAATGTGCAGCTCCGACTCTTTTCTGCGGGGGCGTGGCAAATGGCTCAATCCTGCCACTCAACAGGGCTCAGTCGCTCAACTGGAGGCCACCCACCTGCCCTTTTGCCGAAACCGTTCGTAACTCTGGCTCAGCCATGCAGACGGGCGGACCCGCACGTCATTGGTCCAACCAGCTGAAGGCGCAGGAAGCCGCTCGAAGGCATGGACGGATACTCCCCGCGGCGAGTGGCCTCAGAGGCTCCAGAAACGTGCTTCTCGGCGGCAGCGGATTTCGTTCTCGCAAGCGACCTGATGCCTGCCGGGCTCTACACGATCGCAGTCGCGCGGTGCTCCGAAAGTGCATGGCTGGCCTTCGTGGCGTTTCCGCTGGCCTGCAGGCTACAGCAGGGCTTGGAAGATCTCGTTTGGCTTGGGACCGCTGGCGACATCTCGAAGCCGAAGGCTCGTTGCCCGCTCGATTTTGACCTCTGCATCGGCTGACGACGTCACGGCGCTCGAGCACGGCTGCAACCTGCACCCTAGGCGCAATCGCGTTGGTCATCATGCAACGGCGCGGATTGAACGTTCTGAACTAATTCATCGGAGCAACGAGGCCCGGCCCCGATCAGTCGCGCGCCTTTTCGAGCAAGGCGACCATTTCACGGAACTTGGTACGTTGCTCGTTTTGGTCGCCCGACAGGATCGCCGCCTCCATGCAATGGTTGGCATGGTCCTCGATCAATAGCCGCTCCACCGCCTTCAATGCCGAGCGTACCGCCGCGGTCTGCATCAGCACGTCGACGCAGTAACGGTTTTCCTCGACCATGCGGGAGATGCCCCTGATCTGGCCCTCCAGCCGCGCCAGGCGTTTCTGGATCGCCGCCTTGTTCTTCTTTTCCTGCATCTCGTCCGCCTCCGGCCCCCGACACCATACTCCAAAGGGTTGGGTGCGAACATACCCCAGATAGGTATCTCGACCGCATATACCCCATGGGGGTATAATAGAGCATGGCGGCACCGGATCGGTGCCGTCGCAGCAAGGGAGACCTGCCATGGACCACAGCTGCCACGCTCATGCGCATCACCATGATCAGCCGGCCGAAGGACTGGCGATCGACCCGGTCTGCGGCATGTCGGTCGAGGTCGAAACCGCCAAGCATGTCTCCGAGCATGAGGCGGAAACCTTCTACTTCTGCTCGGCCAAGTGCCGCGAGAAGTTCGACGCCCGGCCGGAAATCTTCCTCGATCCGGACCTGAAAGCCGCCCCGTCCGTGCGAGAGGACGTGATCTACACCTGCCCGATGCACCCCCAGATTGAGCAGGTCGGTCCCGGCTCTTGCCCGATCTGCGGCATGGCGCTCGAGCCCAAGGGCATTCCCGTGACCGAAGGCCCGAGCGAGGAGTATCTCGATTTCCGCCGCCGCTTCGTCCTCGGGGCGGCGCTGACGATCCCGCTCGCGATCATCGCGATGGGTCGACATTTCGCGCCCCATGCCTTCGCCATCATCTCGGCACCGATGCTCGACTGGATCGAACTGCTCCTCGCGACTCCAGTGGTGCTCTGGTGCGCCCTGCCGTTCTTCGAGCGCGGCTGGGCCTCGATCAGGAACCGCAGCCTCAACATGTTCACGCTGATCGCCCTCGGCGTCGGCGTGGCCTATCTCTACTCGGTCGTCGCCACCGTCGCGCCGGGCCTGTTCCCACCACAGTTTCGCGGCCATGAGGGCGAGGTCAGCGTCTATTTCGAGGCGGCGGCGGTGATCGTCACGCTGGTGCTGCTGGGCCAGCTTTTGGAGTTGCGCGCCCGCGAGCGCACCGGGGGCGCGATCCGCGCGCTTCTCGACCTCGCGCCCAAGACGGCGCGGCTGGTGGACGAGCGCGGCGAGCGCGACGTGCCACTCGACATGGTTCGCTCTGGGGATCGGCTTCGGGTGCGCCCGGGCGAGAGCGTGCCGGTGGACGGCGTCTTGCTGGAGGGACGCTCCGGCATCGACGAGAGCATGATCACCGGCGAGCCGCTCCCGGTCGAGAAGGCCGAGGGCGATCCGGTCACCGGCGGCTCGATCAACCAGACCGGCAGCTTCGTGATGGAGGCGCAGCGCGTCGGCGCCGACACCATGCTCAACCGCATCGTCGCCATGGTCGCCGAGGCGCAGCGCAGCCAGGCGCCGATCCAGAAGCTGGCCGACAAGGTCTCGGGCTACTTCGTTCCGGCGGTGGTCGGGGTGGCGATCCTCGCCTTCGTGGTGTGGAGCATCTTCGGCCCCGACCCGGCCATGGCCTTCGCGCTGGTCTCCGCGGTGTCGGTGCTGATCATCGCCTGTCCCTGTGCGCTCGGCCTCGCAACGCCGATGTCGATCATGGTCGGCGTCGGCAAGGGCGCGGGGCACGGCGTGCTGATCAAGAACGCCGCCGCGCTCGAACGCTTCGCAGCCGTCGACACGCTGGTCGTGGACAAGACAGGCACGCTGACCGAGGGGCGGCCAGCGCTGGTCGAGGTGGTGGCCG
>Ga0208794_1001349_pt1 | contig 11126 bp, 9 predicted proteins | sample 32_taG_FD_184106 | JGI IMG/M metagenome (GOLD analysis project Ga0208794, IMG submission 184106) | Marine viral communities from the Gulf of Mexico - 32_GoM_OMZ_CsCl metaG (SPAdes) (version 2) | ecosystem: Environmental > Aquatic > Marine > Oceanic | place: Atlantic Ocean: Gulf of Mexico...
GGGCTCGGGCAGCATTACCGCCACGGGGACAGCCGGGCAGGCGCTCGACATGGTGGTGGATATTGCCGAACTGCCGCTTTCAATCACCAATGCCGTGGCGCCCGATCTGGGTCTGTCCGGCACGCTCAATGGTCGGGCTGTTGTGTCGGGGCAGGCCGATGATCCGCAAATATCCTTCGAAGTGCGCGGCGGCGGCATCGGCGCCACGGCCATTGCGCCATTCGGCATTGCGCCGCTGGCCTTCAACGCATCGGGCAGCTTTGCTGACGAGGTGGTGACGCTCGACAGTCTCAGCGCCAATGGCAGCGGCGGGTTGGCCGTTTCCGGAGCAGGCCGGGTGCCGCTGACCGGCAATGGTCTCTCCGTAGCGCTCAATGGCTCAGCACCGCTCTCGCTGGCCAACCGCTTCGTGGCGGATCGTGGCGCGCGCGTCTCCGGGACGGTCAATTTCGACGCGCGGGTGGGCGGCAGTCTCACCAGCCCGCAATTTGCCGGCAGCGCCTCAACGAATGGGGCCGAATATGTCGATCCCGAGCTCAATCTGCGCCTTACCGGCATCGCCGGGCGGGTGGCGCTCAACGGCACCAATGCCGATATCGAAAGCGTGACGGCCAATCTGGCGACCGGTGGCAATGTGTCTGCATCGGGCACGGTCGGCCTGACAGCAGCTTTGCCGGTCAATCTGGCAGTGCAGATCAATTCGGCCCGCTATGCCGATGGCGATCTGTTCGTCGCAACCCTTTCCGGGGGCCTCAACCTGACTGGTAATCTAACCGGCGCGCCGCTGCTGGCGGGCAATGTGTTCGTTGAGCAGGCCAATATCACCGTGCCTGAGGGCCTGGGTGGCGGTGCGCAATTGATCGGTGTCGAGCACAGGCGCACCCCTGCCGATGTGCAGCAAACGCTGGATCGGGCCCGGATCAATGAGCGTACGGGCGTCGCCGCGGGTGGTCGCGGACCGCAATTGCAGCTCGATATCAATGTCAACGCGCCCAACCAGATCTTCATCCGCGGTCGCGGTCTTGATGCGGAAGTCGGCGGATCGGTGCGCCTGACCGGTACACTCAATGATGTACAGCCGGTAGGCGCCTTTGATCTTATCCGCGGACGGCTGTCGATATTGGGGCAGCGCGTCATCTTCGAGACCGGCACTGTGACCCTGGTCGGCGATCTCGACCCGCAGCTCAATTTCGTGGCGCGCACCGAGGGCGATGGCATTACCGTCTTCGTGACCTTGTCGGGGCGCGCCTCGGCACCCGATATCAGCTTCAGCTCCAATCCGACCCTGCCGCAGGACGAGGTGCTGAGCCGGCTGATTTTCAACCGTTCGATGGGCGAGTTGTCGCCGATCCAGTTGGCGCAACTGGCGGCGGCGGCGGCCGAACTGGTTGGTGGCGGCGGTGGCGGCGGGCTGGTGGAGAGCCTACGCGGCGCCGCGGGCCTTGCCGATCTTGACGTGGTCACCGATGACGAGGGCAATGTCGGAGTGCAGGCGGGGACCTATATCCAGGACAATGTCTATCTCGGCGCGACGGTCGGGGCGAATGGCCAGTCGAAGGTGACGATCAATCTCGATGTGACCGACGACCTGACCATCCAGGGCTCGGCTGGCCAGGATGGCAATTCCAGCATCGGCGTGTTCTTCGAAAAAGACTACTAATCGCGGGTGGCCATGAGCTTCTGGGACGAACGCTACGCTACGGACGAATACGTGTTCGGCGAGGCGCCCAATGCCTTTCTGGCGTCGCAACGGGAGCGGCTGGCTGGTTACAGCAACGCACTTGCCGTCGCTGATGGTGAAGGCCGCAACGGCGTCTGGCTGGCGGAGCGGGGGCTGGCGGTTACATCTGTCGATGCATCGCCTGTCGGCCTTGAAAAGGCGCGACGGCTTGCCGAGAAGCGCGGCGTGGCCCTCGCCACGGAATTGGCCGACCTTGCGGACTATCCATGGCCGGAGGGCCGGTTCGATGTCGTGGCCGGTATCTTTTTCCAGTTTGCGCCGCCGGCCATGCGCGATGCCATCTTTATGGGCATGATCCGGACGCTGGCGCCCGGCGGCCTGCTGCTGGTCGAGGGCTATGGCCCCAGGCAGATGCAGTACAAGACGGGCGGACCAGGCATTCTCGACCAGCTCTACACCGAAGAGCTGCTGGCCGATCGTTTCTCCGCGCTCGATATTATTGAGCTGCGCAGCTACGACGCCGAACTGGCCGAAGGCAATCGCCATAGTGGAATGTCGGCGCTGGTCGATCTGGTGGCGCGCAAGCCCAATTGAGAAGGGCGGCCCATGAGCCGCCCTTTGCCTATTGCGCCGTGGCGCCCCCGGTTTTCTCCGCCTTGTCCTCATCCCACCACCAGAGCGTGGGGAAGCCTGACGAGAACTCGGGCAGTTCCTCGGGGCGGCTGAAACGGTCCCAGCGGGCCGAGCGCGTGGTGCGCAGAGTGTAGCTGGGGATGACGAAGTGCTTGTTGAGGAGCACACGGTCCAGCGCCTTGGTCGCCGCTTCCTGGGTCTCGCGGTCGTCGGCAACGATCAGTTTTTCGATCAGGGCGTCGACCGCCGGATCTGCAACGCCGGCGTAGTTCTGCGCACCCTGCTGATCGGCAGTGGACGAACCGAAAAAGAAGCGTTGCTCATTGCCCGGCGAAAAGGACTGGGACCAGCCCGCATAGATCATGTCATAGTCAAAGCTGCGGGCGCGGTTGATGAATTGCGGGCTGTCGACCGTGCGAATGGCGGCGGTGATGCCGATCTGAGCCAGATTGGTCACCAAATTCTGCGCCACCGGCTCGATGGTGGGGCCATTGAGCAGGATTTCGAAGGTGAAGGGTTGACCGTCGGGGTCAAGCATCTGCGTGCCCTCAAGCGTGTAACCTGCCTCGGTGAACAGGTTCAGCGCCGTGCGCAGGTTTTCGCGCAGCTTGGTCGGATCGCCGCTGACCGGATTGGTGTAGGGCGTGGTGAAGACCTTTTCCGGGATCTGGTCGCGCACGCTTTCAAGGATTTCCAGTTCCTCGCCCTCGGGCAGGCCCGTGGACTTGAAGGGCAGGCCGAAAAAGAAGCTGTCGATACGCTCATACTGGCCATAGAACAGCGTGTTGCTCAGTTCCTCAAAATCGAAGGCATAGTTGAGCGCTTCGCGCACCAGCGGGTCGGCGAACTTGTCGCGGCGCAGATTCATGATGAAGCCCACCATCAGGCCGGAACCAGCATAGTCCTGCGGGAACAATTCCTTGATAACGCGTCCATCCTGGACAGCGGGAAAGTCATAGGCCGTGGCCCAGCGACGGGCCTGGTTCTCGCTCCACCAGTCGAACTGGTCACCCTTGAAGGCTTCGAACATGACGGTCAGGTCAAGGAAATATTCGATGCGGTACTCGTCGAAATTGTTCTGCCCGATTTGAGTCGGGTGATCGATACCCCAATAGTCCTCGACGCGCTGATAGGTGATCGAGCGGCCGGCATCGAAGCTGGCGAGGCGATAGGGGCCTGAACCCAGCGGCGGCTCGAGCGTCGATTCGGCAATCGAGCGGGTCTCGCCTTCGGCATTGGTGCCCTCCCACCAGTGCTGCGGCAGCACCAGCAATTGCCCCAGGATCAGCGGCAATTCGCGATTGTCGGTCTGGTTGAAGGTGAAGGTGACTTCGCCGGGCGCCGTGACTTCAGCCGAGGTGACATTGGCATAGTATTGCGCGCGGTCCGGATTGACCTCGATCAGCTTTTCGAAGGTCCAGACCACGTCTTCGGCGGTCACCGGTTCGCCGTCGTGCCATTTGGCGTCCGCATCCATGCGGAAGGTCACGGCGCCATAGTCCGGGGCAATCTTCAGCGCCTCGGCCAGATGCACGTAGTAGGTATTGTTCTCGTCAAAGGACGGGGTCATCAGCGTCTCGTAGAGCAGCCCGATGCCGCCAGCCACCTCGCCTTTGGGCAGGATGGGGTTGAAGGTATCGAATCCGCCCATGTCGCCCAGCCGCACTGTGCCGCCCTTGGGCGCGTCGACATTGACATAGTCGAAATGAGGGTAGTCGGGCCCATATTTGGGCTCGCCTTCCAGGGTGAAGGAATTGACCCAGGTGCCGGTCGGCGTTTGCGCCTGGGCCGGGCTCACCATGCCGGCGGCAATAAAACCGATGGCGAGGAGCGAGGAGAGCTTGAGGGGCAGCGTCATGGCGTGGCTCCGAATGGGACAGTCGATCAAGAGGTTATCCGGTTGTGGGGGGCGGCGGCAATCGATCATCCGTCACATTTGACGGCGCGGCGAGATCGAAGGCGGCGGCAAGCAACTGGCGGGTATAGGCTTGCTGCGGGTCCGCAAAGATAGCGGCGGCTTCGCCCTGTTCGACCACCTGGCCATCTCGCATGACAATCAGCCGGTGCGCCAGGGCTTTGACCACGCGCAGATCGTGGCTGATGAACAGATAGCACAGTTGCCGGCGCTGCTGGATGTCGCGTAGCAGATCGATGATCTGTGACTGGATGGAGACATCGAGCGCGGAGGTCGGCTCGTCGAGCACCAGAAAATCGGGTTCAAGCACCAGGGCGCGGGCGATGGCGATACGCTGTCGCTGTCCGCCAGAAAACTCGTGCGGGTAGCGGGCGGCCGTGGCAATGTCGAGACCGACTTCCTTAAGGGCGGCCGCGACCTTGCCGTCCCGCTCCTGGGCTGACAGTCCGGGCATGTGGACCTTGAGACCTTCGCCGACAATCTCGCCCACCGACATGCGCGGGCTGAGCGATCCGAACGGGTCCTGAAAAACGATCTGCATGTGCTTGCGCAAGGGTCGCAGCGCATTCCAGGAACGGGACTGGACCTCATTGCCAAGCAGCACGATGCGGCCGGTCGAGGGGATCAGGCGCAACAGGGCATAGCCGAGCGAGGATTTGCCCGAACCGCTTTCGCCGACCACACCCAGGGTTTCGCCCTTGCGAATGCTTAAGTCCACGCCATCGACGGCGCGAATGTGTCCGACCGTGCGGCGCAGCAGGCCGCGGCGAATGGGAAACCACACCTTGAGGTCCTGCGTGGAGACGACATTGGTGCTTTGTGCCGGTAAGGGTGCCGGATCGCCCGCCGGCGCGGCGGCCAGCAATTGCCTGGTGTAGTGGTGTGCGGGCGCAGCGAAGATGGCCTGGGTGGGCCCCGTTTCCACCATCTGCCCATTGGTCATCACACAGACCCGGTCGGCAATGTGGCGGACGATGGAAAGGTCGTGGGTGATGAACAGCAGGGCCATGCCATGGGCCTGCTGCAGGGATTTGAGCAGGTCGAGCACCTGGGCCTGCACGGTGACGTCAAGCGCGGTGGTTGGCTCGTCGGCGATCAGCAGTTTGGGTTCGTTGGCCAGGGCCATGGCGATCATGGCGCGCTGGCGCTGCCCGCCGGAAAGCTGGTGCGGATAATCGTCGATGCGGCGCAGCGGATCGGGGATGCCGACAGCGTCGAGCAGCTCCAGTGTGCGGGCCCGGGCGGCATTGCGGCGCAGGCCCTGATGCACGCTAAGGACTTCCCCAATCTGCTTGCCGATGGTGTGGACCGGATTGAGCGAACTCATCGGCTCCTGAAAAATCATGCCCACTTGATTGCCGCGCATCGCGCGCAAGGTTGCCGCATCGGCGCCGACAAGCTCGGTGCCGTCGAATTGAACCTGCCCGGTCACCGAAGCTGTAGGCGGTTGCAGGCCGAGCAGGGAAAGAGCGGTTATCGACTTTCCTGACCCGCTTTCGCCCACCAACGCTAAGGTCTCGCCCGCCGTCAGGGCAAAGGACACCTTGTCGACAGCGGCATTGGCGCCGAAGTGGACGGAGAGGTCGCGGACCGAGAGGAGGGGGGCGCTCATCGGAACGTCTTTCGCGGATCGAAGGCATCGCGGACGGCTTCGCCGATGAAGACCAGAAGGGTCATCATGATGGCGACGGTGAGGAAGCCGGTCAGGGCCAGCCAGGGGGCGTCGAGGCTGGATTTGCCTTCCGCCAAGAGGCGTCCCAGCGATGGTGCGGTGACGGGCAGGCCGAAGCCGAGGAAATCCAGCGAGGTCAGGGTTGCGACCGAGCCTGAGAGAATAAAGGGCATGAAGGTGAGCGTGGCGACCATGGCGTTGGGGAGCAGGTGCCGCCACATGATCCGCCGGTTGGAGACGCCCAGGGCGCGGGCGGCGTTGACATACTCGAAGTTGCGGGCGCGCAGGAACTCGGCGCGGACGATGCCGACCAGGCTCACCCAGGAGAACAGCAGCAAGATGCCGAGCAGCACCCAGAAGTTGGGGGCAATCACCGAGGAGATGATCAGCAGCAGGTAGAGCGAGGGCACCGAGGTCCAGATTTCGATCAGGCGCTGGGCGATGAGATCGATCCAGCCGCCGAAATAGCCCTGCATGGCGCCGGCCACCACGCCGATGACGGAAGAGAGGATGGTCAGCACGAGGCCGAACAGAATGGAAATGCGGAAGCCGTGAATCAGCCGCGCCAGCACATCGCGTCCTGCGCCATCCGTGCCCAGCCAATGGTAGTTGCCCGGTACGCAGAATGGGTCTTCGGTGCCCAGGGGATAGCGTTGGCAGATCTGCTCGCGGGTCAGCAGCCAACTTGGTGGATTGGCGCCGGGAAAGGCGACGAAGCTGTCCACGGTGTTGTGGTTGTAGCGGATAGGCGGCCAGAGCATCCAGCCGTTGGCCTCGATCTCGTCGATATTCACCTTGTGGCGGAAATTGGTGACGCCCAGAAATCCGCCGAATTTGGATTCGGGGTAGTCGACAAAGGCGGGGGTCAGCAACTCGCCCTTGTACATCACGAGGATTGGCCGGTCATTGGCGACGAATTCAGCGCCCAGCGTCAGCACGAAAAAGAGCAGGAAGATCCAGAAGCTCCACCAGCCGCGCTTGTTGGCGCGAAAATTGGCCAGACGCCGCTGGTTGAGCGGGGAGAGGCGAGGCGGCCTGATGATTTCGGTTGCCCCGCTCATACGTCGCGGCTCTCGAAGTCGAGGCGCGGATCGACCCACATATAGGTCAGGTCCGAAATCAGGCCGATGATGAGCCCCATGAGGGAAAAGATATAGAGCGTGGCAAAGACCACCGGATAGTCGCGATTGACCACGGAGAGATAGCCCAGCAGGCCCAGGCCATCGAGCAGGAAGATGGTTTCGATCAGCAGCGAACCGCCAAAGAACACACCGATGAAGGCGCCGGGGAAGCCGGCAATGATCAGCATCATGGCGTTGCGGAAGACGTGGCCGTAAAGCACCTGGTTTTCGGTGAGCCCCTTGGCCCTCGCGGTCACCACATATTGCTTGCCGATTTCATCGAGAAAGGAATTCTTGGTGAGCAGGGTGGCGGTGGCAAAGGCGCCCAGCCCCATGGCAAAGATGGGCAGGGCCAGATGCCAGAAATAGTCGAGCACCTGGCGCCACCAGGGGAAATTCTCCCAGCCCGGCGAGGTCAGGCCGCGTAAGGGGAAGAATTGCCAGAAACTCCCGCCGGCAAAGAACACTACCAGCACGATGGCGACCAGAAAGCCCGGCACCGCATAGCCGATGATGATGATGGTCGAGGTCCAGACATCGAAGCGCGAGCCATCGCGCACTGCCTTGGCAATGCCCAGGGGGATGGAAACGCCATAGGCAATCAGCGTCATCCACAGCCCGAGAGAGATCGACACCGGCATTTTCTCGAGGATCAGATCGATCACCGAGATGTCGCGATAGTAGCTCTCGCCGAAATCGAAGCGCAGATAATTGCCGAGCATGGAAAAGAAGCGTTCGAGCGGCGGTTTGTCGAAGCCGAACTGCTTTTCGATCCGCTCGACCAGTTCGGGCGGCAGGCCCTGACTGCCGCGATAGCTTGAATTGCCGCCTTGGGCCTGCTGACCGGCAAAATCGCCGCCTTCGCTGCCAGTGATGCGCTCGAGAGCGCCGGTGTTCTGCCCGGACAGATTAGCCAGCGCCTGCTCGACAGGGCCGCCGGGGGCAAATTGGGTGATGAGGAAGCTGACGGCCATGATGCCGAAAACGGTAGGGATCATCAGCAAGAGGCGGCGGATGATATAGGCGCCCATTCCTGCTCCGGCGATCCCGTTTCACTGTGTTTTCGGCGGTCTTATCCAGCGCAAATCAGTGGATGACCGGATTTTTCACAATGCAACATTTCGATGACGGCTTGGCAAGCCACGGGGCACCAACATTGCGTGATCCGCGCGAAAGTCCTTGCGGGTATGGTCGCGACTGGTCACGATTGGCCAAGCCGAGGAGTGCGTTGTGAGATTTGCCCCCATCATCCAGGTAAAAGACCAGTCCGTGGCGCGGGTGCTCATCGTGGCGCTCAGGGCCCATGGGTTTCATCCCATGGAGCCCCGCGAAGGCGGTCTGCCCGGTGTGCCGAACCTTTTCGGGCCGGAGGGGTTTGTTGTTGAGGTGCCCGAAGAGGAGGTGTCCGATGCGACCATTTTGGCGCAGGACCTGCTCAAGGACATGGCCGACCCTTCGCCGTGAGTGGCGCATTGCCCTGAAATCGGCCACATTGCTGTGACAGGGCATTGGAAGCGGGCCGGGCAATTGATCGGGGTGGTGGCTTTGGGTATAAGCCGCCACAAGTGTTAATGTGCATTAAGCCTTTGCGGCAGGAGTGATCAATGCAGGATTGGAAGCGCGGCGCTTCATCCCTTTTCGGCCTGGCAGCCCTCGCCCTTCTGGCGGCGGCCTGTTCTCCGTCCAGCCGGACCAATACCGCCAATCTCAATGTGGTCGGCCAACCGCAGCAATTGCAGCCGGTGCAGAACTCGACCGTGCAGCAGAGCACTTTGCCAGCAATCGGCGCCACGGGTACTCCCGCGCCCGGTCTTTCCGGCCAGCCCGTATTGGGTGGCCAGACCAGCGCGACAGCCAGCACCACGACCACCGTGGCGGGTACAAGCGCCGGCTCGATCACCACGGTCGGCACGCCATTGGCAACCGGTGTTTCCACCGGTCCGGAAGGCGCCTGGAATGTGGTTGCCGCGGGGCAGACCTGCCGGCTCAACCTGCCGCTCACGGCCAAGACCGGTACCAATTATTATCGCGCTTCGGCGCCGGGTTGCACCGTGCCGCAGATCGCCTCGGTGACCGGCTGGCAGCAGGTGGGTTCGCAGCTTCAGCTTTATGATGAGAACGGCAATATCGCGGCTTTCCTCGCCCCCTCTGGCGGCCGCTATATCGGCACCATGGGCGGCGGCCAGGCCGTCTCGATGGCCCGCTAGGATTTTTGGTGAAGCCGGCCTTTGCAGGCCGGCTTTTTTCAGACTTTTCAAGCCCTGTGCGCCCTTGGGTCTGGCCCGAGGAAGGCTCCGGATTACTTCATGTCTTCCAGCACCACTGCAACCCGGTCCCCCGTCCGTGCCGCCTATGACGAGTTGGTGGCGCGCGGCACGCTGACGTCCGACCCTGCACAGATTGATGCCGTCCGGGAACTGGATCGGGTACTGGCTGATCTGCTCGCCCACAAACCCAAGCGCCTGTTCGGCTTTTTCGAAAAAGCGCCGGTGTCGGTGCGCGGGCTCTATCTCCATGGCGAGGTGGGGCGCGGCAAAACCATGCTGATGGACCTGTTTTTTGCCGCCGTCCCCTTTCGGGAGAAACGCCGGGTTCATTTTCATGAGTTCATGGACGAGGTGCACGCCGGCATCGCGGCCTTCCGCAAGTCCCCCCGGGGCAAGGACGAGAATGCCGATCCGGTGGAGGCGGTGGTCAAGCCCATCCTCAAGGGCGGGCTGCGCCTGTTGTGCCTGGATGAATTCCACGTGCATGACATAGCCAATGCCATGCTGCTCGACCGGCTGTTTTCAAAGCTGTTTGCCGGTGGGGTGACGCTGGTGGCGACGTCCAATGTCCTGCCCGATGGTCTCTACAAAGACGGGCTCAATCGTCAGCTCTTTCTACCCTTCATTGCGCTGTTGAAGAAAAAGACGGTCGTTGCCGGATTGCCGAGCGAGCAGGATTACCGGCGGCTGAAATTTGCCGGCCAGCAGGTCTATGCCTTCGGATCGGGGCCGGATGTGCGCGCGGCGATGGATCAGATGTGGCTCAGGATCACGGGTGGCGAGCCGGGGGAGCCCGGCGTTGTCGAAAGCATTGGCCGCCAGATCCCCGTGCCGCTCATGGCCATGGGCGCCGCACGCTTCGGCTTTTCGGACCTGTGCGAGAAGCCGCTGGGCACGCGCGACTTCGTGCGTATCGCGCATCAGTTCGACTCCATTGTGCTTGATGATGTCCCGCAGATGGATCGCACCAAATCGGATGCGGCCAAGCGCTTCATCCTGCTCATCGACTCGCTCTACGACCGCGGCGTCAAACTGGCGGCCAGCTTTGCCGTGCCGCTCGAAGAATTGGGCGCCGACGACAAGACGGCCTTCGAGTTCCAGCGCACCTTGTCGCGGCTGGCCGAGATGCAGTCCGAGGAGTATCTGGGCAAGGGGCTTCGAACCGGGCCGTAGGCAAATTCGCCCCAGTGGAGCGAATTTTGGCGAGAAGGCCATGAGAGCTATGCTCGAATGGCTGCGCGGCCCGAGCGCCAGCCGCGGGTTTAGGGAGAAAATCGGCGGCCAGTGTGGTCACAGGCCGCCGGGCAGGCCGTTTTAGTCAGTGAAGTTGAATTCGGCCAGTTCGCAGACATTGTTGTCCGGCGAAACCACCTCGTCACCATCCTCGAAAACCGCCAGGAAGTCGAATTTGCAGTAACCGCTGCCGTCGTCGATGTTGATGAGGACGCTGCTGCCGGCGGGCAGAATGTCGTCGCCAAGAATATCTTCCTGCCAATCATTTGTGCCGGTGTTGGAGGCGTAGAATTCATAGATGTCGTAGGACGACACGTTGTTGATCTGCACGCGACGATCCAGGGCGGCAGTGTTGGTGACGCCGGCCAGGGCCAATGCGAGCGCAAGACCCGCTACAAGCTTTTTCATGATATCCCTCATGGCGATGTTCGCCTAGACTATCAAATAGTTCATCGCCCGGTCCGTCGGCAAGTCGGGCTGTGAAATATACTTGGCGGCATGGTCAGGCCATTTCCCGTCGTGGTGAGGCGCGGCGGCAATGCCCATCCGGCACCGCCCCTTCGCCCATCAGCATGAGCTAAAACCCAATTACGACGAAGGGTTC
>Ga0208794_1001350_pt1 | contig 11123 bp, 13 predicted proteins | sample 32_taG_FD_184106 | JGI IMG/M metagenome (GOLD analysis project Ga0208794, IMG submission 184106) | Marine viral communities from the Gulf of Mexico - 32_GoM_OMZ_CsCl metaG (SPAdes) (version 2) | ecosystem: Environmental > Aquatic > Marine > Oceanic | place: Atlantic Ocean: Gulf of Mexico...
TACCACTCGCCTGGACCACTTTTGTCCGAGCCTGTCGATGACCCTGCTCGGGGTGCCATGACCGCCATGATAATCTGTTTTGCGAAATCACCTAAATCCTCCGGTTTGGGGTAGTCCATAATCAATCCTCCTGAAGGGTGCCAGAAACGGGTCCACGGTGCCACCAAATTCGGGCACCCCCGATGGAGGGACTATCCCCCCTTTTCTATTCCCCCCTTAATATATATCTTTTTTTTCTCTTTTTTGTTTAAAACGTATATGTTTTCAAAACTTCAGAGAGGGATAAGGGGTAGTCCCTCCAGTCCCTCCAACAGGGGTTAAGCCGTTGCCGCTAATGCACTTCCACTGGAGGGACTAGCCAATTTTAGTCCCTCCATAGTCCCTCCGTCCCTCCAGGGGTAGGCAAAAATTGCCTAGTGGTTTGGAGGGACTGGAGGGACTAGCGGAGGGACTAAAAAAATAGTCCCTCCAATGTAACATGTTGACCATCAACGGTTGGACCAAAACCCTGGAGGGACTAGATTTCTAGTCCCTCCGTCATAAGTCGTTGATTACCAAGGGTTGGATTTTTGGCCATCGCGTGGTTTTATGGTCCAAATCTTGGTGTTTCGGTGCCCTGTTTTGCCCTTCACAAGGTACTTTGCAGCCTCTGATTTTGACAGTCTGTTCAGGAACATTCCCAGCCCTCTTGGGGTCTTGATCCACTGCATCGGACCGTACTCCCGAAGCACCTTGTACAGCATGGCAGCACTCCCTTCGAGACCTCCATCGTTGTTCACAAAATACATGTCCAGTATGCCTTCTAATTGACCTTCAGACGACTCCCCATGCACCAGTTGCTGGATCTCAGGATGCACGTAGCCCACTACACCGTATCGCACGTCATGCAGATCCTCTGGCAGATCGTATCCGTCCACTGCACCACAGAACTCTTCCAGATCAGGCTCGATCAAGTCCCAGATCTCCAACCCACGTTGAAACTCCCATCCTGGTTGCTCGCACCACAGCATCAGCACCTTGTCCTGATTGTCTTCATCTACCGATGGCAACGCCTTGACACTGTTCGCGGTGCAATTAGCACTCATGGACAGTCTCCATATTGGTTTCATGCTGATGGCTTCAGCATACTTGGCGTGTAGCGGGAACGAGTTGTTGGCAACAACCTCCTTTAACGCTCCAGTCAATCGGCTCCTAGCCTTCCAATCATCCTGTATCGTTGCATCGGAGATCATCAGATGCTCTGCCTTCCACAAGTCAGAATTGAACGAGGTCAGTCCTTTCAACCAGTTCTGCGGATCAGCCGACCTACCACCGAGGCATGCGGTCACGATCCGTTGGGCCAAAGTCTTCCCAAGTCCAACGGTACCAACGAGAAACAAAGCTTGACCGGGCACGTTTTGTTGTGGGGTACGCATGGCAACTCGGGCCTGTTGCAACCATCCTAGGAGGTACTCGCACTGTGACTCACCTAGCAGGTTCATCAGGTACTGCCCCGGCACAGTGTCCTGCCAGTCTTTGCCACTGGTGCCTTCGACAAACTTGTACGATTCTGTGACCAGTACTTGCAGCGGACCTTCCTGATGCAGCCCCAACGTCCGACCGCACAGTGGTCCAGCGAAATCGACCATACGGTTCTGTTCAACGGTAGCTTGGGCTTGCATGATTTGCTCGGACTGCGCTCCAAAGTACGCTAGTTGGTTGCGCCATGACTCCAGCGTGAGTTTGGTGTATCGCTGGGTGTTGTTCAGGTCCACGTACCATTTGGTCCCGTCGGTGTATGACCGTTGCACCACGACCTCCGCTTCCTCGGACACAATGTCCCCGTTGTCCACGGCACGAACGACCTCGCTGATGGCTTGCTTCAGTAGGCCCGACTTCAAACCGAACATGGTTCGGACCTTATCTTGAAGGACTGCTGCCCCTGGTTTGCGACCGAACCGACCTAGGGTCTTGGCAAGCTTGGTGAACTCGTCGGACTTGGAAAAACTAAACTCTGACTTGTGAACTTCAAGGAGTCGTTCAAGCATCTGGACCTCGTCCTCGTCTGCTTGGACTCTTGGCAGACCGCGCCATACTGAGTCGAACTGATCGCCGGATGCAGCGCGTAAATCATCAGCACCCTTTGGGCCGTCCCACTTGAGCCGAACCAACTTGATAGGCAGCTTTGCAGCCATACGACTGGTTGCGGTGTAAAAGTCAGGATTCAGGACAGTGTCCGAGTCCCCGACCCAGTACAACTGGGTTGGATTCAAGTACGCAAGCGCATGGTCTAGTTCAGGGTGAATCTGACCGTTCTGTTGCCATCCGTAGAACCCGCTGATCCCGATGGCAGGGAACCCTGCTTCTGTCAGGGCAATGGCTTTGAACTCACCTTCGATGATGTACAACTCGTCACAGTTACGCGGTAGTCCTTTGGGAAAGAACACATGAACCCCGCTACCTTCGCGTTGGGTGTACTTCATCTTGCCAGCAGGTTGATTCAGGCGCAGTCGCCCGAACTTCGTCGGCTCACCATCAAGGTCATGATACGGCAGATACATACCAGCACGACGAACCCCGACTTGCTTATGGGCTTCGTCGGGGTCCAGCATGACTATGTTATGTCGGGTCAGGTTTTCAGTACTGATTCCAGGTCTTTGCATAATGGGTCGGTTTTTATTGCCCACTCAAGGATCAGCCACGCATCACAGGTTGCTAGGGTTACTCGCCCTAGATCACTGAACTTTTGTTTGGCGACTTTGAGTAGAGCTGATTTTCGTTTTTTGTATATTCGTTCGTATATTCTGAGCGGGAACTGCCACGTTCGTGGTTTCACATATGTCCGATCGACTGACAGTGTTTGCAGAATGCCCTCCCACTGTCCTACGTTGCGACCGAACTCAAAGATCTTGGCGTGAGTCAAAGTCGCAGTGCCGTACACATGTTCGAGGTAGGCTCGTTGTATTCGATGCTGCGCTAGTTTTGCAGCCATTTGTTCTGGTGATTTCCAAGGCACCGCTTCCAAGTGATCGTGCGATGCGAGGACACACCCTCCTGATTTACCGGGGTCTATGGCTACGATCATGAATCAGACATATGACGAAGAGGCCATAGGTCTTTTTCATTTACCTCATCCAGCGAGCTGGCGAAAAATACTGCTGCTTGAGCAGTTTGTTTTGCGGTAGCACCGCAAGTATGGAGCAACGCGAGTGCGAGATCGACTCGATCGGAGTTGGTCCACTCTGGTCCCAGTTCGGCTAGGACTTCGTCTACTTTGTCTGTGTATTGCATGGTATCATTTGTCATAGTAATCAGCTATATGTGCATCTACAGCGATTGGCATTTTAGGCAGCGCAGGATGTCTGCGACTCATTTCCTGCTCGATAAATTCTTTTGCATCTTGGGCTTGATCCTCGGGCACTTCGCATATCAGTTCATCATGCACATGCCACGATGTTCTGATGCCACCACGATCGATACGCAGCATGGCATCAGCGAACACGTCTCTGGCTGTGGCTTGGATTATGTTCTCGCACAGTTTGGATCCCCAGAAAAACTCCCAACGCCCACTGCCTCGTTCGGTCACAGCAGACACTCCAGTTCGTTCGCTTAGATCCTCGTACGTTTGAGATCGGGTTTGAACATCGAAGTACCGAACCGTTCGTCCAGTGGGCAGTTTTATTTCTAACGGTTCAACGGTCTTGGAGGTGTTGACCTTTTGTTCGGCTGCTTCTTTTTCGGTTTGCTTTAACCCATTATTCAGCTTGTCCCAGTAGGCCACAATCTTGTCGTTGGACCGTCGGTACGATCGGACTTGGGTTTCGGCTTCGATGTCCGAGTACTTCATCCCGAATAACGCAGCGAAGTCTTTGAACCTAGCGGCACCGCATCCGTAGCCTAGCCCTAGCACACGAGCCTTGGCTACCTGACGCATGGCGTTGTCCACTTCCTTCAATGGTCTGGGGTTACTGTAGCCCATGGTCGAACGCGCATGCGCCTCGTACACATCCATACCCGACTGGACTAGGTCCAAGAACTCATAGTCCCCGCAAGCAGCAGCTAGGCATCGTGGTTCGATTTGACTGAGGTCAGCGATGATGAACTTGTGCCCTGGTCTGGCGACGACTAGGTTTCGGATCTTTGCCCCGAACAGTTCGTCCTTGGGCAGGTTTTGCATGTTTATTCCTGCGTCCCCGCTCCAACGACCAGTCAGTCTGGAGCCGCAGTACTTCATAGAAAAGTGCAGCACGTCGTCGCTATCGATCCGGTTCTGGATTGTTAGGAGGGTAGCGAGATGCTTTTTCAAACGACGTAACTGCACAAAGCTGTCGAGGTATGGGTACTTATGTCCGTGGTCAGTGATCCACTTGATCCACTCTGGGTTGTTGGCATCGGTGGTGCCGGGTAGCTTGGACACTCCGTCTCGGGCGAGTTGTTTGTTCAACGCAGCGACACTCAATGCTGCCTCGTCACCTCGCCATGGGATGTCATGCAACAACGCTTGCTCGGTGGCTTGTACGTTGGCTACGTAACTTTCGAGCAAATGCTTGTTGATCTGCACACCAAAGTCCGCTTGATCGATGGTCAGCTTGGCCAAGTCCCATTCGTCTTGCGGCAGCGCGTCCTTGTACTTCATGTACAGTTCGTAGCACAGTTCGCTATCCTTCAGCGCGTAGTCGCACAGGATTTGCCAACGCTCTGATGACAGGGTGCCAAAATGTTTACCACTCATCTGAGTGCGAACGGCTTTGTCCACTTGTTTACCCAGCAGGATTTTGGCTGCGTTGGCGAGATCCCGTTTGACTTGCAGATACGCTGGTATCGCGGTTGTGTCTACCCACTTGGCTGGGTACACATTGTTGGGGACAACCCCTTGGTCCCTCAATCGGTTCAGCACCCAGCGGTCGAACTGGGCATTATGAGCAACCCACACTGAACTTTTGATTTTGGACCAAGGGGCATCCTCCGGTTTGCCAACCCACTTGAGATCTGGACCTACGATGGAGACCATACCAGCGTAGTACTTTGGATGCCGAGTATACGCTTCGGCACCCAGTTCTTTTACGCTGACCTCCTTGTCGTAGTAGGTCTCAAAGTCGATGGCGTATGCGTTCATGTCACAAGACTTCTGATTCGATCCACTGAACGAATTCGTCTGTGTTCTTGCCTCGATTGAACGCAACTGGTACGTACCAACTGATGCTCTTGCTGCTCATCTTCTGGCTACCAAACTCCCATTTGACTTTGTAGCCTTTGCCCTCTAAGGACGGATTCACAAACGCCGTAGCCAAGATCTTGGCACAGCTCTTGTAGCTGGTTCCCTTCAAGGTCAGGAGACCTTTCACGTAACCAACACCCTTATGTTCGTAGTGGGCGTGTTCCAGCGGCACGGGCAGTAGCAGTACAGCATCAGCTCGTTCGCTGTACCTAGGTACGTCGCTGTTTCCTTCTTCCATAGCTGCCTCTAGTACTTCCTTAGGTACACTCTTGTCATATTTGTGGTAGTACCCGGCATCTTGGGCCTGCTGCTCAGTATCAAACCGAACAGGCAAGTCACCGTCGCCGTAGGCTTTGTCTTGCTCGTAGTACTTTTTCAGCGTCAGCACTACGACCTTTGCTAGTTCTTTTTGTTCGTTTGTGACTGGAATCGTCTTATCAAATAAGAACGTCCCTAGCTTGAAGTCCTCAGACGTGGGACTCATCTTTTGGACGAGGTTCACGCGAGGAATATTAATGTCCGATATGTTCCAGTCCCCTTGCAGGGTTGTGGTAGGTTCGGATTTTGTCAACGCAACTTCTTCAGTTGCACCTGTTGTTTGTAGGTCCATCTTCATCTGTACTTTCGTTACTATTTTCTGTTGTTGCCGCGCACCGTGCTGCGACAAATTCTGAGGCGGTAACCCAGTGTTTCTCGGATATACCTATGCCGTAAAATATCGGTACCAGCATGTCATAGAACAACTGGTCATAAGCTTCTTCTCGGACTTCGTCCTCCTCGATCGCAGTCAGGTTCAGTGAATCAATTCTTACTGGCAGAACTTCCTCCAGCCAAGTTTCTACGCTGGTCAGGATCTTGTACTGTCCCTCGGTTAACCACAGTTCACTCATCGTTGTTTTGCTATGTATTCGATCGGTTCACCTGACTGAATCGCGGGTCCGCATTCATCCCTGAACTCCTTGGCGTATTTGGATTTCTGCCTAGGAGGCGCGTAGTCTTTAATCATGTTTTCGACTTTGGTCAGGCTGAGTTGCATGCACTTGTCCCAGTCTTCCTCAGTCAGACCTCGGGCCATAGCGGTTTGCTTGACTGCGTCTAGGTCCACGACCTCTGGACGACCTTGCCGGGTCTTCAAACTGAACCCTGGTATCTCAAATCCTTGTTCGAGTTGTGCCTTCGCTGCTTCAGTCACTGCCTTGTCCCATTCCTCCAGCCATTTCTTGGCAACGGGCCGTAGCTCAAGGGCTTTCTTGAGATCCATAGGCTTTGACATGTCGAAGTCAGGCCGGATCATCGGCAGCATGTCCTCCTGATGTTTGATTGCGGCAAATCGTTCGTATGCTACGGCACAGTCCCCGATGTGCGAGCAGTACTGGCAGTTGTGACTTGCATTGCGTTGTCCTGTACCAGCTCTTGCTCTGACCATTGCCGTGCGGGTACGCATGGTAGGCACGTCCTCCCTAGTGTATGTCCACCGCTCGACCTCGTCACGTCGTGGAGCAATCATGGCCACCACGAGTGTGTCCAGTTGCGGAAACTTATCGAACGTCTTGACTGTGTAATCCTGAAACTGAATGTTCTCAGACGGGTGATCCACTGCGTTGTAGCCAAACTTGTAATCGATCATCAGTCCGTGATTGGCATGGATCGCAACGTGATCAGTGGTGCCTGCGTACTCGCCATCGACCTCAAACGACAGCTCTCGGAACACCTCAGCTTCGTAGTCACCGAACACATCGGTCATCAGGTCAGCTCTGGCTTGCCTCGCTCGTTCGTACATCCAAAGCTCATCGTCTTGGATGTCTGTCAGGGTTCCTGTTTCCATGGCGTAGTGTAAACGCGTACCTGCTTCGGTCACGGCATGGACTTCGGTTTGTTCTGGCTGCTCAAAATCAGAGCAGATCTCAATGTACTTTAGACTGCTGGGTCTTACGGTTTTCATTTTTAGGTTCTTTGATTAGGCCAAGGCGTTTGCATGCCTCGACAGTTTTACGAAATGCTATCTCGAAATTCCAAGTTGGTGGGAACAAGTGCGAGATCTCGTCCCATCGGTATCCAGTTTTACGTGTCATGGCATAAAGTCTCCGTCTGTAAGTGCTTCCAAGTTTTTAAATTTAGCTGTCAGGTTTTGATCCATCTGTTCTTCTACAGTGTCTGCTACCAATGGCACTACAAACCTGCATGCTGACTTTGAACCATCTCGATAGGTTCTTCCTGTCGCCTGCTTGAACCACGTTGCTGAGTCCGTCAGATTCAGGATCGCTGTTCTGGGTGCGTCACCCACAGTGTCCTGTAGGTTTAGCCCAACTCCACCGGATTGCATGTTTACGATTAATCCGTCCAGTAATCCACGTTGAAAATCAGCTATCGAATCTATGCGCTCGTCGCCTGTGACCTCACCATCGACTCGACCAAACCTGTGTTTAGCTTTGGCATGCAGGATTTGTAGATTCTCAATCGTGTCTCTGAAGTTCACGAAGTGCAAGACCTTTTGGCCAGAATCTATGAATTCACTAGCCAAATCGAACAGTGTACGAGTTTTTTCATGCTCAATGATCTGACGTTGCCGGAGTCTACGCACCATGGCGTGTTCTGTTTCCTCTGCGTTGGTCTGCAACAAATCAATGTATGCCCTGTCGATGGCCTTGGTGTTCTCCAGAGCAACCAGTCGTGTGGACATGACGAACTCAGGCAGATCCGCAACCTGATCGATCGACACTCGATCCAGCATATGCTCGTACTCAGACCGTAGTGTTCGCATGGTCTGTTCACCACCACAGTACTCCAGCCCACCAAACACTCCTGGCCTACAGCCTCCCTTGACCAAGCACCAGTTCCACCAGTCGTTTCTGTGAAACCATCGCATGGCGTGTCCTATGCCTTTGATCTGAGTTGTGTTCTCAAATGGCGTTGCGCTCAACAGTAACAACGGATACTCATGGTCACGGGCGTCTATCAGCAACTGTGTCTGTAGTGCCTTGGGGTTCCGGCAGTTATGCACCTCATCAAAAATCCACAGTGTGTTTTTGGGATAGTGCAGCTTGAACCTACGCCGTTTGGTTCCGCTACGGCTTATGCCTTCGGCAGTGCCTCGGATACACTTCTGGTACGATTCACACAGGGACACCTTAACCCCAACCTTAGCGGCAGCGTCTAGCCACTGCGCCTTGGTCACAGCAGGGCACACTATGACCACTGGCACGTTGGCACGTTTTGCTATGAACAAGGCTTTCCAGGTTTTGCCAGTGCCCATGTCACTCATGTCCAACGCAGCTCCTGTGCGATGGATTGAGTTGAACAACTTGTCTATGCCAGCAAGTTGGTAGTGTCTAGGCGAGTAGGTCGAGGAACTCATCGGTCTGTTCAGGAGTTGCAATTCCCTTGTAGTGGTTCATCAACACAGCGTTGCTGTTGCCTAGTTGCAGTGATGTTTCCGACGCCGACTTGTACACGTTGAGCATGTGTGTTGCTGCTGTGTGTCGCAAACAATCCCTGCGCCACTTGACCCCTGTGTCACGTTTTAGTCTGTGAAGCAGTTCCTTCAAGTTCTTAGGCGAAAACTCCGATCCATCGTAGGACATCAGTTTGCCAAACGAATCGCCTAGCATGGTGACAACCCGTCTACGACGAGTCTTGGTTTGGTGTCCGTCCAGTATGATCTGTCCGTTTTTAATATTGTCCCACGACAGTCGCTCGATTTCAGTGCGTCGAAGTCCGGCGTACAGTGCCACGATCAAGTACGGCTTTAGTGCTGGATCAGGGTGTTCAAACAACGCCCTGACATCCTGGTTGCTTAGACACTGGGGTGGTTCAGCATCGACTTTGGGCACCTTCAGAGTTTTGGTTGGGTTGTCGGATTGCCAGCCTTGCTCGATGCAGTGGTTAAAAAAGTCCCCCAACACACTGATGTATTTGGTCAGTGACCTAGGAGCCACTCCCTTGGCCTTGAACCAAGCCTTGATGTCCTCGACGGTTATGTCTCTTGTCTCACGGTCCCAGCCCACGCTCACGAACAACGGCACTACGCAGTGGTATCCCTCGATGGTTTTGTCCCGAAGGTTCAGGTCACGCTTGTCTTGGATAAACGAAGCCCAAGCCTTGTCGCAGGTCATTCGCTTGGCATTCTGCCGGGTTTGATATTCGTGCCACACATCACCTAGCTTTACTCCGAACTGCTCCATCTCTTGCAGTACCAGAAGCACCTCGGCTTGTTCTTGCCGGGTCAAGACTTTGTTGTAGGCATTACCGAACTTCAGCAACTGAGCCTGAACTTCAAGCTGGTAAGCCCTAGCTTCGGTGGGAGTCTTGAAGTACTTCACCCGTTTGCGACCAGCTATGGTGTGAATCACCGTGTAGTACTTACGGTCGCCACGGGTTGTGAGTGCAGGTATTTTCATTGCCCAACAACTTGCGGTCACAGCAGCAGTTTGTCAAACAAAAAAAACCCTCCTGCCGAAACAGGAGGGGTGTTAAACAACAAACAAAAATGACTAAATGTAATTGAGGATTTTCTGAACCATCGGCTGGGATCCGCTGGTCTTCTGTTCCGCAATCACACCTGATTTAACCTTGGCTGCACGGGCAGCGTCAAGTTCTTTAAGTTCTTTTTTGAAGGCTTGAGCCGCGCTTACTCCGCTGATTGCTGCTTTGCGCCACTGACGCCCTCGCACATGGGCACCAACTCCAAGCACTGCGATTGCTGTGCTGGCTACAAGTCCTGCCCACGGATACGGTGCAACGTCACCACCGATTTCGATTCCTTGGCGAATGTTGCCTTTAAGTACCCACCCGTTGGTGGACACGACGGACACTGGACCTTCAGGGGTTTCGATGATCTTGGTTGAGACCACTGGTTCGTACAGTGCGTTGCCTATGCTTTCGCAACCGCTCAGAACAATAATCGCCGCACCGAGTGCTGCTAGTTCAAAGATCTTTTTCTTCATGCTTGGTACCTTTCAGTATAGCCCTCCAGACTAGGATGGCTTTACCTAGCATATAGGCTAGTGACGCAAATGCCACTAAAACCTTTATGCCAACTTCTAAACTAGAACCACTGACGACCCAGCCGATTGACCCAACCGCAAGAACCCTGGTCATGTCGGCTACGTCACTGGCGTTCATGCCCAGACTCTGGCAGGTGTGTTGGGTGTAGGGTTGACTTCGTAGGCTTCCAGTGCAGAACCGTCCTCACCCTCCAGCGCACGAACATTGACGTGGTAACCGTCCACATACGTAGGTGCGGCCAGCTCGTTGCCCTCCTCGTCGTAACTACCTTCTGTAGCCACAACCAACGGCAGCACATCGATGTTTCTGTAGTTAGGCTGTAGCTCGGTGGCGGTCACCACAGGGTTCTCGGGATCCGTGTTGTCCCACTCGGTGGGAACCTCAGTGTATAACACACCGTTGGCTTCAGCCTCGTCGGCAAACTTTAGGTAGTAGTCTGTGTGCATATCAGTTGATTGAGTGTCAGTTGTTAGGAGGTCAGGGCTTGGAGGTTGGTGTCGGACAGTGCCTCGTTGTAGAGGGCCACCCGCTTGACGTGACCGTTGAGCTTGTAACTGCCGTTGTCCATTGAGCCAATTTCCAGCTTGGAAACGACTGGCACAGAGCCGCTACTGTCGGAGACTACTGAGCCTCCGTCCACGCAGACTCCAAAGTCATCCACAGCATATCGGCCAGCGATTTTCTGAAACACCCCAGCACTAGGAGCAGTCGTGCTGGTAGCTGCTTGAGTGCTGCCAGAGTTGTTCACGAACAATTTTGATGTAGAGGCCTGAAGCCTCAAGCTCACCGCATTGCTGCTACCAGCTCCGTCAGTGATGGCAGCGATTCCAGCCACAGAGCTGGGGCTGCTGGTGTCGTATTCAGCGACGATGGTTCCACCGCCGTTATCGAACAGACTGGAGTCAGTCATAGATAACGACTC